>Ga0307478_10002508_pt1 | contig 14369 bp, 10 predicted proteins | sample atmos_gasesECM4C_2_FD_203713 | JGI IMG/M metagenome (GOLD analysis project Ga0307478, IMG submission 203713) | Hardwood forest soil microbial communities from Morgan-Monroe State Forest, Indiana, United States - atmos_gasesECM4C_05 | ecosystem: Environmental > Terrestrial > Soil > Temperate...
GAGATTTCCGAACTCAAGGACAAGCTTACCCAGGAGAAACTCTATCTGGAGGAAGAATTTCGCAGCGAGATGGGTTTCGAGCAGATCATCGGGAACAGCACGACCCTAAAGCACGTTTTGCAACAGGTGGAAACAGTTGCCCCCAGCGATTCCACTGTTCTGTTGCTTGGCGAAACTGGCACGGGAAAAGAGTTGATTGCGCGCGCGATTCACGACCGAAGCCGCCGCAAACAGCGGACAGTCGTGAAGCTGAATTGCGCTGCAATACCAACCGGGCTGCTGGAAAGCGAGTTGTTTGGCCACGAAAAGGGAGCGTTTACCGGCGCGATCTCCCAAAAAATTGGCCGGCTGGAGCTCGCGGATCAAGGCACTCTATTTTTAGATGAAGTGGGTGACATCCCCATTGAGATTCAGCCGAAGCTGCTGCGGGCTCTCCAGGAGCGAGAATTTGAACGTCTCGGCAGCACGCATACGCGGAAGGTGAATGTCCGCCTGGTGGCAGCTACGAATCGCGACCTGGAGATAATGATTGCGAACAAGGAATTTCGCAGTGATTTGTATTATCGGTTGAATGTGTTTCCGATCCGCATTCCCCCGCTGCGAGACCGCAAAGAAGACATTCCTTTGCTCGTCAGCCATTTCGTCCAAAAGTTCGCCAAGGAAATGCAAAAGCCTATCGAAGGGATTCCTGCGGCGGTAATGAAGGGGCTGAGGACTTGGGACTGGCCCGGCAATATTCGTGAACTCGAGAATTTCATTGAGCGAGCCGTGCTCCTGACGAGGGGCAAGTCGCTTGAGGCTCCGCTCGCAGAACTCCGAAAGACCAATACGGAAGCGTTCGTGCCTACCGACCTGTATGAAGTTAAACGAGTCGCTGGAGAAAGAACAAATTCGCGAAGTGACAAAGGTAGCGTTGCTGACGAATATGAAAGAAAGCAGCGCGATCAGATCATACGGGCACTTACTGCGTGCAAGGGGCGCGTGGGTGGCGCCGATGGTGCTGCCGCGCGCCTGGGAATGAACCGCACCACTCTCCTCTCTCGAATGAAAAAATTCGGCATCTACCCGAAGCAGTATGCTTAAGTTGCACCTCACCTCTTTGCCGGTTGCCCTCAGGCAATAGCTTCGACAGTTTCAACCTTTTCGACTTCCTCAACTTCGACACTTTCGACCAATGGCGATGTTCTCCTGAAAATTCAGCGACTTACGGCGCGGCCGGTTTGGAGCGGGCTTTGCCCTTACTGGTGGTGTGGCCAAAAGCAAATGTTGAAGATCACCATTCTCGAAACTCCCGGTCGGCGACGGTTGGTGCTGGAGGGCAAGCTGGTCGCACCGTGGGCGGCTGAGTTAAGGAAAGAGTGCCGGGGGGCCGCAGCGGACCTACGGGGTCGGGAACTCGTGATTGAACTGAGGAACGTGACCTGCATCAGCAAAGACGGAGAAAACGTACTGCTTGAGCTAATAAAAGAAGGAGTCAGGTTCCGCTCCTCGGGCGTGTTCATAAAACACGTCATGAAACGGCTCGCCCGCAAGTCGCGCAGAAATGCCGAGGAGCAAAAGGATGATGACCGGCAATACTAGGTATCGGCCAGCCCGGCGCCGTCTGGGCTCCGCAATTTTGGCGATGGGAGTCACCTCTTGGTGGCTAATGCCTGCGGCGGGTCAATATCCCACTGCGAGCATCGGGGCGGGCGAGGCGAGCGCAGTCCAGGAGAGTGCCCCGAGTGAAATGGCAAACATTGACGACCTGCCTTTGACGCGGCTCGCGAGCAGCCAGTCCTCCCTTTATTATTGGAATTCTATTCCGGTAGGTGACAGCGCTCAGTTGCTAACACTTTTTTGCAGGGCGTGCAATGTTTTCCAGGGTACTGAGCGCGACGTGCCGTTGGTCTCCGTGCTCCGCGATACGCTCGGCGATGAGGCCAAAGAAAACGACCGCGTCACCTACATCTGGTTGTTAACCTATGCTCATCCTCGCCTGGAACAGCGCATCCTTTCAGCTATTCCGTTCTTCTACTGGCTCGGGGGGCGAGGGGCCGGTACGGTCAGCGCCCATGATACGAAGCCGCTCATGGATCTGAGCGCGCCCGAGTATCCAATGACGGTCCAGACCGGACGAGGCCTGCTGCAACGGACTGCGTTCGATCCCATGATGACTCCGGTACGGGCCTCGACACAGGCGTACGGCGGCAACAGCCAAGACGAGGAGAGACTGCATCTGGAAGAGGCCATCAGTTATCTGCGCCAAGCGCCGGTCTCAACCGACGCCTCTGCATTAACACAGGCGCAACTGGATACCGTAGTCGGCCGCCTGGAACTGCGCCGGACGATGCTCGGTGGTCTCGTGAACGAGAAGAAGGCCACAAGCGTTGGCATGCAAGCGGGCTTTGAACAGGAGCGCATCCGCAGCCGTAACTGGGAGCTTCTGCGGCAATGGGCGGAAAAAACCGGTTTGATCTTTGAGCCGATGAGTTTAGCCGGAAACCAGAGCCAGTACGCGATCCTTTGGTTTCCTCAAAAAGAATCAATCGAGCCGCGCGGCAGTTCGATGCAGTCGACCTGGAAATTATTGGGTATTCGAAACCCATGGACCGACGAGGGCTTGAAGCACTGGGAAGGTCCGGTTTATGAACGTAGCTTCGACGAAAACGGTTCGCTAAAGGTCATACCGCTGGCCGTTTACAGTCTTAACTATCCAAAACTGCCGCTGGTCCTGATCGATTTTCGGGAGAAGCTCAGCGGGCGGCGGCGCGAAATGAGGCAGCGTTCCATTGGCGAACTGACAGCCGGGGTGTTCGGGCTGTCGCATTTCGCGAATTGGTATTTCTACATGGGTTTTGACCTGCACCGATTTGTCGCAGCACGGCGCGGGAAGGCAGTGGATAAAGCATCCCGCCTCGACTGCTACTCCGAGTTTCGCATGGAGCTGGCGCTGGATCAGAGTATCGATCCCGCTTTCAAGAAAGGTATGGAGCAGCGGATTCGGCAACTTGGAGTGAACCCGCTCGAAGCTGCGCCGCAACGCGAAATTCAGAATGCGTTTGCGCGCTATCAATTGCTCGAATCAGAAGCGGGAGAGAGCGGCCGGTTGATGGCTCAAGTCAATCACGAGCGCCGCTTCGAGTTGGCCTCCTTCGGCCAAAGCGAAAAAACGAAACTAGCCAAGAGCATGCTGCATGTCGCCACGTTGGGCCTTTATAAGGAGCAAGCAAAGCACGGTGACATTTCTATTGTCGATCGCGACCGCCGCATAGCGTATCAGTTGTACTACCTGGATTCGGTCGTTCAGGCGGGGACTCCGCCCGAGATTGCTTACGACAGTCAGCGTATTAAATCATCCGTCGGCGAGCTGAGCAGCTTGATTCCGGCCGTCTCGTCGGACAGCGTGCGGTCGCATGCGGAAGCGACACTGGAACATCTGAAGAGCGTCTCGAAAGATGAAGAGCTACGAGCCGAATGCACAACCGCGCTCGCCGTCCTGAAACAGAACGATGCGCTGAGAAAAACCAAGCCAGCTGAAGTTGCAGCTTTATCTCACGTCATGCCTGTCGGGGCTGTCTCTCCGAATCGGGAGCGGTGAAATGATTCGCGTGCTGGCACTGCTTCTGCTCGCCGCTGTTGTTCCATGCAACGCTCAACAATCAGCGCGGCGGGTTGTCATTCTTAAAATTGACGGGCTAAACGCGGATCTGCTCTATCGCCACATGCGAGAGAAAGATCTAAGCGCCGGAAAACCACAACTGCCATGGTTTTCTCATATCTTCGGTGACAATGGCACTGTTTTCGAGAACTTCTACACGCGTGGAATAAGTTTGTCAGCGCCCTCCTGGTCCCTATTGGGGACTGGCCGCCATACTGTCATTCGCGGTAACGTCGAGTACGACCGCTACACCGGCGAGGTATACGATTATCTGAATTTCTTTCCGTTCTACCTCGGCTACGCGCGGGGACGGGATGTCGATATGCCAGGTGTGGAGGTGCTGGATTCCGCTGGGGTTCCACTACTGATTGACACATTTGGCTACCAGCAAGCGTATGGGGGCTTTCAACTGTTTCAGCGCGGAGTCCGCTGGCCCACTCTGGAGCACGCACTGGGTCGGCGCTTTTCAAAAAGCGGTCTGTTCAGCATGGTCGAACATGCTGGCACACCTTCTTTCGAAGAAGCACTCGATCATCAGGCGGAATCCGAACTCGATCGCGCATTGCAGCAACCCGAAGTCCTGTATCTGGATTTCTTCACCGGCGGCATGGATCATAAGGCTCACACTACGAGCAACCCCGCCGTTCTGTACCAAGAGTTGCGCCAGCTAGACATGCTCGTAGGGCGTATCTGGACAGCCATCCAGAACTCTCCCCTGGCGGACCAGACCATCTTTGCCGTGGTCTCGGACCACGGGATGAACAACGTGCCGGGAATTTTGAGCCAAACCTTCAGCCTTCCCGATCTGTTCAATAGCCCCAGTGGCGGAGGCCATCATGTAGCGACGGATCGTCACCAGCTCAGCGACTACAAACTGAGAGGTTTGAATCCGTTGGTGCATCGAGTGATTGCGCCCAGCACGTCTTCCTTTTATCTGGCGGGGGAGGCATCACGGTATCCTACAGCCTGGCTTGATATCGACGGAAACGAGCGTGCCTCCGTCCATTTGCGCAACAGCGATTTCAATAAAATTCATATCCTGCTGATCGAGCTCGAAAAGCCGGATATGCAGCCCCAAGTCCGCCGAGCGGCTGCAGCCCATTTGCGCGAGATAATCGACCGTCACCGAGCTGCATGGACCGAAACAACGAACGATCTCAATCAAGAAATGGCGGCATTAGAGCAAGCGATTCGAGCGCGCAAACAAATAGTCGCACAACAGCCGAAAAAATGGACTCCTAAACAGATCGCAGCCGGTGAAGACAAAGCAGAACGAAGGGTGGCCGACGAATTGCGAGCCTGGGAACGCGAGTACGCGAATTATTGCGGCTATGTATCCCACTTGCGCGCTCTGCTCGCTTTGAATCCGGATCCGAACCGCCCGCTTAAGGAGAACATTGGAGCGCTCGTGCCGGAACTCTCGCTGGGCGATAACAATACGATTCGGGACCTGCAGCACTACGTTGTTGGGCCCTCTCCGACGGGATTGGCGCTTGATGCCTCCGGTAACCTCGATCTCCAACGTTCCTTCCGTTACGTGGACAACTTCGAGCTGCTTGCTTCGCAGGGTGTGCGAAATAATCCGCAGCCGGCGTTATCTTCGAAGCCGGTTGACTTCATTGTTGCGGCGTTGCCGGATATTGGTTCGCAGCGCGCCTATTGGCTCTACGGAGACGAAGCTCATCAACTTGTGATCCTTACTGATGCCAAAGGAAACATAGCGCTCCAGCCAGTTGCTCATCTCCGCCAGGACCAACAAGGAAAGGTAAGCTGGTCTGCCGAATCCTGGGCGGCTGGTTTTCCACTGCACCTGTTCGAAGATCCTGAGCTCCAATTGCCTGCTGGAAGTGACCGCGCTGACTGGCTTTCCGCATCGCATACCGAGCGCGAGTGGATGGATGCCGTACACCGGTGTGAATACTCGAATGCCGTGATCGGAATTACCGAAGAGATGTCACCAGTAGCAGAATACGTTCCCGGATCGCCGGGCATCAGCCCCACTCTGCTTCGGTTCGAACGTCGCCGCCGCGAGCTGGTGCAGGCCGATTTTCATGTGTTTGCCGCGGACCACTGGAACTTCAATGTGCGCTTCCCGAATCCTGGCGGTAATCACGGAGGCTTCTTCCGTATTTCCACGCATTCGGTCTGGATGCTGGCAGGTACGGGCGTCCCGGTGAGAGTGGTGAGCGAGCCATACGACAGTCTGAATTTCGCGTCGACGATCTTGAGCCTCACGGGTCATAAGCCTCCGATGCCGGACCGCGTAGTTACACTGCAGTAGAAGATGCCAGTCTCAATCGTTCCGCGTATTTTCTCGGCACAATGGTGGCAATACCGTCTAGGCTTGAAACTCATAGGGAAGCAAACTTGTCGAACCCACCGCTCTGCTCGGAATTGACCGTACAACGTTCCTTACTCGAATGAAGAAATTGGTATCTATGCGAAGCAGTACGCCTGACGCGCGGCTTTCCTCTTTCTCATAGTCCTCCCGAATCGCTTCGACACTTTCCACTCTTTCGACATCTTCAACTTCGACATTTTCAACTTTGTTGCGTCTTCTCTCGAAAATTCAGCGACTTACGATCTTGTCCGTTTGGCGCGCGTCTTGCCCTTACCGCACGTGTATGAAAGTAATGCCGAAGAGAGGGGGCGCTATGTCACTGGTTTTCACATTCCTCCGCAGGTGGAACAAGTGGTACCGCGTTCTGCGGTATCGCCAGGGCTTCGGACTGTTGGATTCCGTGCGCTATGGCTTGTGGCTGGCGCACAGCTGACCGGAAGGTGCTGTGATGAATGACCCACGCTCAGCGAACGTGAAAGCGGAACTTCGGCCAGCGTTTGCCGGCCCAGGCGCAGGTTCCTTGCTCCAAATTGACGCTTGGGTGCCGAGCGAGATCACCGCGATCTCACCGCTGGTGGAGCGGTTGATGCGGCTCATCGAAGGGTCGCATTGCATCACGGGCGAGGAACCCGCCGTCGAACTGGCGCTCCGGGAAGCTCTGAATAACGCAGTCGTTCATGGCAATCGGCTGGATGCCCACAAGTTAGTTCACGTCCGCTGCCGCTGCAAGGTCGGGGAGGGAATCTCCGTAATCGTTTCAGACCAGGGTCAAGGGTTCGATCCGCGCACCATTCCTGATCCTCTAACTGTCGAGAATCTCGAAGCGGATCACGGACGCGGCATCCACATCATGAAGTTGGTGATGGACGAGGTCTCGTTCGAACAGCGAGGCGCCGAGGTTCACATGTGTAAGAGGGCAGCTCGCCATCCAAGAGCTGAAATGCGAAGCGACTCGCGCGGTTGTTAGGAGGAAGTTATGGCCACTCAGCGGATTTCGATTTTTGGTCCCCAAGGCGCACCTGCAAGAAGGGCCGCGGGATCGCTCCGTCTCGCTCCGACCGTGAAGAACGATGTTTTTTTGAATGCTTTGCTCGAGATGCCCACGACACAGCAGGCGCGCAGGAGCCCGCTGAAGTGGCTCGGCGCCATGGCATTTCACATCGTGATCGTCGCAGCGCTGATTATCGTGCCGCTCTACACCACGGGAACAATTCGCCCAAGCGAATTCCACGAAACTACGTTGGTAGCCCCACCACCGCCCTTGGCACCGCCCCCGGCCCCTGCGGGAGGTGCACTCGCTCCGCATATCACGCACCCAAAGGCAAAGTTGAACTACTCGTTACAAAAACTGACGGCGCCTACTGCGATTCCGAAGAACGTTCCCCCAAGCTCGGGCAACGTCGCCCAAACGGCTCCTGAGTTGGAAGGTGTCCCGGGTGGCGTTCCAGGAGGTGTTCCGGGCGGAGTGATTGGCGGAGTACTTGGAGGTCTTTCGGGAGGAACGGGAACGGCGGTGCCGACGCCCGCTCCAGCCCCGCGGCCGGTGCAGAAAGTAGTGCGAGTTGGCTCAGGGGTTAGACCGCCGCGCCAGACGTATTCCGCGGATCCGGTGTATCCGCCGCTCGCGCGTGAGACGCACATTTGGGGCACGGTGGTTGTCGATGCGGTGATTGATGAACACGGGAATGTCGTCGAAGCGCGCGTGGTGAGCGGACACCCGTTGCTCATGGATGCGGCGCTCAAGAGCGTGCTGCTGTGGAAGTATGAGCCGACTACCTTGAACGGGCAGCCGGTTTCGGTTGAGTTGCAAGTGCAGGTGCACTTCAAACTGAATTCATAGAATCGCCTGACCTGCGCGTGAAATTAAGACTGGTGCGAGAGGAGGTCCTAAATGGTGACGTTTCTATTGATCGCTGCAGTAACGATTATGGTTTTTCTCTGCTTCATCGGTCCAGAAGGGTTCGCTCGCACCAAGTATCGCAGGTGAATCGCGTTTTTCGCAGGCGGCTTTGGATTGGGCTCCGCATCCCGGTGCGACAGCGCGTTTAGCCCAGCCCTTCGCGGGCATCGCTTGTCGTTCTGAACGGCGATGCCGCGCGAGTCGCCACGAAGTCCCGGCTGCCCCCGCTGGGACTCCTGGCGCAAGGTTTTGACCGGGAAGTTGCAGAAATCGAGAAGAATTTTTTCAAGGAGGAACGAAGCAATGAAACGGGCTGCAGTAAGAAGGAGCTCGCCATCCCCAGAGCAGATCCAGCAACGAGCATTCGAGATCTATATGGAATGTGGGGGAATTCACGGTTGCCAGCTGGACGACTGGCTGCCGGCGGAAAGCGAGCTCCGGGAAAAGTACCGCAAGAACTCTGTGTAGTAAGACGAAGCTGAAGGAGGCACAAAATGCGAGTAAGACAAAACGGTAAGCTCTTTTCATTGGCACTGGTTGCAGCATTGTTATTGGTAACAGCGGGGACGTTGGCCGCGCAAAACGTACGCTACAACTTCATGCCGAGAACAGATTTCTCGAAATATCGAACGTATAAATGGGTGAACATCCACGGTGCTCACCCGGACGGGATTATGGACGCGGAAATTAAGCAGTCGGTGGACTCACAATTGGCGTCGAAAGGGATGACCAAAACCGATAGCGACAAGGCTGATCTTTATATCGGCTACCAGACCGCCGTCAATCAAGAAACACAATGGGATGCCTTTGGTTCACGAGCCTTCGGGATGGGCACGGGATCCTGGACTAGTTCGACGATCAGTATCGGCACTCTAGTTCTGGACATGTATGACCCCGGAACGAAGCAGCTCGTGTGGACCGGACGCGCGACCAAGACAATTGACGCCGGCGCAAACCAGGAAAAGAACATGAAAAACCTGGACAAGGCCATGGCGAAATTACTGAAGAACTACCCACCCAAACAGAAGTAGAAGTCACGAGAGAGCTGAGTTTGGGATTAGCAACTCGATGTTCCGGTGCGACGACGCGCTCAGCTCTCCCCCAGCATTGTCATTCGTTTCTAAACGCGAGACCGCCCATGGGGCAGGCATGGGGCAGGGTCGCGATTGTCCCGACGTGGGATTTGGTGACCGGAACCGGCCGGTCGAGGTCAGGGAACACTTTCCAACGGAGAAAAGAACATGCACGCGCAAAATCTGGCCACGAATGCTCAGAACACGCGGCCGAGAAGTGTCGGGTTGGACGTTCCGGAAGAAATAGGCAAGAGCGTCCCAACCCTGGACGAAATCCATCGGCGGGCGCTTGAGATTCACATCGAACGTGGCGATCACGATTGCGACCTCGACAAGTACTTGGACGAGTGGCTGCAGGCGGAACGCGAGCTTAAGGAAAAGTACAACACGAATAACAATGAGGCCGGGAAAAACAAATGAGATCGCTTTCAAAACAGTCGTGGCCGCGATCCTGTTATGTAATGGCTTCGGTCATTACGCCCGTAAAGGCTAGAACAAGCCATTCAGAAAGACGTACCGCTTGAGGGGGAGTGGGTAGGAACGCTCGAAGGGTACGTTAACGCGCAGATTCAGCCCCAAGTGAGCGGCTATCTGATTCGACAGGACTATGAGGAAGGAGGCCTCGTCCGTGGGATCTCGGCATCCCGCAGCTTTAGGCTACGTTTGTGAATCAGTTGGACCAGATCGCCTGAACACCACATTGATTTTCTTGAGTATGTCTGCGATGCCGAATTCTCGTCCGGTTCTAAAAAACGTATTCACACTTAGCACATTGGTGCTGCTGCTGCTGCTGCTGATTTCTTCAATGCCAGCTTTCGGCCATCTGCCGAGTCCCCAGTCGGAGTTGTCCAGTGCGCCCGCCGCAAACGCTGGGTCCTCTAACTCTCAGCAGTCCAATACGAGCCACGATGGCGCGGATCAAGCTACTTCCGTCGGATCCGGAAAGGAGACGTTGACTAAGCAGGCGGACTATTTTGTCCCAAGGACGAACCGTGAACGTTGGAACAACTACGCGTATTCCCTCGTCGAGCCGCAAGCTTTCTTGTATCCGGCGGCCCAGTCAGGCCTTAACCAAGCCCGCAATAAGCCTCATGAATGGACCCAGGGCGCGGAAGCTTATGGAGAGCGGTTCAGTAGCGCCTACGGTCAGCACGCAATCGGCTCAACACTGAGCAACACACTCGCTTTTGAATTGCATGAGGATAACCGGTATTTCAAATCTAGGAAGAAGGGAATAGGGCGTCTGAGCTATGCCATCACGAGTGCGTTGCTTGGGCGGCACGATGATGGATCCCGTTCCATTTCGCTTTCTGCGATTGGCGGAGGCGCGGCGGGCGCTTTCATTTCGCGTACATGGCAGCCGCGCAGCGCGAACTCGGCCGGCGATGGCGCAGTGTCATTCGGATATGCGATAGCGGCCCGAGCCGGAGCAAATCTGGTGCGCGAGTTCCTTCCCAGGCGCCTAGAAAGAATCCTGAAGTGATGCAGCGTTTGTGCAGCGGCGCTTGTTTCGGACGACCGCCACGCGCGAACGAGTCGGTAGATCTATGCGGTCAAGGAGTACGCCTGAGTTAGAGCTTCCCGTGCTTATAGCCTTTTCGAGCCGCTTCGGCACCTTCGACAGTTTCAACAGTTTCAACATCGCTTGGCTTCGACACTTTCGACTTCCATTCAATCTTCTCCTGAAAATTCAGCGACTTACGGTTTTATAGGTTTGGCGCGGGTCTTGCCTTTATTCCGTATGTAGCGGTAAGGCAGTGTTCAAGACTGCGGGCACGCCTTTCGCTGGCACATAGCTGCTGATCGGGAGGCCCGCTGTGAACCACAACGCAGAACCAACTATTGCTTGTCTGACTGATCCTGCAGCGGAACAAATGCTCGTCGTTGCCGCCAAGAACGGAGACGAACAGGCATTTGAAACTCTCTTCAAACGTCACCGGCAAAAGATCCTTCGTGTTGTGCTGCGATACGCACATGTCCGGGAGGACGCGGAAGACATTGTCCAGCAAAGCTTCCAAAAAGCTTTCGTCTATTTGCACAAGTTCGAAGGGAAATCCTCCTTCTCCACCTGGTTAGCGCGGATCGCTATCAACGAATCCCTGATGTTACTGCGCCATGGCCGCGCACTGCGCGAGTTGTCGGTCGACGATCACAGTGAGGCCGAAAGAAGTGCAGCCAGTCTGGAAATGCCCGATTCAAGTCCCGACCCCGAAGCCAGCTACCTGCGGCGGGAGAGAGCGCAAATTCTGTCCGAGACGCTTGGGAATTTGCGGCCGGGAATGCGGAAAGCCATCGAGTTGCGGGACCTCGCAGAGCTATCGACTGAGGAAACTGCCCAGCGTATGGGTGTCTCGGTGGCAGCCGTCAAAGGACGGCTCTTCCATGCGAGAAAGAAGTTGCGTGAAAGATTGATCCGTTATCTGAAGTCCAATTCGACGCATGGGAAAGACACTACCGGTATAGGCGATACCGCGGGACACATTCCGCAACGTCAGCTCTGCAACGCTTCTGCTCTGTGAGGAAACAGCATGTTGAAAATTCACTTCAGTGAAACACCTTCCGAAGAGAGATGGACTCTGCATGGCCGGCTTACTGGTCCATGGGTTCGTGAGCTAAGGACATGTTGGAAAAAGAATCATGGCAGAGATAAACAGAGAGCCTGCATCGTCGACCTGAACGAAATCACGTTCATCGACAAGAGCGGCGCGCGGCTTCTGCGAGCCATGTTGAAGGAAAGGGCGCAATTCATCGCCAGCGGGATCTACATCAAACATGTTCTTGAGAAATTGACGAGCAAAGGCAAAGGCTCGGTCCTCAACCGGTTTGGCGGATTCTTCCTTGCGGCTGTGGTAGCAGCATTTGCCGTACGCTTTGGAGCGGAATGCATTGCCACTGGTATCTACATCAAACGCGGTCTTGAGGAATTAACCATCAAAGGCAAAGGCTCGGTCCTCAACCGGCTTACCGGATTGTTCTTTGTTGCCGTGGTAGCAGTATTCGCCGTCCTCATCGGCGGCGCAACCGCCAAAGCGCAGAACACTGCGGTCACCGGAAGCGTGCCGAGCGGGCTTGCCAGCGAGCAAGTTCTCCAGCTGACTCTCCGGGACGCCGTCAACATGGCCTTGCGATACAACCTCGGAGCGATCGAAAGCGGACAAAACGCTCAGATTGCTCGCGGTCAGCGGTTACTTGCGCTTAGCAATCTGCTCCCGCAGGTAAGCGCAGGCGCTTCGGAAAACGTCCAGCAGGTGAACCTCGCGACCTTCGGGTTCAACAAATTTAATATCGCAGGAATTCCCAATGTTGTTGGACCATTCAGCTACAGCTCGGTGGATGGAAGCGTTAGTCAAACACTCTTCAGTTTTGAATCCATCCAGCGGTTTCGCGCAGCGCGCACCGCCGAACAGGCCGCGCAACTCAGCTATCAGGACATGCTCGACGTGGTCACGCTCACCGTCGGCAACGCCTATTTGCAGATCATCGAGGCAGACTCTCGAATTAAGGCGCAGGAAGCCCAGGTACAGAATGCGAGAGCTCTTTACGATCGGGCAGTCGACCAGGTGCAGGCCGGTACGGCCCCACGAATCGAGGCAACACGCACCGAAGTTCAGTTGCACACCGAGGAATACAACCTAAGCATCGCGCGGAACAATTTTCAAGTAGCGAAACTAGCCCTTGGACGCGCGATCGGACTCCCCCTGGGGCAGCAGTTTGAACTGGCCGACGCGCTCCCCTATTCCGACCTGAGTCCGCTCAGCGTCGACGAAGCGCTGCAAATTGCATACAAGTCGCGCAGCGATTTCCGTTCAGCGCTCGCCTCCCAAAAGGCCGCCGCGCAGACGCTTTCGGCTACTAAAGGCGAACGATATCCCGTCGTAGCCGTGAATGGAGACTACGGCGATATTGGGCCAACATTTGGCCACTCGCACGGAGATTTCACATTTCAGGCTGGAATCAGGGTCCCGCTTTTCACCGGAGGACGGATCAAGGGTGACATTACCCAGGCAGAAGCCGAATTACGGCAGCGGAAGGCCGAAGCGGAAAACATTCGCGGGCAGATTGACTATGACGTGCGAACGGCTTTTCTCAATCTCAACGCAGCCAAGGAACAAGTGGCAGTTGCGAAGCAGAACGTCGAGCTTGCCAATGAGAACCTTGCTCGGTCGAAAGACCGCTTCACTTCCGGAGTGACCGACAGTGTGGAAGTGGTCCAGGCCGAGCAGGCTCTCGCTAGCGCCAACGATCAATACATAACCAGCCTCTACAACCACAACTTCTCAAAACTCTCGCTGACTCGTGCACTCGGAGTAGCACGTACGAACTACGAACAATATCTAGGAGCAAAGTAATGCCGACCAAGAATGGTACGCAAACCATGGAACCTGATGAAAAGCTAACAATTAATCTTGAGGATGATAAAGCCGGTTCACCGTTGAAAGAGAGAACCGACGAACCCTCAACAAGCCGGCACAAGAAAGTCCTCGTGATTTCTGCAGTGGTCGTGATTGCCATCGTAGCCGCCTATTTCGCGTGGAATGCTTTTCGCTACGAAGACACCGACGATGCGCAGATAGACGGGCACATCATGCCCTTGAGCGCGCGCATCAACGGCCAAGTTCTCAAAGTGAATTTCGTCGAGGGCCAGTTGGTTCACGAGGGCGACACGCTCGTGATCATCGATCCAGAAGAATACAAGATTGCCGTGATTCAGGCCCAGGCAGCGCTGGAGGACGCGAGAGCCAGCGCCACGAGCTCCCACTGGTACGTGCCCATCACCTCGGTGACGACGCAAAGCAATCTCGATTCGGCGCAGACCGCCGTGGTCAACGCAGAGGCGGGGCTCCGGGCAGCCGAGCAAAACCACGAATCGGCTAAGGCGTCGCTGACGCAAGCCGAGGCCAATGCTGTCAAGAGTGATGCAGACCTCGAACGCGCCAAACAACTCGTGGCGAAAGAAGATATCTCCCGCCAGCAATACGATCAGGCGGTCGCGACAGCAACGGCAAACCGCGCCGGAGTCACTTCAGCGGCCGCCGCACTGCTGGCCGCCGAGCAAGCCGTGCGTCAGGCGGCAGGGAAACTCTTGCAGTCCAAGGCCGATCTGCGCACCGCGCAAACCGCGCCGCAACAGGTATCCCTGAGGCGCGCCCAGGCAGACGCCGCGGATGCGCAGGTCGACCAACGCCGCGCTCAATTGGCCCAAGCGCAACTGAATTTCAGCTACACCATCATTCGCTCGCCGGTGACGGGAATCATTGGAAAGAAGAGCGCTGAAGTCGGTCAGAACGTGAGTGTCGGACAAGAGATGCTGGAAGTTGTGCCGCTCGATGACATCTGGGTTACCGCCAATTTCAAGGAAACGCAGCTCGAGCATATGCGACCTGGGCAGAGCGTGAAAATCGAGGTGGATGCCTA
>Ga0307478_10002509_pt1 | contig 14361 bp, 10 predicted proteins | sample atmos_gasesECM4C_2_FD_203713 | JGI IMG/M metagenome (GOLD analysis project Ga0307478, IMG submission 203713) | Hardwood forest soil microbial communities from Morgan-Monroe State Forest, Indiana, United States - atmos_gasesECM4C_05 | ecosystem: Environmental > Terrestrial > Soil > Temperate...
GGTTCCTCCGCACCAGCAGGTACCGTCTTTTTGCAGTTCGTCGATTACGCGTTGTGTTTGGGCAGGCGTGCCGAAAGACACGAGGACCTGGTTGAGAACCACATCGTTCAGGATCGTGAACCCCGCGGAACGCAGGCCCTTGGCAAAGCAGGCGGCTTGCCGGCAGTTGCGTTCGATCATCTCGGCCACACCACGGCGTCCTAGGGATCGCAGCGCTGCCCATGCTTCGACTCCACGGGCGCGACGCGATGATTCTGGCGTGAAATGCGAGGGTTCGCGCGCCTCGGTGGCTTGCAGATAAGCCGCGTTAAACGTCATGGCATTCCGCAGGTTCGCCGGTTCGCGTACAAACACGAGCCCGGAGTCATAGGGAACATTGAGCCACTTGTGACAGTCGGTGGCGATGGAGTCGGCCCCGGACAGTCCTGCCGTGAGCTGAGCTCGCGCGGGAGCGGCGGCGGCCCACAAGCCGAACGCGCCGTCGACGTGTACCCAAGCGCCCGCCTTGTGGGCGCGCTCGCAGATCGTGGCGGCCGGATCAAAAGCGCCACTATTCACATTCCCCGCCTGGATGCAAACGATAGTGCGATCGTCGAGCGTCGGCAATTCTTCCGCGCGCATTCGACCCTGGTCGTCGGCGGGAACGATGGTGACACGGGCTTTTCCGAAGCCCACCATGGACAGACCTTTCAGGAGGGAAACGTGCACTTCTTCGCCGACAATCACCTTGATCTCAGGCGCGCCAAACAGGCCGCGGTCTTCCACGTTCCATCCCGCCCGGGCCAGCAAGGCATGGCGAGCGGCGGCGAGTCCGGCGAAATTGGCCATGGTGGCGCACGTGACGAACCCGCAGCCGGTTTGAGCGGGCAGGCCAAACAAGTCGCGCAGCCAGTCGAGGGTGATGTCCTCGAGTCTGGCGGTGGCGGGGGACATCACGCGGAGCGCGCAATTCTGGTCCCAGGCTGCGGCCAGCCAGGTGGCGGCCAGGGACGCGGGCAGCGCGCCTCCAATGACAAAGCCGAAGTAGCGACCGCCAGCGGTCGCGACGGTCGCCGGAGAAGCGTACTCGTCGAGCAGCTTCAGCACCTCTGTCGGGTCCGTCGGTTCGTCGGGGAGAGGTCGGGCAAGATGCTCCAGGCGAGCGACATCCTCGGGCGAAGGGGCTACACGCCGGTTGTTGATGTTGGAGAGGTAGACTTCAGCGCGGCGCGCAGCTTCGGGAAGCAGGTGATTCACGAGCATGCCCTCACAGGTACCCGGTATTCGATCCTGCGAGGGAACCGCAGGAAGCGATTCTTGAATTTGCGGATGGCGGCCGAGGGCAGGATGCCCTCCCACCCCAGCAAGCCAAGAACGCTTGCTGGGGACCCCGGCCTCGCGACAGCCGGCGGGACGCCGGCGCTACGGTCTTCGATGAGACAGATTCTGAATCCGCTCTAGGTTACGCTGACTTCCGTGTACGTCCCGTAGACTTCGCGCAGTGCTTCGCAGATCTCGCCCACGGTCGCATAGGCACGGACAGCGTCGACGATGTAGGGCATGGTATTGGCGGGGGACACATTCCCATCCGCGCCTGCTTTGGGTTCCTGCGCGGCAGCTTTCTTCAGGGCTCCCAGCCGGCGTTGGACTTCTTCGTTCGAGCGGCGCGCCCGCAGTGCCTTGAGCTTTGCAGTTTGCGCGCGGGCGACGCTCTCGTCGATGTAGAGAATGTGCGGGGGCTGCTCTTCGATGGTGAATTCGTTCACTCCGACAATGACTTTTTCACGCGCCTCGGCGGCGCGTTGATACTGATACGACGACTCTGCGATCTCCTTCTGCGGATAACCACGCTCGATGGCTTTGACCATGCCGCCCATCTGGTCGAGTTTCTCGAAATAGTCAAACGCGCCCTGCTCCATGTCGAGTGTCAGCTTCTCGACGAAATATGAACCGCCGAGGGGATCGACCGTCTGCGCCACACCTGACTCGTAGGCAATGATCTGCTGCGTGCGCAGCGCGATGCGCGCTGCTTCTTCTGTCGGAAGCGCCAGCGCTTCGTCGTAGGAGTCGGTGTGCAACGACTGGGTCCCGCCCAGCACAGCCGCGAGCGCTTGCAGCGCCACGCGCGCAATATTGTTCATGGGCTGTTGCGCGGGCAGCGAAACTCCGGCGGTCTGCGTGTGAAAGCGCATTAGCCAGGTGCGGGCGTTCTTTGCCCCGAATCGGTCTTTGGTCAGCCGGTACCAGGTCTTGCGCGCCGCGCGATACTTGGCGATTTCTTCGAAGAAGTCGTTGTGCGCGTTGAAGAAGAAGCTCAGTCTCGGGCCGAATTCGTCAAGGTCGAGTCCGCGCCTTCGCGCCCATTCGACATACTCCACGCCGTCGTAAATCGTGAACGCCAGTTCCTGCAACGCGGTCGAACCTGCTTCGCGAATGTGATAGCCGCTGATGGAAATCGTGTTGAAGCGCGGCGTGAACTTCGAACCGAACTCGAAGGTGTCGACCACCAGTCGCATGCTGGGCGCCGGAGGATAGATGTATTCCTTCTGCGCGATGTATTCCTTCAGGATGTCGTTCTGAATCGTTCCGGAAATCTTCTTCCAGTCGGCTCCTTGTTTTTCCGCGACGACCAGATACATCGCCCAGAGCACGCTGGCTGGAGAATTGATGGTCATCGATACCGTGGTCTTTTCCAGATTGATGCCATCGAACAATATCTCCATATCCTCGAGCGAGTCGATGGCCACGCCGCACTTGCCGACTTCGCCTTCGCTTGCGGGATGATCCGAGTCGTAGCCCATCAATGTGGGCAAGTCGAAAGCCACCGAGAGACCGCCGCCGCCATGCTCGAGCAGATACTTGTAGCGCTGGTTGGTTTCCTCGGGCGAGGCGAAGCCCGAGAACATGCGCATGGTCCACAGCTTGCCCCGGTAGCCGGTGGCGTGAATGCCGCGTGTGTAGGGCGCTTCACCGGGGTAGCCGAGATATTTCTCGGTGCTCCAGTCTTCCGGCAGATCGGCCGGAGTGTAGAGCCGGCGAATGGGAAGGTTCGAGATGGTGCTGAAACGCGCATGCCCATGCTCGTCGAGATTGGTGCCGGTGGGCGCGCCTATGGGTTTTTCGGGATTTTTGTCGAGCGTGGAGGCGAGCGTCTTGTCGGCCCAGCGCTTCTCGCTTTCCGAGGGATGGCGCCCCTCGAAAACATCGGCAATCGGACTCTCGGCTACTTGGGGTTTGGAGTTGTTTTTCTTCTGACCAGGCATGCGCCTCTCACATCCTCACTGTTGATGATAGAGGAGGCTCTCCGCACGAACAAGGCGCGTGTTGCGGGCCAACCGGATGGTTGGTTGGCGCGATGCGACGACGTGCTTGTGAACGCTGGAAAAACCTAGAACGCAGAGGGCGCAGAGAAGGGCCGCAGAGGACGCGGAGAAAAGGCGCTACTACTTTTCTTCGATTGCCTCGACCAGTTCCGGAGACCAGAGCACGGGCGCTTCGCCGGTTTTCTTGCTTTGTTCGATGGCCGCTTGATTGTAGGTGGGGAGCAGTTGCCGGATGTCAGTCATACATTCGATCAAGCGCGCCCTGCCGTATTGTTTCTCGATGGTGACTGCCATCTTGTAGCCGACTGTATACCAGGGACCCTGCACGCCAAAAAACGTGTAGGCCTTGGCGTCGATGTCGTCTTTGCTCTTGAATTTTCCCCGCACGATGTCGAGAAAGAACTGGTCCAGGGTGCGAAGGTCGGGCGCAAAGTTCGCCATGTCGTGATCCCACCGCTCGCGGTCTTTGGCGTTGCTGACGGCGTGCGGATGCACGTTGGGACCGCCTGCCGCCGCCAGCATGGCGAAGCCTTCGCCGAAGGCCCCCATCCATTCGACAGCCGATTTTGTGTTTGGCGGCAGGCTGGCGAGATTGGCGTCCATTGCATGCCCGATGCTGGCAAAGCCAATGTGATGCATCTCGTGCGCGACCGTGTTCTCAAACTGATCGCGCGTCACGGCGGGATCGATGTAGAGAAAAATCGCCGGGTCGGTGCTGCTTTCGAAAACGAAGCTGTTGTGTTTGGGCTTGATTACCGGATAGACCTTGGCGCGAATGTGTGCTTGGTCCGGCAAGTAGGGCAACACGCGGCGCGCCGCCGCGGTGAGGTCTGCCTTGCGCCACTCTTCAAGTGTTCTGCGCAGATCTGGAGACTGCTTCGCCAATTCGTCGGACAGCGCAAATTTCTTGAAGTCTTCGTCGGTGAAGTCGCGGTGCATCGCAGCTTCGCGCTTCTTCAATCGGAGGTAGGGCTCCGTGGCGAACAAGGCCTGCCAATCCGCGTCGGTAACAGGATGGCCCGTTGCACGCTTGTCGAGAATCGTCAGCGCCGCCTCGGCCTCACTACCGTCAAATTGAATGTGGATGCGATCAGGAACTGGAGGTGCCACCTGGGCGCAGGGGCGCGAGAGAAGAACGAAACCAACGAGCAGAAGTCCGATTGCAAATCGAAACAAGCGCATCTTACCGCCTCTGGACAGAAGATACGCGCACACTAGCCTAGGAGTTCCGCGGGTTATCTCGGCCGCGCGCCAGTTCCCATGCCTTCGCGTACTTCCACGAAACATAAACGGCGTGATACAGGTGCAGGAGAAGCCCTTCACGTCCATCGAGGAAGCCGAGCCGCAAGACGTAGTTGTAGAAAAAAGTAGCCATCGGGCGCACGACGATGTTGCTGACACTGAATCCGCCTTGGTCGTTCGCCACCGCCAATTCCGCACCCAGGGACGAATAGCGATTCATATGTCCGATGTAATACGTCAGCGTCGGATAGGTGTAGTGGACCATAGCGCCGGTGAACTGCCTGGTGCGTTGCGGCACATCGGGCTTCAGTTCGCAGCGGTCGTGGGGATCGTGTCCGGTGACAAATCCCATCCCGTTGCGAAACAAGCGCAGCTTGGGGTCGGGGTAGAAGCCGCCGTGCCGCATCCAGCGGCCAAGAAACAGGTTCTTGCGCGGCAGCCAGTAGCCGTTGATCTCGCCGGGACTCGCGAGCGCGGCCCGAATTTCCTGTGCCAGCTCCGGACTGATCTCTTCATCGGCGTCGAGCAACAGCACCCAATCCTTCGTGCAGAGCTCGACCGCGTACTGCTTCTGGGCGACGTATCCCCGCCAAGGCTCAATAATCACGCGCGCCCCGCACTCGCGCGCAATCTCGCAGGTACGGTCCTTGGAGCCGGAGTCGACCAGCACGATTTCATCGGCCCAACTCACACTCGCCAGCGTGCGGCCGATGTTGGCCTCTTCGTCCATGGCTACGATGGCGACGGAAAGGGTCATGGAACCGCGTATTGTCTCACAGGGGCAACGACGGAATGGGCGCGGGGTGCGCGCCGTCGAAATGTAGAGGTCCTTCACTGCGCTCGGCTGCGCCTCGCTTCGTTCAGGATGACAAGTTTGGGGGAAGGCCTGGGTTTGTGCAGCGTGGTGAGGGCAAGGTGCCCCTTCGACAAGCTCAGGGCAGGCTCTCACGACTGCCGGCGAGACGCCGGCGCTACGTTCATGCGGCGATGCGCTCGAGACTCCAGGGCTACGTTCGGGATGCGGGCGCTACGTTCGTGCCGCCGGGCTGCGCCCGGCTGGACAGCCGAGGGCGGCTGTCCCTACGCGAGGCCATACTAACCGAGTGCTGTCCACGCGAGCACCGGGCACTAAATGCCTCCGCCTTCGGAATAGGTATCCCATTCCTGGTCCATAGTGAGAATCGGCTCGGGCTCGAGTCTTGCCTGCGTGTGTTGTTGCAGTTGCTCGCGAATCTGGTGAACCTCTGCCGCCAGCCGGATGAACACATCCGACATCGGGTCGCTGATTTCTTTGGGGTCGCTGATCACCACTCGCTTGCCGTTGCGCAGCACGATGTGACCAGGCACCCCGACAATGGTCGAGTTGTCGGGAATGTTGCGCAGCACGACCGATCCCGCGCCGACGCGGCAATTATTGCCAACCGTGATGTTGCCGAGCACCTTTGCGCCGGAGCCGATGATGACGTCGTTGCCGATGGTGGGATGCCGCTTGCCTTTCTCTTTGCCGGTCCCCCCGAGGGTCACACCTTGGTACATCACGACGCCGTCGCCGACGATGCTGGTTTCGCCAATCACCACGCCCATGCCGTGATCGATGAAGAGACGATGTCCGATCTGGGCTCCGGGATGAATCTCGATGCCGGTAAAAAGGCGTGCCACTTGCGAGAGCCATCGCGCCAGCAGCCGGAAGTTGTGATTCCAGATCCAGTGATAGATGCGAAAGGCCCAGAGCGCGTGCAGCCCCGGATAGCAGAGCAGAACTTCAAGGTAGGAACGCGCGGCCGGATCGCTCTCGAACACCGAGGCGATGTCTTCGCGCACGGATTGCCAGAAGGCGATCATGCTCGAGTCAGGTAGTGCTGAAATCAGATAGTCACTGTGACTGCACTCATTTCCATCGATTCCTTGCGCAGGTGGTCGAAAAGAATGCTGGTCAGGTAGCGCTCGCCGAAGTCCGGCAGCACGACCACGATCAACTTGCCCGCATTCTCCGAGCGACGCCCGACCTCAATGGCGCCCAGCACCGCGGCTCCGGAAGAGATGCCCATCAGCAATCCTTCTTCCTTCGCAAGGCGCCGCGCCATCGTGACCGAATCGTCGCTGGAAACCTGGACGATCTCGGAAATGTAGTCGGTGCGCAGAATCTCGGGGATGAAGCCGGCGCCAATTCCCTGGATCTTGTGTGGGCTGGGGGCTCCTCCGGATAACACCGCGCTCTCTTTCGGTTCGACTGCGACGGCCTTAAAGCTTGGCTTGCGAGGGCGGATGTATTCGCTCACACCGGTGATCGTCCCGCCCGTGCCCACGCCCGAAACCAGGATGTCAATTTTTCCGTCAGTGTCTTCCCATATTTCCGGGCCGGTCGTTTCCACATGAATTCTCGGGTTCGCTGGATTCGTGAATTGCTGCAGGATGAAGCCGTTCGGGGTCTCAGCCAGAATCTCGTTTGCCTTCGCCATTGCAGCCTTCATGCCCAAGGGCCCCGGCGTCAGGACGATTTCAGCGCCAAAGCTGCGGAGGAGCACGCGGCGCTCCAGGCTCATGGTATCGGGCATGGTGAGGATGAGCCGGTAGCCCTTGACTGCCGCCACAAATGCCAAGCCGATGCCAGTGTTGCCACTGGTCGGCTCGATCAGGACTGTCTTGCCGGGATGAATCTTGCCCGCGCGCTCGGCCTCTTCGATCATGCTTACGCCAATGCGGTCCTTCACACTGGCGCAGGGGTTGAAGCTTTCGAGCTTCGCCGCGATTTTCGCGTGGCATCCGGCGGTGACCTTGTTGAGATAGACCAGGGGGGTGCGACCGATCAGTTCCGTAACATCATTCGCGATTCTCATGAAGACCCGTCCTCATCAGTGATTCATCCGTGCCATGAAGCTACTACCGGACTTTTGAAAAGAAAAGACCCGGCTTGCCGCGAAGCGAAGCCGGGCCTGGAACTCGAACACCGCTACTGGTTCGGTGGAGCCTGCGGGGTATCGGGCGGCAATTGCTGTGTGGGCAACTGCGGCGTCGGCTCCGGTTTTACTTCTGAACGCGGGATCACGTAGGGCACGTTCGGAAGCTTCGTCACCACTCCCGACTGCGCGTCGGCCAGGTCGATGTTGTTGTGCTCCAGCAGAAGGCCGGTAGCGCGGTCCAGTTCGACCCGCGATTTTTCATACGCGGCGCGTGCGGCCACCAGATTCGACCGGCTCTGGGTCAACGCGCTCGACTGCGTTAACACAAGCGTACTGGTGGAAGCACCGAGCGCATATTTCTTCTGCTCCGCATCGAGCGACTCCTGCGCGAGATCCACGGCTGCCTGTGCGGCTTCGACGCTTGCCTGATTCTGCTGCAACGCGAATTGCGCGTTACGAACCTCGATGCGGATTTCGTTCTCCACTTGCTGCAGCCGCAGTTGCGCCTGGCGGTATTCGAGTTGCGAGCGGATCTGATTGGCCTGGGCTGCACGGTTGCGGATGGGGATGTTGAGACTGAGGCCTACTCCTCGGTCTGGGGCAGTCGAATTCACCAACTGATTGAGCGTATCGGAGTACTCGATCGTGGGCGCTGCGGTGTGACTGCAAAAATTCGGATTCGAAAGAGGGTTGCTACACAGATTTACCGCGTTTTGACTGCCACCTAGTCCTGCTCCACCGTAATAAGCAAAGAGGTCAAGGCTGGGTAACAGGGCGTTCTTGACGGCCTTCATGCTGACTTCACGGCTGTTGAGGTCGATGCGCGACTCGAGCAGTTCGGGACGGTGGGCCAAGGCGTCGCCCATCAAGTCCTGACCTGCGGGAGCCGGCACATTTGTGAGCGGGCGCATCGTATCGGTCGGAATCACTTCCGCATCGATGAGGGCGGGATCCTGGACGGTCCGGCTAAGGGCGTTCTTCATCAAGAGTTGCTGCAGTTCGAGGTTGGTCTGCGCCACGATCAGCGCTTGCTGACTGGTAGCAACCTGGCTTTGAGCGCGCACGACCTCGATCGGAGCAAGCGTGCCGATCTCGACCTGCTTTTTGTTGTCGGAAAGGGTCTTATCCGCGAGCGCTAATGCGTCCTGCTGCACCTTTACGTTCTCGTAGGCATTCACCAGGTCCCAATAAATGTTCTGGACCTGGTCGACGGTGGTAATGATCTGCAGTCGGAACGCGACATCGGTCAATTCGCGGTTGTTCTTTGCGATCACGATGAAGCGCTTGTTCGGCAGAAAGCCGAAGCCCTGCAGCAAGTGCTGCGTTGCTTGTGCCCGGAAGCTTGCGTTGTACTGCGGACTGAAAATGTTGAAATTCGAGTTTGTGGTGGTGCGAGAATTGTTGAAACCGATATTGAGGCTGGTGCCCGTGGCGAATCCCTGCAGATAGCCAAAATCATAGGTGTTGGTGTTCAGTTTCGTAACCGGGCTTACAAAAGGGTTTGTACCCTGAATGGTGTTGCGGTCGAGCTGCAAGGTTCCCGTCAAAATCGGATCGTACGAGGTGATCGGCGAGCCGAGTCCCAGCGTCGAACTCACGATACCCAGGGTGCCGCCGCCGGCTCCTCCTCCTCCCGTCGTGGTGCCGCCAGCGCCGCCGTTAGTCGAGGTGGTCGCCCCGCCGAATCCGCCCACGCCGCCTCCCGGGGTACCCTGTACCACGCCGGTATTCACGCCGAGCAGGTTGGCGCCAGCCTTGGTGCGCAATACGTCGGTATCGGCAATGTGCAGGTTGTAACGCGAAATCGCGATGTCGAGGTTATTTTCGAGCGCCAGCGCGATCGCATCGTTCATCGAAAGCATCAGCTTGCCGTTCTGCATCAACTGGTCGAGTCGCGGCGTGTTGGTAAGGTTGGGCAGCGCGACCGTCCGTTCCTGATAGGGGCCGATCGGATTCGGAAAGTGAGAGCGCGGCTTGGCATACTCGCCGACCACGAATGGTTTCGGCGGAGCGCTCGAAGGCTTGCTGGCCGAAGGCGCCTGGGGCACCGGTGCCGCGTCTCCGGTCTGCGCCCGGGCAATACCCGTCAGCGCCAGGGCCATAGTCAGGGTGCACGTCATCCTCGCGAAAGACTTCAAACAAAGCAGTTGCATTCGCATTCTCCGTACATTCAAGCTTTTCTTATTGCGTGCATGAACTGGTGATAAGCGCTGCTTGGGACACGGGTACGCCCGATTCCCATAAGCTGATACGCAAAGTGCGCAGTGAAGGTTCCACAGGCTCAGCGTCACCGCATAGAACGAAAACCTGCGGATTCCACGGGAAGTTCCTTAGTATATCTGAGGGATTTACGCTTTTCGTGCGAAGCTCCCTTCCGGGCAGGTAAAAGTTTGTAAACGTCTTGCAAAGGCCGTTAGATGTTGCGGTTGGCGTTGAGGACTCCGAACAAATCGTGATCCGGAATCTCAAATTGACGGTAGCGTACGACGGTTCGGAGTTCGCCGGCTGGCAAGTGCAGCCCGATGCACCCAGCATTCAAGGGACACTTGCGTCAGCCATTGGACGGCTCACGGGAGAAAATGTCCTGCCCCAGGGATCGGGGAGGACCGATGCGGGCGTTCATGCCTTGGCGCAGGTCGCAACTTTCGCGACCGCTTCTCCCATTCCAACCGAGAACTTTCTGAAAGCGGTCAATGACGTTCTGCCGCCAGCGATCCGCATTCTCGATGTAAGTGAAGTGCCCGCAGATTTTCATGCGCGGAAGTCGGCGAAAGCGAAGACCTACCGTTACCGCATTCATCGCGCGCCCATTTGTCCGCCGTTCCTGGCGCGATATGTTTGGCACTTTCCCTATCCGCTCGATGAGGGCGCGATGTCGGTGGCAGCCGGTGAAGTTGTCGGTGAACATGACTTCACTTCTTTCGCCGCAGTCGATCCGGAGCGTGGGCACGAGAGTGGCGAGACTTCCAACGTCAGGACGATTTTCTCGTCTGCCTTTGTGCGCGAGAACGAAGAACTGCTCTACACGGTCCGAGGCCGCGGATTTCTTCACCACATGGTGCGCAACCTTGTCGGGACATTCATCCTGGTGGGGAAGGGCACGCTCCAGAAAAGTGACATTCCCCGGATTCTTGCCGCGCGCGATCGCTCCTCCGCCGGGGCCACGGCTCCTGCCAGCGGGCTGTTTCTGGTGGACGTCGAGTATTCGTAGCGCCTATTCGCAGCGTCGGCATCTCGCCGGCTGTTGTGTGGGAGTGCCCGACCCTCGCCGGTTATTCCGGCGGACTCCAGTCTGGCGGACGCGTTTGGCAAGTTTCGAACTTCCAGGTTGGTAGTTGCTTCCGAGGGCGAGCCTCTTTCGGGACTGCCGGCGAGACGCCGTTGCTACGACTGTACGTTACGACTATGGCGCCCGCACTCTCGCCACGCGTAAACTTTCTGTCAGGCCATGGTCACCGATCTCCAAATCGCTGTCCGGAAGGTTGTTTCCACGAACCCCGCCACCGGAGAAACATTGCGGGAACTCGAGTGTGCGAGCGACGGCGAAGTACAAACTGCCGTCGCAAAAGCCCGCGCGGCGCAGGCGCCCTGGCAAGAGCTGCCGGTTGAAAAACGCGTTGCGGTCCTGCGGAGATTTCAGGGCTTGCTGCAGGAAGACAAATCCGCCGTTGCAACTTTGATTACGCAGGAAGCGGGGAAGCCTTACGTCGAGGCCCTGCTCACCGAAGTGATGGTGGTTCTGGACGCGACACGGTTCCTGATCGACAACGCGTACGGTTTCTTGCGGGAGCAGCCCGTTCCGCATGGCAACGCAGCCATGAAGACGAAGTCGGGACGCATCCTGCGCGAGCCGCATGGCGTGATCGCGATCGTGTCGCCGTGGAACTACCCGTTTTCGATTCCTGCCGTCGAAACGTTGGCCGCGCTCGTCACCGGCAACGCCGTCGTATTGAAACCCTCGGAGTTCACCTCCCTGGTAGCGCTCAAGTTGCAGTCCCTGCTGCACGCCGCTGGCGTGCCCGTAGCTGCCTTTCAGGTGGTTGTCGGAGATGGCGCAACGGGGGCAACGCTGCTCAATTCCGATATCAACAAGATCATTTTCACCGGCAGCGTCCCGACCGGCAAAAGAATCGCGCAGGCTGCGGCTGCCCGCCTTCTGCCGGTCGTGCTCGAGCTCGGCGGGAAGGACCCGATGCTGGTGCTGGACGACGCCGACCTTGACGTCGCCTCGAGTGCTGCTGTGTGGGGCGCTTTCGTCAATGCCGGTCAGGCATGTCTGTCGGTCGAGCGTTGCTATGTTCACCGCTCGCTGTACCCGAAGTTCCTTGAGCTTTGCGTGACGAAAACCCGCCGTCTGCGCGTGGGCAACGGACTCGATCCCCAAACCGACGTTGGGCCGATGATTCATGCGCGACAATTGCAGATCGTCGAATCTCAGGTGGAAGAAGCGCGAGCCAGGGGTGCGCGCGTTCTGGCAGGCGGGACGCGTTTGCCCGAACTTGGACCGAATTTCTATGCGCCCACTGTTCTCGCCGACGTAACTCATGCCATGCGAATCATGCACGAAGAAACCTTTGGTCCGGTACTCTCCGTCGCGCCGTTCGAGTCCGACGATGACGCGGTCGGCTTGGCGAATGATTCCGAATTCGGCCTGGCCGCCAGCGTCTGGACGCGCAAGGCGAAACGTGGAGAGAGGATCGCGCGCCGGATTCAGGCCGGCACCGTGATGGTCAACGACGTCATCTCCTGCTTCGGCATCAGCGAAGCTCCGCACGGCGGCGTGAAGTCGAGCGGAATCGGCCGGGCTCATGGACAATTCGGACTCGAAGAGATGGTGCGGGTGAAGTATCTGGATGTCGACCGCCTGCCGCGCATGAAGAAGTTGTGGTGGTACGGGTATGGAGAAGTCCTCACCCGCCAGATGGAAGCCTTCCTCGACCTGCAGTTCGCGCGAAGCCTCGCCAGGCGGGTTGGCGGTGTCCTGAAGTCCGCGGGCGTGCTGGCTGGCCGCAAACTGTAACTGCCTCGACCTCAGCCAGGCAGTACCACCGCGTTGACGTTCCGTGGAGATCGCCCTTTTTCCGCGATATTGGTCACCGCACTCCCTTCAAGTAAAATGGCCCTGTCGAAGACACACTGGGCTACTCCGCCTGAAAGCGAGGACTACTCTTTGGCAGCCGGTGAAACCACCATCTCGCACGCCGCTCGTCAGCTTTCCAAGCACAAGGTGAAAATCAAGAAGGTTGGGCAGCGCGCCTGCAATGAGAAAGACGATAAGGGAAAATTTTGTGGCGGGCATCTGAAGCGCTGGTTCTACACCGCCGACGCGGTCGAGCAGGAATGTGGTTGTATCGAGAAGGCATGGGGTCGTGACGCGGAGGTCTACCGCTGCGAGATCTGCAAGACCCTCTATCTGCCGAACCCGGAGGGAGCGCAGGGCATCAACGTGGCCGGCGAGGGACAGATTTCCGTTTTCGGCCTGACCTTGCCGCCCAAGGAAGAGAAGAAATAGTCGCTAGTCTCTAGCCGCTAGTCTCTAGTCGCTAGTCTTTAGCGAAGCCGGCTCGTGGAATGAGCGGGTTTCTAAGATGGCGACCGACGACTTGAGACTGACAACTTACGACTGAAAGCTGGCGACTAGCGACTGAAGACTGGCGACTGATTTTGAACACTTCGGACCTCATCTACGACTGGAACACGGCGCACCCGCAGTCGCTCCGTCCCGTAGGTCCGGTGCTGCTGAATGACGAGACTCTGCGCGATGGCTTGCAGTCGCCTTCAGTACGCGATCCCCTGATTCAAGACAAGATCGCCATCCTCCACCTGATGGAGTCGCTGGGGATCAACTCTCTCAATCTCGGCTTGCCCGGCGCGGGGCCGCGTGCGGTCGAACACGTCACCGCGTTGGCGCGCGAGATCGTCAGCTGCAAGATGAAGATTCGGGCCAACTGCGCAGCCCGGACGCACGAGAACGACATTCGTCCCATCGCCCAGATTTCCGACAAGACAGGACTGCGCATCGAGGCCGCTACCTTCATCGGCTCGAGTCCCATCCGCCGCTATACCGAGGGGTGGACCGACGATTTCCTCGTCCAAACCACTGAGAAGGCCATCAAGTTCGCCGTGTCTCTTGGGCTCGAGCCGATGTACGTCACCGAAGACACCACGCGCTGCGACCCGGAGATGATCAAGAAGCTCTACTCCACCGCTATCGAGAATGGAGCCCGCGCCATTGTGGTCTGCGACACCGCCGGGCATGCCACCCCGATGGGTGCCTACTCGCTGGTGCGTTTCGTCATCGAGCAGGTGGTGAAACCGTCAGGAGAAAAAATTCGCGTCGACTGGCACGGCCACTGTGACCGCGGGCTCGGTGTTCCGAACGCGATGGCCGCGCTCGTGGCCGGGGCCGATTGCGTCCACGGTTCTGCGCTGGGAGTCGGCGAGCGCGTGGGCAATACTCAGATAGACCAGATGCTCGTTAACCTCAAGTTGATGAAAGTCGATCCCTGGACCACGCAGGACCTGACCCGGTTGAAGGATTATTGCAATGCCGTGGCGCATGCGACGGGAATTCCGATCCCGGCGAACTATCCCGTGGTGGGCGAGGACGCCTTCCGCACGGCAACCGGGGTACACGCGGCGGCGCTGGTCAAGGCTTTCAAGAAGAATGATGTCGAACTGGCGAACGCCGTGTACTCGGGCGTGCCTTCGCATTTCTTCGGACTCGAGCAGGTCATCGACATTGGCCCCATGAGCGGCAAGTCAAACGTGGTTTACTGGCTGGAGCACCGCGGAATCCCCGCAACCGACGAGCTTGTCGATCGCGTCTTCGCTCGTGCCAAGAAGTCGGATCATACGTTGACCGATGCGGAGATTCTCGAATGCGTGACGGCATCGCGCCCGCATCACTAGACCCC
>Ga0307478_10002510_pt1 | contig 14360 bp, 10 predicted proteins | sample atmos_gasesECM4C_2_FD_203713 | JGI IMG/M metagenome (GOLD analysis project Ga0307478, IMG submission 203713) | Hardwood forest soil microbial communities from Morgan-Monroe State Forest, Indiana, United States - atmos_gasesECM4C_05 | ecosystem: Environmental > Terrestrial > Soil > Temperate...
CTTGCCCACGACTGACACGGCAGATGACGACGGCTTCGCCGATAATCCACCGGAGAGCGCGCCGACCGGAACCAGTTCTCCGCCACTGCCTGCGTCACCCGCACTGGCTGCGGCGATCATGCGCGGCGTGACGGCCTCGAAAGTCTCGGTCACTGAAGCGCTGCGTTGAACGTCGGCCGTGGCCGTTACCATCTTCCGGACCTTTTCCACGTCGCCGCTGGACTCCTTGATGCCGATCAGGTTGGGATGCTCGGCCAGTTCGATCACCACCTCGGCCGGGATGTCGTACCCGGTGGCCTGCGGGAAGTTGTAGATGATCACGGGCAGAGGCGAGCGGTCGGCCACAGTGCGGTAAAAAGCGAGGATGTTGGCGGGGGCCATCTGCTTCTTGTAGTAGTGCGGCGTGCGCACCATGGCCACGTCGTAGCCGAGTTCTGCGGCATACTCGCTGAGGCGCAACGTCTCAATGGCCGACTCGATACCCGTGCCCGCGATCAGAACTTTGTTGGGCGCGGCAGCCTCGCGCGCGCACTTGAGCACGTCGCGCCGCTCCTGATCGGAAAGCAGAATCGACTCCCCGGTCGAGCCGAGGACGACGATCCCCGCCACGAGAGTTCGCGAGTAGCGCTCGACGTTCGATTCGAGCTTCTTGAAATAAACGTTTCCGTCCGGATAGAACGGCGTCGTGATGGGAGGAAAAATGCCATGGAGGAGCATAAGAAGGACCTCAAACTTTCCTGATCAGGGTATCAGTTCTGCGCGACTTGGGGCCTATCTCTGCGGCGAAATCGGTTCCAGACCATGAATCCTGCTAGAAATCCCATGACTGAGCCACAAGCCCCGCATAGCAAGAATCCAAAGTAGAACGCAAGGGTCGCCGCCAGTTCCGGCCGAACACGTTTGTCGAAAAACCAGCCCACGAGAAGAAATCCCACCAGTGCGCCCGCAACACCGAGCAGCGGAGTGAGGAATACGAATCCAGAAAAAGGACGCAAACGCCGGAATGCCAGTATGATGGCGAGCGCACCGACTGCACAAAGCCCCGCCCAGATCGCCAAACCAACGAAGACAGGGAGCAACGAATGCCCTCCCGACGCAACGAGCTATTTCCGCGTAGCAAGCCTCTCGGCGTGCAGGTGCTGCAACGCCCGCACATTGACTTCCCCGCGTTGCAGCGCGGCGATGCCCTCCGCCGCCGCGCGGGCTGCAGCCAGCGTGGTGATGGTAGGAATTCTCGCAGTTACCGCCGCCCGCCGGATCGCCTTTTCATCGAACCAGGGCTCCTGCCCGGTGGGAGTGTTCACGACCAACTGAATGCGCTGGCCCTTGATGAAGTCGACCACGTTTGGCCGCCCTTCTTTCACCTTGTAGACGCGCTGCACGTTCATACCGGCGCCTTCAATTACGTCTGCGGTCCCGGCAGTAGCGACTAGCTTGAATCCCATATCGACGAACTTGCGCGCCACTTCGGCGACATGCCTTTTGTCGTGATCCGTCACGCTGATGAACACCGCACCGGTAGTCGGCAACCTCTGTCCGGCGGCCACTTGTGCCTTGGCGAAGGCCTCACCGAAATTGTCCGCCACGCCCATGACTTCGCCGGTGGACTTCATCTCCGGACCAAGCACGGTATCGACGCCCGGGAATTTGCTCCATGGAAAAACCGGCGATTTCACGAAGTAACAGCTTCCGGTGTCGAGATCGGCGCGGCGTTCGATGTACTCCGGTAGGAACTCGCGCAGCTTACGGCCAGTCATAAGACGCGCCGCAATCTTCGCCATAGGAATGCCCGTAGCTTTCGAAACATAAGGCACGGTACGCGAAGCGCGGGGGTTCACTTCGAGCACATACACCTTGCCACCCTCTGCGCCATTGCCGCCTGCATACCCATCTCCGCGCGGGATCGCAAACTGAATGTTCATCAGCCCAATCACCTTCAGCGCTTTAGCCAGTTTGAATGTGTACTCGCGCATCCGGTCGAGCAACGGCTGCGGAATATCGACCGCCGGCAGCACGCACGACGAGTCGCCGGAGTGAATTCCTGCTTCTTCTATATGCTGCATGATGCCGCCGATCACGACGTCTTCGCCATCCGAGAGAGCATCCACGTCGACTTCGATAGCGTCTTCGAGGAAGTGATCGATCAGCACCGGCCGGTCATGTGAATACTCGACCGCCTCTTTCATGTAGCGCACCACAGACTCTTCGTCGTAAGCGATTACCATCGCCCGTCCGCCCAGCACGTAGGAAGGTCGCACCAGCACGGGATACCCGATCCGCTTGGCGCCTTCGACCGCTTCCTCGATCGACGTCGCCATCACGCCCGGAGCCTGCGGAATCTGCAGGTCTTCGAGCAGCTTGTTGAACTGCTTGCGGTCTTCCGCCAGATCAATCGACTCGGGGGACGTCCCGATGATCTTCACACCAGCGGCTTTCAGAGGCAGCGCCAGGTTCAGCGGCGTCTGGCCGCCAAATTGCACGATCACTCCGACCGGAGCCCCTTTCGAAGTCTCATGCTGGTAAATCGCCCACACATCTTCAAACGTCAGCGGCTCGAAGTAGAGGCGGTCGCTGGTGTCGTAGTCGGTCGAGACGGTCTCGGGATTGCAATTGATCATGATCGTCTCGTATCCGTCTTCATGCAGCGCGAACGAAGCGTGACAACAGCAGTAGTCGAATTCAATTCCCTGCCCGATGCGGTTAGGGCCGCTGCCGAGAATGATGACTTTCTTTTTCTCGGTGGGCGCCGCTTCGTCCTCGTCTTCGTAGGTTGAGTAAAGGTAAGGGGTGAAACTCTCAAATTCCGCCGCGCAGGTGTCGACGCGCTTGTACACCGGCATCACGCCGTGTTTCTTGCGCATGTGCCGGACCTTTTCCTGCCCTTCGAGCCGCCAGACCTGGGCCAACCGTCCGTCGGAGAATCCCATGCGCTTGGAATCGCGCAACACCTCGGTCGGGATGGATTCGATCGGATGCTTTTCCAGCTCCAGTTGCTGGTCGTTGATCTCCTTCAACTGATACAGGAACCACGGGTCCATCGACGTCATGGTCGCGATCTGCTTGACCGTGTGTCCCTGTCGCAGCGCGTATTGCACATACGCGAGCCGCTCGGGGTGAGGCGTAACCAGCCGCTGCGTCAGAATCTTGGGCTCGATCTTCGCTCCGCCGACGCGCTTCCCGGTATCGAGCGAGCGGACGCCTTTCATCAGCGCCTCTTTGAACGTGCGGCCGATGGCCATCACCTCGCCTACCGATTTCATTTGCGGACCGAGTGTGTCGTCGGCGCCGGGAAATTTCTCGAACTGCCACTTCGGAATCTTCACGACTACATAATCGAGTGTCGGCTCGAAGCACGCCGGAGTCTTGCGGGTGATGTCGTTGGGAATTTCGTCGAGCGTGTATCCGACAGCGAGCTTCGCAGCAATTTTCGCGATCGGGAATCCCGTAGCCTTCGAAGCCAGTGCGGAGGACCGAGAGACGCGGGGGTTCATCTCGATCACCACCATGCGTCCGGTTTCCGGATTCACGCCAAACTGAATGTTCGATCCGCCGGTGTCGACGCCGATTTCGCGGATCACGGCGATCGAGGCGTCGCGCATCGCCTGGTACTCGCGATCGGTCAGGGTCTGCGCCGGAGCCACGGTGATCGAGTCGCCGGTATGGACGCCCATGGGATCGAAATTCTCAATCGAGCAGATGATGATGACGTTGTCCCTGGTGTCGCGCATCACCTCCAGCTCGAATTCTTTCCAACCGAGAACGGATTCTTCAATCAGCGCTTCGTGGACCGGCGATAAATCAAGACCACGAGCCAGCACTTCTCCCAACTCCTCGCGGTTGTAGGCAATCCCGCCGCCGGTGCCGCCGAGAGTAAACGAAGGACGCACGATCACCGGGAACCCGATTTTTCCCGCGAACTCCAGACCGTCTTTGGTGTTGTTGACCAGCGCAGACTTGGGTACATCGAGCCCGATACGCTGCATCGCGTCTTTGAAGAAAAGACGATCTTCGGCTTTCTTGATGGCGGCGACATTCGCGCCAATGAGGGAGACATCGTATTTTTCCAGTACGCCGCCGTCGGAAAGCTCGATGGCCAGATTCAGCGCCGTCTGTCCACCAACGGTGGGCAACACGGCAAATCCCGCCCCCGGCGACATCTCCCGTTCGATGCGAATGATCTCTTCGAGATACTCGAGCGTGAGCGGCTCAATATAAGTGCGGTCGGCGAACTCCGGATCGGTCATGATGGTGGCCGGGTTCGAGTTGGCCAGCACAACCTCATAACCCTCGGACTTAAGCGCCTTGCAGGCTTGCGTGCCGGAGTAATCAAACTCGGCCGATTGTCCGATGACGATGGGTCCGGAACCGAGGATCAGGATTTTCGAGATGTCCGTGCGTTTAGGCATTTATTTCAAGCTCATCTGCTCTGTCATCCCGACCAAGTGAGTTGATCGCGAAGCGACCAACTCGCGCGCGGATGGACCTTGTGTGCCCACCACTACGGATTAGCGTTACTAAAACTCAAGGCCCCTCGACTGCGAAGATCTCCCCTTCGGGCGATCTTCTTCGCTCGGGATGACAAATCTTATCGAGGGACTTCACCTCTTCCACTCCTCCATCATCTTGGTGAACTCTTTGAACAGATAATGCGAATCGTGCGGCCCTGGCGCGGCTTCCGGGTGATACTGCACGCTGAACAACGGCAGATTTCTATGCCGCAGGCCCTCGAGCGTGCTGTCATTCAAATCCATGTGCGTCAGCTCAACTTCACTATCGGGCAGCGAATCGGGATCAACCGCGAAATTATGGTTGTGCGCCGTGATCTCGATCTTCCCGGTCTTCAACTGCTTCACCGGATGATTCCCGCCGTGGTGTCCAAACTTCAGTTTGAACGTCTTCCCTCCAAGAGCAATCCCAGTGAGCTGATGCCCCAGACAAATTCCGAAGATCGGCTGCCGCCCCATCAGCCGCCGAATCGAATCGACTGCATAAGTGCACGGCTCCGGATCGCCGGGGCCGTTCGAGAGGAACACTCCATCCGGCTTCAAGGCCAGCACATCTTCCGACGGAGTCTGGGCCGGAACCACGGTGACTTTGCAACCCTCGCCGCGCAGCTTGCGCAGGATGTTTTGCTTGATGCCGAAGTCGTAGGCGACCACATGGAACCGCGCCGGCTCGTCTTTCACGCCAACGACTGCCACTGGCTCATGGGAACGCTCGCCGACTTCCCAGACATAAGGACGCTTGGTGCTGACTTCTTTGGCCAAGTCGGTGCCGTCCATCTTCGGAATCGAGCGCGCCTTCGTCACCAACTTCTCGACAGCACTCTCGATGGTCGAGATCACGCCGCGCATCACGCCGTGATCGCGCAGATGCCGGACTAATGCCCGCGTATCGATATCCGACAGCACCGGCACCTTGAATTGCTCGAGATATTCTTCCGCGACCTGCTGCGAGCGCCAGTTCGAGCTCACGCGCGAAAACTCTCGCACGATCAGGCCCTCGATCCATGGGCGCGTGGCTTCGTTGTCTTCTTGATTGGTGCCGTAATTCCCGATTTCCGGGTTGGTCAGAACGACTATCTGCCCTGAATAGGAGGGGTCGGTGAAAATTTCCTGGTAGCCAGTAATGGAAGTATTAAAAACGACTTCGCCGTAGCATTCGCCTTTGGCGCCGTAGCCTTTGCCTCGGAAGACTCTGCCGTCTTCCAGCGCAAGGATAGCCTGCATTCTCGCTCCGGAGAGTGGATTTTCAGGATTTTAGCAGGGAACACCGCAGCGGCCAAGATGCGCCGCGAAAATAGATGAGGAAATTTTTCGCTACGACCTAGCGAGCGTGTCGCTCGCTCCCTTACGGCTGGACCGACGCCAGAATGTAATCGGTCAGCAGCTTTTCCGTCTGCTCGTGCATGCCGCGGGTGTTGTAGTTGGTACTCGTAATAACTGCCGTCAGGTCAAGCCCGGGAAATACGGCCACCTTGTTTCCGCCATTCCCACTCATAAAGTAGGCCGGATACCGTTTACCGTCCGACTTGAACGTCTTCAGCCACCACAGGTAGCCGTATTCGGTTTCCTCGTCGATCTGGGAGTGCGGCGTGGTCGACGCCTTCACCCAGGCTTCGTCAAGAATCCGGCTTCCCTGCCAGGTCCCCCCGTTCCGGTACAAGTCGGCGATCTTCATCAGATCGCGGCTGGTAAGGCGCAGTCCGCCTCCGGTTTGCGGAACATACAGAGGAGAATAAACCCATTGTGCGTCCGTGATCCCGAGCGGTCCGAACAGCTTCTGTTGGGCGTAGCGATCGGCCCACTGGCCCGTGGCCTTCTCGAGCAACTCGCTCAGAACGAATACCCCTCCAGTACAGTAGCTGAAGTATCGGCCGTATTTTGGCGGAGTCTCGTGCTCCCCAATGTGTATGTGACCGCGAACCGGCAAATCGAGAATGAACTGCGCCCAGTCTTCGATCACATACATCCGCTCTTCATTTCCGCGGGAAGCGTCGTTCCAGTCATCGCATTCGAGCGCCGACGACATCGTCAGAAAGTCTTCGACCGTGATCTTTTCTTTCCGCGGATCCGGATTCTGCATCTTCCGCGCCCGCTCAGGCAGCAACTCGAGTACGCGAGCGTTGACCCCGCTCAGCTTCTTTTCCCGGATGGCGATCCCAACCAGCATGCCGGTGATGCTCTTCGTCGCCGATCTGGTATCCCGCAAAGTGCCCGCATCGCCATCGAAATAGCCTTCGTAAACCACCTTTCCCCGGCGCGCCACCAAAACGCTGCCAATCTTCTTGAATTCCCCCGCTCGAATCGCCGTTTCCATGTCGTGCAGCGGCTTGCTCGCCAGTCCGACCGATTCGGGCGCCACCGTATCCCAAGCCTTGTCGTTCGCTTGTGCGCCGCAAACGGCGGCTGACAACGATAAGCCGGTGAAGCCCACAAGAATGCCGAACCCGAGTCCGAGATTTCTTTTCATTGAGGTTTGCCCAATGGTCTCAGACGGGCGAAAACGGAAAAAGGTGTGGAACTAAACCGGATCGAAGAGGTCGATTAACAAGTTATTGGAGAGGATTACCGCACGCGCCCTAGCTTATCCATCGGCCAATACCCGAAAACTGCCTTGCCGTAGATGTAGCTCTGATTGACTGGTCCGAAGTCGCGGCTGTCGTTCGACATCGACCGATGGTCACCCAGCACGAAGTAACTATTCGGCGGCACCACGGTGTCTGGATAAGACCGCGCATCGGTGTAGGCCGGCGGCACGTAATTTTCGTCCAGCGCTTCGTCATTCACGTAGACCTGCCCGCCATCGATTCGAATACGATCTCCCGCCATCCCGATCACCCGTTTGATATAGCTTTTCGAAGGATCCCGCGGATACCGGAACACAACAATGTCCCCGCGTTCAATAGCTTCCAGCCGATAGACAAACTTGTTCACGAAGATCCGTTCCTGGTCTTCGAGCGAAGGCATCATGCTGGTGCCTTCGACCTTCACCGGCTGGTACAGGAAGATGATGATGAACGCAGAGATCGCCAGAGAAATAATCAGGTCGCGCATCCAGACGCCGAACCCCGTCCGTGTACGCACCGGGACAACGACGGTCGCTGCTGTAGCCGCCATCTTCGTCTCTATCGATCGGCTCTGGTCTGGAACAGTGTCCGGCATGCGCTCCTATTGTATACAGAACCTGGGCCCGCGATAGAAGGTTGTATCGTTGGCTCCCGTGAATCATCAGTACAATGACCCGTTTCGGTCAGCACCGCAGCGGGTTACAATATTCCTCACTGAGGAACCTATGACTCGCCGCCTGGAAGAGCACAAGTTCGCCTATCGTAGCCTGACTCTGGTTTTCCTTTTCATGGTCACGTTGACCATGGCTGCACAATGGGCCGCCCCGCAAGAGGACAAAGGCCTTCCGGCGTATAACGCTGCGCCTCCGCCAAAGGGAACGAAGCTGCCCGCGATCCTCACCAAAGCCGATCTTTGGGGCGCCGACGCGCAAAGCGCCTATCAGACGCATGCCTACGAACTAGCGGCGAAGATCCCCGCCGTCCTGCACCAACAGCCCTGCTACTGCTATTGCGACCGGATGGGCCACAACAGCCTCCATAGCTGCTTTGAAAACACCCACGGGGCCCAGTGCGACACTTGCCTGAAGGAACTCTACTACTCTTACCAGCAGCATAAGAAGGGCAAAACTGCCACTCAGATCCGGGACGGGATCATCAAAGGCGAGTGGAAGGCGATCAACCTGGAATCAGCCGCAGAGATCAACTAACGACCCGGTTGTGAGAACCGAGGGAACAAGCCAGGCGGTCTTTTCTCGTAACTAGGGGCACGGCACTCGGGACTAATTTCGCTGCCGTTGCCCTCCACCCTCCCTTTGAGTGATACTTTATTGCTCAACACAAGCGTCACGCTAAGGAGTCGCTTATTCCCAAGAGCACAGGAAGAATTTTGCACATGGCTCAGAAACCCAGCGCAAAGAAGCCCATGGCGGAAGACCCGCGCTACACCCAGGCGTTGCAGAGCTACGAAGCAGGCCTCCGCGCCATGCAGGAACACAAGTTCGACAAGGCCAGGCCGCATTTCCAGAAGGTCGTCGCCGGACCCAGCAGGGAACTGGCCGACCGCGCCAACGTGCACCTCAACACCTGCAATCAACATCTTGAGCGGGCCACGGCGACACAGTTCAAGACCGCCGAGGAGCACTATGACTATGCCGTTTCGCTCATGAACCTGGGCGATTACGTCACCGCCCGCGAGCATCTCGACAAACTGCAGAAGCAAAATGCTAAGGCGGACTACGTCATCTATGGCCTGGCAGCGCTGGATTGCCTGACCGGCCATGTCGAGGATTCTTTGAAGCGGCTGGACGAGGCTTTGCGTCTGAATCCACAACTCCGTTTCCAGGCGCGCAACGATTCCGATTTCCAGAATCTGGCAGAAGATCCGCGCTTCACCGAGTTGCTCTACCCCGATCCCGGCGCGGAACTTGGCCCCTCCGACGTGGATTTCCCGGAAACCGAGCCCGCCTAGTCGGGCATCCAAGGATCGCCCGATGGACTCTAAAACCGTCGAACTACGGCCTGAGGAGAAGACCGGCCGCACCCGCGGCCTGCGCGTGGTGGCCATTGGGGGAGGCACCGGGCTCTCCACGCTTCTCAAGGGGCTCAAGCGCTTCGTCCTGACGCCGGAAGAGATTCTTTCCGCGCAGCCTGGTTCGCTCGCGATCCGCGACCTTTGCGCCGTCGTCACCGTCAGCGACGACGGCGGATCCAGCGGCCGCCTGCGCAAGGAATTCAACATGCTTCCGCCCGGCGACATCCGCAACTGCATCGTCGCCCTCAGCGAAGACGAAGCCCTCCTTTCAAAGCTCTTCCGTCACCGCTTCGACAAAGGTTCCGGCCTCGAGGGCCACAGCTTCGGCAATCTCTTTCTGGCAGCATTGACCTCGCTAACTTCGGACTTTTCTGAGGCCGTACGTCTTTCCTCTGAAATTCTCCTAACCCGCGGCCACATCTATCCTGCGACCACGTCCAACATCGAACTCGAAGCACTCATGGAAGACGGAACTCGGGTACGCGGAGAGACAAAAATCACCGCCAGCAAAGGACGGATTCGCGAACTCTTCCTTGTTCCGCCCGACGTTGGCCCAATGCCGCAAACCCTTGAAGCCATCGCCAGCGCTGACATCATCTCCATCGGGCCGGGTTCTCTGTTCACCAGCCTCATCCCCAATCTGCTAGTCCAGGGGATCTCGCAGGCTATCGTCGCCTCGCCCGCAACCAAGGTCTACATTTGCAATCTGATGACGCAGGCAAATGAGAGCCTGGGACTGACCGCTGCAGATCACATTCGCGCGCTCAACCGCCACGCGCAAAAGCAGTTCTTCGACTATGCGCTCATTAATCGCACGCCCGCTTCCGAGGAGCTCAAAGCAAAATATGCCGAGGAGGGTGCCTGCCAGATCGTCAACGATCTCGACGCCATTGAGGCGCTTGGCGTGATTCCTGTTCTTGGTGATTATCTCGAGGAAGCCGGCGCCGCCCGCCACAATACTACCCGGGTCGCCCGCGATCTGTTGCACCTCACAGCCGATCATCCCGCGTAAATCGGGATGCACGCGAGCCGACCTCTCATCAACCCGCTTCGTCAGTCCAGCGAAGCGGGGAATCTGCTTCTCGCGGGCACGCTCGACCCCAGTTTGTCGCTCTTCCGCCGCTTCCTGTATTGTGATCCTTCCGCTTCGAACTAGTGCCGTCTTCGAGGCCCATCACATCATGCGCACTTCCCTCTTCTTTTTTTGCATTCTGCTGACGGTCTCGGGTTTATGCCTGGCACAAGTGGCTCCCGAACAAGGCGGCCACGAAGTCCAGATCTGGGCTGGCGGCGGCCACTCCGTCCCCGGAGGCACCAAGAATACCGGAGCCTTCAACGCCGGCCTCCGCTACGGATGGATTCTCACCGGCTTGCACCTCCCCGGCTTTCTTCGCGGACGCTTCGAATACGCCGTCGATGCCGTCCCAGTCTTCTTTGTCTTCCAGCCCGCCAACACCGCCTACGGAGTAGGATTCGACCCGCTCGGTCTCAAGTGGAATTTCCAGGCCCACGGCCACATCTCTCCCTATCTCGAACTATGCGGCGGCACGCTATTCACCGACCACAATGTTCCCACCGGAACAAATAGTGTCAACTTTACGGACCAGGCCGCATTAGGCATGCACATCCTGGGCGCAAGACACAACGTCAGTCTGGAACTGCGTTACATGCACATCTCGAATGCAGGTCTAGCCACGCCCAATCCCGGGATTAACACCGTGCAAGTGCGCCTCGGAATCGGAAAATTCCTCAATCACAGATGATCGACCCGACTCCCCTCGTAGAGACGTAGCTCGGCTACGTCTCTGCCGGCAGCATCGATGTCCCAGATGGTGCGACGAACGTCTCTACGCCTTGCGTCGCTACCCCACGCCCGTTATCCTCATCCGTTATGTCCACGCTCGTCGAATGTGTCCCGAATTTTTCCGAAGGCCGAGACAAGGCCAAGGTTGACGCCATCATTGACGCCATGAAGATGCCCGGCGTCTACCTGCTCGATCGCGAAAGCGACTCCGACCACAACCGCTCGGTCATCACGCTCGTCGGAGAGCGCGAAGCCATTCAGGAAGCGGCGATCCGCGGTGTGGGCAAAGCCGCTGAACTGATTGACCTCAACAGCCACACCGGCGCGCATCCCCGCATGGGAGCGGCTGACGTGGTTCCGCTCATTCCCATCGACGGTGTCACCATCGAGGACTGCGTCGCTATGGCCAATCATGTTGGCGAAGAGATCTGGAAGCGTTATCAGATCCCCGTCTACTTGTACGAAGCCGCCGCTCGAACGCCGGAACGCCAGGGGCTCGAGAACATTCGCCGCGGCCAGTTCGAGGGCATCCGCGCCGAGATCGCAACGAATCCTGCCCGCCGCCCGGATTTCGGTGAGCCTCGGGTGCATCCCACGGCCGGAGCGACAGTAGTTGGCGCGCGGAAATTTCTCATTGCCTACAACGTTTTCCTCAACACTCCCGACGTCGAGATTGCAAAGAAAATCGCCAAAGCCGTGCGTTTTTCCAGCGGCGGCATGCGTTTTGTGAAGGGCGCCGGATTCCTCGTGCGTGGCCTGGCTCAGGTCTCCATGAATCTCACCGACTTCGAGCAGACCCCTATCCACCGCGTTTTTGAGATGGTCAAGCGCGAGGGCGCCCGCTATGGTGTCCTGCCGATTTCCAGCGAGATCGTAGGCCTGATCCCGAAGAGAGCTCTGGAGCAGGCGGCCGAATGGTTCCTGCAAGTGGAGAACTTCGACTCTTCGCTCATTCTGGAGAACCGCCTCGCCGCTGTAATGGGGGGCAAGATGGCCGTTGGAGGTTTGCGCGCCGGCGTTGAGCCTTTTGTAGAGCAATTGGCAGCGCCGACCGCGACTCCCGGCGGCGGCAGTGCCTCGGCCGCGGCTGCGGCCATGGCCGCCGGACTCGCCGTCATGGTGGCTTCCATGTCGCGCGGGAAGAAGGCTTACCTGCAATACGAATCGCAACTCAGCGCGGCAATCGCGCGCCTTACTCCCCTGCGGGAAGAACTCAAGGGCTCCATCGATGCTGACGCCGAATCTTACAACTCCGTCATGAAGGCCTACAAAGAATCCAAGACTGCAACCGATCCACAATCGGCCGCGGCGGTTGTCGAATCTGCGCTGAAACTGGCAACGTCTGTGCCGCTGGGCGTTGCCGAAAAGGCGCACAAAGTTGGTGTCATTGCAAAATCGCTAGAGCCGATCACCAATCCCAACATGAAATCTGATCTGACAACAGCTCAGGCATTGGCCGCTGCGGCGATTACCGGGGCCCTTGCTAACGTGGAAATCAATCTGACTTCTTTAAAAGACCAGGCGTTCGCTGCCCAGGTCCGCCAGCGAGCATCTGCCGTTGCTTCGTGAACCCCTGCGAATACACGTCTTTCCAACAGTTGTTTCTGGAAGCGTACCGAAGCTCAATTCGTAGAAATACAGGAACGCACCGAGTGGAAAACTCCAGAACTTGGTTAAAGGTAGGCGTAGAAGTGAGTTCCTCTGGGTAGGAGTTTTCATGCGCCGCTGCGCCTCCGTGTGCCTCGCCGTCCTGTTGTTTATTGCCATAGCCCTGATCCTCGGCTTGAACGGCTGCGGTGGCGTCAAAGTGGGCGCCCCTAAGTTCGGCCATATCGTTGTTATCTTCCAGGAGAATCGGACGCCCGATAACCTCTTTCAGGATCCAGTCCTGATTGCCCGCGGCGCCGACATCGCCAGCAGCGGCCTGAATTCGCTAGGGCAAACGATTCCGCTTACTCCGATCCCTTTGGGAATCGATTACGACCTCAGCCACGCCCATTCCGCATTCACGGCCATGTATGACGACGGGAAGATGGACGGCGCCGATAAAGTGGCGGTGAATTGCTCCGCTGCCGCCGGAAAGTGTCCGCTTCCGAATGCGCAATTCCATTACGTGCGACCTCCCGATGTGGCTCCGTACTTCCAGCTGGCTGAGCAGTACACTTTTGGCGACCGCATGTTTCAGACCAACCAAGGCCCCAGTTTTCCTGCGCACCAATTTATTGTTTCCGGCACGTCTGCTCCGACCGCCACGAGCTCTTCCTTCGTGGCAGAGAACCCAGCTGGCGTACCCCCAAACTTGAATTTGGGTTGTATCGCCCCTCCCGCTGAATTTGTCACCCTGATCAATGCTAACGGCGCCGAGAACATGCGGATGTATCCCTGCACCGATCATCCCACCCTCACTGACGAGCTGAATGCCAAGGGAATCACGTGGCGGTACTATGCCCCGTCAGCGGGGGGACTCTGGACTGGTCCAAACGGAATTCAACACATGTGCGTTCCCAACAATCCCCCGCCAAATGGCACGAAATGCACAGGTCCTGATTGGGTTAAGAACGTGGTGCTCGAGGAGAGAAAAGTCCTTACGGACATCGCGAAAGGCAACCTGGCGCAGGTGAGCTGGGTCATTCCCGACGGCCGGAATTCTGACCACGCCGGGGTAACGGAAAATGGGGGCGGTCCTTCCTGGGTGGCGACCGTTGTCAACGCCATTGGCAACAGTCCCTATTGGGCTGATACGGCAATCATCATCACCTGGGACGACTGGGGAGGCTGGTACGATCATGTTCCACCCTCGAAGATCGTCAACGATGGCGTCAGCTGGGGCTCGGGCTACGTCTACGGATTCCGCGTGCCACTAATCGTAGTCTCGCCATTCGCCAAACCCGCGCACATCTCTCATGTGAACCACGATTTCGGCAGCATCCTGAACCTGATTGAGAAGAACTTTATCCTACCCTCCCTCGGATATGCCGATGCCTATGCCGATGACCTGGTCGATTGTTTTGATTTCAACCAGAAGCCGCTCACCTTTAACACCATCAGCGCACCGATCAGTGCCGCCGATTTCTTGAATGACACGAGACCGAAGACTGATCCCGACAACGACTAAATCATCCGCTCTGGCTTGCTCGGGGTCGGCCACTCCCGACCCCCAATGATCAACGGGGCACTGTACTTTTGTTTCGCACCCCGAGGCCGCCAGTGAAATAGAATAGGACGATCAGAACGATAAACCTGGATTGCGCATCCAACCTAGGAGTGCACCAGATCCTTAGATTCTGTGACTTTCGAGGGGTTATGAGACTTCTGAAGATGTGTGTGGCTTGTGTGTTGCTCGTGAGCATGGCCTACGCCATGCCGCTCAATTCTTCGGCTCGGGCCTGCGTTCCGGCCGATCTGCTGCAGTTGATCTCTGTCGATTATCGCGCGCTCAAAGATTCGCCCACGGC
>Ga0307478_10002511_pt1 | contig 14358 bp, 12 predicted proteins | sample atmos_gasesECM4C_2_FD_203713 | JGI IMG/M metagenome (GOLD analysis project Ga0307478, IMG submission 203713) | Hardwood forest soil microbial communities from Morgan-Monroe State Forest, Indiana, United States - atmos_gasesECM4C_05 | ecosystem: Environmental > Terrestrial > Soil > Temperate...
CTTGAGCTCTTTTCACGTGTGGTGTTTTGTCACCCTGAGCAAAGCGCCGTAGGCGCGTCGTCGAAGGGCCGCCGCGATCGCTGTCGAGTGGCTGTCCTTAAGATGGGTTCGGGGTGACTCGACGGGGCTAGAGGATGAAGTTCGAGAGGTCGGCGCTGGCGGCGATTTCGCCTAGCCGGTCAGAAACGTAGGCCGCGTCGATGACGACGGTTTCCGCCACTTCCGGTGCGGCATAACCGATCTCTTCGAAGACGCGCTCGAGTACGGTGTGCAGACGGCGGGCCCCGATGTTCTCGTCGCGCTCGTTCACTTCCGTGGCGATGCGCGCGATCGCGGCGATCCCGTCGGACCGGATGTCGAGCTTCACGCCGTCGGCCGCGAGCAACGCGGTGTACTGCGTCATCAGCGCGTTCTTCGGCTGCGTGAGGATCGTCTCGAAATCAGCGGCCGTGAGGCTGTCGAGCTCGACGCGGATCGGGAACCGCCCCTGGAGTTCCGGGATCAGGTCGGACGGCTTGCTCATGTGGAACGCGCCGGCCGCGACGAAGAGCACGTGGTCGGTCGCCAGCGGCCCGTACTTCGTGTTGACCGTGCTGCCTTCTACGATGGGGAGGATGTCGCGCTGCACGCCTTCGCGTGAAACGTCGACGCCGCGGCCCTCGCGAGTGGCGATCTTGTCGATCTCGTCGATGAAGATGATCCCGCGTTCGCCCGCCCGCCGCAGCGCTTCGCGCTTGACGGCATCCATGTCGATGAGCTTCGCTTCTTCTTCTTGCGCGAACACGCGACGCGCATCGGCGACCGTGACGCGTTTCTGCGCTTTCTTCTTCGGCAAGAGCCCGGAAAGCATCTCGCTCATGTCGCCGGCACCGCCCATACCCGCACCGTCGCCACCGCCCATCATGCCCATCGGGACGTTCGGCGTTTCCTCAACCTCGATCTCGATCAAGCGCACGTCGTAGAAGCCGCGTTCGATGTCGGCCCGCGCTTCGGTGCGGATGCGCTCCGACTCGTGCGGCGGCGCCGGCTGCGTGGTGGGCTGTGGCGTTTGCGCCGGCTGGTTCGCCTGCTGGCCGAACGAGTTGCCGAAGATCGAACCGAGCGTCGCGGCAAACGGGTTGTTCTGCGAAGCCTGCGGCGCACGCGTCTCGGGGTGCAGCACGTCGATGATGCGCTCGACCGCGGCGTGTTCGGCCGCATCCTTCACATCGGCGCGGCGTTCTTCTTTCACCATGCGGATCGCGGCTTCGGCCAGGTCGCGGACCATCGACTCGACGTCGCGTCCGACGTAGCCGACCTCGGTGTACTTCGTGGCCTCGACCTTCACGAACGGCGCGCCGGCAAGCGAGGCGAGGCGGCGCGCGATCTCGGTTTTACCGACGCCGGTCGGTCCGATCATCAGGATGTTCTTCGGAATGACTTCCCGGCGCAGTTCCTCGGGCAACTGTTCGCGGCGAAAGCGGTTGCGCAGCGCGATCGCGACGGCGCGCTTCGCTTTCGCTTGCCCGACGATGTACTTGTCGAGTTCGGCGACGATTTGGCGTGGCGTGAGATCTTGCAATTCCGGCATCAGGCCGTCTCAACGGTGATATCGTCGTTGGTGTAGATGCAGATCTTCGAGGCGATTCGCAATGCTTCGCGGGCGATCGCCTCGGCATCGAGCGACGAGTTCGCCATCAGCGCCATCGCCGCTGCCTGCGCGTACGGTCCCCCGCTACCGATCGCCGCGATGCCCTCGTCGGGTTCGATCACGTCGCCGGTGCCGCTGAGCACGAGCAAATGCTCCGGGTTACCGACCAGCAGCAGCGCTTCGAGCCGGCGCAGTGCGCGGTCCTGACGCCAATCTTTCGCCAGCTCGACGGCGGCACGCATCAAGTTGCTGCCCGACGAGTTGAGCTTGCCCTCGAATTTCTCGAGCAGCGTGATGCCGTCGGCAGCGCTGCCGGCAAAGCCCGCAATGACGGCGCCGCCGGCGATCCGGCGCACCTTGCGGGCACCGTGCTTCATGACGGTCTTGTCGAGGGTAACTTGTCCATCGCCGGCCATCGCGATCTTACCGTCGCGAAGGACCGCGACGATCGTGGTCGATCGAATGCGCATCCGATACTCTTACTCCGCGGGAGCACCCGCAGTTGCAAGCGCGCTCTCTCTGCCCGCCGTTACGGCCACGGCCTTGGCAAAGGCATCGATGCGCTCGAGCGCGCGGGCGGCGAGGGCCGCGCGGCGCAGACGTTTTTCGCGAACCGGTTTGCCCGGCAGCGGCGAGAACCACGTCCACGTGACGTTGGCCGGCTGGAAATCGGGCGACGCGGTATTCTGCAAGTGCGCGACCACGGCGCCGAGCGCCGTGTCGGCCGGAATCGCCGGCGCGACGTCACCGTTCGCGGCGTAGGCCGCGGCGATGCCGGCCATCGCGCCGCAAGCGGCCGCTTCGACGTAGCCCTCGGCGCCGGTGATCTGGCCCGCGAAATACAACCCTGGACGCGCGCGGAGTTGGAGGTGCGCGTCGAGCAGGCGTGGGGCGTCGATGAACGTGTTGCGGTGCATCACGCCCAACCGCAGCCACTCGGCGTTGGCGAGACCGGGCAGTTTGCCGAACGCTTCTTTCTGCGCCGGCCACGTCAGCCGGGTCTGGAAACCGACCAGGTTGAGCGATTTTCCATCCGCGTCTTCGTTGCGCAGTTGCACGACCGCGTACGGCGTTTTGCCGGTGCGCGGATCGCGCAGCCCGACCGGCTTGAGCGGTCCGTAGCGGAGCGCATCCTCACCGCGCGCCGCCATCTCTTCGATCGGCAGACAGCCTTCGAAGTACGGCACCTTGCCGGCGGCGACGTCGAGCTCGAAGTCTTTGGGATCGTGCTTCGGCAGCGCGCGCAGGTCGGCGATGAACTGCTGGTACTGGTCTTTGTCGAGCGGAATGTTGAGGTAGTCGTCACCGTCGCCCTTGTCGTAGCGCGACTTGCGGTAGGTGGCCGCCATGTCGATCGAATCGGTGGCGACGATCGGCGCGGCGGCATCGTAATAGTGCAGCCGCCCGCTGCCCAGCAGCGCATCGATTTGCGCCGCGAGCGACGGCGCGGGCAACGGCCCGCAAGCGACGATCACGATACCGCTCGCCGGAATCTCCGGCACTTCTTCGCGCACGATCTCGAGGCCGGAAAGGCCGAGCAGCCGCGACTCGACGATCGCGCTGAAGCGCTCGCGGTCGACGGCTAGCGCCCCGCCGGCCGGCACCGCCGCCTCGCGCGCCGACGTGACGATCAGCGAATCCAGCCGCGCGAGCTCTTCTTTGAGCAAGCCGACGCAGTTCTCGAGCGCGACGCCGCGCAGCGAATTACTGCATACGAGTTCGGCCAGCATGTCGGTGTGGTGCGCCGGGCCGCTGGAATGAGGCCGGCGTTCGTACAATCGCACGCGCACCCCGCGCCGTGCAAGTTGCCACGCGGCCTCGCACCCGGCAAGACCGCCCCCGATCACGACTACGGGATCAGACAGGCTCGAGCTCCTCTTCTTCCGCTTGCGGCGCGCCGGCCATCTTGGACGTATCGTGCGTTTTGTCGGTGTGGCACTCGAACGAGAACACGCCGCCGCGCTTCGTTTTCACGACGACGTAATCGCCGCACACCGGGCACGGTTCGGGCACGACGCGATCCCACGAGACGAAGTCGCACTTCGGGTAATTCGCGCAGCCGAAGAACGTGCGGCCCTTGCGCGACTTGCGCTCGACCACCATGCCGCCGTCCTTGGGGCAGACGGCACCGGTATCTTTGAGGATCGGCTTCGTCGTCTTGCACTCGGGATAGCCCGTGCACGAGATGAACTTGCCGAACCGGCCGGTCTTGATGACCATCGGCTTCTCGCACACCGGACAAATCTCGTCGGTCGGTTCGTCGCGCTGTTCGAACTTCGGCAGTTTCTCTTCGGCCGCGATCAGCTCGAGTGAGAACTTGTCGTAGAACGTGCGCAGCACGGCGACCCAGTCGCCGCCCGAATCGGCCACGCCGTCGAGGTCGCGTTCCATCTGCGCCGTGAAGCCCGGATCGACCACGTCCTTGAAGTGCTCGGCCAGCAGATCGTTGACCTGAATGCCGATGTCGGTCGGGTGGAAGCGGCGTTCGATTTGCTCGACGTAACCGCGGGCCTGAATCGTCTCGACGATCGAGCTGTACGTCGACGGACGGCCGATCCCGTTCTCTTCGAGGACCCGCACGAGCGACGCTTCGGTGAAGCGCGGCGGCGGTTCGGTGAAGTGCTGTTTGGGATCGATGCCCTTGAGGTCGAGCCGCTCGTCGACGGTCAGTTTTGGCAGCAGCGGCTTCTTGCCGTCGGTGAGTTCTTCAGCGGGAGCCGCCTGCGCGTCGTCGCGGCCTTCTTCATACACCCGGGTGAAGCCGGCGAACTTCAACACGCTGCCCGTCGACCGGAACGTATAGGTGTGCTCCTCGACTCCACTGCGCTGCGCTGCGTCTCGCTCCGGTGCACGCGGGCCAATGATCATATCGATGGTCGTCTGATCGAAAATCGCCGGCGCCATCTGCGAGGCCACGAACCGCTCCCAAATCAGGCGATAGAGCCGCAGCTCGTCGCGCTTGAGAACGCCGGCCACGGAATCCGGGGTGCGGAACACCGACGTCGGGCGAATCGCTTCGTGAGCATCCTGCGCACCCTCGCGCATTTTGAACTGCCGCCCGGTGCCGGCGAACTCTTTGCCGTAGGTCGTCTCGATGAACTCGCGCGCCGAATCGCGCGCCGAATCGGCGACGCGGGTGGAGTCGGTACGCATGTAGGTGATGAGACCTTGGGTGCCCTCGGCGCCCAAATCGACGCCCTCGTAGAGCGCCTGCGCCAATTGCATCGTCTTGCGCACACGGAACTTCAGCTTGCGCGAGGCCTCTTGCTGAATGGTCGAGGTCGTGAACGGGGCGGCGGCGTTGCGCCGCGTCTCGCGCTCTTTGACTGAGGACACGCGCCACGGCGCGTCCTTCACGGCATCGACCACCTCGGCGGCCGTCTTGCCGTCGGTCACTTCGGCCTTGGCGCCGTCGATCTGGTAGAGCTCCGCCGGGAAGATCACCGCTGGCGTGCCGTTGGCCTGCTGCTTCGCGAGCCGCGCCGTGATCGACCAGTATTCGCGCGGAATGAACGCGTTTATCTCGCGCTCCCGGTCGACGATCAACCGCACGGCGACCGATTGCACGCGGCCGGCCGAGAGGCCGCCGCGGACTTTCGCCCACAGCAGCGGGGAGATCTTATAACCCACCAGGCGGTCGAGAATGCGCCGCGCTTGCTGGGCATTGACCCGCGGCATGTCGATCGCATGCGGGTCGGCGATCGCTGCCAGCGCCGCGTCTTTGGTGATTTCGTGAAGCTCGATCCGCTTCGGATTTTCCAGCTTGAGGATCTCAGCCAAGTGCCACGCGATCGCTTCGCCTTCGCGATCAGGGTCGGTCGCGAGATAGACTTCGCTGGCCGATTTCGCCGCCGCCTTGAGCTCCTTGATGATGTCGCCCTTGCCCTTGATCGTCAGGTATTTGGGCACGAAATCGTGGTCAACGTCCACGCCGAGCGTCGATTTAGGCAGATCGCGGACGTGCCCGACCGACGCCTTCACAACGTAGCGCGGCGGCAAGAACTTCTTTATGGTTTTGGCTTTCGTCGGCGATTCGACGATGATGAGCGGTTTGTTAGCCACGCTGGTCCTCGGAGAGTAAACGCCTTCAGTATAGACGCCTCGTCAAGCCCCAGGCCAAAAATCGGCTCCGGCGAGGCGCTGATTTAACCGCTCGGCCGCTCAGCCGAGTTGCGCAAAATGCGAATTCCTTGTACGATGCACGTAACGATGCGTCGCCATCCGCGTGACGCACATCCACAACAATCGTCCGCGCGGACGAGGAGGTTGAATGGACCCGGAAACGATGGGCATTATGCCGGCAGCGCCGGCCCCGAAGAAGGCCCGCAAAAAGGCTCGTAAAAAGAAGGCGGGCGCGAAAAAGACTGCTGCTAAAAAGACGGTAGCGAAGAAGAAAACCGCCAAGAAGACGGCCAAAAAAACCAGCCGCAAGAAGGCAGCGAAAAAGTCCACTGCCAAGAAAACCGCGAAGAAGACCACGCGGAAGAAAACCGCCAAGAAGGCTGCGAAGAAGTCCACCGGCCGCAAGAAAGCCGCGAAGAAATCTACGCGCAAGAAAGCCAAAAAAGCCGGCGCCAAAAAGGCCGCAAAGAAGACCACCCGCAAGAAATCCACCCGCAAGAAAAAGAAGTAATTCCGGCGTCCGGATTTCGAAAAGAGCGACCCTCGGGTCGCTCTTTTTTACTTCGCTATGACGGCTGGGCCGCGAGTGAGATCAGGGGCTTGGCCGTTGTGTTCTTCGACCCAATGGCACGCCGCGCGGTGGCCGTCTTCATAAAGGTTGAAGGCCGGCACTTCAACCGTGCAGCGTTCGAACGCGATCGGGCAACGGGTGTGAAAACGGCAGCCTGACGGCGGGTTCACCGGTGAGGGGATGTCGCCGGTGAGGATGATCCGTTTGCGGCGGTGCTCGATATCGGGATCGGGGATCGGGATCGCCGAGAGCAGCGCCTGAGTGTAGGGGTGGAGCGGGTTCGCATAGAGCCGGTCGCGGTCGGCGATCTCGATGATCTTGCCGACGTACATCACCGCCACGCGGTTCGAAATGTGGCGCACGACCGAGAGATCGTGCGCAATGAACAGGAACGTCAGCCCGAGCTGCTTCTGCAGATCCTGAAGCAAGTTGATGACCTGGGCCTGAATCGAGACGTCGAGCGCCGAGACCGGCTCATCCGCGACGATGAACTTCGGATTGACGGCCAAGGCGCGCGCGATGCCGACCCGCTGGCGCTGACCGCCCGAGAATTCGTGCGGGTAGCGGTTCGCGTGATAGGGCTGCAGCCCAACCATCGAGAGCAGCTCTTGCACCCGCTTTTCGGCGTCTTTTCCCGCCGCCAGATGGTGGATTTGCAGCGGCTCGCGGATGATGTCGCCGACGGTCATGCGCGGGTTGAGCGAGGCGTAGGGATCCTGAAAGATGATCTGCATTTCTTTGCGCAACGGCCGCAGTTCGGAGCGGCTGAGCCCCGTGATCTCGCGGCCGTCGAACGTGATGCTTCCGGCCGTTGCGTCGGTCAGCCGCAGGATCACGCGGCCGGCGGTCGTCTTGCCCGAACCCGACTCGCCGACGAGGCCTAGCGTCTCACCGCGGCGGATGTCGAAGTCGATTCCATCGACGGCCTTGACGTCGCCGACCTTCTGCTGCAAGAGGCCGGCCGTGATCGGGAAGTACTTCTTGAGGTCGCGGACGACGACCAGATCGCTTGCCACTACGTGAGCGCTTCCAAGCTCGTGCGCGGGGCGGTCTCGCACTCCAAGGTGCGATGGCCCTCGGCGCGTTCGTCGTAGAGGAAGCAACGGGCAACGTGACCGCGGCCGAAATCGTAGAGCGGCACCGGCTCATCGCAGATGGGCATCTTGTAGCGGCAGCGCGGGGCGAACGCGCAGCCGGGCGGCATGCGCAAGAGATTCGGCGGCTGACCTTCGATCGGCACCAGTCGCTCGCCGGTCTCATCGAGCCGCGGCAATGACTCCAACAGGCCCATCGTGTACGGCATTTTCGGCCGGTTGAAGATGTCGTCGGCGCTGCCGTATTCCACCATATTGCCGCCGTACATCACCAGCACGTTCTGGCACGTTTCGGCGACCACGCCGAGGTCGTGCGTGATCAAGACGATTGCCGAGCCCAGCCGCTGCTGCATTTCATTCATCAGCTCGATGATCTGGGCTTGGATCGTGACGTCGAGGGCGGTCGTGGGCTCGTCGGCGATCAGCACGGCCGGATCGCACGAGAGCGCCATGGCGATCATCACGCGCTGGCGCATGCCGCCGGAAAACTGGTGCGGGTAGTCTTTGATCCGCTTTTCGGCGGCCGGAATCTTGACCAGCCGGAGCATCTCGACGGCTTTGTCGAGCGCTTCTTTCTTGGAATAACCGAGGTGCAGACGCGTCGCTTCGGCGATCTGTTCGCCGACGGTGAGCACCGGATTGAGCGAGGTCATCGGGTCCTGAAAGATCATCGCGATCTCGTGACCGCGAATCTTGCGCATCTCGGCCTCGCTCAGTTTGAGCAAATCGCGCCCTTTGAAGAGCACTTCGCCGCGCTCGATCTTGCCCGGCGGCTGCGGGATCAAGCGCATGATCGAGAGCGCGGTGACCGACTTGCCCGAGCCCGATTCGCCGACGATGCCCATCGTCGTGCCGGCTTCGACCGAAAAAGAAAGCCCGTTCACCGCGCGAACGAGCCCGTCTTCCGTTTTGAATGTTGTCGCCAGATCCCGGACTTCTAAGAGGCGCTCCGCCACCGGTTTCTGCTACTTAGATCCCGGACAGAGACACGAGCGTCGCGACGACGACGAACGCGATCGCGACAACCCCCGTGACGCGCGCGATCTGGCCCTCGAAGCCGAGCCGGCCGCGGTAGGTCGAGTCGACGCGGCCACCGATCGTTCCCGACAAGCCCTCTTGCTTCGTCGTCTGCACCGCCAGCAGTCCGATCAGCGAGATCGCAGCGATGACGAAGAAACCGGCTAGGGTGTGGGTGAGCCAACCGGCGTGTTGCTGGAACACGGTCTGGTGCTGATAGTTGAGGGCGGGCTGATTTTGCAGCATCTGCTGGAGTTGCTGGGGGGTCAGCTTGATGGCTGCGGCGGTTGCCTTGGCAACCGGCACCGTCGCCGCAAGCAGAACGGTTAACACGTGAATTCAGGCTCCTTGGAAGGACGGCAAAATCAACCCGTCGACTACGCCCCGGCGGTCCGGCGAACCTTGTCGCGCAGGGCGTTGACCCGGGCGGCGACATGTTCACCGGTCAGACCGAACTGGGCCCGCTGGGCTTCGGGCTTGGCATGGTGGACGAGGACGTTGGGCACACCGATGCGCTCCACCGGAACCGACAGACCCCGGTCGTTGATGAATTCCACCACCGCCGAGCCGAAGCCGCCGGCCAGCGAATGCTCCTCCAGCGTGATGAAGCGGGTGTGCGTTTCGGCCAGTTCGAGGATCAGGTTTTCATCGAGCGGCTTCACGAAGCGCATATTGACCACCGTCGGCTTACCGTCGTCCGCGAGCAGCGCATAGGCATCGAGCGCGGCGTCGACCGTGTTCCCCAGCGCCAGAATCGCAACGCCGTGACCGCGGCGCAAGACCTCCGCGCGGCCGACGACGACCGGTGCGAGCGGCTCGTCCCACTTGCCACTCGAACTGCCGCGCGGATAGCGCATCGCGGCCGGCCCGTCGATCTCCAGCGCCACGTCGAGCATCAGCGTGATCTCGGCTTCGTTGCGCGGCGCCATCAGCACCATGTTCGGCAACGTACGCAGGTAGGCGATATCGTAGAGTCCCATGTGCGTCGGGCCATCGTCGCCGACGAAACCGGCGCGGTCGAGCGCGAACACGACCGGCAAGTTCTGCACCGCGACGTCGTGGACGATCTGATCGTAGGCGCGCTGCAAGAACGTCGAGTAGATGGCGCACACCGGTTTGACGTTACTGGTCGACGCACCGGCGGCGAAACACACCGCATGCGCTTCGGCGATGCCGACGTCGAAGTAGCGCGCCGGAAAGGCTTTGGCGAACTTCGCCAGACCCGTGCCGTCGGGCATCGCCGCGGTGATGCCGATGACGCGCTCGTCGCGAGCGGCGACGGCGATCAACGCGTCGGCGAACGCCTGCGCGAACGTCGGGCGGCCGCTCTTCTTCTCGAGCCGCCCTTCGTCGGGCGAATAGACGTTCGGCCCGACGCCGTGGAATGTGCGCGCGTCGCTCTCGGCGGGCTCGAAGCCCTTGCCCTTGACCGTGCGCACGTGCAGCAGCACCGGCCCCGGAATGCGGCGCGCGTTCGAGAGAATGTCGCACAGCGCATCGTAGTCGTGACCGTCGATCGGGCCGATGTAGCGGAAGCCCATCTCCTCGAAGATCACGGCCGTCTTGCCCTCGGGCGAAACGAACTTCATGGCCGCGGTTTCCGCGGTTGAGAGCGCGCGCCGCGCGGTCGTGCCAAACGGCACGTGATCGAGGACGTCCTTGGTCAGCGTGCGCGCGCTGTTCGACCACGGCTTCGAACGCAGGACCGAGAGATACGAAGCGATCGAGCCGACGTTGGGCGCGATCGACATCTCGTTGTCGTTGAGGATCACGATGAAGTTGGTCTTCAGCGGCCCAGCGTTGTTGATCGCCTCATACGCGAGACCGCCGGTCAAGGCGCCGTCACCGATGACGGCAACGACCGTTTCTTTTCCGCCCTGGAGATCGCGGGCCGTCGCCATGCCGAGCGCGGCGGAGATCGACGTCGACGCGTGGCCGGAGCCGAACGGGTCGTATTGCGATTCGCTGCGCATGGCGAAACCCGACACGCCGCCGCCCTGGCGCAGCGTGTCGATCTGCTCGGCGCGGCCGGTCAGCAGCTTGTGGACGTAGGACTGATGGCTGACGTCCCACACGACTTTGTCCGTGCGCATATCGAGCACGCGGTGCAGGGCCAGCGTCAGTTCGACGACGCCGAGGTTCGGCGCGAGGTGGCCGCCGTTGACGGCACAGACCTGGATGAGGACGTTGCGGATTTCTTTGGCGAGGCTGTCGATCTCAGCGCGGCCTAGGCCGCTCAGATCGGCCGGCGTCCCCAGTCGTTCGAGCATGTCCCGCTTTTCGACGCCGCGAACGCGAAGCCCGTGCAAGCTCCCTCGGGCCTCCCTCCGCCGATCCCGTTGCGCGTCCGGACCCGGGTCTGGAGCGACGTCGCACGGATTTTTTCGACGGTCTGCAACCCCTTTCTGACCGCCCTCCTCCTTTTCGTGATCTTGGCAGGCGCCCGGTCGCGGAGCAACACCGAGTTCTGGGTGCTGCTCGGCAACAGCGCCTTCTTCACCTCGATCGGCCCGATGCTCTACGTTTTCTGGCTCTACGCGACCGATCGCATCTCCGATCTCGACATGTCCAAGCGGGAAGAACGCGAGCACGTGTTCGTCGTGTTCGTGATCTTCTTCGTGCTCGGCACGATCGATCTCTGGCTGATCGGCGCGCCGGCGATCGTCACCGCCTCGATGGCCGGCTACGCCGTCTCCTCGCTCGTCGTGCAGTGGATCACGCGCTACTGGAAGATCTCCACCCACGCGCTCGGCATCACCGCGCCGCTAATCGCGCTGTGCGTGCTCTATGGACCGCGCCCGCTGCCGTTTCTGATCCTGATCCCGATCGTCTGCTGGGCCCGCGTCTATCTCGGCGCGCACACGATCCTGCAAGTCTGCGCGGGCTTCGGCCTCGCCACCGTGTCGACGTTCACCGTCTTCCGCCTCTTTCACGTCATCTAGCCGCCAAGCCCATGACACGGCCGGTGTGGTCGTGCGTCCAATGGCGGATGTTGCGTTCGAATTTCGCGACATCGCCGTTGGTGACGTAGGTGGTGGATCCCGTAGCCGGCGGCAGGTTCAGCGCGAGCACGGCACGGGCTTGTTCACGGGCCGGATCGATGCGGGTGACATTCGGGACGAGCGCGGCAAAATGCGCGTCGAGCAGCGGGTAGTGCGTGCAGCCGTACACGAGCGCGTCGACCCCGGACGGAAATCCGGCGACCACCTCGCGCACCGCGGCGGCTGCAGCGGCGCTTTCGCTCTCACCAGCTTCGACCAGCGGCACGAGTGCCGGGGCGGCGATCTCGACCACCTCGATGTGCGGTGCCTGCGCGGCGATCGCGCTGGCGTACGCGTGGCTGCGCACCGTCGCCGGCGTCGCGACGACCGCCACGCGGCGGAACGGTGCGCCGGCGAACGCCCGGGCACCATTGACGATGAGGTCTTGGATCGGTAAACGGAAGCGCTGCTCCGGCCAGCCGCGCTTCGCCGCAACCGCGCACGACGTGTTGCAGCCCATCACGACCAGATCGACGCCGTGCCGGGCGAGCCACGCCAAGTTGGCCGTCAGCAACCCGTGCAGATCGGCATCCGTGCGTTCGCCGTACGGCACGTGCGCTTGATCGGCGAAGTAGACGGCCTCGTCACTGATCCCGGCCGCGCGCAGCGCGGCGAGCACGGTGAGGCCGCCGAGTCCCGAGTCGTAAACGCCGATCACTGATCGGCTTTCGAGGCCTGGGCGGGCGGAATTCCGGCGTAGGATTTCACCCCGTTGGCGATGCCCTGCGCCATGTTCTGCAAGAACTCCGGCGTGCGCAGCAGGGCCGCGTCGTGCGGGTTCGAGATGAACGCCGTCTCGATCAGCACGGCCGGCATGGTGGTATGGCGGATCACGTAGAAGTTCTCATGCCGCGGCCCGACGTCGCTCGTTCCGGCCACCGGGACGACGGCTTTTTCGAGCGTGCTCGCGAGCAGTTGATCTTCCGGCTTGTACCAGTAGAACGTCGTTCCGTTGACGCTCGGGCTATCGGAATAGTTCACGTGGATGCTGATGAACAGGCGCGCGTTGATCGAGTTGGCAACATCGCAGCGCGTCTGCAGATACGCGCGATCGTCGGGGTTGGGTTTGCCGTCCGCGCGCATCGCCGCGAGGTTCGCTTGCGACACCGGATCGATGTCGCTATCGCGCGTCATGCGCACGTTCCAACCCGAGGCGGTCAGCAAGATCCGCAGCCGGCGCGCAATGTCGATCGTGAGGTTCTTCTCGACGAGACCGTTGTGCGAGGTACCGAAGTCGTCACCACCGTGGCCCGGATCGAGCACGATCGTGCGCGATCCGCCGAATTTCCAGGGCCCGGCCGGCAGGGTCGGCGTCGCGAGCCCGGCCGGCGTTGCGGTCGCGAGCGCAGCAACCGTGTTCGCGTTCGCGTCGCCGACGGCAGCCGAGCCGAAGCGTCCGCTGCCGGTTTTCACCGCGGCGATCGCGTCGATGTTGGTGGCTGCGATCGAGAGCCCGTCCGCAACCGGCGCGATGTCGACTTCCTTTTCACCGCGCAAGGTCAGCGCGATGCGCACCACCGGCGCATCGGGCGTACCGATTTGCCGGACCCGCACGCTGTCGACCGCGGCGACGCCGGGACGTTCATCGCGCCCGGCATCGGTCAACGTTGCGTTGTGCAGATCGACGTACCAGCGCTGATCGGCCAAGCGGTGCCAATCGTAGGCGGAGGCACCGTTGATGGCGACGTGGAGCGTCAGCCCGTCGTTGAGCGGCTGCATCGTGATCGCACCGATCACCGCGGGGGCCGTCGGCTCGGCCGGCGGGCTGCTCTGTTCGGGCACCTGGGACGCGGTCGCCGGCGGAGAGGGCGAGAGCACGGGCGGCGACGGCATCGCGTACGCCGGCGGCGCAAGTGCCGGCGTAGCAACCATGGATCCCGCCGGCGCGTCGGTCACCGTCAGTCCGAGCTCGAACGGCGAGGTGGCCGGAGCCAGGTCATACGTGAAGCCGCGCGGACCATCGAAGGCGACGATCGTTGAGGGATTGCGCGGCACGCCGCCGGTCGTGATCGTGGCCGTTGCGTTCGCACCGACGCGGCGCGTGCCGGTCAAGGGCGAGGCGACGCCGGCGAACGCGAACTCGACGTGCGTCGGCGTGTCGACGCGCTTGACGTACGCCAGGGCGGTAGCGCCACGGATGACGACCGTCGTCTTGGTGCCCTGCGTTTGGATGTCGAGCGCGCCGATCTGGGGCTGCAAGATCGTCTCGCCGGCGCCCGCGACCGGCTCGACGTAGAGCGCGTGCGCGACGGCGAAGAGCGGCAGAATCGGTTCGCTGCCGTCGATGAACGGAGCGAAGGTTGCCCGGGCGCTGACGCCGCCGGCCAGATATTGCGCCGATCCGATCGTGAACGTGATCGTGCGATGATCGGCCGCCGTGATCACGACGTAGCGTTGGTGCGGCTGAAAAGCGACGGTTGCGCCGAGTTTGGCAAGAAAACGCTGCAGGCCCGAATCGCGGATCGACACCGCAACGTCGCCGTCGAGCGGAACCGCCCGCTCGAAGATCAGCCGCGTTCCGGCAAACCAGAAGTTCGAAGTGCCGGTCTCTTGAGCGGCAGCCGGGACGAAGACGGCAAGCGCGAGTGCGCATGCCGCGAGCGCGCTAAAAACTCTGACGCGAAAGCGGTTCATCGAGTTCAAGGTGACCTCCAGGAAGCGTCGCGACCGTCTGACCCGCCACGCTTACGCGCACGGACGAGATGCCGGGGAGGGCCGTCAACGTGTACACCAGCGCCTTGAACTCTGCCGCCTCGTTGAAGCTGCCCTGAACGGCAACGCCCACGTCTTTGGACAAATCGACATCGGCCGTCGACCCGTCAACGTGGGCTGAGAGGACGGTTGTTCTCGGCGGGAAGCGCACTGCGTCGACCCCGGCTGGTG
>Ga0307478_10002512_pt1 | contig 14354 bp, 11 predicted proteins | sample atmos_gasesECM4C_2_FD_203713 | JGI IMG/M metagenome (GOLD analysis project Ga0307478, IMG submission 203713) | Hardwood forest soil microbial communities from Morgan-Monroe State Forest, Indiana, United States - atmos_gasesECM4C_05 | ecosystem: Environmental > Terrestrial > Soil > Temperate...
AGAATTTCGTTGAGCTGATCGAGTTGCAGCAAGTTGACCGTCGGCGCAGGGTTCGGCGCCGTGTAAATGACCACATCACTACCCCCGCCCTGCGGAGTCAGTGAAACGGACAAGATTTTGACACCAATTGTCGCCCAGTCTTCGGTTGACGCATCGCCAACGAGCAGATTTACCGTGCCGTTTTGCGATTGCGGAGCTGGATTGGGATTTCCGGAACTCGAACTGCCGGACGAGCACCCGATCGACAAAAGCATCAACGCCGCCGAGGTCAGCCCGAGGATCACACGCGTAACATGGAACTTCATCGGTCTTCTCCTGGGGAGGGGCGAGTTCTCCCGATAGTTTTAGTAAATGAGCTGAGACGCTTCCGACTGAACCACTTCGAGCAGGTGGGGGCTCATCAACCGGCCCGAGTACCCATGCAAACCCAGGGGCCCGAAAAGAGTTGCGCGGGAAAATGGCCCGCCAGCCCCACTGGGTCGGACAAGGCGTGGTTGGACAAGGCGGCAAGGATGGATTGCACATTCTCTTCTGTGACCGTGCCCGATTCGGATAGAATGCACGCCATGAAATTCCAACCATGGCCTAAAATGCCGCTGTCCGCGGTTCTTCTCACGCTTTTCATGGTAGGCGCAATTGCCACTTCCAGTCTCGCTATCGCTCGAGAGAAGCATCCCTTCGGCCTCGATGACCTTTCGGGGCTTCGCAGCGCACGCGCGCTCGCGGTCTCACCCGATGGCAAGAGTATTTTGTTCCAGGTCAGCTACGACGGCGAAAAAGGTCCCACCAAGCGCGAGTGGCACCTGATCGACGCTTCTGGCGAAAACAATCGCAAGCTCGAACTGCCCGAGTCGTTTGAACCGTCAGGTTTCATCAAGGACGGAAGCGCTCTCTACGGCACATATGAGGTCAACAAGAAGGGCCAGCTCGGAATTGTCCCGTTGGGTTCCGAAAAGCCCACGCTCCTCATAGCACTACCGAACGGCGTTCATGCCGCGGTGATCTCGCCCGACGGCGCAAGGTTTGTATTGACAGGAGATCCGCGTCCGGCAGATCCGCTGAACGAAGTACGCCACGTCGCCGAAATCGAGGTCACCAGCCTGTACGTTGTCGGAACCGACGGCAAAGACGGTGCGTGGTGGTGCCCGGAACTTAAGGACGTGTCCGACTTCGCATGGTCAGCAGACAGCGCGCAGCTCGCCGTTGTTACGGAGCTACAAAAGATTGGCCATCACGATGTGGCTTCGGCGATTCACCTTTGCAACGCGAGCGCCTCTCGTAAAGTGGCCGAGATCAGGAATTCCATCGCCGGTATCGCCTGGGCCAGTGGTGGCAAGGAACTTGCCTTTGCAAGCACGACTACCGACGTGCTGACTCCCGATCATCTTTGGACCGTGGCAATCTCCGGTGGATCTCCTGTTGATCTCACTCCCAAACTGCAGGGCACGATTTCGGCTGTTGCTGATGATCCTCACGGCACAGTCTGGATAGCGATTCATAAGGGCACGACAGTGGAAGCCTATTCCTATCGCGGTGGGAAGTTGGAGCCGGCTTACAAGTGGCCGGGAGGCAATGCGTATTCTCCTCCCGCATTCTCACCGTTTGTTTCTTCGCCAGAGGTGTTGGCGTTCACCGTCGGAGATCCAACGCACACGAGCAATGTCGCCGTCGCGCACGGCACTGAACTTCAGAAAATTACCCATGAAGGCGACGACTCGCTTGGCAAAGTCGATTTGGGAGAAGTGCGCTCAGTGAAGTGGACCGCTAAAGATGGCACAAGCCTGGAAGGTATTGCGACCTTTCCGGCCAGCTACGAAGCAGGGAAGCATTATCCCTTTCTGGTGCTGCCGCACGGCGGGCCTGAAGCGAACGACTCGCTGCGCTTCGACGTGTTTTCGCGGCTGATTGCCGGTATGGGTTACGTGGTGATGCAGCCGCAATACCGCGGCTCGACAGGTTACGGTTCGCAGTTTCTCCAGGCCATCTATCAGCACTTTGGCGACAGCGCTTACGCCGACGTGGACAGCTCCACCGATTTTGCTGTGACTCAAGGCTGGGCGGACCCCAATCGCCTGGCCATCTTTGGTTGGAGCGCGGGCGGCTTCATGACCTCGTGGACGGTCACCCAGACACACCGCTACAAGGCCGCCATCGAGGGTGCGGGCATTACAGACTGGCTCAGCTTCATTCCTACCAGTGACATTTCCCAGGTCGACTACGATATGCGCTGGCAGGAAAAAGACCCCGCGCCATTCCTGCAATTCTCCGCTGTGATGCATGCCGACCAGGTAGTCACGCCTTTGCTGATCCTTCACGGCGAGGCTGACCTGCGTGTGCCCGCTTTTCAGGGACGCGAATTCTTCGTCCTTTTGGCGGAGCGCGGGAAAACCGTGCGCATGGTGACCTATCCGGGCTCCCCCCATTTCCCTCGCTTGGCCGAACAGCGCCGCAACGTCTGGGTCGAGATCGAGGATTGGCTGGCGAAATACAATCCGTAGAGACGGCTCGAGAACCCACGGCTTACCCAGGTGAAGAAATCGCGACGTTCCGTTAGAATCACACCTATGGTCACGCATCGCGGTCTCGAGCGGAAGGAGAAACCTCTTGGCGGACGAAACCACTCTAACGCCTCCGGCCGCGCCTGAACCGCCCGCCGTCGGGGCGAAGCCACCTGCGCCGAAGCTGAAGACTCGCAAGCCAAAGCAGCGCGCCTGCGACGAGAAAGATCCCAAGGGCAAGCTCTGCGCCGGCCACCTGAAGCGCTGGTTCGACTATCCTCTGGAAATCGAGCAATTGGTCGGCAAAGGCGCAGAAATCTACCGCTGCGAATTTTGCAAAACGCTTTATCGCCCGGATCCGAAACAGCAGCCGAACAGCTATACGGTTCGATATTAGAAAACTCAGTGGCTCTGGCTTTCACGTCGGAACTACAACCGCGAGCATCTAAGCTGGACAGGGAGGTCGCTCCACCGTGTCCCAGGACGAATTGATTTATGACTGGAATCTCGCCGGTAAGGTGCCGATTCCTCCAGGTACCGAAGTTCTCGTCGACGATGAGACCCTCCGAGATGGCCTGCAGAATCCTTCCGTTCACGACCCCACGATTGAAGAGAAAATCCAGATATTGCACTTGATGGAGGCATTGGGCATTGATTCCGTGAATCTCGGTTTGCCCGGAGCGGGGCCCCGTGCCGCTGAGCACGTGGAAGTGCTTGCTCGCGAAATTGCCACAAACCGCATGCGTATCAAGCCGAATTGCGCGGCGCGCACCGTGGAAGCCGACATTCGTCCAATTGTGGAAATTTCACAGCGCATCGGCATTCCCATCGAAGCTGCCACGTTTCTTGGCTCAAGCCCGATTCGAAGGCTTGTGGAGGATTGGAGTGTCGATCATCTCGAGCGCACCACCGAAAAAGCCGTGAAATTCGCCGTATCCCACGGGCTGCCGTCCATGTACGTCACAGAGGACACGGTGCGCACAGATCCGGAGACCATCGTGCGCCTCTATAACACCGCCATACGCAGCGGCGCTCGCGCGATTGTGCTCTGCGATACGGTCGGCCACGCCACTCCGGAGGGCGCCTACAATCTCGTCAGATTTGCGATTGAGAGGGTCGTGAAGCCTTCAGGCGAGCAGATCCGCGTGGACTGGCACGGCCACCGCGACCGCGGTTTGGCCATTGCGAACTCGCTGGCAGCCATTGCTGCCGGCGCGCGGCAGATTCATGGCGTGGCGCTTGCGCTCGGCGAGCGCGTCGGAAACACACCGATGGAGTTGCTCCTCGTCAATCTGCGTCTGATGGGACTGCGGCGCAACGATCTGACGTACCTGCGGGCATATTGCGAAATAGTTGCCAAGGCCACGCACACAACGATTCCGCCGAACTATCCCGTGTTCGGCAGGGACGCTTTTCGCACAGGTACCGGCGTTCACGCCGCCGCGATCATCAAGGCTTTGCGGAAGCACGATCGCAGCCTGGCCGACGCCGTTTATAGTGGCGTTCCCGCTCACCTGTTCGGCCTCGAACAGATCGTGGAGGTAGGGCCCATGAGCGGCAAATCGAATGTCTCTTACTGGCTGGCGCGCCACGGCATCCCTGAAACCGAGGAACTGGTAAACCGGATCTTTGAAGCCGCCAAGCAATCGCCGCGCATGTTGACCGACGAAGAACTGAAGTCTCTCTGCCCCACCACAGGTCCGACTGCGTAGTTCGAATTGATCGAAACAACGATTAGGCGGCCATTTCCGCATCCACGAATTCCTCGCGCGATGTAGAATACGGCCGTGAACCAGTTCACCTCCGCGGGGATTTTCAAGCGATCGGAACCGCGCTTCTTCCTCTTGTCTGTTCGGGCAGTGAAACAGCTTGCACTTTGCGTTATCCTTCTGGTTATGCCGATTCGCTCTCCGGTTCTCGCAAACGGGCCTCGATCCTCCAACTCCTCGTCGCTCGCGGATCAGGCTCAAGTACGTGTCGCTCTCAATTGGTTCGCCAAAAACCTGAAATGGATTGACGACGAGCAGGTTAAGCTCACAGAAATTCCCGCACCTTCCTTTCAGGAGGAAAGACGGGCTGAGGCCGTGAAGAGCGTTCTTGCCGCGGAAGGGCTCACAATCCATACCGACAAGATTGGCAATGTAATTGGCGAGCTGCCGGGCTCCAACGAAAGAGAAGCAGTGCTCCTTACCGCGCATCTGGACACGGTTTTTCCCTCCGGCACCGAGATCAAGGTACGCCGCGAGGGAGACCGGCTGGTCGCACCCGGAATTTCAGACAACGGTACCGGACTCGCCGGCTTGCTGGCTGTAGCCCGCGCGATGCAGGCCGCCAAAATCAAGCCTCGCCGCACTATTCTTTTTGCCGCAAACGTAGGGGAAGAGGGCGAAGGAAACCTGCGCGGGATGCGCGCTCTGATCGATGCTTATCGCACGAAGCTGCGGGCCGTGATCGTTCTCGATGGCTCGGGAACGGATCATGTCACCGTCAAAGCGTTGGCGTCGCGCCGCCTCGAGGTCGTCATCACCGGGCCTGGCGGCCATAGCTGGTCGGACTTCGGCATGCCCAATCCGATCAATGCGCTCGTACGCGCCTCCGTTCGCTTCATCAATACGAAGGTGCCTGCCACTCCGCGAACTACCTTCAACCTCGGGCAGATCGAGGGCGGCACCTCGGTGAATTCGATTCCCTATGAAGCGAAGCTGAAGGTCGATCTGCGCTCGGAGAATGAGGACGAACTTGCGCGCCTCGAATCCGCCTTGCGTGATTGCGTGGCGGCCGGCGTGAAGGATGAGATGGACAATGCGCGCGAGCGCAGCCGCGGAAAGCTCGACTGGAAAGTCAATCAGATTGGCAGCCGTCCCGGCGGGGAACTTCCGGCGGACTCGTCGTTGTTGACGGCGTTGCGCGCCGCGGACGAGTATGTTGGCAACCAATCGCGAGTCGAGCGCTCTTCGACGGACGCAAACATCCCTTTATCGCTCGGCATCGAAGCCATTGCCTTGGGAGCCGGCGGAAACGGCGGCGGGGCCCACTCCCTCCAGGAGTGGTATGAGCCTGCGGGAAGAGAGCGGGGGCTGAAGCGTGTGTTGCTGACCGTGCTCGGCGTTGCCGGGCTCGCGCCCGAAACGGGACAATCATGAGGCGGCCCCGCCTTTCGGCTGTACTTCTCGCTTCGGTCGCCTCCATCCTTACCCACCCGGAAACACTCCTTGCCCAGACACGTGAGCCTCCGCTTCACAAAACCAGGTACTATCTCCACGGCCGCATTTACACCAACGACCCGAAGCAACCTTGGGCCGTTGCCATGGCTGTTCGCGACGAAAAGATTCTTTGCATCGGCACGATCACGCAGATCATGCTCGAATGTGGCGGCGCAGAGGGCGAAGATGTTGTGCAACTGAACGACCGCTTCGTGATGCCTGGATTCAATGATGCACACGTGCACGTCGGTGGCGCAGCACGCGACAAGCTCAATCTCGCTCTCAACGGCGCTGCTTCCATGGCCGAAATCCAGAAACTCGTCAAAGAAGCAGCCGCCACTCACAAGCCCGGCGAGTGGATCCTCGGCAGCGGGTGGGACCAGACGCGCTGGCCCGACCAAAAGTTTCCCGGCCGCTTGCAGCTCGACGAGGCCGCTCCGCAAAACCCGGTTTACCTTGAACATGTCTCCGGCCATATCGCTGTTGTCAATTCGCTTGCCCTGAAGCACGCCGAAATCACGAAGGACACGCCCGACCCTCCCGGCGGGCAAATAGAACGTTTCGCCGATGGTGAACCGACGGGCCTTCTAAAAGAAGATCCCGCGCAGGAGATGGTCTGGGAGCGGGTCCCCGACCCCAGCGCCGCCGAACGCCGCAGAGGCATTGAAATGGTCCTCGAGGAACTCGGGCGCAATGGAGTCACTTCGGTTCAGGACTTTTCTCAGTGGGAAGATTTCCTCGTCTACATCGACTTGAAAGAAGAAAGGAAGCTGACTGTCCGCATCACCGAATGGCTCCCGTTCATACTCTCTACCGATGAGCTGCAAAACAGGCGTGCCCAGGGCGGCACCACCGACCCGTGGTTAAGAACAGGCGCGCTGAAGGGCTTTCTCGACGGCGCTTTGGGCACGCGTACGGCGGCGCTTCTCGAGCCCTACTCGGACGACCCGTCGACGAGCGGCATCCCGCGCCTGGATCCCGGGAAGTTGAAAACGATGGCCATCGAACGGGACAAGCTCGGATTTCAGCTCGCCTTTCATGCCATCGGCGACAAAGCGAACCGCCTTGCTCTCGACACTTTCGAATCCGTTGCCCGCGTCAATCCTCCGCGCGACCGCCGCGGCCGCATTGAACACGCTCAGGTCGTTGCTTCTCAGGACATGCCGCGCTTCGGCGAGCTTCAGGTGATTGCCTCCATGCAGCCCTCTCACGAAACCAACGATTCCCGCTGGGCTGAGCTGCGCATTGGCCCGGAGCGTGCCAAAGGTGCTTACGCGTGGAATTCCCTCGAAAAGGCCGGAGCGAAATTGGCGTTTGGCACCGACTATGACGTTGAGCCCATCAATCCCATGCGCGGCCTCTATGCTTGTGTTACACGCGAAGCCCTTACCGGCGGGCCAGCCGGTGGCTGGGAGCCGCAGGAGAAGTTACCCCTGCCAGACTGCATCCGCGCCTACACTTCCGGCTCTGCCTACGCCGAATTCATGGACGGGAAGAAGGGCGAGTTGAAAGTTGGAGAATTCGCGGACTTCGTCATTCTCTCACGCGATCTCACGAAGGTTCCACCAAAGGATTTTCTCACAACGGACGTGTTGCAGACCGTGGTCGGCGGCCGCACCGTCTATCAGAAGAATTGAATCGTATTCAGCTCTCCGGCGTAGGGTCGGTCTTTCGTCTGGTAAAAGTAGAGGCGAACGCGGCGCCCTTTCCACTCTGTGCAAGCCGGGGCCTGCCCGGAATCTTCTTTCGCAGTGCTGACAACGTATAACGCGTTCAGACTCGAATACATGAATTTCATCCCCACGTGGTTGACCGTTAGTGTCACTTTTCCGCTGGAGTCCGCGTTACACTCCGCGGATGCAATGATTCCTTCCAATGCGTACTCCGTGCGATTCGACTTTTTTGCCCCACCGGAGGCGCCTGAGCCTGAACCCTTCGAAACCTCCGTCTTCGAACCTGGAAGGGAATTGGCCGTCATCACAACGGTTGAGGTCGCAGCCGTGGCTTCTTCTGCGGTGTGCTTGGCGCGTTCCGCCATGGCGGCGATCTCTTTGTCGCGGATCTCGGCGTTGCTGACGGCGAGCAAGAGTTCATCAGCGCCGCTCTTGTCCCCGGGTGTTCGGGCGGCCTGCTGGATCCGCTCCGCGAGCACCTTCGCGGCAGCCGTCTTTCTTGCGTTCAGCAAGACATACCCATAGTTGATCGCGTAGGAAAGATTGCCGGGTTCGAGGTCCACCGCTTTTCGGCCGACGGCAATCGCTTTTTCCTGCGTCTCTGGACTCATGGAATACACCGACGCCAGCGCAGCGTAAGCCGGCGCGAATTGCGGATTCATCGCGATGGCTTTCTCAAGCAAGGCGCTGAGCTTCGCGGCTTGCTCGGGCGAAGTTATTCCGCGGCGCAACTGGGTTTCCGCGTCGAAGAAATACGACACAAAACTCGTCGAATTCAACTCGATGGCCCGCCCAAAATCTGCTTCAGCCGCCGCGAAATCCCGGGCGGTGTACGTCAGGATTCCTCGAGCCTCGTAGGCCAGGAAGAGCTTCGGGTCGGCCTCGAGCGCTTCCTCCGCCGAAGCCTTGGCTTCATTTGGCCGTTGTGTATGCACATAGAAGAGGGCGCGGTAGGCAGCCACTTCCGCCGGTGACACCTCCCGGCTCGAGTAACTCTTCGGGTCGCCGTGAATCGCGGTTGTCATCCGGCCGACGTAAAACGTCTTCTGCCGGGCATAACCCTCCATCGCCTGGGCAAATTTTTTCAGGTCACCAAAAGAGTTCCGGGCCGCTTCGAGTTGATTCCCACTCGCTTCCCATGCGGTCAAAAACTGATTCAGCAAATGTTGCTTGCGGGCTTCGGGGTCGAGCATCAGGTAATGCACGATGGCCCAGGACTCGGCATAGAAGACGGAAACTCGATTCTGCTCGTTATAGTAGGGAGACCGCGAGTCCGCCGCCAGCAGCGCTTCAATCGGAATTAAGCGGTTCTCCTGGAGTACTTGCAGGTGATATGCCGAAAGTCGGCCGATCTCCACTTCCTTGTCGTGAATCGTGGAGTTGCCATAGAATTCCGCAAGTCCCTCACCTAGCCAAACCGGCAAATCGCGAAAATTCAGGTTCATGATCGCGTGCGTGTATTCGTGGTACACGATCTGGTAAGGGTTGTCGGCCTCGACGTTGGTCCTCAGCGCCACAAAATGCCGCTCTTCTCCCGGGGCATACAGCCCTGCGGGATGCGCGTGTCCTTTCGCCTCCCAGTAACCGGGCAGAAGCAATTTCAGCGAGTCTTCGTTTTTCACCGCGAAGATGATGAGCGGCTTGCCCAGATCCACCCGCAGCTTCGGGAATGTGCTGTGAAAAACTTCGCGGAACTGCTCGAACTGATCCGCTACTTTCCGCGCTTCCTTCTCGCCCGCGTTGCTGATCACCAGGAAGTTTGGCGACTGCACTTCGATCCAGGTGTCTTTCGAACCCAGAGCTGCCGGCGCCAGGACGAGCGCGGAGAACACAAGCAACGCGACAAGCGCTATCGATTGAATCGGGCGGGGGAGCATGATAACCAAAATGTACCGTATCATTCGGGCGTGTCAAGCCACCCGGTTTACATAGTTGGGGCATCATTCCGCGGTCGTGTACGCCTCTTACGTTTGCGGATAGACTGGCGTGGACTTTGACGGAGCCCCGCGCATGAGTCCACGCCTGAAGGCTGATCTCTCGCTGATGTTTTGCTCGCTCATCTGGGGCGTCACCTTCGTGGTAGTCAAGAACGCTTTGGAGCACGCCTCGCCGTTTGTGTTTCTCGCCGTGCGCTTCAGCATCGCGGTCATTTTGATGGCGATTTTGCGCCCGCAGGTCATCCAGCAAATGGAGAATCAGGAAATCTTTGCCGGCATGCGGCTGGCTTTCTTCATGTTTGCCGGCTATTGCTTTCAAACCGCGGGGCTGCAATACACCACCGCGTCGAATTCCGGATTTGTCACCGGCTCGAGTGTCGTACTGGTGCCGCTGTTGCTCGGGGTTTTTTGGGGCCGCAAACTCACCCGCTGGATCTACGCAGGAGCCTTCGCCGCTCTCGTGGGTCTCTACTTTCTTACGGTCCCCAGTGAAGGCTTGCGCTACCTGAACCGCGGTGACGTTCTCACGTTCGCCGGGGCCGGGTTCTACGCCGTGCACATCATCTTGGTCGGAGAATACTCGCAGGAGCATTCTGTTTCTGCCCTCAGCCTTATCCAGGTTGCCGGTTGCGCCGTAATGGCCTGGCCTGTCACCGTGGCGGCCGGGGCGATTCACTGGCAGCCTGTGCGCTTCGAATGGAACTGGCCGTTGCTCCTCGGAGTTTCGATTTGCGCGGTGTTTGCCACGGCGGTCGCCTTTACGGTGCAGCTTTGGGCGCAACAGTTCACCTCTCCGGGCCATGCGGCTATCTTATTTGCCCTGGAGCCGGTGTTTGCGGTCATCACTTCCTACCTTGTGCTGCACGAGCGCTTGACGGCGCGCGCGTGGAAAGGCGCTGGCCTGGTCGTGGCGGGAATTCTGTTAGCGGAATTGTTGGCTGAGCCGGCAGCCCCGGAGGCGCCGGAACCAATCTTCGAAGGCAGAATTTATTTCAAGCCTTGGTGGCGTGCGATGTGAAAGAAAGTGCGAAGTTATCAGTTGTCAGCGGCATGCAAAGCCCGGCGAAACGCGAGTTTCACTTAAAACTGAGAAACGCCTCACCGGCCATCGGAGTAATACTTTACGTCTACCGGCTCATACATGGTCGCCGTCGCCGCGTGCGCTTTTTCGTAGCTATCGATCGCTGAGGCATGTTCGAGGGACTGGCCGATATCATCCAGGCCCTTCAGAAGCACTTCCTTCCGCGCCGGAGCGATTTCAAACGTATAAACCAGGCCGTGCTTGTCGGTGATCTTCTGGTTAGCCAGATCGAGCGAAAGGGAATAGCCCTCTTCCTTTTCTGTGCGCCTGAAAAGCTCGTCCACTTCCGCTTCCGTCAGAATCGCCGGCAAAATGCCATTCTTGAAGCAGTTGTTGTAGAAAATATCAGCGTAGCTCGGCGCAATGATGGCGCGGAAGCCGTAGTCCTTCACTCCCCACGGCGCGTGTTCGCGGCTCGAGCCGCAACCGAAATTCGCGCGCGCGAGCAGCACCGACGCGCCCTTGTAGCGCGGAAAGTTCAGCACAAATTCTGGATTCGGCTGTTCACCCGCCAGATAGCGCCAGTCATAAAACAGAATTCGCCCAAATCCTTCGCGTGTCAGTGCCTTCAAGAATTGCTTCGGCACCATCTGGTCAGTGTCCACATTGACCTTGTCGAGCGGCATGACCAGGCCAGAGTGCGTGATGAATGGTTGCATGTGGTGAAGTCCTCTTACACCTGTAGCTGAGCAAAAGGGATATCGTAATCAGATACCGGATATCAGGAACTGTGACCAACCGCGCAGAGTCTTGCTTCCTGACGTCCAATCCGCGCTATCCGATACCCCGCATCAAACTTGGTCTTGCTTACCCGCAGATTCGTCCAGAGCGAGCCGTCTACTCCACGTGTGCTACGTCAAACTCGCGCACGTCCACGAAGTGCCCCGCAATCGCGGCGGCGGCGGCCATAACCGGGCTCACCAGGTGTGTGCGGCTGTCTCGGCCTTGCCGCCCCTCGAAATTCCGATTCGAGGTGCTTGCGCTGCGCTCATGCGGTGGCAGGACGTCTGCATTCATGCCAATGCACATGCTGCAACCCGCATCGCGCCATTCAAACCCGGCCTCGCGGAAAACTTTGTCCAGGCCTTCCTTCTCCGCTTGCGCCTTGACCCCGCGCGAGCCCGGCACAATCAGCGCCTGCTTGATGTTTTTCGCCACATGCTTTCCGGCCACCAAATGCGCCGCCGCGCGCAAATCATCAAGCCGCGAATTCGTGCACGAACCGATGAACACGCGGTCTACCGGAATATCCACAATCGGTGTTCCTGGCTTCAATCCCATGTACTTCAGCGCGCTCTCCGTGGCTTTCTGATCGTTCAGGTCCTTGAACTCGTGCGGGTCCGGCACTCGTCCGTTGACGCTCGTCACCATTCCCGGATTTGTCCCCCAGGTCACCTGCGGCGCAATCTGTTCGGCCTTTAACTCAACGCTGGCGTCAAACTTTGCTCCCGGATCGCTCTTCAGCAATTTCCAGCGCTCCACCGCCGCCTGAAACTCCTTGCCGCGCGGAACAAACGGCCGCCCCTCCAGATAGGCAAACGTGGTTTCGTCCGGCGCGACCATCCCGGCTCGCGCGCCACCTTCGATCGTCATGTTGCACACAGTCATACGGCCGTCCATCGAAAGCTCGCGGATCGCTTCTCCGCCGTACTCGGCCACGTAGCCGGTTCCGCCTCCAATTCCAATTTTGCCGATGATGGCCAGGATGATGTCTTTCGCGGTCACGCCCTTCGGCCGCTTGCCGCTCACCACGATGTGCAGCGTCTTCGATTTGCTCTGCACCAGGCATTGTGTGGCCAGCACGTGCTCCACTTCGCTGGTGCCAATGCCAAAGGCCAGCGTTCCAAACGCGCCGTGCGTCGATGTATGGCTGTCGCCGCACACGATCGTCTGCCCCGGCTGCGTGATACCGAGCTCCGGCCCGATGATGTGCACGATGCCCTGATTCTTGCTGTTCATGTCAAACAGCCGGACGCCCGTTTCGCGGCAATTGCGTTCCAGTGCTTCGAATTGCAGTTTGGCGTCTTGATCGATGATGGGTAGCGTCCGGTCCGTCGTCGGAACAGAGTGATCCATCACCGCGAACGTGAGATCGGGCCGCCGCACCTTGCGGCCCTCGGCTCTTAGTCCGGAAAATGCCTGGGGAGAAGTGCCTTCGTGGATCAGGTGCCGGTCGATGTAGATCATCGCGGGCTTCCGAGGCTCTTCGTAAACGAGATGACTCTCCCACAGTTTTTCGTAGAGCGTTTTTGGTGTCATGGTGGTCCCTGAAATCTTAGCACTCCTGTAATTCGGAGCAAGTCGAGGTCGAGCATCGTCTGTCGCGCGGCAACGCGTTCTGGCCGGTCCATCTACTCATGCGCGGCGGCCAAGGGATGGCCGACTTCTCGCACATCCACCTCATAATGCCGCACTCGCCGGTCGTACGACGTCAGCAGATCCAGGGCTTCCACCGCGATCACGGCGGCTTCCCGGTCTGGTCCCGCGAATCGGTCGATCGCTTCGATCGAAGACCACAGCGTTTCCACGATGAACTGGACCACCACGCCATCGGACTGGGACAACACGCGCGCTTCCAAAAAGCCGTCTACTCCTCGCAGGTGGGGCAACACGTGTTGGTCGAAGTGGCGCAGATAGTCCGGGAAGCGCACCTGCGTGGTCCGCGCAGACCAGAATCGCACGACCATCTCAAACTCCTCCTGAAGCTCGAGTCACTGTGCTCGTAGAATCGCCGCCTATCACAACGGTCCACGGCCGTACCTCCCAGTTCCTTACCAGACCGTGGCGCACATACGGATCGCGCTGCGCGAACGACGTAGCGACCTCGGGAGATTCTCCTCGAAAGATGAGCAGCGCACCGTCGGCGGGCTCTGCCAGCGCGCCTGCCAGCACGATTTCGCCGTTACGGTGAGCCTCTCGCGCCAGCCTCAGGTGTTCTTCGCGATAAAGCACCCGCCGTTCGACAAAATCGTCCACGACTTCATAAAAAAGGGCATAGTAGCCCATAGCATCCTCCTCCTGCCGAGGACCGGGCCAACTGCAGTTAGCCTATCACGATGTTCGAGTCGTTGAGGCATCGCAAGGTTGCCGCCAAAGGCGCTGCCACCGCTCAAACAGCACTTCCGGACTGATGTGCCGTTCGCCTTTCGACCCGTGCAGGCGCTTCACGGCAAAGCATGTTAGGCTACGCTCAAGTCCTCTGCCAGCAGACACGGTCCGCCGCCCCGCGGGGTAACGTGAAACGAGTACTGAAACTCATCGGGTTGGCGGTGCTGGTTCTTCTCGCCGTAGTGATCGCCCGCACCTTTCTTCTTCCCTCCAAGCAGCTTGCGCTCGTCCCGCCTTCCAGCGAAAAAATCGACCCGCAAAAAGCGGCGCACGATCTCTCCGGCGCCATTCCGTTCCAGACCATTTCGTGGGAGGAGGGCGGCACACCTGAGCAGAAAAAAGCCACGCAGGAAGCCTTCGTCGGGTTTCACGCCTACCTTGAAAAAGCGTTTCCGGAGGTCTACCTAAAACTCCAGCACGAAACGGTTGGCGCCAATAATCTGCTCTTTTCCTGGAAAGGCAGCAACGCCTTGCTTAAGCCCATGCTCTTGATGGGCCACCAGGACGTAGTTCCTGTCGAGGGGGGCACCGAGCAGAAGTGGACCCATCCTCCGTTCTCCGGCGCCATCGCCGAAGACATGATCTGGGGCCGCGGCACTATGGACGATAAAGTGACTGTCGTCGGTGTTCTTGAAGCCGTCGACGCGCTGCTCGCCGACGGCTTTCGGCCACAACGCACCGTCTACCTGGCCTTCGGTCAGGACGAAGAGATCGGAGGGCTTGAAGGCGCAGAGGTGATTGCGCAGCTCCTAAAGTCCCGAGGCGTGGAACTGGAGTTTCTTCAGGACGAGGGCGGCTTGATCACGAAGGGCATGGTGCCAGGGGTAAATTCGCCAGTCGCCGTGATTGGAACC
>Ga0307478_10002513_pt1 | contig 14351 bp, 10 predicted proteins | sample atmos_gasesECM4C_2_FD_203713 | JGI IMG/M metagenome (GOLD analysis project Ga0307478, IMG submission 203713) | Hardwood forest soil microbial communities from Morgan-Monroe State Forest, Indiana, United States - atmos_gasesECM4C_05 | ecosystem: Environmental > Terrestrial > Soil > Temperate...
CGGCGTGCTCGCCCGCTACGGCGTAAAGCCGCCCTCGTTCGCGGTGGAGGCGGCCGCCGGGCTGACGCTCGCGGCGGTCGCGGCGCGGTCGCCGTCGCTGTGGCAGATGGCGGGCCTGGACTGGCTGATGCTCTGCGCGGTGACGCTCGCGTTCATCGACATCGCCATCCGCAGGCTGCCTGACCCGCTCACCGGCGCCGCCCTCGCCGGCACCCTGGGCCTCCTCACGGTCGCCGCACTTACTAGCGGCGGCCACCCCGGCCAGCTTGGCCGGGCCGTGATCGCCGCCGCGGCCCTCTGCGGCTTCTACCTGGCCCTGTTTATCGTCAGGCCGTCCGGCATGGGCCTTGGCGACCTGTTGACCGAACTAAGCCGACGATCTCCACAGGCGGCCGATGTCACGGAGCGTTGCTGTTTCCCAGCTTGAGGGCCGTGAGCGGTGCTTAGGGGTCCCACAGTTCTGGTCCTGGATGTGTTCCTCTATGGCCGTCAGGTCGGCGAGCATGGAGGTACATCGATGGGAGAATCCGGGCTGCGGGATGTCGGGCGGCTGGTCGTGCCGGCGAGCGGGGCGGTGGTGGAGGCACCGGGCGACCGGGTGCTGCCGGTGCGGCTAACCGGCGCTGACGGGGCCGAGGTCGCGGCGGTGACCGAGTTCCTGCTGGACATGCGGGCCTGTGGGGGCAGTGCGGGCAGCGCGCGGTCGTACGCGCTGGCGCTGCTGCGGTGGTTCCGGTTCCTGGGGGCGGTCGGCGTCGCCTGGGACCGTGCGGGCCGGGCGGAGGCCAGGGATTTCATGCTGTGGCTGGAGGCGGCCAGGAAGCCGGAGCGGCGCCGGGTGCCGGGCTCACCTGCGCCGGGGTCGGTCAACCTGGTGACCCGCAAGCCGTATCCGGGCATGGAGTACGCGGTGCGAACCAGACGGCACAACCGGGCGGTGGTCCGGGCGTTCTACGAATATCACCGGGAGGCTGGGTCGGGGCCGCTGGTGAATCCGATGCCTGCCGGACGGGGCCGAGACGGGGGCCGGGTTGACGCGCACCATAACCCCCTGAAACTGTTCGAGCGGGGCAGGCGGGCGGATTTCCAGCCGCGGCTGCCCCGGCAGGAGCCACGTTACCTGCCGGATTCGGCCTTCGATGCACTTTTTGCCGCGCTGGGCAGCGACCGGGACCGGGCGATCGTGGCGTTCTACATCTCGACCGGCGCCCGCGCCTCGGAACTGCTTGGAGTGACCTGCGGCCGGGTGGACGTGGGCCAGCAGCTGGTCGGGGTGTTCCGCAAGGGTACCGGGGCGCTGCAATGGCTGCCCGCCTCGGCGGACGCGTTCAACTGGCTGGGACTTTACCGCCAGGGGCTGGGCGATCGGGTGACGTGGGGTGCGGCCGACCCGCTGTGGGTGACGCTGCGGCGCCCGCACCGGCCGCTGGCCTATCCGGCGATGCGCGCGGTGCTGATCCGCGCGAACAAGGTCCTGGGTACGAACTGGACGCTGCATGACCTGCGGCACACGGCCGCCCGGCGTATGATCGCCGATCCCGCCCTCTCACTGCCCGATGTGCAGTGGCTGCTGGGCCATGCGCTGATCACCACCACGCAGGTCTACACCGAGCCGTCCGCGGACGAGGTGGTGCAGCGGGTGCGCGCTCATCATGCCGCCCAGGCGAAGCCTCGCCCGGCGGCCGCGCCAGCGCCGGGCTACCGGCCCGAAGTGCTGGCCACGCTACTTGGGACGTCGCGGTGACCGCCGTCGCGGAGCAGCCCGTCGCGGCCGGGCCGCGGGGCCGGGTGGCGGGCCGCGAGTCGCGGCGCGGCGCGCGATCGCTGCCGCCTGCGGTGCTCCCGGACGTCCCGGTGGTGCTGCCAGCGGGGCAGCAGGTGCCCCCGGATGCGGTGTCGTGGCCGCAGACCGAGGCCAGCCGGGCCGAGGTAGGATCGCGGCTGCTGGAGATCGCCGGGCAGGCCGGGGGCAGCCTCCCGCTGCACCGGATGAGCCTGCGGCGGCTGCTGGACTGGCTGGAGGCTCAGCCGGGAAGCACCTGGCAGCAGCGGTGGCAGGCGTCCGGTGCCGAGCAGGCCGGGAAGGACTGGGCGGCACCGCTGGCCGGCAGCGGCCGTCGCGGCGGCGGGACCGCCGACCAGGACGTGATCAAGGCCGGGATGATGCTGCTGCTGGCCGGGCAGGTCATACGGCCGGGCCTGGCCTGGCTGCTGGATCAGCCCTACTACAAGACCCTCGCCGTCGCGTTCACTCATATCGACCCGGCCGGGCTGGATGCGCTGCAGCAGGCGCACGCTGCCCGCGGTGCCGGCGGCAGCTTCGCGACTGCGCGGAATGTCATCGCCCGGATCATGATCTGCAAGGGCGGCCCGGTGACCGCGGTCACCGCCGGGGACTGCGCCTGGTACTGGCACACCCGCCGCGAGCGGGGCAAGCCGATGAACGAGGGCGGCCTTTTCTACACGCTGCTGTTCGAGATGGGCGTGTTCGGGCCGGACGCGCCGCCGAACCTGATGGCCGCCACCCGCCGCGGCCAGCTCAGCTGCGCCGGGCTGATCGACCGCTACCAGATCGAGTGCGTGCCCATCCGGGACCTGCTCGTGGACTACCTCGCGGTCCGCAGGCCAGCGGTGGACTACACCTCGTTGGACAACCTGGCCCGCAACCTCGGGCTGCTGTTCTGGCGGGACCTGGAACTGCATCATCCCGGGATCAGCTCGCTGCACCTGCCGTCGGAGGTGGCCACGGCGTGGAAGCTGCGGCTGCAGGTCATCAGCCACGACCCGCGCCGCGCCGGGCAACAGCGCAAAGTACCGGAGAACACCCTGATGCACGTCCGGGCCTTCTACGCCGACCTGGCGGCGTGGGCGGCTGAGGACCCGGTGCGGTGGGGCCGGTTCGCCGCCCCGTCCCCGGTCCGGGCATCGGAGATCACCTTCACCAAGATCCGCCGGCACCGCAAGGCCGCGATGGACCAGCGGACCCGCACCCTGGCCCCGGTGCTGCCCGCCCTGGTCCGCCAGGTCCGCGCCGACCTGGACGCCGCCCGGCAGCGACTGCACGCCGCAACGGCGGTCCGCGACGGCCAGGAGTTCACCGCCGCCGGGGTCACCTGGCGGCGCCGTGACGCGGTGACCGGCTCCGGCCGGGTCTACGCCGTCGATGCCGATGGCCGGCGGCTGGACCTGGCCGGTGATGAGGAGCGCGCGTTCTGGGCTTGGGCGATCGTGGAGGTGCTGCGGCACACCGGAGTGCGGATCGAGGAGATGCTGGAGCTGACTCACCACAGCTTCTGCGCCTACACGCTCCCGACGACCGGGGAGGTCGTGCCGATGCTGCAGGTCGCCCCGTCCAAGACCGACAGCGAACGGCTGCTGCTGGTCTCGCCCGAGCTCGGGGAGGTGCTCGCCGAGGTCGTCAACCGGGTCCGCGGCACCGCGTCGGCGCTGCCGCTGGTGGCCCGCTGGGACGGGTTCGAGCGGTGCTGGTCGCCGCTGATGCCCTTCTTGTTCCAGCGGCCCGACGGCGGCGTCCACAAGCCCGTCACCCGCAAGTTCGTCGCCGCCGCGCTGGACCGGGCGATGGCCGCCGCCGGGCTGGCCGGACCCGACGGTACACCCCTGCGGATCACCCCGCACGACTTCCGCAGGATGTTCGCCACCGACGCGCTGCGCGCCGGGCTGCCTCCGCACATAGCAGCGAAAATACTCGGCCACATCGACCTGAACACAACCATGGGCTATGCCGCGATCTACCCCGAGGACGTCATCACCGGCCACCGGGCGTTCATCGCCCGCCGCCGCACCCGGCGCCCCGGCGAGGAATACCGTGACCTCAGCCCGGCCGAGTGGGACGAGTTCCTCGGCCACTTCGAACTCCGCAAGGTCGAGCTGGGGGTGTGCACCCGCGACTTCGGCACTCCGTGCGTCCACGAGCACGCCTGCATCCGCTGCCCGGCCCTGCGACCGGATCCGGCCCAGCGGCAACGCCTGGAGGACATTCTGGCCAGCCTGCGCGCCCGCCTCGATGAGGCTCGCGAGCAGGGCTGGGGCGGGGAGATCGCCGGGCTGGAAGTCAGCATCGCCGCCGCTGGGCAGAAACTACAGGCCATGGACCAACTCGCCGCCCGCCATCAGGTCACTCACCTGGGCATGCCCGACTTCCGGCCCAGCACCGGCCGCTCGTCCGGTGCCGGAGGCGGGACGTGAACCTGCTCCTGGTCGGATCACTGGCGGTGGCCGGCCTTGTGGCCGGCTGGGGGCTGCGCGCCGTCATCGTTCGCTACGCCGTTCCCGCAGACGAGCCGCCGCTACGTGGTTGCCCGGCCTGCGGCCACCAACTGCTGGCTGTCCGGCAGGTGGCTCTTGCCCCGTCGGCCCGGTGTGCTGCGTGCGGAGAGCGCATCGGGCCGCCCCCGCTGGCGGTCGAGGTCACCACGGCGCTCCTGCTTGCCGCGCTCGCCGCGCGGGTTCATCCCGGCCTGGTGCTGGCCGCTGCCTGCTGGCTCGCCTTGTGTTCGGTCCCGCTCGCGTTCATCGACGCCGCGGTGCGGCGACTGCCTGACATGCTCACTGGCGCTGCGTTCGGCGGCACGGCGCTGCTCCTGCTCGTGGCGGCCGCGGTCGGCGGGCATTGGCATGTCCTGGCCCAGTCCGTCCTGGGCGGCGTCGCCCTGGCCGGCTTCTACCTGGTGCTCGCGGCGATCAGCCCGTCCGGGATGGGGATGGGCGACGTCAAGGCCGCAGCGGGCATCGGAACCCTGCTTGCATGGCTAAGCTGGCGGTTCCTCATCGCTGGCGGCTTCGCCGGGTTCCTCCTCGCCGCCATCTACGGCGCCGCGCTGCTGATCTCGGGCCGGGCCACCAGGAAGCAGCAGATCCCGTTCGGTCCCTTCATGATTACCGGGGCTTTCCTGGTCATCCTCGCTGGAACGTAGCCGGGACGACCTGTAACGGTTCCAGGTCCGGCCTGCGTGGACAGGGAACCGGCTGAGAGAGATCCGGCCTGTCACCCTGCCGGGGAGCGTCCGGTCCGCTCAGGTTCTGGCGGCGTAGCCGCCGAGGGAGGGCTCAAGCAGGTCAAAGGCCTGGCGGGCAGCGGCCGCGAGGGCCTGGCGGATCTCCTCCCGCGGCTGGCCGGCCAGGACGCGCCTGGTCCCTTCCGCGAACAGTACCCGGTGAACCGACGCGAGCACGGCCGCGACGATCCGCTGCTGCGGGTCGTCTGTGCCGGTCTCGGCGGCGATCGCGTCGCCGAGCTCCTGCTCGCGCAGGTCGGCGATCTCCCGGAGCCGGCTGGTGAGCACGTGGCTGCCGGCGACCATCCGGGCGAATGCCGCGGTGGGCGGGCCGAGGGTGACCTCGCCCGCGGCGATCCGCTCGTCGTAGTCACGGCGGACCGCCGTGAGCAGGCTCTCGCCGGGCGCCCGCGCGGCGGCGGCGCCGGCCAGGCTGGCGATGATGTCCTCGGCCCGGTCGAAGACCAGGTCTTCCTTGCGCGGGAAGTAGTTCGTCACGGTCATCTTCGATACCCCGGCCGCGTCGGCGACCTGGGAGATCGTCACCTCGTCGAAGCCCCGGGCCTCGAACAGCGCCATCGCGGCGCCGGAGATGGCCTGCCGGGCCTCCTGCTTGCGGCGCTCCCGCAGTCCTGTGGCCATGCTGTCACGCTAGCACCAGATTATGCCGAGAACAAGATTATGTTTGACATAAAATTATGCTCGACCTAGTATTCATCGTGGCCGTGGAAAGCGGCTCCGAAGGCTGCTAGGAGGTCACGATGTCACCTTTGGCCGCTGTCGGCCGCGCCTGTTTCCGCCACCGCTGGATCACGCTGCTGGCCTGGATCGCCGGGCTGGCCGTCCTGGTCGCGCTGTGGCAGATGTACGGCGCGAGCGCTGACAACAGCTTTACCTCGAGCGATCCCGGGCAGACGCTGCTCGACCAGCACTTCAGCAAGCAGTCAGGCGACGCGTTCACGCTGGCGGTCAAGTCCGCAGCGCCCGTCACGGACGCCTCGGTGCGGGCTCGCGTGACCGGTGCCCTCATCCCGCTGCGCGCCGCGCCGAACGTGTCCGGGGTGAGCGACCCGTACGCGAACGTCGCGAAAGACGGGCACATCGCGTTCGCCACCGTGCAGTTCGACGAGCCGGCCGGATTGATCCCGGCCGGCGAGATCAAGGACCTGATGAGCGACGCGACCGCCTCGTCCGGGCACGGCGTGACCTTCAGCCTGGGCGGGGACATCGTGGACACGATCGAAGCGCCCAGCGGCGGATCCTCCGACGCGATCGGGGTCGTGGCCGCCATGATCGTGCTCCTGGTCGCGTTCGGTTCCTTCCTGGCGATGGGGCTGCCGATCATGACCGCGCTGTTCGGCATCGGCACCGGGGTCTCGCTGCTCGAACTGTTGGGCCATGCCTTCCCCGCCCCGTCCTATTCCGTCATCATCGCCTCGGGCATCGGGCTCGGCGTGGGCGTGGACTACGCCCTGTTCATCGTGACGCGGTTCCGGGACGAGTTGCGGTCGGGCGCCGGGCCGGAGACGGCGACGGTGCACACGATGCTCACGGCCGGGCGCTCCGTGCTCACGGCGGGCACCACCGTCGTGATCGGCATGCTCGGGCTGCTGGTGCTGCGGGAGCCGCTGATGAACGGCGTCGCGGTGGCCGCCGCCGCGACGGTGGCAATGACCGTGCTCGCCTCGCTGACGCTGCTGCCCGGACTGCTCGGGTTCAGCGGCACCCGGCTGGCCAGGCCGTCCCGGTTCGCGGTCCGCCGCACGCGCCCCGCCAGCGCCGCCGGCGACCGGGGGCAGCTCGCGCAGCGGTGGGCCGCGCTCATCCAGCGGCACCCGGTCACCGCGGCGCTGAGCTCGGTGGCCGTGGTCCTGCTGTTGGCGGCACCCGCCCTGGCCATGCAGCTGTCCATGCCCGATGACTCGGCGCAGCCGCGCGGATCGATGGGCTACGCGACCTACGAGACGATGTCCGAGGGGTTCGGCCCCGGGTTCGACGCGCCGCTGATCGTGGCGGCGACGCTGCCCTCGCCGTCCGCCGGCCAGGCCGGCGCGGCGCGGATCGCCGGCGCCCTGCGGGCCGTGCCCGGCGTGGCCGAGGTCGCGCCGCCGGTCATCTCAGCTGACGGCAAGGCCGTGATGATCATCGCCTACCCGGCAACGCAGCAGCAGTCGCGGCAGACGAACGCGCTGGTCAACACCCTGAACTCGGAGACGCTGCCGCGGGCGACCGCGGGGACGGGCATGCGCGCCTACCTGACCGGGCCGAATGCGGCCGACGTCGCCTTCGACAACTTCATGGGACGCAGGCTGCCCTGGGTGATCGCCGTGGTGGTGGTGCTGTCCATGCTGCTGATCCTGACGATGTTTCGGGCCGTGCTGATCACGGTGACGGCGGCGGCGATGAACCTGCTGTCGGTCACCGCCGCCTACGGGGTACTGACGGCTGTCACGCAGTGGGGCTGGGGCGGGAAGCTCTTCGGGTTCCCCGAGCCGATGCCCGTAACCACCTGGGTGCCCGTCTTCCTGTTCGTGATCCTGTTCGGGCTGTCCATGGACTACGAGGTGTTTCTGCTCTCAAGGATCAGGGAGGCATGGCTGGGCGGCGCCCCCAACTCGGCGGCCGTCGCCCGGGGCCTGTCGGTCACTGCGCGGGTGATCTCGGCCGCCGCGGCGATCATGGTCGTGGTGTTCGCCGGGTTCGTCGCCACCCCCGACGTCTCGGTCAAGCAGATCGGCCTCGGGCTCGCGGTGGCGGTGCTCATCGACGCCACCCTCGTGCGCCTAGTGCTCGTGCCCGCGGTGATGGAACTGCTCGGCAACGCCAACTGGTGGATACCGCCCTGGCTCGGCCGGCTCCTGCCGCCAGCCCCTGAACCTGACCGAAGCCGGACAGATACCCGCGCAGTAACCGACGCAGCGAGCGACGGCCCCGGACAGCCGACACAAGGAGGAACCAGGTCATGACCAGCCAGCAAGGCCACGCAGGCAACGAGCACAGGCCTCCCGCTCCGCCCGCCGCCACGGCACCCTCCGGCGGGCACGGCTGGCGTGCCGTCGGCGTGGTGCTCACCGGGGCGTTTATGGCGCTGCTCGACACCACGATCGTGACCGTCGCCCTCCCCGCGATCCGCAGCGGCCTGCATGCCTCGCCCGCCACCCTGGAATGGGTCGTGTCCGCCTACGCGCTGGCCTACGGCCTTGCCCTGGTCCCCGCAGGCCGGGCCGGGGACCGGTTCGGCCACAAGCCGCTGTTCCTCATCGGCCTGACCGTCTTCACCCTGGCCAGCCTGGCCTGCGGGCTGTCGCGGAACCAGGGCGAGATCGTCGCCGCCCGCGCGGTCCAGGGCATCGGCGCCGGGATCTTCTACCCGGCCATCTCCGCGACCATCCAGCTGACGTTCACCGGTGCTCAGCGGTCGAAGGCGTTCGGCGCGCTCGGTGCCACCATCGGCGCGTCCATCGCGCTCGGACCGGTGCTCGGCGGCCTGATCATCGCGGGAGCGGGGGCCAGCGACGGCTGGCGCTGGGTATTCCTGGTGAACCTGCTCATCGGCGCGGCCGCGGTGCCCGCGGCCGCCTGGCTGCTGCCGTCGGGGCAGTCTCGGGTTGCCCGCCAGTTCGACCCGGCCGGGGCAGCCCTGCTGTCCGCCGGGCTACTCCTGCTACTCATCCCGCTGGTGGAGGGGCAGCAGGAGAACTGGCCCGCCTGGTGCTACGCGTGCTTTGGCGGCTGCGCGGTCGCGTTCGCGCTGCTCGCATGGCACGATATACGCGCCGACCGGGCCGGCCGGGACCCGCTGCTCAAGCCGGGCCTGCTCGCCCAGCCGTCGTTCTCCGCGGGCGCGGTGTTCGCCATCGTCTATTTCGCCGGGTTCACCAGCGTGTTCTTCACTATCTCGATCCTGTGGCAGTCCGGGCTGGGCCGCAGCGCCCTGATGACCGGGCTGGTCGTCGTGCCGTTCTCATTCGGCAGCCTGTCTGCGGCGGTCAGCGGCAGGCTGTCGGCCTTGATGGGCCGGATGGTCCTGATCACCGGCTGCGCGATGGTGGGCACCGGGCTCGCCCTGACGGCCCTGGTTGTTCACCTGGCCGCCCCGGTGCCGAGCGGCTGGGAGCTTGCCGGGCCGCTGCTGCTCGCCGGGCTCGGCAACGGCATCGTGGTCGCCCCCAACCAGGACTTCGTGCTCGCCAGGGTGCCCAGCCAGGACGCGGGCACGGCCGGGGCCATTCTCGGCACCGCCCAGCGGGTCGGCAGCGCCGTCGGCATCGCGGTAATCGGCACCGTCCTGTTCGGCAGCCTGCACTTCCGCCCCGGGCCGGACGCCGTCGCTGTCGCGTTCAGCCATGCCGCGCAGGTCGCCCTGCTGGCCAACGTGGGGTTCGTCGTCGTCGCCCTCATTCTCGTCCTGGCCCTGCCGCGGCAGATCCCCAGCCGCGAGCGGTAGCCAGCATCCACTGCCACGTCTACCGGACGTGGGGATCGCGCTGAGGGCACCAAGCACGCCACCTGCAAGCGCGAAGATCAGCCGAACAACACCGCGACACGCCCGAGATGCCCGCAACTGAAGATCTCTAACGACCACGATCAGTAACGAGAAGCCAGCCCAATGGCTCTCATCGCCACCGTCCATAGTTCAGGAAAGATGTCAAGCTCGCCGCCGGCGTCGGCGTCGCGCTCGGCTGGCTCGGCTGGCAGTCCCTGGTCGCGGGCACGTTCCTCACATTCGCCCTCGCCGCGGTCTACGGCATTGCCCTGCTCCTGCTGCACCGGGCGAGCCGGACGAGCCAGTTGCCGCTCGGCCCGTTCATCGTGCTCGGCACCCTCGCGGTCATCGCTGCGTAACTAGCCGCTCTCGTTCTGCGCTGGACTCTATGTGCGAGAGGTGGCACGTGAGTCCTGCCGTTGGTTCCCTCTCGGTGAGCCTTCGCGGTGAGGACGGCGTCATCCGTGAGAGCAAGTGGGCGGCCGCACTGAGGTAGGGAAAACCCGAGTCCAAAGTCGGTTGTTTACCGCGTTCTGCCCTGAGCGAGCAGGTCATAGCGTGGGCTTCAGTTCCGGAGAATCCATGACGAAAGGTCACGTAATGAATCACATTCGCTGACCTGCAAGCGCTAATCACCGATTTCAATTTTCGCAGTGACGCCAGGCTCCCGGTCAGGGTGCGCTGATAGCGGAGCGCCTCTTCAGGCAGCGCAGCAAGCTGCATGACATGACGAAGGCAATTCCAAGTGGAGGACACAATAATCATCGCCCCGCATCAGTCATACGCGGCCTCGCGACGGTCCACGCCGGCTGACATGATCCGGCCGAGTTACTCTTCCGCTGACGCCGTAAAGGACCCGAAGCCCGAGACTAACCGATTGTCGGCTAAGTGGCGACGACGCGCCGCCATCGCGTTCACTGGCGGCGGCGTAGCGATGATCCCGTGGCTTCCGCTCCTTGGCCTCTCTCTTCCCCGGACGACGACCGTGCCGCACTGGAATGTCGCCTGGGTCGGGCTCGACGCCCTGGAGGCTATCGGCCTGTTCGCTACCGGTCGACTCCTCGCCCGCAGAGACCGGCGGTACGCCGTCACCGCAGCACTGACCGGCACCGCACTGCTGGTCGATGCATGGTTCGACACGCTCACCTCGGCCTCTCGGAGCGAACTACTGGTAGCTATCGCGATGGCAGGCGCAATTGAGCTACCGCTGTCCTGCCTCTGTTTTTCTCTTGCCTGGCGCGCAGTTCCGGGCCCGAACCATCCCTTGCCGTGACCAGATAAATTCCCGTAAGCCCTGGAGGTTGCACAATGCCTTTGCCTGTACTCAGCAAGTCGCGTTCCCGCTGGCTGGCCGTTGGCGCTGCGGGCGCCGTTGGCGCCGCCGCCATGTATTTCGGCGACAAGGCTCCGTATCCTTACCGGCAGCACAGGCTGCTTGATCTGCCGCTTCCATTCCTTACTTCGAATTGCCTGGACGAGATCCTTCAGCCCCGACCGGGCGAGAGGATGCTGGAAATCGGCCCTGGCACGGGGCTGCAGGCCATGCACGTGGCACCGAAGCTTGGTCCCGCCGGTCATCTCGACATCATCGATATCCAACAGGATATGCTGGACCATGTCATGCGCCGGGCGCAGCGAAGGATCACCACCATTACGCCGAGCCTGGGCGACGCACGGGATCTGCCGTTCAGCGACGATCTCTTTGACGCGGTTTACCTGGTGACCGCGCTAGGCGAAATCCCGGATCCCGGACGTGTCATCGCCGAGGCCGCGCGCGTTATCAAGCCATCGGGACGCCTGGTTGTCGGCGAGTTCTTCGACCGGCACTGGATCCCGTTCAGCAGGCTTCGCCGACTGGCCGCCGAACCGGGCTTCCGCATCGACGACTGGTCCGGCGTTCCGCTTGCCTACCTGGCTCGCTTCCGGCCGGGCGGGAACAATGTTCCGCTTGCGCAAAGCTCCGCCGACCGTCATACGCGGGTTTAATCCCCCTCGCCCGGCTGGAGTTCCCAGGGGCGGGGGCGGGCGTCCTTGGCCCAGCTTTCGCCGAAACCGGCGCGCTTGGCGGCGGGGAAGGCGTCGCAGATCCGGAACCATGTCCGCATTCCGCACTGGGCGATGGGGTTTGCGTTGAGGCCGAGGCGCTCGTTGGTCATGGAGGTCCGGATGGTGCTGAAGGCGTAGTCGCGCATGTCGGTCTCGTAGTCGCCGATGGCACGCAGGAGGGGGGTGGCGCCGCGGGCGGCGTCAGCGAGGTTGCGGTGCAGCAGGCTGGCGTCGCGGAAGGCCATGTTCGCGCCGTTCCCGGCGGCCGGGGGCATGGCGTGGACGGCGTCGCCGAGCACGGTCACGGTGCTGGGGGCCCAGTGACCGGGCGGCTGGGCAACGGTGAACGGGTACGCGCCGAAGGTCGCGGGGTCGGCCCGAGCGGCGAGCCTGACCAGGTGGGGGTGCCAGCCGGCCATCATCGTGGCCGCCGCGTCCCGCAGCTGCGGCCCGGGCAGGGCCTCGGTTCCGGCTGGCCAGGCTTGCCGGCGGGTGACGAGCGCGCACAGCAGGTAGTCCTCTGGCTGCGTGCATCCGCCGGGGAGCTGCCCGTTGTGAGCGGGCCGACGGAAGACCGAGGTGAACAGGAAGAACGGGTCGGCGGTCATGATCATGTTCATGCCGGTGCGCAGCCGTCCCGTGACCGGTGGCCCGGCGGCGCCGTCCAGGGGCACTGTCCACCCGAGGCCGAGGGAGCCGGTGGGCACGGGATCGGTTCCCGGTCGGTACTGGCGTCGCACGGCTGAGTTCACTCCGTCGGCGCCGACTAGGACGTCGCCCCTCTCGCGGCTGCCGTCGGCGAAGTGCGCCGTCACTGTCCCGTCGGGGCCGTGGGTGTAGCGGTCGAGTTTCCGGCCGAACTTGACCACCCCTTCGAGCCCGCTGAGCAGGACCTCCCGCAGGAACCGCCGGTCGACGGGGTAGGCGTGCTCGGCGGGGTCGGGTGAGGGCGCGTACATGATGTCGTCGTCGACGACCACCAGGGTTCGCAGCTGCTCGGTCAGGAACCCGAACCCGCCTTCGGCCACGCCGACACCAAGCAGGAACGCCTGCCAGGCGCCGTCGGGGAGACAGGCGCGCAGGGCCCGGCTGCCGGCCGGGCTGACGTGCAGCCGGTAGCGGTCCAGCCGCTCGGACCTGCTCTGGTCGCGCTCGAAGACGGTGACCTCCACGCCCGCCTTGACCAGGCCCTGGGCCAGGCAAAGCCCGCCGAGCCCGCCGCCGATGATCAATACCCGCATCATTTCTCCTGTCTCCGTGGTCTGCTAAACGATCCTGCCGGGCCCGGGGCCTGGCAGAGCTGGCTGAGCCGCTCGGCCGCGTCGGGGAAGCGGGGCCGCCAGCCGGTGACGGCCCGGAATTCCGCGCCGTCGGCGGGCCGGGCGCAGCCGAGGAGCTGCCCGTGCCGCCGTCCGCCGTCGTTCAGCGGGTGCAGGTCGCGCCCGGCCGCCGCCGCGATCGCTTCGCCCAGCTCGCGCTGCGTCCTGGGAGCGCCGTCGGTCACGTAGTACACCCCGGCCGGGGCGGTCAGGGCGGCGACCACGGCGCTGGCCGCGTCGCTGGTCTCGACGGTGGGGACGCGGGTCCCTGGCGGGCCGTCCAGCAGCAGCCAGCCGCGGCGGGCCGCCGTCAGGATCTGCCGGGTATGACGGTCGGTGTCCCCGTAGGTCCAGCCCAGGCGCAGCACCACGGCGGTGCCGCCGAGCCCGGCGAAGGCCTGAGCGGCGGCCTCGGCGGCGAGCGCCAGCGCGGCCTCCGGCGGCGCGTTCCCCGGTCGGCCCGGTCCCGGGCCTGGGGACAGGCCGCTGAGCAGCGCCGACGACAGCGCCACGAGCCTGGCCGTGCCGTGCTCGTGCGCCAGGCGGGCCGCGGCGATGAGATCGTCGCGCCGCCGGGCTGCCTGCCAGCGCCTGTAGTGCGAGACCAGCCACCCGGCCGGCAGCGCTAGCTCGCTGGCGATGACGAGCACCGGGGCGTCGCTGCCCGACGGGACTGGCCGGTAACCGCTCGCGGAGAGCTCGTGGCACACCGCCGCCTCCAGCGGGGACCGCGCGCCCGCGACGGTGACGGCGCGGCTGTCGTGCCACGGCGTCCCCGGTCCCGGCCGGGCCCGCCCTGCTGGGTCGTATCGCATGCGACTACTCAAACCGAACATCGAGCGAAAGTCAAATGAGACTAGTCGTGTTTGACTTCCAGCGGAGGTGATGTTTGACTGCTCGCGTGCGACCTGCTGGCGGCGACCGTCGCCGCGTGACCGGGGCCGCTGGAGGAGCCCGCGATGGCGGACAAAACAAATGACAGCTGGCAGGCAGGCCAACAGGCCGGCGGCAGCTGGCAGGCTACGGAACAAGCCAGCGTCCCCTGGCCTGCCCCGGACCAGGAGGCAGGCGGCTGGGATCAGGCAGGTGCCTGGGGCAAGCCGGCCGTCGACATGCCGAACAGGATGGCGGTGCTCGGCGTGCTGCTGATGGGCGCTTTCATAATCCTGCTTGATGCCACGATCGTGAACGTGGCGGTGCCCACGATCCAGCGGGGCATGCACGCCTCCGACGGTGCCATCGAGTGGATCGTGAGCGGCTACGCGCTCGCCTACGGCCTGTTGCTGATCCCGGCGGGCCGCCTTGGCGACCGGATCGGGCACAAGAAGACCTACCTGGCCGGGCTCGCCGGGTTCATCGCCGCTTCAGTGCTGTGCGGGACCTCGACCAGCGCCGCCGAGCTAGTCGCCTGGCGCATCGCGGCGGGCGCGATGGCCGGGACCCTCAACCCGCCAGTCCTGGCGATCATCCAGGAGATCTTCC
>Ga0307478_10002514_pt1 | contig 14347 bp, 10 predicted proteins | sample atmos_gasesECM4C_2_FD_203713 | JGI IMG/M metagenome (GOLD analysis project Ga0307478, IMG submission 203713) | Hardwood forest soil microbial communities from Morgan-Monroe State Forest, Indiana, United States - atmos_gasesECM4C_05 | ecosystem: Environmental > Terrestrial > Soil > Temperate...
TGCAGAAGCACTTGGCCGGCTGCCGGCAGTGCGCGGGGGAAGTTGCTCTGTGGCAAAAAGTGCGAAATTTTGCCACTGCAGAGCCCGCCTACCAGCCGCCCAAGCAGGAGGTTCGCAGTGCTGCTCGGATGTTCAGCACGGCGGGACGGGCCGGCGGTCTGAAAGAAAAAGGGACGGTCATCGAGTTGTTGTTCGACAGCCTCCTGCAGCCAGCGTTTGCGGGCGCGCGCACCGCGAGCACCGGGATAAGGCAGGTGCTTTACCGAGCGGATACATTCCAGATCGATTTGCAGATCGAAGCAAAGCCTGGCGCCAACCGCATCGCGGTGACCGGGCAGGTGCTGGACGTTAGCCGTCCGGAAATCATCGGCAGCGGCCTCGAGGTCACACTCTCAAATCGGCGTGGTAGTATGGTCCACGCATCGACCAATGAGTTTGGCGAATTTCACGTCGAAATTCAAAATTCTGGCGACCTCGAACTGTCTCTCCGCAGCCAATCCGGAGAACCAATCGTAATCTCGCTTAAAGACACCCTCACGGACTTGCCCGGGGGTGAGCAATGATCGGCAATTTCCCCGCAGGGTTTTCAGGTCTTTACCGGATGGTACGAAGGTACCGCCGTGCGGTAGGTCTTCTCACTCAGACCGAACCTCCACCCGTGCCATTTGCCCGAAAGGGTGGGTCACTGAAGATCAGTGACCATCCAGTTAGGCAAATGACGGAGTGATTTCGCAGACAGGGATATTCCCCTGAAAGGAACCACTCGATGAAACGCAGTATACATATCCTGGCGATTCTGGTTGCTCTTACCGCCCTCGGCGCCAAGCCGGCCGAGGCACAAAATCGCTATATCGTTCAGACCTCGGGCGGGCTTGGATCCGTCCTCAATCTTTGCTCCCTCCTCGGTTGTCAGGTGCAAGGATCACTCGACGGCCCCATTGGCCAAACCTTTTTGGTGACCTCGACCAATCTGATCAGCGGCGTGCTGAATTTCCTTGAAAGCCTTCTCGGCATCAAGAGCATCGAGCAAGACCGTCTTCTTCCCATCCCGATTCATCCCTTCAACACCATCCCTCCGGGCTTGTCCGATACTACCCCCGTGAATTACTACGGGAGCGTGGTCTACCACGGCTACGCGGCCCAACCCGCGGCGCAAATTATCAGGTTGAGCGACGCGCAGCAGGGTTTTCGGATCAGTGGAGCCGGCATCGTAGCCGTGATTGACACCGGGGTGGACACCACCCACCCGGTGCTTCGTCCCGTGCTCCTGCCTGGGTACGACTTCACGCGCAACCAGCCGGGCGCTTCGGAATGGCTGGACGTGCCGCTACTGAACGGCAGCACCACAACCAATTCCGAAGACCCCGATCCCGTCGTTGTGCAGCAATCGAGCGCCGCGATTCTCGACCAGTCTTCGGCGGCGATTTTGGACGGCGGGCCGTATTCGGCTTTCGGGCATGGCACCATGACCTGCGGGCTGGTCCACCTGGTCGCGCCCAGCACCAAGATCCTGCCCCTCAAGGCTTTTACTTCAAACGGCACCGGGTATCTGTCCAACATCGTCGCGGCCTTGTATTACGCGGTGGGCCACAACGCCGGCATCGTGAACATGAGTTTCGATGTGAAAACCTCTTCGGCTGCCCTGAACCAGGCGGTGTCGTACGCGAATCAAAAGGGATTGGTTCTCGTAGCTGCGGCAGGCAACGAAAGTACGAGCGCACCTGTTTATCCGGCGGCTCTCGACGGCAAGGTGGCGGGAATCGCCTCGACGACAGATTGGGACGCTCGGTCCTCCTTTTCGAATTACGGCAATACGGATGTGTGGGTTGCAGCACCTGGAGAATACGTCATCAGCACATTCCCAGGTGGAACCTACGGCAGCGCATCAGGCACCTCCTTCAGTTCGCCGCTGGTCGCGGGCACCGTCGCCCTGTTTCTTAGCGCGAACCCTTCCCTGAACCAGTCCCATGCCACCAGTGCTCTCTCTCATGCGATCCAGCTCACGCCGGATTTGAACCACGGCCGCCTGGATGTCTATCAGGCTGTTTCCGCTTGGGTGAATAGCTCCCACTAGGCCGAAACACACATGTTGCGAAACAACCATGGGTGACGCTATGCCAGTCCACGTTGCGACGAACTTGCTCCGAATCAAGCAGGTCGAGCAGCAGATTTCTGCCCTTCGCACTTCCGTCATCTGCGCTTTCAATCAGTTGTTAGACCTGAAGGATCTCAACACCGGAGTTCACAGCACGCGTCTTGCGGAGTGGGGCATGCGTGTCGGACAGGAGCTCGGCCTCGGAGAGGCGGAGCTCCGGAATCTGGAAGTTGCCGCGCTCCTGCACGATCTAGGGAAGGTCGGAATTCCCGATTCCATCTTACGGAAGCCTGGCCGGCTCGACGAAGACGAATACGCCCTGATGAAACGGCACCCCGAATATGGTTGGGCAGTGTTGCGGATGGTTCCAGGCTTTGAGCGGGCGGCGCTCGATATCCTGCACCATCACGAGAATTTTGATGGGAGAGGTTATCCAGCCGGTCTGAAAGAAACGGAGATTCCCGTCGTGTCTCGGATCGTCTCGGTGATTGACGCCTTCGACGCGATGGTTTCATCCCGTCCCTATCGCAAAGGTTTGCCGTACGAAGAGGCCGTGCGCCGGCTCGTCGAAGCGAGCGGCACGCAATTCGATCCCGTCGTCGTACAGCGCTTTCTTTCTTTTGCCCAGGCAGAAATGGCCACAGTATTTGCGGCGGCGGGCACCTCGGTTTCTACCGCTCTCTGACCCCGTTCGGACGGGAGTATAAGAATCCTACAGAGTTCTCTGTAGGCAAATCTAAGCTAACGAGTTCGGTTGCCGGCGCTCGGATAAATGCCTTTGCTTTGCTTGCGCTGGGGTGAATGCCGGGCGTGGCGCACAAAACAGCATCGAGCGAGAATGCATAATTTACGCGCTCTAGTACGGAAACGATTTACTAAACCAAAGTTCCTACTGCGAATTAAGTGTCTATGCGAAAGGCTCTTGCGGAACTTTCTCACTTTGGCACGCTAACTGCTCCCGGTGAAATTAGCCCTTCTTTTTGGGCGTTTTTTGGGCTCCTTTTGGTTTTAGGCTGCTGTTGCTCCCCGCTATCAGCCTAACAACGTAGTGCTTTGGAACGAATGCTATTGGTGTGTAGAAAGGAGGATGGGCTACATCCAATGCAAGCTCAGTCAAATGATTTCTTGGAAAGCCAAGCGCTGCGCCTGGCCCAGCAAGGCAATGCCGCCGCCTTTGAATTTCTTTACCGTTTGCACCGTGAACGGGTCTATGCGCTCTGTCTCCGCATGGTGAAGGACCCCGTTCAAGCTGAGGATTTGACTCAGGAAACTTTTCTGGCCGTACTTCGAGGAATCCGCGAGTTCCGCGGGCAATCCACGTTCTCAACCTGGCTGCATCAGGTCACCCGAAACACCGTCCTTATGGCTTTTCGCAAAAGAAAAGTAAAGGAATTGTCCCTTGAAGAAATTGCAGAGCCCGACCGCGAGAGTGGCCGACAGCCGATGGAATTCGGAACCACCGATCGGCGCCTTGAGGGCACGCCGGATCGTATGACTCTCCTGCGCGCGGTTTCAAAACTGTCGCGTGGATTCCGCGCGGCGCTGCTGTTGCATGACGTCCACGGTTATGAGCACAAGGAAGTGGCCGCCATAATGGGTTACGCTCCCGGAACTTCAAAATCCCAACTGCACAAAGCTCGCGTTCGCGTCCGCGAGTTGCTCAACAAATATTTCCGTAGCCACAGGCGCGACGACAATCATTCCGACAATCCCCCCGGCGACGAAGCTCTTGTCCCTCCGTCGCCGCGCAACGAAAAGTCAGGTTCCGATACCGAGAACCGCTCGAGGCCGGCGAACCTCCCACGCAAACCGCAGCGAGCCATCCCGAGCTGGTGTGAACCGATCGATGAAGAGGTACCCCGTTCAAGCAAATGATTCTTCCCTGCGGGCCGGCCTGTGCAGCTTTCGCCCTGCCTGGCCGGGCAACCGCTTCGCACCGCTTCTTTCGAACTGATCGCGATTAAAGCTCAACTCGAGCTCAAGCAGGAGGCTTCCATGTGCGCGACCACAACGGTGCTTTCTCCAACGTTACACAGTCCCGAGGTGATGGAGTTTGAGGCAGCACTTCGTTCGAGAATTATTGGCCAGCAAGAAGGACTTCAGGCACTTGTGGATTTGTACCAGGTGCTGTCGGCCGATCTGAATTCGCCCGGACGTCCTCTAGGCAGCCTTCTATTTCTTGGTCCGACCGGAACCGGGAAAACGCGCCTTGTCGAGGCTGCCGCCGAGATTTTATTTGGAAACCCGCGCGCCATGATCAAAGTAGACTGTGGCGAGTTCCAGCATTCCCACGAAATTGCCAAGTTAGTTGGCTCGCCGCCAGGCTATCTGGGCCACCGCGAGACACATGCGGTCCTCACGCAAGAGGCTCTGGAGCAGTTTCACACCGAAAAGCTGGCCCTTAACTTCCTGCTTTTCGACGAGATCGAGAAAGCAAGTGACGCGTTGTGGCAGTTGCTGCTCGGTATTTTGGATAAAGCCACACTCACCTTGGGAGATAGCCGCCGCGTGGATCTGTCGCGAACGTTGGTTTTTCTGACCTCGAACCTCGGCGCCTCTGGCATATCCGATTTGATGTCGGGAGGGTTTGGGTTCATCGATCGAAGCGCCAAGCCCGCGGCAGACCTGGAACAAAAGGTGGCCCGAACCGCGGCGGAGGCGGCAAGAAGGACATTCTCGCCGGAGTTTATCAACCGGCTTGACAAGGTCGTGGTCTTCAGTCCTCTGAGCCAAGAGCAATTGCGCGAGATTCTGGAGCTCGAACTCCAACAGGTACAAATGCGCGTGCTACAGACAGCCAAGGTGCAGTTTCTGTTTCACGTGAGGGCCGCCGGCAAAGACTTCCTGCTTCGCGAAGGAACCGACCCTCGCTACGGCGCGCGGCACTTGAAGAGGGCGGTCGAGCAGTACCTGGTTTGCCCGTTGGCGCATCTGTTGGCAACCAGACAGGTCAGAACGGGCGATATGCTTTGCGTCGATTGGGACAGGCGCGCTGGCCACCTGGTGTTTTGGAAGGAGGGTCGAGTGTCCGAACTCACTACATCGTTAAGAATCGAAGTTCCGGAACGTCACGCGCAGAGCGAGTGTGGCCGCATGATTGAGTTCCCTTCTCCGGCCCCTCGCTCGGATACGGCGAACGTATAGCAAACATTGGCTGTCCGCGGTGTCCGCGGCATGATTATTGAGCCAGGTTGCCAAACACTGTTATCCTAAAGGCTCGTCCGGCTACCCTCCCAGCCACCGCACGCCTCGACCCAGACCAAGAAGGCAACCGAACATGGACCCCGAAAAGCTCCGGAACGCTCGCGACAAATTGACGCGCGTCTTTCAATACCTGCAGGCGCTCGACCAACACCGTAATCCCCCTCGCCGGAAGATTCACGAACAGCCCTGGACTCTCAGGCTGCTCGACCTCCCTGAACACGCTTCGATTAAGCGCGGCGGCGGAAGGGTGCGCTCCACAAAGGCCACGGCCGCAAGCGGCCAGACTGCTGACTCCGCAAATACGAGCTTCGTCTTGAAGGCCCAGCGCCCGAAGCTGACGCTTCCTCCTGTCCCGCCACCCGAGATTGCGGACTGGCTGAAGTCCGGGTGGGACGATCCATCGAACGAAGTCCTGCTCGTAGACCCCCAGGGCGATTCCGGGCAACCGGATGATTCTGATGCTCGCCGGCCCGAAGGCAATCCGTCGAAATTCGCCGCGCTCCAACGCTGGAAGACTCTGCGCGATGAATGGGCAAAGGACGAAAAGCCGGCGCGCTCTGCGATGAAGATTTTCGAGATGCTCTACGCCCTCTATGGCCGCATCAATCGTGAGGCTGAAAGAGTTGAGCTCATCCTGGGCGATGGCATTTTGGCCTGGCGCCGGCCGGAGGGCAGTATCAACCATCCGATTCTCCTGCAACGCCTGCAACTGTCATTCGATGCTTCGGTTCCGGAATTCACTCTCGCCGAGGCTGATCATCCCGTCGAGCTCTATTCCGCCTTGTTCCAATCCATGCCGGATGTGGACGGCCGGGCGATTGGCCGGTGTCGCGAAGAATTGGAAAAGGAAGGGTTTCACCCGCTATTCAACGGGAGCACGTCGGAATTTCTCAAGCGGCTCGTGGTTCAACTATCCCCCCGCGGCGAATTTGTGGAAAACGGGCCGCCCGGACGCGAAGAGAACAACCCATGCATCGGGCGTGATCCAATCCTCTTTTTGCGGGCGCGCACGCTCGGCTACGCTGCCGCCATTGAAGGCATCCTGGCGGATCTGCGAGCGCGCGACGATTTACCCTGGTCTTTATTGAACATTGTGGGAGACGAATCCCCGATCCCCGAATCCGCAGAAGAGGATCAGTCAGCCGGCATCAACGAAAAGCTGGCGGCGGATGTTCTTCTGAGTAAGCCCGCGAATCCCGAACAGATACGAATTGCCAGGCAGCTTGAAAGGCACGGAGGCGTCCTGGTGCAAGGCCCGCCAGGCACGGGAAAGACGCACACCATCGGCAATCTCATAGGGCATTTGCTTGCGCACGGCAAAAGCGTGCTGGTCACGAGCCATACGACGAAGGCGCTGCGCATGGTGCGCCACCACATTGTTCCGGAATTGCGGCCCCTTTGTGTCAGCGTGCTCGAAAGCGATTTGGACAGCCGCAAACAGCTCGAGAGCGCCGTCGGCTCGATCGCGGAAAAACTTTCGCGGGCCGACGCCGGCTCGCTGCAATCCGAAGCCAAATTGCTTGAGGCTCAGCGCCTAGATCTCCTTAAGAAATGCGAACAATTCCGCAACCAGCTCACCGAGGCCCGTGCGGACGAGTATCGCGACGTTGTTATGGGGGGCAAAACCTGGACGCCCTCCGACGCCGCCCGAAAGGTGGCTCAAGAGAAAGATGCCCACGGTTGGATTCCGGGCCCGGTCGCCGCAGTGGCTCCGTTGCCCCTCGCTCCCGCAGAACTCGCTGATCTGTATCGCACCAACATCTCGGTCTCTCGCGAAGACGAGAGTGAGCTTTCCGCGCAGTTGCCGGAACTCCACGATCTCCCCGGGCCCGGAGAATTCGAGGAGGCTCTCGACGGGCAAAAGCGCCTCAACGCGGAAAATCTGGACCTTCGAGCCGATCTTTGGGAGTCGGGAACTGCGGAATGCTCACCGGACGAACTTCAAGGCTTGTCCGTCAACCTGGCAAGAGCGGTTTCGCCCCTCTCCGGCACGGACAAATGGAAACTGGCGGCCGTGTACGCGGGAAAATACGGAGATGTGCATCGCGAGCCTTGGGACCGGTTAATCAGCTTCGTTCGCCGGGTGCATCGGGAAGCCGCGAGTTCGCGCGAATCTTTTCTGAAGTACGGCCCCGAACTCCCGAGCCATCTTGCGCTTGAAGATCAGGAACGTATCGCGGGCGAAATACTGGCTCATCTCGAAGGCGGCGGCAAGCTCGGGTCTCTGGCGCTCTTCACTCGCAAGGCATGGGTCCACTTCATTGAACAATCCAAAATCAATCATGAGCGCCCGCGCCTGCCGGAGCACTTCCATGCCTTGCGCCAGTTGTCGCGGCTGAAGATTCTTCGCAAAGATCTCGCGGCCCGGTGGGATCGCCAGATGGCGGAGCTGGGCGCTCCTCGCGCAAGCGAAATGGGCGAGGAGATCGAAAAAACGCTCATGCAGTTTTGTGACGCTCTCGAAGATTGCCTGAACTGGCATGAACGCACGTGGCTGCCTCTCCAGCAGCAACTTCAGGACTTGGGACTCAACTGGGATGGCTTTCTCGCCGAACAGCCCGCCGTCGTCGGAGCCGAGGGAGAATTGGTGCGTATCGGCCAAACCGTGAGCGGCTCGCTTCCTCCGATTCTCGAGTCGCGCTACAAGAAGCTAAAGCTCCTGCAATTGAACCGGGAATTGCAAGAACTCGAGAGCAAACTCCGCCTGGCCTCCCGTTTGGCCAAATCTTCAAAAACGACAGCGCAAATCCTCAAAGCGGTTCGTGATAAGGACGCGGCTCACTATCGCGAGGCTTACGAGCGCCTCCTCGAACTGAAGAGCCGCCAGGCCGACCTCGAACTCCGGCGCTCACTGCTTGCCCGGCTGGAGACTGCCGCTCCGACATGGGCTGCCGCTGTTCGCAATCGCACTGGCGTGCACGGCCGCGGCGAGCCTCCGTCTGATCCAATGGCGGCGTGGACATGGCGCCAACTGAACGATGAACTCGACCGCCGCGCCAGCACATCGCTCCAGGCCCTGGTGGGCAAAATCGAAAAGCTCCAGGAAGAGCTTCAACGCGTTACCATCGAGCTCATCGACAAGCGCGCATGGTCGGCTCAAGCGAGCAGGACATCGCCGCCGCAACGTCAGGCTCTAGTTGGCTGGCTCGACACCATTCGCCGGATTGGCAAAGGCCACGGCACGCGTGTCGCACTCTTGCGCGCGGAAGCCGCCCGAAAGATGACCCAGTGCCGCGGCGCCGTTCCGGCGTGGGTTATGCCGCTTTCGCGGGTAGTGGAAAATTTCGATCCCAGGGTCACGCGGTTTGACGTCGTGATCATCGATGAAGCCAGCCAGAGCGACATCATGGCTCTCATCGCTCTCTACCTCGGCAAGACCGTGCTGGTTGTCGGAGACCACGAACAAGTGAGCCCCTCGGCGGTAGGACAGGACCTCAGTATCATTCAGAATCTGATCTTCCAATACTTGAGCGGAATCCCCAACTCCGATTTGTACGACGGCCAAATTTCCGTTTACGATCTCGCGCGGCAATCCTTCGGCGGTGCGACCTGTCTGGTCGAGCACTTTCGGTGTGTCCCGGACATCATTCAATTCAGCAACGTCATTTCCTACGACGGGCGCATCAAGCCGCTGCGCGACTCGAGCCGTGTGCATCTTCGTCCCCATACCATTGCACAACGCGTCTCTGGTTCCAGCCGGGACGGCAAGATCAATCGACAAGAAGCCCTGACGGTGGCCTCTCTGATTGCTGCCGCGATCGAACACCCGGCCTACAAGACCAATGACGCCGGCCAACCCGTGAGCTTTGGCGTTGTTTCTCTCGTCGGAGACGAGCAAGCGCTTGAGATTGACTACCTTCTTCGCAAGCACATTTCGCCGGAACGCTACGAGCATCACCGACTGCTCTGCGGCAACGCCGCGCAATTTCAGGGCGACGAGCGCGACGTCGTTTTCATTTCCCTCGTCGACACGGCCGAGCGCGGACCCCTCTCCATGCGGGACCAGGAGATCTTCAAACAGCGTTTCAATGTGGCGGCAAGCCGCGCACGCGACCAGATGTGGGTCGTTCACTCTCTCGACCCGCATCACGACCTCAAAGCCGACGACCTTCGCCGGCAACTCATCGAACATGCGCATGATCCGAACCTCTTCCTCCGCGCGCTCGAACAGAAGGAAATTCGTCCGCAGTCGGCGTTCGAGCGTGAAGTGATGAAGCGCCTCACGGCCTCGGGCTATCGCGTTGCCCCGCAATGGCGTGTGGGCGCTTTCCGCATCGATCTGGTTGTGGAAGGAGAGAGCAGAAGGCTAGCCATTGAATGCGATGGCGACCGCTATCAACCGCTCGAAAAGTTGCCGGAGGACCTGGACAGACAGGGTGTTCTCGAGCGCATGGGATGGAGTTTTGCGCGCATTCGGGGCAGCGAGTTTTTCCGCAATCCTGAGCGCGCGCTCAAGCCTGTGATTGAAAAGTTGCAGCTTCTGGAAATCTTCCCGGTCAAAAGCAAGGCCAATGCAGGGGGCAAGCTGCTGACCTCCGCACTCCTGATTGACTCCGTAATTCGCCGCGCTGAAGAGCTTCGAAATGACTGGAGCGGCCGCGAAGCAACTTCGTCGAAGCGCCAAGGCTCGCCGAAGTCGATGGAAAAGACAGCTATTCCCTGAGAAACCGGCGCCGAAGCTGCATCCTGCCGGCTTCACATCTCGGCGCGTGAGCGGTTCTACCGGCTTGGGAATAAAGCTTTCAGGAATCGGCCGGAGGTTCTTGCGAGCCTACAAGCTCCCCAGTTTCTGCCTGGCTGACGCATGAACTCGATCGCTTGCGTTTTTGTTCATACATCGCCTTGTCCGCTTGCGACATGAGTTCTCCAAGCGAAATAGGTTCCCTGGGGTCGAATCGTGAAACGCCCACACTGAGCGACAGCCGGTAACGCCTCTCGGTCGCTCCCACCTTCCTCAGGTTCCTCTCGAGGCGCCGAAGCAGCAACCCCTCCACCTGACTTGATGCTTCAAGACTCATAACCACAAATTCGTCTCCCCCAATGCGGGCAATGACGTCCGCGTCACGAAAGCTCTGCTCCAGCGCGTCGGCGGCCCGAATGAGCGTCAGGTCTCCTGCCTGGTGGCCGAAGGAGTCGTTGATCTGCTTCAGATTGTCGACGTCACAGAAAAACAGCAGCAACGCCTGCGTCTTGCGGCGGGCCAGCTTTAATAGCTGAGTCGCCACGGCAAAAAAACCACGCCGGTTGTAAAGGCAGGTGAGGTCGTCGGTCAGGGCCAGCTGGCGAAGTTCCCTTTCCAAAAGAGTCTGCCTCACCGCTCCCCAGACTGCCGGGTGCTGGGCAATTCTCAATGTCTTGCTGTCGGGTGTCTCCGACTTTAGACTCTTCGAAATTTCCTCGACTTCGTGCAGGATCTGATCAAGTTCGCCGTCCGAAGCAAGCAAAGCGGACGACAGCGATTCCTCAATCGCCTCGTCGGCCGCGCGCAGGCTTCGGTCAAGCCGTATTACCCTGCGGCTCGACGACTGAGGTATTCGTGACCGGCGAGCGTGGGCGGCCTCCCCAGACTTCATATCCTGCAAATGGATCCAAGACATGTATCACCCCGTGCGGCATTGGAATTTGACGTTCAGCCACAACAGATCCAGTCTTGCCATTTGGCACGCCGCTGCCAATCGGTTGAAGCTTGTACTTTCTCCGCGGGGGATTCCCTGAATACTCTTAGCGCACAATGAGTCGAATCAGGCCCGGGATAAGGTCTTCTTCCCCGGGTGCGCCTACTAGGGTGTTTACCTGATCCCTTAGAAGGGTTTCACTTGATTGTACTTATAGATGCCCAGTGATATTCCCTAGGAGGTTTTAGCGCGATGAGCGGGTTTACGTCCCGGCCGCACCCAGCCGGGCTAGGAGAATAAACTGATGGCGAAGCGAGACAGCCCAGCCCCACTCCCTGAAGCGAAGCAATACGAGGAAACCTCAGAGCTTCTGCGCGAGCTCGTCGCTCACTTGCGTCAAAACCGCACGCAATTGCGCGAGGAGTGGGTGGCCCGCATTTCGGAAACGCGCTTGCTCACCGCGATGACCAAGGAAGAAATTTTCGCGGAAGCGACCTCGGTGTACGACAGCTATGTGGAAGCCCTCGAAACCGAAACGTTCGAAGCCCTGCAAGCTTATGCCCGGAATCTTTCAGAACGCATCATCCCGCGCGGTGTCGAAACGCACGAAGTCGTGGGAATCGTGCTTTTGCTGCGCGACGTCCTGGCCCGCTCCCTGTTTGCAAAGTATCAGACCGATTTCAAGAAATTGAACCGCATTCTGGACGCCTACGAGCCTGCCGCGAACCGCATCGCAAATACAGTGGCCGTCGGTTTCGTGCAAGAGCGCGAGCGCGTCATTCGTCAACAGCAGGAAGCGATCCGCGAGTTATCCACTCCGGTGCTGCAGGTTCGCGAGCGGCTGTTGATTCTTCCAATCATCGGCGTGATCGATCCGCAGCGCGCCAGGCAGCTTACCGAACAGCTTCTGCGGGGTATTCGCACCAATCGCGCCAAGGTCGTCGTGATTGATATCACCGGCGTCGCGGCGATGGACGCCACCGTCGCAAATCACCTGGTGCAAACGGTCGAGGCCTCGCGGCTTCTTGGCGCGACGGTCATCGTCACAGGCCTCTCGCCCGAAATTGCCCAGACTCTGGTCACCATCGGGGTGGACTTGGGAAAAATGAACACCGTCGGCGATCTGCAGGGCGGCATCGAGCAGGCCGAGAGGCTGTTGGGATACAAGGTCGTGGCGGTGGCAGAGTCACGCTAAATGAGGGGGAAAGAAGGCACGGTGGAAGTCCCGATTCTCAAACAAGGAGAGTTTCTGATCGCGACGTTTCAGGCGGCCCTTTCTGACGCGGACCTGAACCAGCTACGGCGGGGCCTGGTGGCTCAGGTCGTTCGCTTTCGCTCGCGCGGCGTCATCGTGGATGTCACCGCGATGGACGTCATGGACTCTTACGCTTCACGGACGCTGCGGGAGATTTCGCAGATGATCCGCCTTCGCGGGGCGGAAACAGTGATCGTTGGGATACAACCGGAGGTTGCCTTTGCGATGGTACAGCTGGGATTGACACTGGAAGGCGTGGCGACGGCGCTCGATTTGGAAGAAGGGTTGGCGTACTTAAATCAAAGGTTCAAAAGCCCAGACTGAGAGAGCCACAGTGTCGTCGGGAGTAATCCGGGTGGCGATAAATTCGGATCAGGACATTGTAGCGGCGCGACAGCGCGGGCGAGCGCTTGCCGGCGAGCTTGGCTTTTCGGCGGTGGATTCGACTTTGATTGCCACCGCAATCTCGGAACTGGCGCGCAACATTGTTTCTTACGCCGGAACGGGTGAGATCACGCTGAAGACCATTCAGAATTCCACGCGCCAGGGTATTCTGATCGTCGCGGCGGATGAAGGACCGGGAATCCATGACCTGCGGCAGGCCTTGCGAGATGGCTTTTCCACCTCGGGTAGCCTCGGCCTGGGTCTGCCGGGGGTCAGGCGTTTGATGGACGAATTTGAAATTGCTTCCCAACCCGGCCGGGGGACGAGGGTCGAGGTGAAGAAGTGGAGACAATAAGGGTGCCTCTGTTGGAATACGGTTTCGCCAAGTCGGCGGTTCCCGGTCACGGCGAATCGGGTGACCTGCACCTGGTTCGCTGCACCCGCACTGGCATTCTGATCGCGGCGATCGACGGGCTCGGCCACGGCCAGCAGGCCGCTGACGCTGCGAGGTTGGCCATGTCGGCTCTTAGAGCGGATTTCGACGAGCCGGTGATCTCTCTCGTCGAACGATGTCACGAAAAACTGCGCCGCACGCGTGGCGTCGTTTTAAGCCTCGCCTCCATTGATCCTGAGAAAGGCATGATGACGTGGCTTGGTGTGGGAAATGTTCAGGGCGTGTTGATGAGGGCGAATTGCACGAACGGCCCGGCTCAGGAGATGTTGCTCCTTCGAGGGGGCGTCGTGGGGGCCCAACTGCCTCCCTTGCAGGCTACCGTTCTTCCCATCGCGCGGGGAGACACCTTGTATTTTGCAACCGACGGCATCGGGAGTGGATTTTCGGCGAACCTCGTCACTCTCGAGAATCCCCAGCGGGCTGCGGACAGAATTCTCGAGCAATTTCAGCTCGGAATTGACGATGCCCTCGTTTTAGTCGCGAGGCTGACGGGAATCCATCCATGAGAATTCCGAACCGGCAAAAACGGAATGCTCATAAGACCTTTGACGACGAGTACGTGTCCATGTTGCGCGAATATATATCCGTTGGCGGCGAGTCCACGCTCGGAGAGGCCTACGCCCTCGGGCGTCAAGCCATCGCTCAGCAGAAAAGTCTCGTGGAGCTTGCCGCGCTGCACCATGACGCCCTTCAGAAGTTGATGGCAGAAACCAAGGGCGGTAACCACAAAGAGAAACTGCTCCGCGCCAGCGCCTGTTTCCTAGCGGAATGCCTCTCCCCGTACGAAATGGCCCACCGCGGCTTTCATGAAAGCGTTAAGGCTCTTCGTCAACTCAACCAGACACTCGAGGAAGAAATCAAGCGCATCGCTTATTCCGTGCACGACGAGTCCGGACAGCTTCTCGTGGCTGTACACCTTGCGCTGGCCGATCTGGCCCTGCAGCTGCCCGAGAGCCAGAAAGATCGCATTTCTAATATCGAGGAATTACTGAACCAGGTCGAAAAGCAATTGCGGCGCTATTCGCATGAGCTTCGGCCTACGGTCCTCGACGACCTCGGTTGGATACCAGCGATTCGCTTCCTGGCTGACGCCCTTTCAAAGCGTGTTGGGCTGTCGATCGATGTCCACAGCGAGGTTTCCGGACGCTTGCCCATCGCCATCGAGACCACCCTTTACCGCGTTGCGCAGGAAGCTCTCAACAACACGGTTAAACACGCAAAAGCAAAGAACGTATGGATTCGTGCCTGGCGCGAAAATCGCGTCCTGAATTGTTCCATCCGGGACAATGGCGCCGGCTTTGACTCCCGCCTGCTTGAAGACACTTCAGCCCCGAAGGGCT
>Ga0307478_10002515_pt1 | contig 14340 bp, 11 predicted proteins | sample atmos_gasesECM4C_2_FD_203713 | JGI IMG/M metagenome (GOLD analysis project Ga0307478, IMG submission 203713) | Hardwood forest soil microbial communities from Morgan-Monroe State Forest, Indiana, United States - atmos_gasesECM4C_05 | ecosystem: Environmental > Terrestrial > Soil > Temperate...
GTACGCTGCCGGTCGACAGAGCTGCCTTCACTTATTCGCCATCCGTGGAACTGCACTCGCGCCCGTTGAAGCTGGGCTGGCTGACGAACGCATGGAAATCTCTCGATGCGAGCGTCGCGAAGCCTATCGCGGCGGCGGAAAGAGTCGTCAAAAAATACTTCCTTGACACGAAAGAAGCGAAGCTGCCACAGGGCCCATGGGAAGATGCTGGGAACATCGTGGTCGCGGCCGAAGGCGCCGCCTCTTTCCGCTCGTTGATCCGGTCCGGGCGCGTGAGCGAGCTGGCCGATCCGTTGGGGCAAATCGCCGGCTACGTGAATGAGCAGTATTCCGCTGCGGACTATCTGCAGGCGCTCAAGGTACGAGAGATTCTTCAGAAGAAAATGGACATGTTGTTCGAATCATTCGATGTCCTGGTAACAGCCTCGCAGCCGGTAGCTGCGACGCCTCTGGAACTGAATCTTGAAACGGGACTGGTTTTCCCGGATCCACTCGGCGGCATCGGCAACCTCTGTGGCCTTCCCGCGCTTTCCGTGCCGTGCGGATTCACCGAAAAAACTCTCCCGGTCGGATTGCAGTTTGTAGCCAGAGCCGGGGACGATATCGCAGTGATCCAGGCGGCGCGGACTTTTCAACTGCACACAGACTGGCACAGAAAACATCCCAGGATTCGCTAACCCATCCCCGCAGAATAATTGCCCTGGAAAAAACGGATGGAAAGTTTAAGTCCGTTTCAGGAGCTCGTTCACTGTACGCAGCAGCGCTGAACGGCTAAACGGTTTCGTCAGCAGGCGGGTGGATGGATCGCCCAACGCAGAATCCAGGGCCGCACCTTCGCTATAACCAGACATGTATAGCAGTCGCAAACTTGCGTGCTTCTCGCGCAGCCGTGCGGCGAGTTCCTGGCCGGTCATTCCTGGCATGACCATATCGGTGATAAGCACGTCGATGTTGCCATGATGTTTTTTGGCCAGGCTGATAGCTTCCGCGCCGTCTTTCGCCTCCAAAACGGTGTACCCGCCAGATTCAAGAAATTCCCGGGCCACTTCGCGAACGTCCTGTTCGTCCTCGGCAAGAAGGATGGTTTCCGTTCCTCGCGGCGCATCGGAAAATGTTTGTGCCGGTCCCGTTTTGTCGAGCGGTTGATCGACTCGTGGAAGATAGATTTTAAAAGAGGTTCCGCGCCGCAGTTCGCTGTAAACCCAGATGAAGCCGCCGCTCTGCTTCACCACGCCGTAAACAGTGGCCAAGCCCAGACCGGTGCCCTTGCCCTGTTCTTTCGTGGTGAAAAACGGCTCGAAAATTCGGGCCTGCGTCTCGGCGTCCATGCCGATGCCATTGTCGGAGACGGCCAGCAGCACGTAACGTCCTTGCCGGACAACCGGATGCACGTCGTTATACGCGCTGTCGAGATCGGTATTCGATGTCTCGATCAGCAGCTTGCCGCCGCCAGGCATGGCATCGCGCGCATTCACTGCGAGATTCATGATGACCTGTTCCATCTGACCGGCGTCCGCACGGATGGCTCCCAAATCCGCGGACGTTCGAATCACGAGCTCGACGTCCTCTCCAATGAGCCGCGGGAGCAATTTGCCCATGTCCTCGACAACATCATTCAAATTCATCACTCGCGGCTGAAGAGCCTGCATGCGGCTGAACGCGAGGAGCTGGCGTGTGAGGGAGGAAGCGCGATCCGCGGCGCGCTCGATCTGTTCGATCTTGCGCTTCCCCTGATCGGCCAGTGGCAGATTGTTGAGCAAGAGCTCCGCATGGCCCTTGATCACCGTAAGCAAGTTATTGAAGTCGTGCGCCACACCGCCCGCCAGGCGTCCGACCGCTTCCATCTTTTGCGATTGGCGAAGTTGTTGCTCGAGGAGGTGGCGTTCGGTTATGTCCTGCGTCACAACCAGGCGCACGCGCCTGCCCGCATAGTTCAATTCGTGCGCTATGCTCTCGACCTTGAAAACCTTGCCATCTTTCTTGCGGTGTTTCCAGTTTCCGTGATGGCGTGGCTCGGCGTCGTTCTGTTTCATGAATTCGAGGAACTTGGCTTTTTCCTCCTCGGGACGAATATCCAGAACGCTCATGTTCCGGAACTCGTTCAGCGAGTAGCCGTATTGGCGGACGGCCGCATCGTTCACCTCGAGAAAACGCAGCGTCTCGGGGTCGACCACCCAGGTTGGAAGCGGGTTGTTGCTAAAGAGCAGCCGGAACATCTCTTCGTTTTTACGAAGGGCTTCTTCGGAGCGGCGCCGTTCGATCGCCAGCGCGATATGGCCCCCTACGGAGGTAAGAAACTCCAGGTCCCGCATGTCGTAAGCGCTTTCATTTTCGTAGTTCTGGACGACAAGCACACCAATCGTGGCTGTGGGTGTCTTGAGCGGAACGCCGAGCCACGCCGGTGAAGGCGAGCCCACCAGCTCGACTTCCCCTTGCGCGGCGAGCCTGTCGAATTCGTTTTGCGGAATGAGCATCGCGGCGCCCCTGCGGAAGACAAACGCCGTGCAGCTGCGACCGACTCTTTGAGGAGGAGGCGCAACGTCGACCTGATCGGCAAAAAACGGAAACGTGAAAGAATCCGCCCCCGGATCATGCAGCGCCACAAAACAATTCTCGGCGTACAGCACTTTCTTCAGCGCTTGGTGAATGCCAGCCAGCAATTCATCGAGGTTTGCCGTTTCATTGAGCGCATGGACGACCTCGGAAATAACCTGGCGCTCCGCCTCCATGCGTTGTTGATCGGTGACGTCCCGTAAATTGACGACGATCCCCTCGACCGCGGGCACGCTCGTAAAATCCCGGGCGCTGGCCTCAAACCATCGCCAGCTGCCGTCATAGCTCTGAAGCCGGCAACGCCAGCGCGTGGTTTCACGATCGTTGCCGTCAAGTGCGCGAAGACGTTCTCGGAATGGAGAGATGTCATTCGAATGGACGAAGGACGTAATCAACTTGCTGGCAAGATCATCGGCCGGGTGTCCGAGAATGTGTGAACAACTCGGACTTGCAAAGAGAATATTCCCGTTTGAAGTGAGGATGAAGATCAGTTCACGGACAGAGCCCAGGAGCGCGGAGAGCTGTTCCGGCCCCAAGACAGTGGCCTGCTCGGAAGGGGCGCGTTGTGACATAGGCCTGCTGCTCGCGACACCAGCCTGCGCAAAGTGCACCGCGGGCGAGGGTGAGTCCTGAATTCTCCCTGAAGAATTTGCGTGCTAAAAAGGCCTCTCGGGGGGGTCCCCGAGCTTCCGAATCGTTTCAATCTTACGAAATCTTTGCCCTGGGAAAGGGCACTTCATGGAAGAGTGCCGCGAAACAATGACTGTACGACGGGACAGGTACATCGAAAGGTAGATGTCTTTTCCTGTCAACCTGCGCATGCTACGCTCCACCGGTTCACGAAGTTCGTCGGCAGACACCGCGAACAACGATTCGCGAGACCAGCCGTTGGAGGTGATTTCGTCATGCACGATCTGTGGAAAGATATGTTCGTCATGGGACTTCCTTTGCTGGAGAAAATCCTCCGGCCAGTCATTGTGTACGCGTTTCTGGTCATTAGCTTGCGGCTTTCCGGCAAGCGTGAGTTGGTTCAGCTAAATCCCTTTGACTTGGTCGTATTGCTGACACTATCGAACACCGTACAGAATGCCATCATTGGAGAAGACAACAGCGTTCTCGGTGGACTGGTTGGCGCCACCTCCCTGCTCGTTACCAACTACCTGGTCGTCCGTTTTCTTTACGACCACCGGAAGATCGAACAGATCGTGGAAGGAAGGGCCGACATCTTAATCGAGAATGGCAAGGTGCGCCCGCAGCGTCTGAAGAAAGAGCTCATCACCTTACCGCAACTCGAAGCGGCCGCCCGCAAGCAGGGTTTCGCATCGCTCCAAGAAGTCGAACAGTGCATCCTTGAGCCCGGAGGCACACTCGCTTTTCTCGGTAAGAAACCGGCAAGCGAGGACGTGCGGCATCAGGAATTGCTTGGCCGTTTGGAAAGACTGTCGCAGGAAATCTCTGCGCTTCGCGGATCTCAGCCGCCGGCGCGGGCATAGATCAATGCAGGAAAAAACAAAAAAACTTGTTAGCCAACGGAATCTGCGGCCATCGCCTGGAGGGATTCCCGTGCGGCAGCGACCGTGCCGTCGATATCGGCAAGAGTGTGCACCGCGGAGACGAATGCTGCCTCGAATTGCGATGGCGCCAGGAAAATGCCTCGGTCGAGCATCTCGCGAAAGAATCTGGCGTAGCGCTTTGTATCCGAGCGCTTCGCATCGGCGTAATTCCGGACCGGCTCCCCGGCAAAGAAAACGGTAGCCAGCGAGCCGACGGCATTGACCTGTGCCGGAATTCGAGCGCGTGCCAACTCGGTTCGCAATCCCGACACAAGCATCTCAGCCATTTGCTTTATGGCGTCGTACAGTCCGGGCTTGGTCAATTGTGTTAACGCTGCTATGCCCGCCCGCATCGCCAACGGATTCCCCGCAAGCGTTCCTGCTTGATACACCGGCCCAAGCGGCGCAACATGGTCCATCAACTCGGCGCGCCCGCCATAGGCCGCTACGGTTACGCCGCCGCCGATGATCTTTCCCAGAGTCGTCAAGTCTGCCTCGATGCCAAACAGCTCCTGCACGGATCCGTTCCGCAAACGAAACCCGGTAATCACTTCATCGACGACCAGCAAGGCTCCGTCACGCCGCGTAATTTCTCGGAGTCCATTCAGAAACCCATTCTGAGGCGAGACGACGCCCATGTTTGCCGCAATCGGTTCGACGATGATGGCCGCAATTTGCCCCTTGCGTTTCGCAAACAGCTCTTCGACCGCATGCAAATCGTTGTAGGGCACATTCAACGTGAGCGCCGCAAGAGCCTCCGGCACTCCCGGACATTCGGCAATTCCTAGCGTTGCCAATCCGGAACCAGCCCGCGAAAGGAAACTGTCCGCATGCCCGTGGTAGCAGCCCTCGAATTTCACGATGAAGTCCCGCTTTGTCACACCACGAGCCAAACGAACCGCACTCATCGTCGCTTCCGTGCCGCTGGAAACGAAACGAATTTTTTCGATGAAGGGAATGGCCTTCGTAATCAACGTCGCAAGTTCCAGCTCCAGCTCCGTGGTCACCCCGAAACTCGTTCCCCGCTGTGCTTGCTCTCTAATGGCCTGGCTGATGGCAGGATTCGCGTGGCCGAGAATCATCGCTCCCCACGAACACACATAATCGAGCAGTTCATTTCCATCAGCGTCGTAAAGATGCTGACCGCTGCCGCGTTCGATAATCAACGGTTCCCCGCCGACGGACCGGAACGCCCGCACGGGACTGTTCACGCCGCCCACGAGCACTTTCTCGGCGCGCTCGAAAATCTCGCGCGAACGCTTGCGCTCCCGTTTCAAGCTTGGTTGTGTTGCGCTCATTTTTTCCCGGTTAAATTAACACCTCTTTAACCAACGCGCGACATCCTTGGCGTGGTAGGTGAGAATCGTTCCCGCGCCGGCGCGTTGAATGCTTGTAAGAATTTCCAGGACGACCCGCTGTTCATCGACCCAATCATTCTGCGCCGCTGCCTTCACCATCGAGTATTCGCCGCTCACGTTGTAGGCGGCCACGGGGACGTCAAAACCGTCACGCACTCGCCGGATAATGTCCAAGTAAGGCAGCGCTGGCTTGACCATGACCATGTCTGCGCCCTCTTCCAGATCCAGCGCGACTTCCTTCAGCGCTTCCCGCGCGTTGGCTGGATCCATTTGATAGCTGCGGCGGTCCCCAAACTGCGGCGCCGATTGCGCCGCTTCCCGGAACGGCCCATAGAACCCGGAGCAATACTTGGCCGCGTAGGAAAGGATTGCGATGTTTTCGAATTTGTGCTCATCGAGCAGCTCTCGAATCGCCGCGACGCGCCCATCCATCATGTCCGAAGGCGCAACGATGTCCGCACCCGCCCGGGCGTGCGAAAGAGCTTGCTTGGCAAGAATCGCCAGAGTCGGATCATTCGCCACTTCCCCATTTTCAATGACCCCGCAGTGGCCATGATCGGTGTATTCACAAAGGCAGACGTCGGTAATAACCAGCAACTTCAGATTGGCTTTGCGAATGGCCTCAATCGCCCGCTGCACTGGCCCTTGCGCATGCAGAGAACTCACTCCTTGCGGATCCTTGGTTTCTGGCAACCCGAAGAGAATAATCCCAGGAATCCCCAATGCTTCGACTTCCCGGCACTCTTCGAGAATCTGATCAGCCGACTGCTGGTGAATTCCCGGCATGGAACTGACTTCCTGCTTCACTTTTGTGCCCGGGCAAACGAACATCGGATAGATCATGCCGTCTAGGGAAAGCCGTGTCTCGCGAACCAGGCTGCGCAGTGCTTCGCTGCGGCGCAGCCGCCTTGGACGTTGGGTGGGAAAACTCATCCTTGTTTCGCTCCTGCGTGAGATCGGTTCAATTCTCCTGCGAAATGCCTTTCCAAGACTGCGAGAACGGACTCCGCACTGGTATCCTCTGAAGTGAGAATGCGACGCACGCCGATCTTTCGCAGGGCGCCCGCCGTAACCGGCCCAACAGCCATCATTGCCACTCTATTTTCCAACGCGCTTAATGGCTCGCTGCCCACCAGCTCCGCAAAATGCTGTACCGCGGAAGGACTGAAGAAAAGAATCGCCTCCGCCTTCCCCTTTGCCACTTTTTGCAGATTTCTCTGATCGATATCGGCCGGGTATAAAGTCCGATACGCGATCACCTCTGTGACTCGCGCCCCGTACCGTTTCAACGCGGCGGGCAAATCCGGGTTCGCGCGGTCGCTCCTCGGCAAGAGAACCGTTCGATCTCGCAGCCGCTCCCCCAATTCCTCGGCCAACGCGACTCCATTATGAATGTGCGCGACGTGCTCCACCTCGAAACCGGCCGCCTCCGCGGCTTCGGCGCTAACGGGTCCGACGGTTGCGACTTGCGGCTTGCCTCCTTTTTGAATCAGCGCGCGTCCGATTGATCCACTACGAGTCGCAAGCGCACGCAGCGCCTGTGCGCTGGTTAGGATTATCCAATCAAATCTTGCTAAGCCTCGAATCGCCTCGTCCAGCTGCCCGAAATCCTGCGGTTCGCCAAATGAAATCAACGGCAACACCACGGGGATGGCTCGACGCGCCGACAATTCGTTCGAAAGCGCCTCACACTGTGCCGCTGCTCGCGTAATCACGATCCGCTTACCCGCCAACGCAGATGGGATTCCCTCAGCCACGCGCTCGGCTCACTTCTTCGAGAATGGACTGCGCTCCGGCCTCGATCAGCAGGCGCGCCATGTGCTCACCGAGCTGCGCCGCCTGATCAGGAGGTGCCGACGCCGTTTGTCTCACGATTTGCGCCCCGTCCACGGAGCAAACACAGGCGTCCATCACGAGTTCGCCGCGCTCGATCCTGGCCCAGGCTCCTAACGGCACCTGGCACCCACCATGCACCGCCGAAAGCAGCGCGCGCTCGGCGATAATCGCCGTCCGCGTCTCCGCATCATCCAGCGGCGCTAGAATATCTCCTGCCTCAGTGTCGTTCAGCCGGCATTCGACCGCAATGGCGCCCTGCCCCACCGCCGGCATGCAAACATCCGGTTGCAACACTTCCGAAATTCTCTGGCTCAGCCCGAGGCGGTCGAGGCCCGCCTTGGACAACATGACCGCTTCATACTCGCCGCTCTCGACCTTGCGCAATCGCGTATCCACATTTCCGCGCATGTCGCGAAGATCGAGATCCGGCCGCAAATGCCTCAGTTGCGCCTGGCGGCGCAGGCTGCTTGTCCCAACGCGAGCTCCTTGGCGGAGATTCGCAAGCGTCGAGCCCACCAGGCAATCCCGAACGTCATCGCGGCGGCAAACTGCGGGAAACATCAGACGCGAAGGAGTATCGGTCGGAATATCCTTTACGCTGTGCACGGCCAGGTCGATCGTTTCCTCCAGCAAGGCTTCTTCGAGTTCCTTGATAAAGATTCCCTTGCCGCCGATCTGTGTCAGGGACGCCTGCTGCAATTTATCTCCCGCCGTCTTGATGATAACCACTTCCGCTTCCACGCCAGTCGCGGAGAAAAGTTGCTTGCGAACAAATTCTGCCTGCCACTTGGCAAGCAAGCTGCCGCGCGTGCCGATTCGCAGGATTCTCACGGCTTCTCCCGATTCGAAAGGAAAAGGTCGCGCAGGGCTTCCACGTTCTGGATTTTCCGCCGGAGCTCTTTCTCGCCGCGCAATCGTTGTGCGGGCTCTAAAAGCAATTTCTCCAGCATCTCATCCATCAACTTCTCAACGTGAGCCCGATCCGATTCCGACAAGTGTTTGATCGATTCCATACGCGCGCGGACAAAGGCAGCGCGTTCGTCGCGTATCCGGTTTCGCAGTGCTTCCACCAGCCCCACCAGCTCGACGCTGGCCTGCCAGGATAGAAATTTTCCCACGTGTTCCGTGACAATGCTCTCGGCCCGAGGAATCTCATTTTCGCGCGCGTTGCGGTTCTGCTGCACGATCTCGCTCAGATCATCCATGTTGTAAAGGTAGACGTTGTAGAGTTCTCCGACTGCCGCCTCAATGTTCCGCGGCATGCCCAGATCCATGAGGAACAAGGCGCGGTTTCCCCGCGTCGCCATCGCTCGTTCCAGGATTTCACGGCGAAGCACCGGGTCATCGGCGGCCACGGATGACACCACCACATCCGGCGTCCGCAAGGCCGAATCCCATTCGCCCCAGCCGACGACTTTTCCTCCAAATGCCTGGGCCAGTTCTTGGGCCCGGTCTCGCGAGCGGTTCATCACGTTGAGGTGAGCGATGCCCTTGTCGCGAAGCTGCGACACCACTTGTTCACTGATCGTGCCGGCACCCAAAACGAGCGCAGTGCGTTCCGTCAGCTTTCCAAAGATACGTTCCGCCAGTTTCACCCCTGCCGAAGCGACGGACATGGGCCGCGTGCCCAACTCGGTTTCCGTGCGCACGCGCTTTCCGACTTCCAGTGCACCCTGAAACAATCGGTTCAACACGGGCCCCGTCGCCCCGTGTTCATGCGCGAACCGATACGCTTCCCGCACCTGGCCCAGGATCTCCGCTTCGCCCAGCAGCATGGAATCGAGCCCGGCGGAGACGCGGAAGAGATGCTCCACGGCCTGGCGATCGTAATGGTGGTAAAGCGAAACACTGAGGACATCCGGCCGCACGGCATGAAATTCACTAAGAAAGGAGGAAAGACCCGGAGCGCACTCGTGCGAAGATTCCGGCGGCACGCCATACACTTCGCTGCGATTGCACGTCGAAAGGACCAGCGTCTCCTCAAGAATTCCCCGCGCGCGCAGCTCCTCCGAAGCGCGCCGGACTTGTTCCGCGGTGAAAGACACCCTCTCGCGCACCTCGACGGGCGCTGTCCGGTGATTCAATCCGACGAGAACAATTTCCATGCGCTGGTCCGTTCGCTCCTAAAAGTAGCGATGACTATGCGAGAGATAAAAATTCACAACCGTGAAACTCAGCACCACGACTACGAAGTTGAAAATGCATAGTTTCGAGGCCCGCGCTCCGCGCCAAGCGGTGGTCCGCGCCAAACGGAAATAGAGCAGGTACAACGCGAGCACCACCAGGGTAATGATGTATTTCGGATCGAAAAAAGAATTTTGTCCCTCGAGCCGGTCCACCGAGACGAAGCCCAAAGCCGTGCCCACCCCGATGGAAATCAGTCCCACCAAGACACCCGAACGGCTCATCTGCTCAAGCAATTCAAGTGGCGGCAACCGCCAGACCACGTCGCCGAGATTGTGATTCCGCAGCAGCCGCTGCTCCCCCAGAAATATCAAGCTGAGCACGAAAGAAAGCGCGAACGCCGCGTAGGCCAGAATGCTCAACGTCACATGGAGCGCAAACACGACCCCATGCGCGTCGGGAGGCGGTAGCCGATCCGCGGGCGCCAAATGCGCCGCCAGAAAAAACACCAGGATAAACGGCAGCACAAAAGCTCCGACCGAACGCTGTCGATGATAAAGCTCCAGACCCAGATACGTTAGCGCCAGCAGCCAGCCGAACAAAGACATGGATCCGTAAAGATCGTGATATGGAACGGTATGCAGGCCACGCGACCTCTCGAGCAGCGCGAAATAGTGCGTCACCAGTCCGATGGCTAAAAGCAGCGTCCCCAACCGGCCCGTCATTTTCTTGCCGCTGTTCAAAAAGCGAACATACAGAATGAAACTCAACAGATAAGCGAGCGCGGTCGATATCAGATAGATATGGTTCATTCCCGTACCTGCGGAGGTTGCTGGGGCCATCCGCAAACGCTTCAAAGGATCGACTTATTTCACGAATCCGACTTTTGCCTTGTCATTTTCAGTATAGCCCACACCTGCTGGCATGCGCACAACTCGGTCACCTTTTGTGTATCAGTTCCAGCAGGACTTGAAGGGATTTGCTATTCTAGTGATTCGGAGCAAATCATGAGCCTGGAAGTCAGAGCGATTAGCCGAAGGGAGCTCTTCCTCCGCGCCTGCCGGGGTGAGACACTTGCGCGTGTCCCCGTCTGGATGATGCGCCAGGCCGGGCGCTACCTTCCCGAATACCGCCAAATCCGTGCAAAGCACACATTTCTTGATGTTTGCAAGACACCGGATCTTGCGGTCGAGGTCTCTCTTCAACCCTTTCGCAGGCTTGGAGTCGATGCTGTCATCGTGTTTTCAGATATTCTCATCCCCGCCGAAGCCATGGGTTTGCCGCTCGAACTTGGTGATGCTGGTCCCAACTTGCCGAACCCGGTTCGCAGCAAGGCCGATGTGGACAAGTTAAAGCTGTTTGATCCGGAGACAGAGACCGGCTTTCTACCCGAGGCCATCCGCGGCATCGTGAAATCACTCGGCCCGGAAGTTCCTGTATTGGGATTCGCAGCCGCACCTTGGACTTTGGCCTGCTACATGGTGGAAGGCAAAACCAAAGAGGGCTTCGCTACCGTTAAGAGCTTTCTCTACCACGAGCCGAAGACATTTCGAAATTTGTTGCAGCGCATCGCCCAAGCCACGATTCCTTATCTGCAGGCGCAAATCGCGGCCGGTGCCGCAGCCGTCCAGTTATTTGACACTTGGTGCGGCGAGTTGAACTTGCAGGACTACACGGATTTCGCTCTGCCTGCGGTGCAGGAGATCATCTCAGGACTGAGTGAAACGGTGCCCGTCATTTATTATACAAAAGCATCCCAACACCTGCTTCCCGCCGTGGCACGGTCAGGTGCGAATGTCTTAAGCGTCGATTGGCGCATCGATTTGGCCGAACTGCGAAAAACGCTCGGCCCGAAAATCGCTTTGCAGGGTAATCTCGACCCTGCTGTATTGTTTGGCCCTCCGGAGAAGATTCGCGGAGAAACATTAAGCACGTTACTCTTTCTCCGCGGGAGAGGGCACATCCTGAACCTGGGCCACGGCATCTTGCAGAATACGCCGGTCGAAAACGCCAAACTTTTTATCGAGACCGGGCAGCAAACTTTAATCCATGATGCCACACCGATCGCCCAAGCCCGATGAAAGGCCAAATGTGACGATCGCTCATCCAAGCCCGCGGCAAATGCGTGAAGAACTTCATGTTGGCGAGGAATTTCTCGCCAAATACAACCGTCCCGGCCCGCGCTACACCAGCTATCCCACGGCGCCCGTATGGAATGATGCCTTCGGCCCGGGCGACCTCGAAAAAGTTCATGAAGAAGCCGAGCGCGCTCGCACGCCGGTTTCGCTTTACACGCACATTCCTTTTTGCGAGAGCCTTTGCCTTTTTTGCGCTTGCAACGTGGTGATTCAGAAAAACAAGGCCGTCGCACCGCCCTATCTTGATGTCCTAAAACGCGAGATGGAACGCATCAGCCGCAGCGTCTCCAAAAATCGTCCAGTGGTGCAATTTCATTGGGGCGGAGGAACGCCAACCTATCTCACTCCCGAGCAGATCGAAGATCTCTTCGGCTTCACCCGCGAGCATTTCCATTTCTCTCCCGACGGCGAAATCGGCATCGAGGTCGATCCGCGCGTCACCTCGCTCGATCACCTCCGGATTTTGCGCAAGCTCGGATTCAACCGCCTGAGCATGGGCATCCAGGATTTCCACGCGGATGTGCAACAGGCGGTGCACCGCATTCAACCGTTCGAAATGACGCGCGACCTGCTTTTCGCCGCGCGCGAACTAGGATTTGACAGCATCAACGTGGATTTGATTTACGGCCTGCCTTACCAGACCCCCAGCACTTTTGCTCATACTGTGGAGCAGATTCTCGGCCTCGCTCCTGATCGGATTGCTCTCTTCAGCTACGCGCACGTTCCCTGGCTGAAAAAACAGCAAGGTTCCTTTGCCGCGCACCTGCCCGAAGGCATGGAAAAATTCGAAATTTTCCGCACCGGCCTTCTCAAGTTTCTCGATGCCGGCTACCTGTACATCGGCATGGACCACTTCGCCAAGCCCGGTGACGAGCTCGCCGTCTCGCAGCAAAATCGCACCCTACACCGGAATTTCCAGGGCTACACCACCAAAGCGGGCGCCGACCTCTACGGAATGGGCATCACCGCCATCAGCGGCATTCAAAACGCTTACGCGCAGAACTACCGCGATATTCCCTCTTGGGAAAAAGCTGTTTCCGAGCGCGGCCTCGCCACCATGCGCGGTTATCATCTCTCCGAGGAAGATCGCCTACGCCGCACCGTCATTAGCCGCTTGCTCTGCCACACCGTCGTCATCAAGGACGAAATTTCCCGCGAATTCGGGATCGACTTCGACGAGTATTTCGCCGACGAACTCCTCCACCTCGAACCTTCGCGGCAGGATGGTCTCGTGCTCCTCGAACGCGGCGAAATCCGGACCACTTGGCTCGGCCGTATTTTCATCCGCAACCTGGCCATGGTTTTCGATCCCTATCTCGAAAAACAGCAGCTCATTGCCAAGCCGCTCTTTTCGAAAACTCTCTGACCGCGCGAGGATGCTCACAGCATCGTGACTCGTCACGCCCAGGCACTGGTTGTAGGCGGGGGCATCTCCGGGCTCGTCTGCGCCTACGCTCTCCGCAAGGCAGGCATTGAGGTTCAGTTGGTCGAAGCATCGGCACGCCCCGGCGGGGTCATTCATTCCATCAATCGCGACGGTTTCCTTCTCGAACTTGGCCCGCAAAGTTTCAGCGGGACGGCCGCGCTTCGCCAGCTCTCAAAGGAACTGGCCATCTCCGACCAGCTCCTCGAAGCGCCGCCCCGCGCGCCGCGCTTTGTTCTGGTTGACGGCGCGCTCCGGCCGGTCCCTCTGAGCCCGCCTGCGTTTTTTGCGAGCTCGCTCATCGACGGCGCAACGAAATGGGCGCTTCTTAGGGATATTTTCGACAAGAGCGTTCCGCCTGACGCCGACGAATCCGTCGCTTCCTTCGTTCGCAGAAAATTCTCCGCGCAGTTGCTCGATCGGCTCGTCGGTCCGTTTGTCTCTGGCATTTACGCCGGCGATCCGGAGCGGCTTAGCGTTCGTAGCGCCTTCCCCCAACTTTATGAAGCGGAAAAAGCCGCAGGCAGCGTCATCCGCGGCATGCTCCGCCTTGCAAAGGCCAAAAAAGGCCCGGGCGGCCGTCCCACGCTCCAGTCCTTTCGCGATAGCAATGAAACGTTGGTGCGCGCCATCTCAAACGATCTTGGCCCTGCTCTACAAACCCAAACCCTTGTTAGGGGAATTGCAAAGCGCGACGAAGATAGTTTCGAGATTGAACTGGAAGGCATGAGTGGGCAGAATTCCGTCACTGCAAAAGCGCTGATTCTGTGCACGCCGACGGATGTGGCGGGCACGCTCCTCGGCCAGCTCGACGCGCAATTTGAATCACTGCTAACATCGGTGGAATACGCTGCCGTCGCGGTGGTCTCTCTCGGCTATCGCAAAAACGATGTCGGCCATTCTCTCGATGGCTTTGGTTTCCTCGTGCCGCGCTCTGCGGGCCTCCGCGTTCTCGGCACGGTTTGGAATTCCTCGCTTTTCCCAGGCCGCGCCCCCCAGGGCCAAGCCTTACTGACGAGCTTCGTCGGCGGCGCCGCCGACCCTGCGGCGGCAAAACTGACGCCAGAAGAACTGGCAGCCTTGGTCCACCGCGAGATCTCCCCTCTTCTCTCCATCAAAAGTGAACCCAGTTTCTCGAATGTCACGATTTGGCCGCGCGCCCTGCCGCAGTATAATCTCGGCCACGGAGACCGCCTCGCCCGAATCGAGAAGCTGCAATCACAATTTCCCGGGCTCTGGCTCGCGGGAAACTATTTGCGCGGGCCGGCCATCGGTTCCTGCATCGAACAGGCCCTGGCCGTTGCAGAAAAAGTTCGTGCACGCCTCTTGGATTAAATTCCGTCGAGATCATCCAG
>Ga0307478_10002516_pt1 | contig 14340 bp, 12 predicted proteins | sample atmos_gasesECM4C_2_FD_203713 | JGI IMG/M metagenome (GOLD analysis project Ga0307478, IMG submission 203713) | Hardwood forest soil microbial communities from Morgan-Monroe State Forest, Indiana, United States - atmos_gasesECM4C_05 | ecosystem: Environmental > Terrestrial > Soil > Temperate...
CGAAACGTGCGACGGTCTTGTCGACCAGGGCGCGGACGTCGTCTTCCTTGCGCACGTCGGCATTGATGAACTCAGCCTCCGCACCGAGATCGCGCAGTTCCTTGGCAAGGGCGGCGCCGGCCTCGTCGCGTCGACCGGCGACCACGACGTTGGCGCCCTTCTTGGCGAATGCGAGGGCGGCGGCGCGACCGATGCCGGTCAGCGCGCCGGTGATCAGGACAACTTGGGTGCTCATTTGATGCTCCTCGCTTGGCGCCCGGGCAATCCGGCTAGCGCTTCGGTGGAGCCGAGTTGTCTATTCCCCCTTGCCGGCGGAAGGCGTGGAAACGGATAAGGCTTATTCCAGAAGGGAGCTAAATCCTCTCCGTGGACGGGACGACCTACTGAGCCGTCTGCCGACGCAGATCGGCGACCTGCTTCTCGGTCACCGCCGAGCCGCCACGGCCGAACCGGCTGGTCACATAGTTGGCTACGGCCGCGATCTCGGCGTCTGAATAGACGGCGCCAAAGTCCGGCATCGTCACCAGTCCGTCCGGAGTCCGCCGTCGGGCGCCCGATATGACAACCTGGGCGATATTGATGGCGCTGGGATCGTTAACCGCGCGGGCGCCGGTCAGAGTTGCGAACGGGGTGAGGGGGCTCACTCCGCTCCAGCTGTGACAGCTCGCGCAGGCCTGCTCGAAAACCACGCGACCGCGGACGTCGGTCGGCCCGATCCGGTAGGAGTCCGACGCGGGGGTTAGGAGGGGGGAGGGAAGGTCGGACGAGGCCACGGCGGGCACGCTGCGCACATAGGCCGCCAGCGCCTTCAGATCTTCGGGCGGCATCTGGCTGAAGCTCTCGTCGACCGCCTCTCCCATCGGGCCGGCGGCCGTGCCGTGGCCGGTGGCGTGACCGGCCGAAAGATAGGCGAGAAGCTCAGGCTCGCTCCATGCGCCGATGCCGCTGCTGGCGTCGCCACTGATGTTGTAGGCGCGCCATCCGCCGGTGACGGCCCCGGCGAACTTGCGCCTGTTGTCGAGGGCATAGGCGAGGTTCCGGGGCGTGTGGCAATCGCCGCAATGGGCCATCGCCTCGGCCAGATAGGCGCCGCGGTTCCACTGCGGGCTCCGAGACGGATTGGGCTGGAAGCGCGCATCGGCCCCGAACAGGCGCGACCACACCGCGACCAACCAGCGCTGGTTGAACGGGAAGGCCAGGGCGTTTGGTCTGGCGGGCGCATGCACTGGCGGGAGGCTGAACAGATAGGCCTTGATCGCCAGGGCGTCGGCGTCGGTCATGTAGGTGTAGCTGGTGAAAGGCATAGCCGGGTAGAGCGGAGCGCCATCGCTGCGCACGCCGCGATGCATGGCGGCCAGGAACTGGGCGTTGCTGTAGGCGCCGATGCCGGTCTCTCTGTCGGGCGTGATGTTGGTCGAGTACAGCGTGCCGAAGGGCAGGGTGAAGGCGTAGCCGCCGGCAAACGCCTTGCCATCTGGCGCGGTGTGGCAGACCAGGCAGTCGGCGGCTTTTGTTAGATAGGCGCCGCGCTCAATCGGGCTCGCCTGGGCAAGCGAGGCCGGTACGCCGGTCGGGTCGGCGCCATGGTAGTCGGCCAGCGCCACCGTGGACCCACCGGCGAAGGCCGTGGGGCCGGGGCCGCCCACGACCCACAGTCCGGCCCCTAGAGCGGCCGCCATGATCCCCGTCAGGCCGATCAGCAGCGTGCGCCGTGCGGCTCGGACGGGCCGAGGTTTGTCCTCGGCGCTCACGCTGCTTTCCTTCCGGCCAGCACCTCACGATCGATCGGCAGCCGCCGCAAGGCGATCCCGGTCGCCGCATAGAGAGCGTTACGCAACGCCGGCGGCCCCGAGGTCGTGCCGGTCTCGCCGATGCCGCCCGGCGCCTCGCCGCTTGGGATGACATGCACCTCGATCGGGGGGATCTCGTCGATGCGCAACATGCGGTAGTCATTAAAGTTGGACTGTTTCACGCGGCCGCCGGAGATGGTGATCTCGCCGTGGAGAGCGGCGGTCAGGCCAAAGATCAGGCCCCCCTGAATCTGAGCTACGATGGTGTCGGGATTGACGGCGATGCCGGTGTCCACCGCCGTGGTGACCCGGCGCAGGCGCACCGCTCCGTCATGGTCCGCCTCCGCTTCGACCACGGTGGCGATGAAGCTGCCGAAGGACGGCTGCACGCTGACGCCCCGGCCGACCCGCGGGGGCAGCGGTTGGCCCCAGCCCGATTTCTGCGCCGCTAGGTCGAGGGCGGCCCGCAGCCGCGGCGACTTGCCGAGCATGCCGCGCCGGAAGGCGATCGGATCCTTACCGGCCTTCCTGGCCAGCTCGTCCATGAAGCTCTCGATAGCGAAGACGTTGTTGTTCGGGCCTACGCCGCGCCAAAATCCGGTCGGGACCGCAGCCGGTTCGGCGCGGACGAATTCCACCTGCAGGTTCGGGATGTCGTAGGGCTGGTCCACGGCGCTATCGACGGAGTCGATATCAATGCCGTGCTGGAACGCCGGCGGCAGCCAGCGCGCAATGATGGAGGACCCGGCCACCTTGTACTTCATGGCGGTGACCTTGCCGTCCGACAGGCTGGCCGAGATCACGTCGCGATAGACCGGGCGATAGACGTCCTGCCGGACGTCCTCCTCGCGGGTCCACACCACCTTGACGGGCTCGCCGTCCAGCTGCTGGGCCACCCGCACCGCCTTCAGGGCCATGTCCGGCTCGAGGCGACGGCCGAAACCGCCACCGAGGAAGTGGTTGTGCACGGTCACCTTGTCCGGCGGCAGGCCGAGGAACTCGGCGACCGTCCCCTGCACGCGGCTGATGATCTGGGTGCCGAGCCAAAGCTCACAGGACCCCGGTTTCAGCTGCACAGTGCAGTTCATCGGCTCCATGGTCGCGTGCGCCAGGAACGGCAGCTCGTAGACCGCCTCGACCCTATCTCCCTGACCCAGGCCGTGCTCGACATCACCGATGGTCTTGGCAACCACGCCGTCGCCGGCGCTGGCGGCGCGCAGATCGCGCCAGATCGTGTCCGAGGTGACGCCGACGTTGGGTCCCTCGTCCCAGGTGACGTCGAGGGCGGCCATACCCTTCATCGCCGCCCACATATGGTCTCCGACCACCGCCACCATGTCGCCCAGCACCACCACCTTGTTGACGCCGGGCACAGCCTTGGCGGCGGCATCGTCCGCGCGGCCGACCTTGCCGCCGAACACCGGGCTGGCGGTGATGGTGGCGAACTTCATGCCCGGCAGCAGGGCGTCGATGCCATAGATGGCGCCACCGTCCACCTTGTTCGGCGTGTCGAACCGCTTCACCGGCTTGCCGATGAGCGTGAACGCCTTGGGGTGCTTAAGAGGCGGATCCTTCGGCGGCGGAATGTGCGCCGCCGCCTCGACCAGCGCCGAATAGGCGAGCACGCGGCCGCTGGCGGCGTGAATCACCTTCCCGTTCGACGCGCTGCAGCTCGCGGCCGCGACCTTCCACTTCTGGGCGGCGGCCTGCACCAGCATGGCGCGCGCCGCGGCCCCCGCCCGTCGAAGCGGCAGCCAGAAAGACCGGATTGAGTTGGAATTGCCGGTCACCTGGATGCCGAAGAGCGGGTTGCCGTAGAGCTTGTCGTTGGGGGGCGCGTGTTCGAGGATGACCCGGGAGAAGTCGGCGTCGAGCTCCTCGGCCAGGATCATCGCCACGGCCGTATAGACGCCCTGGCCCATCTCGACCTGAGGCATCACCAGGGTCGTCTTGCCGTCCCGGGCGATGCGGATGAAGGCGTTGGGGGCGAACTTGTCGGCTGTGTCGTCGGGCCCCTGTTCAGGCTCGTTGACGGCGTGCGGCAGGTCGCCCCCGGCGCGGACGGGCAGGTAGAAGCCCAGCAGCAGACCGCCCGCCAGGCCGGCCTTCAGCAGCCCACGGCGCGACGTCGCCGCGCCCCTCACGTGGCGGCCTCGCCGGAGGCGCGCTTGATGGCTGCGCGGATGCGCACATAGGTGCCGCAGCGGCAGATGTTGCCGGCCATCGCCGCGTTGATGTCGGCGTCGTTCGGTTGCGGGGTGGCGGCCAGGAGAGCGGCGGCTGACATGATCTGGCCAGACTGGCAGTAGCCGCATTGCACGACTTCAAGTTCGAGCCAGGCTTTCTGCACCTTGGCCCCGACGGGCGTGGCCCCTACCCCCTCGATCGTGGTGACGGGGCGCTCGCCGATGGCGCCGATGGGGAGCAGGCAGGAACGCACTGGGCGGCCGCTGACGTGAACCGTGCACGCGCCGCATTGCGCGATACCGCAACCGAACTTCGTGCCGGTCATGCCCAGGATGTCGCGCAACACCCACAGTAACGGCATGTCGGCCGGCGCCTGGACGGTCATTGGCCTGGAATTGATCTGAAGGGTCCAGCTCTGCGCCGATGGGGTCATTCGCGATCCACCCGGGGCGCTCGCCCCCGCGTAAAGCGCACGGGGACAGTTAAGGTTCCAGGTCTATCGCTCGCACGCGTTCATGATGACCCAGCTGGCAGGGCGCCGGCGAGCGCCGCCGTGGCCACGACGGCCGCCTCGCGATGACGGTGTCGAGCAGCACCCCACGCAGCTGCGCATCCGGGTCGGCGCAGCAATCGCGTACAACGACCAGCCGATAGCCAGATCGCCGGCGCGGCGAACGATCGACAGCACGACGCCGCTGGCGTGGACTCCGGCGAGCACCAACGTGTCGACGCCCCCCCGCACTCCAAGCAATGAAAATTGCGACCGGCCCACGCTCACGATGCGGCTCTGCACGGAATAGCAGTGTGGCTGGGCCAACCATCGTAGTCTCCTTGAGCGGTAACGAATACTGCCGGCTCTTCGACTTGAGCAGCCCGATCGGCAGAGAACGCCGGCCGCTGTCTTTCACGGGGACGCTTGGCAGGCGTGGTAGGGAAGTCGAGCAGTCGAGCAGGCGCGCCTGATAGTCCATCACCAGCAGCGCAGCGCTCCTCGGATCAATGGGGGAAAGCTCAGGCGTGGGTTGCTCCTAGCAGATTACGAGTTTTGCCTGACAACGACCTTGATTGCGGGCCGTCATCTGCATAATTCTGAATACTCAGAGTGCTTTGTTTGGATCTGACGAACATTGGCCCGTATCCAACTCGCTGAACTGACCGCCTTCGTTGCGGTCGCGGAACACCGCAACTTCACCCGGGCGGCGGCGCAAGTCGGGATCTCCCCGCCGACCATGAGCCAGACCATCCGCTCCCTCGAGGAGGGGCTCGGCATCCGGCTGTTCAACCGCACCACGCGTAGCGTCGCCCTGACCGAAGGGGGCGAGCGCCTGCTCGCCGAAGTCCAGCCGATTATCGCTGGCATCGATCATGCCCTGGAGAGCGTCAGCGCGTTCCGCGACAAACCGATGGGAACTTTGCGCCTGGCGGTCGAACGCTCCGTCGCCGAGGTCATGTTCGCCCGCGTGCGCGCGCCTCTGATCCAGCCGTTTCTCGAGGAATACCCGGCCATACGCGTCGAAATCGTCATAGATGATGCGTATACGGACATTGTCAGCGGCCGGTTCGACGCTGGAATTCGCATGGGCCATAGAATCGAGCGCGACATGACGATCCTGCGCATCCTGGACGAGTTCAGGATTATCGCCGTCGCCGCACCCGGCTATCTTGCGCGTCATCCGGCGCCATCTGTTCCGCAGGACTTGCACGGCCATAACTGCATCCGCTTTCGCCTGCCGGTGGAGGGTGTTGTCTCCCCCTGGGTGTTCAACAAGGACGGCCAGCGAATTGAGATCACCATCGACGGTTCGCTGACCGTCAATGACGCCGAGGCGCTGTTGAACAACGCAGTCGATGGCGTTGGCGTCGGTTGCCTGCCTGAACCGATGGTCGCATCCCACCTCGCCCAGGGCCGGCTGGTTCCATTGCTGGAGGGCTGGAGCCGCACCCTGCCGGGTATTTTCCTCTATCATCCGAGCCGTCGCCAGACGCCGATGCCACTCGAGCTGTTTCTTCGCTTCGTCGAGAAGTGGCGCAAGCTCGATCGGGCGGCCAATCGCCCCGCCTGATCGCTCACCAACGGCGAAAAAGGGACGAGCCGGCGGCTGCTGGACCGCCGGCTCGTAGGCCAGTGCCGGTGGATCGGAGCGAGACTTCAGATCCACATCTGCCATTACGGGGGGGCGTGTAATGGCGGCTCATGCACTGGCGCAATCACTGATTCGGTGTACGGGCGAGCCCGCTGTTTGATAACGCCGAATATCTGCAACAGGCCATTTGGCGTTTCCGAAGACTATTCGGCGTCCATCACCGATTCAGTCTCGGCTCGCTTTGGCGCGGTTCGTTTGTGCAAGGCGCGCCGGTGATGGTGACGGGCCGCCGGCTGTCTTGAAGCTGCAGCGGGCGGTGCGACTGGCGCTGCAACGACCGGGGGTGCGACCGGCGCCGCCCGGGTTGGCGCCTCGCCGGAAATCACACCGTCGAGGATAAGCACACCGGTGACCAAAAACGCGGCGAGGACCGCGATCGGGAGCAGCACCGTCCACAACGGGCGGCGGCGGCGTCGTTCAAGCCGGCGGAAGATGTCGGCTCCGGCGAGCGTCATGGCCTCGCGACCAGAGCCGGTCCCAGGGCTGTTGAATGTGGTGGTCATCGATCTTCTCCCGCGATCGCCATCCGCCACTGGCGGAAGATTGTCAGGCGCAACTGGTGCAAGACTTTCGCCCGGGTTTCGCACTGGCGCTCCCGGCGCTCGGATCCGCCCTTTGCCGATGAAACTCGTTTCATGGATGCCTCCATTGGCTTTCCTCTTGGGAATGGAGGTAGTGCCGGACCGATGCTGGATTAGGCCGCCCGGATGCAACGACCTGTTTCGCCAGGGTGAAGAATGGCCGGCCCTACTCCCGCGGGGCCGTCCCGGTAGTCTCGTCTTGCGGCAAACCGCGGGCGATCCGGGCAAAGGCCTGGGCGAGCCGCAACCGCGCCTCGAAATGGGCCCTCGACCACGCCCCGAGCCAGGCTTGTTCCACCTTGAGGACATCGAGCGGGGAGCGGCAGCCTATCAACTGGCCAAGCACTCCGCGCCCCTGCCGGGCTATTTCATCGTGGTATCTGCCGATTTCCCGGGACCAGGCCTCGAACCCCGTCTCTGCGTCCGACTCATCGGGCCAGGAAGTCTTCGATCGTTCCAAATTCAATTTGGCCTCGCTGTTGGTGTGTTCGCGATCTGAGCGACCGCGGACGGGGCGTTGGTCGGTTGGGTTCGCCCCTCAGAGGAGGTTAGCAGAAGCCAGATGCACGTGGCGGTCACGGCGACGCTGATCAACAAAGCGGGAATCTTCATGCCACCAGTCAACCTGGCGTTAGCCAAGGATTTGATAGGTCCAGGCAAACATCAGCAGCCAGAGGCTCACCCCGGCCAACAGAGAGGCGACCACAAAGGTGGACATCTTCATGACGGGGGCTCCCTGGCCTGCGGCGCTGCTCAACGCCACTCTGTGCGCCAGCCGACGTTTTGATAACTCTGAACATTTGCAATGGGCTATTTGAGATTGGCGAACACTGGGCCCATGCACTCGCCGGGGCGACGCCTACGCCCCGACGGTCGATCACTCGCGGCCAACGCGGGAGGCAGGCGGCCTTTGACTCGGTGGGCTATCATTGGCGCTTGTCGCCCGACGGCCCGCTGTTGCCGGTCACAGTGAGGTTCGCGTCCCACCAGCCGCCGCCCATCGCCACCAGCAACTGGGTCGTGTCCTGATAGCGCTGAGCCTGGGCCTGGACATAGCCAAGCCGGGCCCGCTGGTACTGGCGCTGGGCGTCGAGCAGATTGAGGATGCCAACGCCGCCCCTGGCGTAGTTGATGCGTTGCAGCCGCACGGACTCGGATGCCATGTCGAGCGCGAGCTGCTGGGCGGACTGGAGCGCCGCGTCGTGGGCCAGAGCCTCTAGGATGTCGGCCACTTGGCCGAAGGATTGCAGCACCGTTTGCTGGTAATCGGCGGCGGTCGCCTTGAAATCGGCTAGGGCCGCGCGCCGCTCGGCACGCCGCGTGCCGCCGTCGAAGATCGGCTGGGTGAGTCCGGCCGCGATGCTCCACACCAGGCCGGCGGGGTTGAACAGGGCGGCCCCATTCAACGACGAGGCGGTGATTCCGGCCGAGAGGGTGATACTGGGGTAAAGCGCCGCCGTCGCGATCCCGATCCGCGCGCTCGAGGCATGGAGCTGGGCTTCGGCCGCCAGAATGTCAGGGCGCTGGTGGACCAGTTCCGACGGCAGGCTTACCGGCAGCTGGCCCGGCAGCGTCAGAGTCGCCAGATCGAAGTCCGGCGGTGACCAGTCTCCCGGGGCGCGGCCGGTCAGCACGGCCAATGCATGGCGGGCAACGCTCAGCTGCTGACTAAGCGGGGGCTCGGCCGTTTCGTCGGCGGCCAACTGGCTCTCGGCGGTGACCACGTCGCTGTCGGGCGCCTGGCCGGCCTGACGCTCCTTGCGCACCAGTTCCAGATTCTGCCGGTCGATATCCACGATATTGGCGACCGCCTTCAGTTGCGCGCGGACCGACGCCACCTGGACCGCCTGGGCGACAGTGTTACCGGTCAGGGTCAGGTAGGCCGCGTCGAGCTGATCGGACTGGAAGTCGGCCAGGGCCGATTGCTGCTCGACCTGGCGGCGTACGCGACCGAACAAGTCGAGGTCGTAGCTGGCCATCGCCCCGACCTGGAACAGGTTGAAATTGGGCGGTAGCGGGAAGGCCCCGGGCGACAGTCCGAATGCCGCGGCGCTCTCCTTTTCGCGGTCGAAGTTGGCGCCGACGCTCAGCTGCGGGTAGAGGACGCCGCGCGAGGCCGCGACTTCTTCACGCGCCTCCGCCAGCCTGGCCTTTGCGCTTTCCAGCGTCGGGCTGCCCGCGATCGCCTGTTTCACCATCGCGTCGAGGTCCGGCGAGCGGTACAGCGTCCACCACTGCGCCGCCACCTTGGCCCCGAGCGCCACGGTCTGGTTCGGGGCGGCCGATCCGGCGTTGGCGCCGGAGAGGGTCATCTCGCCCGGCGAGAGATAGCGGGTGGTGGAGGGCGCCGCCGGTGACTTGAAATTCGGGCCCACGGTCGTGCAACCTGCCGCGGCCGTGGCCAGCATGGCCGCCATGAATGGAATACCGACGCGCCGCATGCCTATTCCACCGCCATCGTGGAGGGTGGGGCGCCGCCTCCAGCTGGCTTCCGGAAGACGAGCAGCAGTGGGATCACCGCGAGCGTGGCGATCATCAGCAGTTTGTAGTCATCGACGTAGGCGATTATCTGGGCCTGCCGCGTGACAACCGCGTCGAGCGCGGCCCGGCCGGCTGCGGTGAACGGGTCCCAGAACCGGGCGATCGTCGGTTCTTGAAGCACCGGATTGACGGCCGTGACATATGCCCCGATCGCGGCGTGGTTGACCTGGGTGTTACTGACAAGCAGCGCATTCACTACCGAGATGCCGACGCTGGAACCGATATTGCGTGACAGGCTGAAAAGACCGGCGCCTTCCGCCCGCGTGTCGGATGAGAGCGTGGATAGGGTCGCAACGCTGAGGGGTGTGAACAGGAAGCCCAGACCGACGCCCTGGATCAACGCGACGACGACGATCGTGGTCTGAGAGACATCCGGGGTCCAGCCGGTCCTCATATGGAACGACCAGGCCGTCAGCCCCAGGCCGAGGCCGAGCAGCAGACGTGTATCGATGCGTCCGATCAGCCGGCCGGCGAGCAACATGGCGGCCATGGTTCCGACGCCCTGCGGCCCCAAGACCAGACCGGCGGTGACCACCGGGTAGTTCATCAGGTTCTGCAGATAAGGGGGCTGCAGGGCCAGGGAGGCGTAATAGGTGAGTCCGACGATGGCGATGAACAGCGTGCCGGCCGCGAAGTTACGGTCCCGGAACAAGGCCGGCCTCACGAACGGATTGCGGGCGGTGAAGGTGTGGACGAGGAACAGATAGAACGCCACAGCCGCAAAGACGGCCTCGGTGACGATCTCTCCAGAGCTGAACCAGTCGAGCTGTTCGCCGCGGTCGAGCATGACCTGAAAGGCGGCGATGCCGAGGCTCAGCGTGCCGAAACCGAACCAGTCCAGCTTTGCCATGGCGTTCCGTTTCGACTCCCTAAGGAACATCGTCATGCCGACGAAGGTCAGGGCGCCGATCGGGAGGTTGATGTAGAACACATAGCGCCAGCTGTAGTTTTGCGTCAGCCAGCCGCCGATGATCGGACCCAGAATCGGACCGACCATCACCGAGACCCCCCACAGCGCCATCGCCGATCCATGACGCTCAGGCGGGTTGATGTTGAATAGAACGGTCTGCGAGAGCGGGACGAGGGCGGCGCCGAAGAGGCCCTGCAGGACCCGGAACAACACGATCTGGACCAGGGACTGGGACAGGCCACAGAGCATTGAGGCGAAGGTGAACCCGGCGACGCAGACCAGGAACAGGCGCTTCACCCCAAATCGCCCGGCAAGGTAGCCGGTCGGCGGCGTCATGATCGCGGCTGCGACGATGTAGGAGGTCAGCACCCAGGCGATCTGGTCCTGGGTCGCCGAAACGCTGCCCTGAATGTAGGGCAGCGCCACATTGGCGATGGTGGTGTCGAGCGACTGCATGAGGGTGGCGAGGATCACGCAGGCGGTGATTGCGGCCCGATTCGCGCCGTCTGGCGCGCCCGACCCGGATATTGCCGACCCAGAGCTCACAGACCCTGGCATCAGCGACCCTGCCGAGCGTGACCGAACATCGCGGTCAGAAAGCGTGGCCAGCCCCGCGCATGACCGGTGTCAACGGCGACCTCGACGCTCATCCCCGCGCGCAGCGGCGGCAGGCGCCCATCGTGGGTGTCGACCCGCACGCGCACCGGAATGCGCTGGACGACCTTGACCCAGTTGCCGCTGCTGTTTTGGGCCGGCAGAAGCGAGAACTGCTGGGCCGCCGCCGGGCTGATGCTTTCGACGACGCCGCGCCACTCGGCGCCCGGATAAGTGTCGACCTTCACCGTGGCGCGCTGCCCCGCGCGGACATAGGTCAGCTCGGTTTCCTTCGGATCCGCGTCGACCCAGACATGGTCGGCGGCGACGAGGTTGAAGGCGGTCGTCGAGGCCTGCAGATATTTGCCGCGGGCGATCGATGGTACGTTGGTCGCGATCCCTGCGAACGGCGCCCTGACCACCGTGTGAGCCAGTTGCCGCGCCGCCTCGTCGCGCTGCGCCACCGCGTCCTGGTAGCGCGGCTGCCGCTCGACCGGAATCTTCGGGTCTCCGCTCAGACCGGCCGCGACCGACGCGAGATGGTCGCCCAGCGAGGCCTGTTTCTGCTGTGCGTTCTGCAGATTTCGCCGGGCCGCATCGAACGCCGATTGGGACGCCACATGCGCGTTCAGCAGGTCCTGCTGGCGGCTCAGTTCGGAAGTGTAATAGGCGACATCGTCCTGCGCCTGACCGATTTGCGCCTGCACGTCCTGATAGTCGGCGCCCAGGCCATGCAGATCGTTTCGGACCGTGCCAACCTGGGCCTCGGCGCGCTCCATTGCGAGGAGGAACGGCAGATCGTCGAGCCGGTAAAGGATCTGGCCGGCCTGAACATGCTGATTGTCCGTGACATCGACCTCTTTGACGATGCCGGAGACGTCCGTCGAGATGCCGACCTGGTCGGCTTCGATGTAGGCGTCGTCCATCGAAATCACCTGGCCGCCGATGACGTACCAGTAGGCGCCCGCGAGCGCCGCCAGTGGCAGCAGCGAGAACAGAGCCGGACGCAGCCACCGCCGAGGCGAGGCGCGTGAAGTTCGCTGCGGCGCTGAGGGCCAGTCTTCGATGGCTGTTTCCGCGGTCGCCGCCTCGCCATCTTGTCCGAGTGGGCCGCGCCTCCTATCACCGTCCGTCGGCGCGACACGTCGATGAAGTTGGATGGAGTCCTGGGAGCCGGTCATGGGTCGCGCCTGATCGATGATTGCCGTGCGGCGCTGACGCACCGGGACTGCCGACCTCGTCGCCAAGCGAGGTCGCGTGAGCGGAGCCGGGCCGCCCTGCCCTAAGATTCGGGGCTGGGCGCCATCTTGATAATGCCAAGTATAGGAAATGGGCTGTGTGGCTCTGACGAAGAATGCCTCCCCTTTAGGGAGGGTCGAGACACGGAATGCGTCCGGGGAGGGGTTTGCTAGGCAGCCCCCTCTATGGGAAGGGCGCCGTGTCCAGGGCGACGAGCACCGCGACTAGGCGACCCCGACCCTGCAGCGCCGGATCGCCAAGCTTGACGGCGACGTCTTCGAAGGTCGCGCCGCCGCCAAGATCGAAAAGCATCTCCGCGTCCCGGAAGACGAATCGCAGGCGCCCGCCCCGATTCGGGCCCGTCGCACTCGGGACTGACAAACTCGGGCATGACGGATGGTGTTGCATCGGGGTCTCCAGCGCGCATCGGCGCCGCGGTACGCAGCGCTGGTGAAGCTTCGATCCGCGACGGCGGCCCGATAACCCCCGAAGTCTCGAAGACTGACCTTGGCGGCGGCGAAGAATGTCACTCGCCCGCGGCCATTCTTCGCAAAAGCCAACTGAAGTCTTCGCCCCGACCGCGATAGTGAAGGGCGCCCGGGGCCGCCACCTATCGCTATGACCGTTGGCCATCACGACCACCGGCCTCTTATGGAGGCCTAAGATGAAGGCAATCTTTGCTGCGCTGGCGAGCGCGGCTCTACTGACTGCGCCCATGGCGTCGCTTCCAACCCCCGCAGCGGCGCAATCGCATGGCGGAGGATTCCACGGCGGCGGGGGCTTCCACGGTGGCGGAGGATTCCGCAGCGGGGGAGGATCGCGCGGGGGCGGCTTCCATGGCGCCGGCGGCTTCCGCGGCGGTGGATTCCACCACGGCGATTGGGGCGGACGTCATCACGACCGGGACGGCGCAGGAGTCCTGTTCGGGTTCGGGTTCGACGGCCCGTACTATTACGGCGACTCCTACGATTATGACGGGGCGTACGACGACGGTGGCGCGGCCTGCGGCTCATGGGCCTGGGACGCCGGCGGCGGCTACTATTGGGTTCCTTGCTGACAGGTATAGGTCGGGCGCCGTCGGGAGATACAAAGCGAAACCGTAATTGCGAGGTTTTTCAGCGGACTATTGCCTTGCTGCAATCGAGTTGACACGAGCCGGCAGCCAACTCTAACGGCGCTACGGAGCGATACCTCCCCCGTCCCGCTCTCGGCGTAGGTTCCTCCCCCAGGGATCCGGACGGCCCGGCTTCGGCCGGGCCGTTTCGTTCGCGGCGTTGCCAACATGTTGATCCGCAAGCCCGGGCGCCTACCTGCGTTAGGCCTTCCCACACCTCGCCAGGAGCACGCCATGGTCTCGCCGGTTACGGACTTCGCCGGGCCTCGCGGGGAGCAGATGTTCCCGGCGCTGGGCGCATCCGAGATCGAGCGACTGCAGCGGTTTGGCCAGAAGCGCAGCTACGAAGTCGGAGAAGCGCTGACCCACGTCGGAGAGGCTGGGCCGGGCATGATCGTGGTCCTGGCGGGCGAGGTGATTGTCACCCGCCGCGACGGGGCTGGGGAGGCGCACCACGTCAGAACCCACGGCGTTGGCTCGTTCCTGGGCGAGCTCGCGCAGCTGAGCGGCCGCCCAGCGCTGGTGGATTCGCGCGCCACGTCACCAGTCGAGGCTCTGGTGCTGACCCCGGAGGGCCTAAGAGCGATGCTCATGGCCGAGGCGGACCTCGGCGAGACGATCATGCGGGCCCTGATCCTGCGCCGGGTCGGCCTGATCCAGACCGGAGCCGGCGGACCGATCATCGTCGGGCCCGCGTTGCACCCGGACGTGCTGCGCCTGGAGGGCTTTCTCACCCGTAACGGTCATCCGAGGCTGGTCCTCGACGCCGACAGCGATCCCGAAGCCAAGGTCCTGCTCGAGAAATTCGACATCGCCCCGGGAGAATTGCCCATCGTGTTGTGCTCGGACGGCCGTTTGCTGCGCAATCCCACCGACGTGCAGCTGGCCCGATGCATCGGCCTGGTGCGCGCGATCGATTCCGAAAAGACCTATGACGTGGCCATCGTCGGCGCCGGGCCGGCGGGGCTCGCGGCCGCTGTCTACGCAGGGTCCGAGGGCCTGGTAGCGATCGGTCTCGACTGTCGAGCGTTCGGCGGCCAGGCGGGGGCCTCGGCGCGGATCGAGAACTATCTCGGCTTCCCCACCGGCATCACCGGGCTGGCCCTGATGGCGCGGGCGTACAACCAAGCCCAGAAGTTCGGCGTGGAGATGGCCATACCCGATGAGGTCACCGCGCTGGAACCCGGGCCAGGCGGCGCCCTTGGCATGCGGCTGGCCAGCGGCGAGATTGTCCGCGCGC
>Ga0307478_10002517_pt1 | contig 14339 bp, 11 predicted proteins | sample atmos_gasesECM4C_2_FD_203713 | JGI IMG/M metagenome (GOLD analysis project Ga0307478, IMG submission 203713) | Hardwood forest soil microbial communities from Morgan-Monroe State Forest, Indiana, United States - atmos_gasesECM4C_05 | ecosystem: Environmental > Terrestrial > Soil > Temperate...
CCGCAATGGTGATCCCCCGTTCGCGCTCTTCCGGCGCGTTGTCAATCGTGTCAAACGCCCGGAACGCCACCTTCGGGTTGTGCTTGCTCAGCACTTTCGTAATCGCCGCCGTCAACGTCGTCTTGCCGTGATCAATGTGACCGATCGTCCCGATGTTCACGTGCGGCTTGTTGCGCTCGAATTTCTCCTTGGCCATTTCGTCCTCTGCTCCTCAGTCGATATCTTGCAAATCCCCTGGAATCGGAATCTACTTTCCGCCGCGGGCTTTCTTGATAATTTCCTCGGCCAGATTGTTCGGAAGTTCCGCGTAGTGCGAAAAATGCATGGTGAAAGTGGCGCGACCCTGGGTGCGGCTGCGCAAATCCGTGGCGTAGCCGAACATCTGCGAAAGCGGCACTTCCACTCGAATGATGTTGCTGCCCGCCCGATTTTCCGTGCCCTGGATCGCCGAACGCCGTGCATTCAAATCACCGAACACCTGCGGCATGTATTCTTCGGGAACCACCACTTCCACTTTCATAATCGGTTCGAGAAGCACCGGCGACGCCTTGTGGCACGCTTCCTTAAACGCCATCGAGCCCGCGATTTTGAATGCCATTTCCGAGCTGTCCACGTCGTGCGAACTGCCGTCGATCAACACCGCGGCGACATCCACCATGGTGAAGCCCGCCAGAACACCGTTATCCAGCGCTTCGCGGATGCCCGCTTCGATCGGCGCGATGAACTCGCGCGGAATCGATCCGCCGACGATCTTGTCGATGAACAGGAAGCGGTGCTCCTTGTCGAACTTCCATTTCCCCGCCGGCCCGCCCACGATTTGCTTGGCCAGCGCGTCCAGATCGTCTGTGGACATTTCTTTCATGTTCTCGTGGCTGGCGCTGGGTAGCGGATGCAACTCGATTTCGCAATGTCCGTATTGTCCGCGTCCGCCGGTCTGCTTGATGTACTTGCCCTCCGCCGTGGCCTTCTTGCGAATCGTTTCGCGATACGCCACCTGCGGACGGCCCACGTTGGCCTGCACGTTGTATTCGCGCAGCATGCGGTCCACGATGATTTCCAGGTGCAACTCGCCCATCCCGGAGATCAGCGTCTGCCCCGTATCCGGCTCGGTGGAAACGCGAAATGTAGGATCTTCCTGCGCCAGCCGCTGCATGGCCACACCCAGCTTGTCCTGGTCGGCCTTGGTTTTTGGCTCGATGGCCACGGAAATGACGGGAGTCGGAAAATCGATGTTTTCGAGAATGATTTGCTTGTTCTCGTCGCAGAGCGTGTCGCCGGTATTTACGTTCTTCAGACCCACGCAAGCGCAGATGTCGCCCGCATACACTTCTTCGATTTCTTCGCGCTTGTTGGCGTGCATCTGCAGCAGGCGGCTGATGCGTTCGCGTGTGCCTTTGCCGGAGTTGTAGACGTAGCTGCCCGATTTCAAAACGCCGGAGTAAATGCGGATATAGGTGACGTGACCGACGAACGGATCGGACATGATTTTGAAGGCCAGGGCCGAAAAAGGCTGGTCGTCCCGGGCGAGTCGCAATTCAGATTCCTCATTCACGGGATTCGTGCCCTCGACCGGCGGAACATCCACGGGTGACGGCAGATAGTCCACCACCGCATCCAGAAGCGGCTGAATGCCTTTGTTCTTGAACGCGGAACCGGCCAGCACCGGCACGATCTTCAGCGAAAGCGTCGATTTGCGAATCGACTTGCGCATCTCTTCCAGCGTGAGCGTGCCTTCCGTCAAATATTTGTCGATGACTTCGTCGTCGTGCTCGGCGATGTATTCAATGACCTTGTTGCGGTGTTCGTCGTAAAATCTCTTGTCGATCGCCGAAGCCTTCAAAGCAGTGGCCACATCTCGCCGCGAATCCACAAACGCCTTGTCCCAAAGCTTCTCGACGGGAAATGTCTCGAACTTCGCGCCCAAAGTCTCTTCCAGCCAAACGATCACTTTCTCTTCAAGGAAATCGATGATCCCGATGAAATTATCTTCGCGGCCGAGGGGAAACTGCAGGGGAACGGGGTGGGCTCCGAGGCGCTGGCGGATGGTGCGGACGACGTGGTCGAAATCCGCGCCCATGCGGTCCATCTTATTCACGAAACAGATGCGCGGGACGCGGTACTTGTCCGCCTGGCGCCATACCGTTTCCGACTGCGGCTGCACGCCGGCGACGGAATCAAACACGCAAACCGCGCCGTCCAACACGCGCAGCGAACGCTCAACTTCCACGGTGAAATCCACGTGGCCCGGCGTATCAATAATATTCACGCGGTATTTCTTGCCGAAGCGATCCCAAGCTGCGGTGGTCGCGGCGCTGGTAATGGTAATTCCGCGCTCGCGCTCCTGCTCCATCCAGTCCATGGTGGCCGTGCCTTCATCGACCGAACCGATCTTGTAGGTCACACCCGTATAGAACAGGATGCGCTCGGTCGACGTGGTCTTTCCGGCGTCGATGTGCGCCATGATGCCGATGTTGCGGGTATCTTCGAGTTTGAATGCCCTGCCCATGGTCCCTGAAACGGCCTTCTTTTCTCCTGGTCGAGTTGCGACTGTTTCACTCACAGCAACCACCCATTCCTTACCACCGGTAATGCGCGAACGCCTTGTTCGCCTCCGCCATGCGATGCACGTCTTCCTTCTTCTTGATCGCTCCGCCGCGCGCGTTGGCCGCGTCAATCAACTCATCCGCGAGCTTGTCGACCATCGTCTTGCCCGCGCGCTCCCGCGAATACTGCAGCAGCCAGCGAATCGCCAGGGATTGCCGCCGGAACGGATTCACTTCCACCGGAACCTGGTAGTTCGCGCCGCCCACGCGCCGCGTCTTCACTTCCAGCACCGGCTTCACGTTTTCCACGGCCTTCTTGAAAATCTTCAGCGCGTCGTCATTCGTCTTCTTCGCCACTTGGTCCATCGCACCGTAAAACACCCGTTGCGCTGTGGACTTCTTGCCTTCCCACATCATCGAGCAAATGAATTTCTCCACCAGGTCATTGCTGTAGACCGGGTCGGTCGCCTGGGTCCGCCGAAAAACAAGTCCTTTGCGTGGCATCGCTCTCTATCGCTCCTTCAATCTCTTTTACTTCGCCTGCGCGGCCTTGGGCCGCTTCGCGCCGTACTTCGAGCGCCCTTGCTTGCGGTTCTCCACGCCCGCCGCGTCCAGCGTTCCGCGCACGATGTGATAGCGAACCCCCGGCAAGTCCTTCACGCGGCCGCCGCGCACCAGCACGATCGAGTGTTCCTGCAAGTTGTGGCCGATGCCCGGAATGTACGTCGTCACTTCCACCGCATTCGTCAAGCGCACGCGCGCCACTTTGCGCAGCGCCGAGTTCGGCTTCTTCGGCGTTTGGGTGTACACGCGAATGCACACGCCCCGCTTCTCCGGACATCCCATCAGCGCGGGCGACTTCGTCTTCATCCGGACCGCTTTACGTCCCATCCTTACCAATTGCGAAAACGTCGGCACAGTCGTCCCTCTTTTTCGTTTGGCCGCACAGCGGCCCACAATCGCGCGCAAAATTTCGCGGCTCCCGCAAGGCGCGCACACAAAATCGCGCGAGAGCACGCTCTAGTGCTGAAAGGTCGACTGCGAATCCGGAGGTACAACCAGCAAGAAACTCCGTACGCACTCCAAGAGGCAGAACTTTTCTCTTGGCTTCTGTTCGGAGAGGCTTACTCGGCTTTGCGGGGCTGGCGCCCCATTCCGGCCGCTCTTCTGTCCCATTCCGTCTTACATTGTTCCGGGACCGAAGATATTTCCCTTCCAACTTAACGGCTCGAAACTACTTAGAGCCGCCCCACTCAGGGCAAAACACCCCTGACAAAACATGAAGTATAAGGAAAACTACCTGCTGTGTCAAATCACTTTCGCGACGCGCCCGTGGAAATCTTTGCGGAAAAACGGGTTGCGAGCCCGGCTGGGCCTCGTCCAGTGCCCCTGCCCGCCGCTTCCATACAGGGTCGCGGTGCCTTCGGCTTAGCCGCCGTTTTCTTACGTAAAGTACTGATATAGCTAGGCTTAAATGAACATCACGGCCTATTCGGGTTTGCTCTTCTCTCCCGCACCCAAATCCCCAAAGGGCCACAGATGGAACGCCTTAAGCTCCTCATATTCGTTCTGGGCCCGCAACATCTTCGCCGTGCGTTCCGCGGACCAGGGCGAAGCGAATCGTTCAGGCCGGTCCGCGATCCAAAACGCTGCCAGGGCCATGAGCATCGAATTCTGCGCCAGTACGTCCGGTTTTTGCGCCTCCAGTGCGTCGGCGGCCGAATGGTGGGTAAATTTGTACTCGGCGGTGTCTTGCAACATGTTGATCCCGGGAAGCCCCGCAATGGAAAACGGCAGCGTGTCCGTGCCGGATTCCACTTTGTCATCGACCGACATGGGCTTGATATTTGAGAGCGCCTGGGCAAAGGGTTGGAAAACATCCACGAGATCGTCGCGTCCTCCCATCTGAAATCCTTTCACCGCGCCTTGTCCCGAATCCAAAACCAAGTTACCCAGATGGTTGGCCATTTCGCTCTTGTGATGCTTTACGTAGGCGAGCGATCCGTCAAGCCCCTGCTCTTCTCCCGTGAACAAGACAAACCGAATCGTGCGCCGCGGCCGCTGCCTCGAGCGCATAATGGAATCCGCCGCACCCAGCACCGTCGCTGTGCCCGAGCCGTTGTCCGTCGCTCCTTCGGCCAAGTCCCACGAATCCAAGTGCCCGCCCACTACAAATACCTGTTCCGGACTTTCGCGTCCCCGGATTTCGCCCACCACGTTCGCCGAATCCACCGGCCCGTTCGTAAATGAATTTTGCACGTTGAACCGCGCCCGTGGCGTGATCCCGCGTTCCACGAATCGCTCGAGCTGGTTCTGATCTTCCGCCGTCATCGAAACCACCGGAATCGCGAAGTCCGCATCGAATCCCAGTATTCCCGTGTGCGTTAAGTTCATTCCAGAAGATTTTCCTCCGCCTTGCCCGCCGATTACCGCAATAACGCCTGCCTGGCTCGCGGCCTTCAGAAAGCCGCCGAACTGCGCAAATAACAGGATGAACTCTTTGTTCGGCCGCCCTTTCGTGGTCACCAGCGCGATCTTGCCTTTCAGCCGCGACGCATTTTTGATTTCATTGTCGAGGTCGAAGAGATTCACCGGCACGATGTCGCCTTCGGCCCCGCCTGCCGCGGTCGATCCCGTCCATCCCATCGCATCCACGTGCAACTTGTGCCGCACGGGTGTAAGCAGCTCCGCGTCCGCCGTGCCGCGCGTCCAGCCGCGCCAGATCTGATATTTTTCCGTGTGGACATTTTCCAGGCCCATCCCCTTCATCTTGGCCACGCCCCACTCTTCCGCTTTTCCCTCTTCGGGCGAGCCCGTCACCCGGGCGCCCACGTCATCGCTCAATTCCGCTAGGAATTCAAACGCATGCGATTCCAACATGCCTTCTCCGGCGATCTTCACTAGCGCCGGCCTCGTTCCATCTTCGTCCGGCCCCTTTGGCCCAGTCCGTTCATTGGCCCACGTCGCCCTTGCCCCGACTCCCAGGAACCACAATGCAGCCACCGCCAAGCCAGCCGCCACCGCCGTAAAACGTCGCATCCGTTCTCTCCTCGTGCCCTTCGGCCACACAAACTCTATCACGCTCGGGAGACGCACCCGCCCTATTTCGGTTTCTCCGCACTCTCTTCCCTGCTCCATCCGATAGAGTCATTGTGTTGAATCCCATCCTCCACGTCGGTCCATCGAAGACTGGCCACTCCTCTCCGCGCTTCTCTGCATCTCGGCGTTATCCTTATCTCTTCCTGTTTTCTCTTCTTTTTGCAAATCGCGCGTGCTTGCCGTGCGGTGCTTATCCGGCAACGCGGGCAGAGCCTTGTCTTTACCGCTCCCTGCCCCGCGCCCTACACTGCCATCGAGGAAAACTTGCGAACTTCGCGTGCCTTCCCTTTCTGCTTACGCGCCGTCGCTGCGCTGTGTCTCTTGCCTGCGCTTTGGGGACACATCTGCGTTCGACAGGAAGCTCCGCCAAAGCCAGCGGAAAAGCTCGCCGAAGCGCACCAAGAAAAATCGCCTTCGACCGCCGCGCCCGAACTTCCCGCGGAAATTGAGTTGCTCGAAACCCGCGTCCGTTTCGAGACCGACGGCGGGAGCCGCAAGGAAGTCCACACCCGCGTGCACATCAACAGCGAACTCGGCGTCCGCCAATTTGCGCGCCTCAATTTCGATTACAACCGCTCGTTCGAATCCGTCGAAATTCCGCTCGTTCGCATCACCCATCCCAGCGGCGGCACCGCCGACATTCTTCCTAGCGCCTTCACCGACAATCCTAATCCCGCGGTCATCAACGCCCCCGCCTACCAGGACGTCCGCGTCAAATCCGTCCGCGCCCTCGGCCTCCAGCCCGGCGACATGCTTGAATACCGCGTCATCACCACCGTCTCCAATCACCCCCTCGCTCCCGACTTCTGGCTCGATCACACTTTCGACCGCTCTGGCATCGTGTCCGAAGAATCGTTCGAAATCGATATTCCCTCTGCGCGCCAGATCCAACTCCGAATCAATCCCGCGACGCCAGCATTCCCTTTTGAGTCAACTGCGAGTGGCATGACCGTTTTTCAGTGGCGTAAGAAAGCAGGTCAGTTCGACAACGCGCTCAAGCAGGCCCCGCAATCACAACCTGACATTGTTCTCACCTCATTCGCTGCTTGGCAGCAGCTTGCGGATCGTTTGAGGGACCTCTTGAACCCCTCTGGGGAATTCGCGCCCGAGCTCTTCGCCAGGGCTGGTGAGTTAGCGCAGGTTCCGACTGCCGAGCCCGCGACGACTCCGAGCCTTCGGGCCGAGGCCTTATATACCTTCCTATCCCAGAAAATCACGACGGTCGATCTTCCGCTCGGCTCCACTGGATTCAAGACGCGAAATCCTTCCGACGTTCTTGCCTCTGGCTATGGCACTCCGGAAGACAAGTACGTTCTGTTCGCCGCTCTGGCGGATAATTTTCTCGGGCCTGCGCGTGCTGGTCTGATCTCCAGTTCAACCGTCGACCCACAAACCTCGCTTCCTCAGCCGGCCAATTTCAACCATCTACTAACCATGACGGGCTGGCCTTCAATAAACTTTTGGCTCGACCTGAATGTCGAAGTCGCACCCTACCAAGTCATCCCGTCTCAATATCGAGGCAAGAATGCCTTTGTTGTGGGACCTGCAGTCACCGAACAGTGGCGGCGGGTCGACGATTTCTTGCCATTCGATGCAAGGCAGAGTGTTTCGATCGACGCTTCAATCGCAACCGACGGGCTCCTCAAGGCCAAAGTTCATTACTCTTTACGTGGAGACAATGAACTGCTTCTCCGCGTGGCGTTTCATCACGCCCCAAAAGAAAACTGGAAGGAACTCGCTCAGCTGCTCTCGATCTCCGACGGCTTCCGCGGGCAAGTCACCAGCGTCACGGCCTCCGATCCCTACGCCACGCGCGAGCCCTTCACCCTCGACTACGAAATCAAGCAACCGAAATTCGTCGATTGGTCGAAGAAGCCCGTGCGCATTCCCGTGCTGCTGCCTCAGCTGGGTTTGCCGGAGCCGCCAGCTAAACCCAAATCAGGCGCCGCTGCTTCGCCCATCGAGCTTGGCACACCCCTCGAAGTCGAAACCCGCGCCACGCTCTATCTTCCACCCGGCACGACCACACGCCCGCCAACTGGCACTTCCGTCCAGCGCGACTACGCCACCTTCACTTCGCAATACTCCGTGAAGGGCCAGACCATCACCGCCTCCCGCCGCATCCATTTTCTTTTAAGAGAAATCCCCGCTGATCGCTCGATCGACTACAACGCTTTTCTCCGCGCCGTCCAGAACGACGAAGCCCAGGACTTCATCCTCGACCTGCCCGCCGCCCCGTCCCGCAAATCCTCCCCGCCGAACTCCTCCAAACCTTAGCTCGCCCCCGAATGCGCCAAATCTGGTTTTTTCGTGAAGTGTTTTACTTGACAGTACGTAACTGTTCCAGTAACCTGGTTTCGCGAAGCAGTGCGCCCGCTTACCGCAAGACACTCATGAAAGACATAGCGGGAAGCGGGTGTTATGGTTAACCAGCGATCCCACAAGAATGGAGGTTCCGCCTGGGATCCGTTTCTCTTCCACGCTCAGTACTGAAAACGAATCACTTACCACCTTTTCCTGAGCGGCTATTTAATCTCCATGATCTCTTTTTCTTTGGCTGCGGAAAGGTCCTCGACCTTCTTCGTCTCCGCGTGGGAAATCTTTTCCAGCTCCTCTAGCGCCCGTTTCTGTTCGTCCTGGCTGATCTTTTTGTCCTTCTCCAGTTTGTCGATGGCTTCTTTGATGTCGCGTCTGATGTTGCGCACGGCCGTGCGGTGATTCTCCAGCACTTTATGCAAGTGCTTCACGATCTCTTTGCGCCGCTCCTCGGTAGGCGACGGCATCGGCACGCGCACCACCTTGCCGTCGTTCGTGGGATTCAGTCCCAAATCCGAGGTGCGGATGGCCTTGTCGATCAGCGGGACCACGCTTGGGTCCCACGGCGAAATCACCAGCAGCGTCGCCTCCGGCACCGTCACGGTGCCCAGCTGATTCACCGGCATCGGAGTGCCGTGATAATCCACGCGGATCGCGTCCAGAATGGACGCATTCGCGCGCCCCGTGCGCAGCGTGCCAATGTCCTTGCGAAAATCGTCGACCGCTTTTTCCATGCGCGTCCTGGCCGCCGCCATCGCGTCTTTCGTTGTCGCAATCGTCGTCATTTTCGAAGTCCTTAGTCTTTAGTTCTAGACTTTAGTCCTTGGACTGTAGTTCCTGGTGCTCTCATTCTCGACTTTGTCTCTGAACAAGGTGCGATGCCGATTAGGCACAAGGGAGAATCCTAAATTCTTGCCCGGAGTTCCGATTCTCACTAACGACTTAAAACTTACCATTAACGACTGCTCTATGTCGGAGTCACCTTCGACCCTACGCGCTCCCCCAATACCACGCGCTTGATATTTCCCGTGCGGTTCATATTGAACACCACGATGGGCATGCCATTGTCCATGCACAGCGAAATCGCCGTCGAGTCCATCACCTTCAGGTTCTGGCTCAGTACCTCGCGGTAGGAAATCGCCGCAAAGAAACGCGCATCGGGCACCTGCTCCGGGTCTGCGTCGTAAACCCCGTCCACGCGAGTGGCCTTCAAGATCACGTCCGCCTTGATCTCCATCGCGCGCAGCGCCGCCGCCGTGTCCGTCGAAAAGTACGGATTCCCGGTGCCCGCCCCGAAAATCACCACGCGGCCTTTCTCCAGATGCCGCATCGCGCGCCGCCGGATAAACGGCTCGGAAACCTCTTTCATTTCGATGGCGCTCAAGACGCGGGTAAACACGCCTTCTTTTTCCAGTGCATCTTGGAGCGCCATGGCGTTGATCACCGTCGCGAGCATGCCCATGTAATCGCCCGTCGCGCGGTCAATCTCAAAGCCCTTCTGCCGGGCGCCGCGGAAAATGTTTCCTCCGCCGACCATGATCGCCGTCTGCACGCCCAGTTCGTGCACTTCTTTCAATTCCCGCGCGATGGCCTGTATCGTTTCGCCGTGGATGCCGAATCCCTGCGGCCCTTGGAACGCTTCGCCGGAGAGCTTCAGCAGAATCCGGCTATACGCCGGCTTCGCCTTACTCGCCGGCTTCTTGCCAACTTTTTTCGCAGCCATCTTCTTGGCATTCTTGTTTGCGGCCATGCCTCTCCGATCGGCTTCATGCAAAATCCACGGAATTGTAACAAACTATCTCCGCCCCCGCACATTTGCAGTGCCATTTGGAGTGCGGCAGCCGGGCTGCCGCTTTTGGGGTTGCGCCTTAGCAGCATTGTCGTGGGGATAGCAACAACTGCCGCTCTTTCTACCGCGCCACGGCACAAACCGAAGGAGCGGTAGAGCGGGCCACCACTGTGGCGGCTGATGGCGCGGCACAATCGGAAAAACGGGAGCAAGGCTCCCGCACTCCAAAAAAGAGCGTCCCGGTTTGACCGGGACGCTCAGGGTCTGCATTCGTAGGAGATGGTCCAACGACTACGATTTGATTGGCAACGGTGCAGCCACCGGCGCCGTCTCCGGCCCCGCCGCACCGCCGCTTGCTTCGCCCACCTTGAACCGCACAAAGCGCCGGATCGAAATATTTTCGCCCAGCTTGGCGATCGCCTGGCTGATCATCTCGCCAATCGTCACGCTCTCGTCCTTGATGTAGTGCTGCTCGTAAAGGCAATTCTCCTCGTAGAATTTTTCCATCTTCCCGGTGACGATTTTCTCGACAACCTGTTCCGGCTTGCCCGTCGCCAGCGCCTGCGCGCGGTAGATCTCGCGCTCTTTTTCGAGCATCTCCGGCGTCACATCCTCGCGCCGCACATACCGCGGATCGAGCGCGGCAATGTGCATGGCGATGTCATGGCTCAATTGCTGGAACGCTTCCGTGCGCGCCACGAAGTCCGATTCGCAGTTCAATTCCACCAGCACGCCGATCTTGCCGCCGGCGTGGATGTAGCAGCCCACCAGCCCCTCGGTCGCCTCGCGCTGCGCCTTCTTCGCCGCAGCCGCCTGGCCCTTTTTGCGAAGAATATCGATCGCTTTCTCGATGTTTCCGTTCGCCTCAACAAGCGCGGCTCGACAATCGCTGAAACCTGCCCCGGTCCGCTCGCGCAGTTCTTTTACAAGCTTCGCTGGGATTTCCATAGCCGTCGGTTGTGTACTCATCCTTTTTCCTTACTCGCTTTCCTTGCTCATTAAAATCTTGTTACTTCCATCCGCATTTTGCAGAACGGCCCGCCTCGATTTGCTCGAAGCGGGCCCCTTGACAGTTCCTACCCGCGCCGTTGGTCTATTTTTCTTCCGCGTCCGGCGGCACAGTAGCCTCGGCGGCTTCGGCCGGCGCTTCTACCGTGCCTTCCACGAAGTCGCCTTCCTGCTTCTCGTATTGCTCGTAAGCGCTGGTGTCCACGTACTCGACGCCATCCACCACCGCCTGGTCTTCCGCCGATTTCTGTTCCGCCACCTGCGACTGCTGGTAAGCGCTATGTCCCTCGAGCACGGAATCCGCAATCTTTGTCGTGAACAACCGGATCGCGCGCAAGGCATCATCGTTCCCCGGAATAATCCAGTCCACCACATCCGGGTCGCAATTCGTGTCCACCACGGAAACCACCGGCACGCCCATACGCCGCGCTTCCTTCACCGCAATCTCTTCCGCGTTCGAGTCAATCACGAACATGGCGTCCGGCAACTGCGTCATGTTCTCGATGCCTTCGAGGTTTTGAAACAGGTGTTTCATCTCGCGGTCCAGCCGCGCCTGTTCTTTCTTCGACAATTCTTTGATGCGGCCGTCTTCGTTCATGGCCTTCAACAGCTTCAGCCGCTTGATGGATTTCTGCAGCGTCGCCCAGTTCGTCAGCGTCCCGCCCAACCAGCGGTGGTTCACGAAAAACGCACCGCAGCGTTTCGCCTCTTCAGCGACCGCTTCCTGGGCCTGCCGCTTGGTGCCCACGAATAATACCGCCCGGCCTTGTCCGGAAAGTTCGCCCACGAAGCGGCTCGCTTCGCGGAACATCTTGAGGGTTTTCTGCAGGTCAATAATGTGGATGCCGTTACGTTCCCCGAAAATGTATTCCTTCATCTTCGGGTTCCAGCGCCGCGTCTGGTGGCCGAAATGGACTCCGGCCTCCAGCAACTCCTTCATCGTAATTTCTACTGCCAAGTTTCCTCCTAATAGGATAGCTGTTTGCGGCAGCGATGATTTGCCTTTGCTTCGCCCGTTGATACCGGGGCTTGGTCATCGGCATGTCACGCTGCAGAACAGCCTCTTGCCGGCTTCTTGCCGGCCGTGATCTCGGTGAACATCCTTGCGAACATTCGCCGGAGCCATTGCCGGGCGGGTTTCCCCGCCCGAATCTTTAACGCTTCGTGAACTGGAAGCGCTTCCGCGCGCCCTTCTGGCCATACTTCTTGCGTTCCTTCATCCGGGAATCGCGCGTCAAGAATCCATTGGTCCGCAGCGCAGGCCGCAGCTCCGGATTGAACCGCGCGAGCGCGCGCGACAATCCCATGCGCACCGCGCCGGCCTGCCCGCCCACGCCGCCGCCGTTCGCGGTCACCATCACGTCCACTTGTTCCGCTAGGCTCGTGAACTTCAGCGGCTCAATCGCGTCATGCTTCCAGGCGTGGTTCGGAAAATAATTATCGACTTCCCGCCCGTTCACCGTGAACTTTCCCGATCCTGCGCGCAGGAACACGCGCGCGATCGACTCTTTGCGCCGCCCTGTTCCAAGAAACCACGTTTTTGAGCCCCCATGGGGCGTGGCCATTGACTGCTCCGCGGTCACATTCGACACATCGCTCAACGTTCCTCCTCAAATCGGATGACACTGGTGAAACCAGTATCAATATCAACTCCACGACGATTTGCTCCCTGCTAAGGCACCACTTAGAAAGGAACAGCAACGTGCGGAAAAAAATCCCACTCGCATCCCAACCCCACCGGGATGCTCTTCAAAAAAAGTTACAGCGCGACCGCCTGCGGTTTCTGTCCCGCATGCCGCGCCAACCCCACCGCATCGCGGTACACCCGCAATTTCTTCGCGCGCCGCGCGCGCAGCTTGTTCTTCGGCAGCATGCCGAGAACCGCTTCGCGAATCATCCAATCCGGCTTCGCCTCGCGCACGCGCTTCGCCGGCACGGCCTTCAACCCACCGGGATACCCGCTGTGCGAATAATAAATTTTTTGCTCGACCTTGTTGCCGGTCATGCGGACTTTGTCCGCGTTGATCACCACCACGTGATCGCCCGAATCCAGGTACGGCGTAAAACTCGGCTTGTCCTTGCCGATCAACATCCGCGCCACCTTGGTCGCCAGGCGCCCCAGCACCTGGTTCGTCGCGTCCACCACAAACCAATTCGCGCCGACCTTCAGCGCTTCGGCTTCCTCGCCCTTGGCTACGTACGTCCTCATCGCGCTCAGTCACACCTTTCCCTGTAGAGACAAACGTCAATCTTAAAGTACCCTCCCGTCCCTGTCAACGAAGTTTCAGGGCTGGCTCAGTTTCTGATTTCCGCGTTACCAGCCGGCCCTCTCATGGAAGGCAGATGCCCCCAGGTCTCACTTTTGCGATACTTCCGGGCTGCCGATTTGCCCATAGCCGGCTCCCCCGTTTACTTGGCGATAGCATCTTCATGAACCTATAGGAGTGGCGCACACAGCGGCGTGCTCGACGACTTACCTGTTGTTTTCCCAAAGGACCTGTGCCATATTTCCTGTTGGAAACCAAAACGGCGGTGCTATGAAACAAAAAACGGATGTCCTGCAGGGTACATTGGCATTGATGGTCCTAAAGACTCTTGATGTCCTGGGACCGCTGCACGGGTATGGAATCGCGCGGCGCATCGAGCAGATCAGCGGAGATCTTCTTGCCGTGAATCAAGGGACTCTCTATCCCGTGCTGTTGAAGCTGGAGCAAGAAGGCGCGATCGCGTCCGAGTGGGGCGCCTCAGAGAATAATCGCAGGGCGCGCTTCTATCGACTGACACGGGAAGGACGTAAGCAGTTGCAGGTCGAGACCCAAGATTGGGAACAAACGGCAGCCATCATCGGTCGGTTCTTCGAAGCGAAAGCGGAGGATTTGTCATGAGATCTCTGAGGCGATTCCTCACCCGTCTGTTCAACTTGCCGACCAGGCGGGCACAAGAAGAGCGATTGAGGGAAGAGATTGAGGAGCATATCGCTCTGCAAACCGAAGAAAATCTTTGCGCCGGCTTATCACCGGTTGAGGCCCGACGCCAAGCCATGCTGAAGTTTGGCGGCGTGGAAGCGATGAAACAAGACTATCGAGCCGAGCGAGGACTGCTATTTATCGAGAATCTGCTGGGGGATTTGCGAAACGCAGGGCGAGCGATTTGCCGCATGCCAGGGCTTGCGGCCGTGATCATCGTTTCGCTTGCCATCGGAATTGGCGTGAATACAACGATCCTTTCATGGATTCAGATGATCCTGTTCCAACCGTTGCCCGGCGTGAGTGGTGCATCGAACTTTCTGCTGCTCGAGCCGCGCACGGAGACGGGCGCGTATCCAGGCGCTTCGTGGCTGGAATATCGCGCCTTGCAGACGCAAGTGCCGGCACTGCGGGACGTCGTGGCATTTCAGATGGTGCCGTTCAACGTGGGAGAGACGGGCCAGACTGAGCGGACGTTCGGGCAACTCGTCTCAGGCAACTATTTTTCTGCGCTGGGACTGAAGCCGGCGATCGGACGATTTATTCGACCGGAGGAGGCAGAGCGGCCCGGAACTGAGCCTGTCGTTGTGATTTCGTATGATTACTGGCAAACGCGGT
>Ga0307478_10002518_pt1 | contig 14338 bp, 11 predicted proteins | sample atmos_gasesECM4C_2_FD_203713 | JGI IMG/M metagenome (GOLD analysis project Ga0307478, IMG submission 203713) | Hardwood forest soil microbial communities from Morgan-Monroe State Forest, Indiana, United States - atmos_gasesECM4C_05 | ecosystem: Environmental > Terrestrial > Soil > Temperate...
CTTGGCCACTGCGGTGCTAACCTTCTTCATTGCCGGTCTCCTTTTTATCTGTGCCTTGAGCACGTCGATAACTTGGGAGCGTACACCGCATCCCGTCCGGAGACCGGCCTTCTCATCTCATCTGTTTTTGCCATTTAGCTGAAACGGTGTGGCCGTCGCGGTCGGATTCGGCTAGGGTTGCATCGCAGTTGAACCAATATCCCCAACACGACTGTCGTGCCCAATCTTCTCGACGTACCACATTACTTGTCCTGGCGGGCGCCCGCCCACGCACCTTTGCGCCTAGTTGGCTAGATGACAGTTTGGGCTCGAAGCCGTCTACGAGAGAAGGGGACTCTATGGCGCGACCATTGCGGCTCATCTCCGCTGTGCTTTTTCTCGCTGCACTCCAGGCCCGATCCCAGGAGCACTCTGCCGGAGGAATGTCAGCGTCTCTATTGCGCAGGGCGCACGAGGTTTTGCAACGAGCGGTTACGTCGCACACCGTGGGCAGCGCCGTCGGATTGATCGCCCGTTCGAACCAAATTGTGTTTATCGATAGCGTTGGAGAGGCGGAGCCCGGAGTGCCTATGCCGGAAAACGCCATCATGCGGCTGGCATCGATCACGAAGCCGATCACGGCTGTGGCCGTCCTCATGCTCTTTGAGCAAGGGAAACTCCAACTCGACGACGCAGTGGAAAAATACCTTCCGGAGTTCCACGGCCTAAAAGTGGCGGGGCGAGATCCCCATGGCCAACCGAGTATGCTGTACGACCTAGAACGGCCAATTACGATTTATGATCTTCTGACCCATCAGGCGGGCCTCGCACCAGATGGCTCCCCAGAGCTGAACTCTATCTGGGATGAGGCGAAGACCGTACAGGAGTTCTCGGCGCGCCTCGCGCGCCTTCCCCTTCGCTTCCAACCGGGAACGCGATTTGAGTACGGCCCCGCGTATGAAGTCCTAACTGCGATCGTGGAACTAGTCACGCGGCAGCCGTATGCGCGATTTCTGACTGATGAAGTGCTCGCTCCACTAAAAATGACTGACACGTACTTCTTCGTACCGCCTCAAAAGCTTCAACGCTTGGCTGCGCAGTACCAAAAGGACTCAACGGGCGGCGCGCTTTCAATGCGGCGTAGGCGCGGCCAGGAGGAACAGCCGACAGAATTCTACTCAGGTGGCGGTGGATTGCGGTCCACCGTAAGGGACTATTATCGCTTCGTACAGTTTCTACTGAACAAAGGGGTTCTGGATGGCGTTCGTCTCGCCCAAAGCCGTGGAGCTCATGACCGTCAATCAGGTAGCTTCGAGATATCCGGATGAAAATTACGGTTGGGGATTTGGAGTTGAGATTCGAACAAGTCCCGCGGGTAGCAAACTGGGAAGTGTCGGCTCGTATGGGTGGAATGGCGGAACCGGCACCTTGTTTGTTGCTGACCCTAGTGAGCGTCTCATCGTTATTGTCTTCGTTCCGACGACTCCCGGTACGCCGGGCGTCGATGCACTGCGTGATGCATTTGTGAATGCCGCTTATCAAGCAATCTTGCGCTAGCTCGCGCCATTAAGATGCGCCCTTCGTGGGCATCGCTCTTTGCTGCGAGCGATCCTGCTGCTCAGGGTATTCCACAACCCTTCAATGTAGCCTCTACCAGGGAGGAAGGCCCCCGCGGCTTGGAGGGAGTATTCGCCCCTTGAATACCCTCGACTCTGGATAGTTGGCGAAAAATCCCCGTAACACTCAAAACGCTAGTGAATGAAACCGTGACCGTCACGGAGGAAGACTCACGGTCCAATCGCGTTTCTTGCCGCGCAAACTTTTGCCCCATGCCTGCCGTCGTAAGCCGTTTTTCTTCCTGTGCGAGCCAATCATTTACACGGGCCGCAGAGTATACTTCTCCCGTTTTCGGCGCGTCGTTCAACACTTGTAGTGTGAGATTTTCGGGCAGGCCGACGATCTTAACGTCTTTGAAGTGAAACACCGGACCGGGATGGACCACGAAAATATCTTCCTCTCCGCTCTGTTTGACATTGACGTGGGCAGACATGTATCCACGCTCGAAATACGTCGTCTGCAACATGTACGCTGCATAATTCTGACCGTTGTTCTTGTCTGTCCAGCCGGAGTGTCGATCTTGGCCGTGTACCATACAGGAGAGGCAGACCAAGACGATTGGAAGCGCTTTCCGCATAAAACTGCACCTCCTGAAAAGCGATTATGCACCCGTTCCTGCACGGTAGTTGGCGAAATATCTCCATCTCACTCATCTTCCTTGTGGCAGGGTGGCGTATGGAGGTTTGCCCTTCTGTAACCTCCACGCGGACATTTCTCGTTGCACAATGAGGTCATGGGTTCTGCAAGGTTCCTTCCTCTCCAGGTGGCGGCAGTCTGTTATCGAAAGTGTGGTGCCTCCTTCGAGTTTCTGCTGGTCAAAACTACTGGTGGAGACAGGTGGATTTTTCCTAAGGGAGCTACTGCGCGTCGGCTATCCCACAGGCAAGCTGCGGAGCGCGAGGCCCTGGAGGAGGCCGGGGCAGTTGGTGCAATCGAGCCGCAGCATTTTCACCTCTACCTGCAGCCAAAAGGCGACTCCAAGCAGCGCAATGGTATCCAAGAATTCGTCGTGAAGGCTTTCCTCCTGCAAGTCAGTCACACCGAAGCCCCCCAAGAAGAAAATCGCAACCCCACCTGGTTCAGCGTTGACGACGCACGCAGCGCTCTGGCAGTGGGACGCGAGCCGAAGGACGCCGCCGAACTTCGCACTGTTATCGACCGCGCCGTGGAGCGCTTGTCAGGTGGGGAAAGGATTGCCTCCGACTACGGCCGTCCGCCTACCTCTCGCATTTGGCGATCTCTCCTCAGGTTACTCAGGTTAGACGTCCTTTAAGTAGGGAGCGAGGAGACTCGGGCGTGGGACGGAGTCAATGCATGCGAACGCCTGACTGCGACAACGTTTGTCGGCGACCCGGACTGTGCTTCAGTTGGCAATAAATCCGATTGCACTCACGATTCAGGAAACAACAAGGTTACAATCGCCGTCCTCGGAATCAGGAAGGAAACCCGGCTCATGAATCACGCAGCCTTGGGCTTTCGTGCACACTCCGGCTGGACATCCCTGGTCGCCCTGTCGCTGGAAAAAGATCAGCCACGGATCCTCGTGCGCCAGCGACCAAAGCTCGTCGAAACGTTCACGTACGAGTTTCGCCAGCCCTATCACACAGCAGAGAAAATGCCGCTCGACAGAGCCCGCGAGTTCGTCTCTCGCATAGAGTCAGGAGCAAAGCGTCTAGCCGAGGGAGTGATTCGCCCGATCCAGACAGACCTTCGGAAGCAAGGTTATGAACTAACATGTTTCGGGTTGCCTCTCGCCTCCGCAAAGCCGCTTCCAAGTCTCGATAAAATCCTGCGGTCCCATGCATTAATCCATTCCGCGGATGGCGAACTCTTTCGCCGAGCCCTGATCCACGCCAGCGGACGCTGCAACCTTGCGGCTTTTACAATCAAAGAGCGTGAATTGTTCGCTGTTGCCTGCAAGACTCTGAGTATCAAGAATGAGGATCTCATAGGTCGTCTCACGGCTATTGGCAAGCTTATTGGCTCACCGTGGGCGCAGGACGAAAAATTTGCCACGCTCGCTGCATGGCTTGCACTCTTTTCGCGCAACGCCAATGCGGGGCGATCCTGAGTAGCGGCGAAGGGTCGGGTGAACCCGAAGCAATCTCCCTGCCATTATTAGCGATCGCGTAGGGGCTGCCGTTGCTGGCTGCCCCCCGCACGGACCCGGACGAGCGATCAACAGCTTCGGCGAAATCGTTTGAACTGATTGTCATGAACAAGAAAGGCCGCCGGAGGAGGCGGTGTAGCGTGCCCCCTCCGGTCGGCCAATGACCACCTCCGGACCTGAACTGGGTAGCCTCTACTGCCCAGTGCCCGACAGTGTCACCTCCTGTGGGCTAAACCCACCTCCGTAGGTCACGGTGGTTACCCCACTCACCGTTCCAGTCGTCGTGGGCGAGAAGGTTACGACGAGCGTACAGCTCGCACCAGCTCCTAGTGAAGCTCCGCAAGGAGTCCCACCCCCGGATTTCGCAACGAAATCGCCGCTGGCTGAAAAAGCAATGCTCATCGCTGCCGCCAGGTGATTCGTCAGAGTTAGAGTATGGGAGCTGCTGGTCGTGCCCACTGTCCAGCCACCAAAGCTCACCGTGGCTGGGGATATGGTTAACGGCAAGATGCCCGTGCCCGTAGCGTTCAAAACCTCCGGACTTACGGCTGTGTTGTTGGTTAGTGCAATTGCACCTTCCAAAGATCCGGTGGTGGAAGGAGTAAAGGAAACGGTCAACGTGCATGAAGCTCCCGACAACAAGGTTTGAACGCAGCCAGACGCGCTGTAATCTCCACTGGCTGAAACGCCGGTCACCTTCACCGAGGATGCACTTGTATTCTTCACCGTTACCGTTTTCGTTGTGTTCGTTCCCACAACAACATTGGTGTAGCTAAGCGACGCCGGCGTAAAACTCAGTGGGGAACTCACTCCCCCGGCACCGCTGCCGGTGAGCCCAACCAGGAGCGGGCTCAGAGCAACGCCATCTTTAACCGTAACTGCGCCGTTGGACGCCCCATTTTGGCGCGGTTTGAAGGTTACGCTGACATTGCAACTGGCCCCACCCGCAAGCGTAGTTCCGCAAGGAGTACCGCCACCGCCGACAGCAGAGTATTCGCCGCTAGCTGAGAAGCTGATACTCAAAGCCGTGGTCGGGTTGTCATTCTTGAGTGTTAGGGTCTTGGCAGCGCTCGTCGAGCCCACCGTAACCGTCCCGAAGGCCAGGCTGCTAGGTGAGGCCGTGATCGGGCTCAGGCCTATGCCCGATAGGCTAAGCCGGTCGGGAGAACCGATGGCACCATAGGCAATGGTCACATCTCCCGCAACCGCGCCCAGGACCGAAGGCTTGTAGGTTACGGTGATGCTGCAGTGCGCGCCACCTGCCAAAGTCGAGCCGCAGGTTTTGGCGGGAATGGCAAAGTCGCCGCTGGGGACTATCGACGAAATGCTCACCGACGACGAGCTGATGTTGGTAACGGTTACGATCTTTCCCGCGCCGGTCGTGCCTAACACCTCATTCCCGAAACTCAAACTTGCCGGAGACAAGCTCAAAACCGGGTTGATGCTAAAGCTGGTGGACTTAATCGATTCGAAATTTCCAGCTTGATCGTAGCTATAGTAGTGAACCGTGTAGCTGCCCACATAGGGCACGGTGAACGGTCCACTGTAGAGCTGCCAGCTCCCGCTGTTAAGCTCATAGTAGGTGTGGACAACTCCGCTTCCGGTGCTGGGATATCCAGGATCGGTCGCCGCCAGCGTGACCTTCACCGCACTCTTGTAAGTCGTGCCGCTAATGGAAGTGCCGCTTAGACCGGCCGTGGTTACCGGTGGAATGGAGTCGAAGCCGATAGGCCCATAGGTATAGTCTCCGCCATTTTCGCCCTCATTGCCCCAGGCCCGAACGTTGACGGTGTGCCAACCCTGGCCGACAGAGCCCGCACAGAACGCTCCCGTGAAATCGAGGCAGCCGGAAGTGGCGTTCGCATAGTACGGACCATCGTAGAACGCATTGTAGGGACTTCCCGGAAAGCCGCTGAGACCGGGGGTCGCCTCGCTGTTCGGGTTACCCGGATCGGAGTCCCAAGCCTGGCTGAACCCTGCCGTTCCCTCCGACGGATAAGCATTACCGGCAGGCGTGCTCACCGTCCAGGTCACTTCCTGGTCTGAGTTGTACCACCGGTTGGTCACCGGGCCGGAGAAGTTGACAACGGGGTAGGTATAGCCTGGCACGTGATACCAGTTGATGGCCCATGCCAGTTCCAGAAAGTTGTACGTCCCCAAGCCGGTGACCGGATCCCATCCCGTGCCGGCATACCAGCAGCCTAGTCCGTAATACGTTGTGACGTCGTTGCAGTTGTTACCGGTAGTGATGTCGTAGAAGGGATAGTGCGGCGCACCACGGCCGTTATATTCCGCGTACAGGTAGGGGTTCACTTCGCCCATCGGCGCGCAAGGGCTCGAGCCGCTGCCGCAGATGTTGCCCAACGCGAGAAGATAAGCGTTTTCCTGGGCGAAGAAGCCGACCGTCTCAGGCGCGACGATGCTGGTGCCTCCGTTTCCGTTCCAACCACCCGAGCCCGAAAAGTACATCCACTGAGGGGTGTTGTACCAGTCGGCGTTGAGCGCGATATCAGGCACGCCGCGACTGGGAAACCCGCTCTGATAGCTGGGTGCTCCCCAATAAGAGCTGTAGCCCCCGGTGCTGCCGCCATCATTTACCCGACCGTCGCCAAGTGCGCAACCATCCGGTCCCCCACCCCAGGCGGTGAAAGAGCTGAAGCTTGGGGGCGGCCCTCCGGCCAGATACATGGTTGTGCCTCCAGCACCAACCACGTAGGGGTCGGAAGCTGGGAACATTACGGAATTGCGATCGTCACAGTTGGCGGTGGTTCCGTGATCGCCGGAAGCCGCAGTAAGGGACCATCCCTGTCCGACCATGCCGGCGAAAATGGAGTCGGCAGTATCCATGTCTCCGTTGTCGTAGCAATAAGTTTCTTCGCATCCCCAGCTGGTGCTGAAGTTGCGAGCCGCTCCGTCGGTCAGCATATGGTTGTAGATGTCGTTAAAGGTGGAGAAATTGGCGTTGACGCCGTCGTACATCCAAACGTGTGCTGTGTCCAGGTAACTGCCAAAGCTGTTGGACATGGCAGTCGCCCATTCCATGTCCATGGTGCCTTCACCGTCGCAAGTGGCGCCCGAGATATCGGTACAGGGGACCGATTGCCCATCAATGCCGAGCTGATTTTCGTTGTAGGCGAGACCGTAGTAGTTTTGGAATGCGTTGACGTCACTCCAAAGTTGAGATCCGGCAGTCGCAATCGCAATGGATGTCTCCGGCGGCGAGCCACCGGCATTGCCCAAGGGGTTGCAGCAGTGCCCCAGGTTGTAGAGTGCGGAGGCGTCATAGGCGGCGGTGCTGTACATATCTTGTGGATCGTAAGGTGAGCCACTCGTAAAGTTGGAGGTAAGACCGGCGCTGGATGCCTTCGGCGATTGCGTCAGCTTCGAGCGCTTACCGTTGCCATGTGAGGACGCTGGCGCGCTGACGGCCGGGCCCGGAACGTAGTCAGAAAAGACCGGCTCTTTCGCGTTCTTGTTGGCCGGGTGCATGACCTCCAGATTGTTGAGGCCTCCCACCGAGTGAATAATGTTGGTCAAGTTCGAGGGGATCTGCGGATCACGATCGTTGGAATAAACTGTTTTCGTCCCGACCTGGTAGCTGTTCATGGTAACGCCGAACGCGTTCTCTATCGTAGCGGCAGTGCCCTCCACGTCAACCAGCAGCCGGTTGGGAAAACGGTGCGTCACGGTCAGGCCATGAGCCGTCAACCAGTCCACAACGGCCTGCTCGTCTTCGACCGACGGGTCGAAACGTTTGGTCCATTCCTCGGCGCTAAGGAAGTGATGGAAGTCGTGCGAGCCCTTGGTCTGAATGCTTTCGAGGAACTGTCGCTCCTCGTTCACATGAGGCGGCTGCAAGCCTAACGTCAGGCGCAGCCTCTGATTGGGATTGTAGTGCCCCAGTAGCGTGGCCGAGCCTTCCTGCACTGGCCGGGGCGTATGCGGCCTGAACGATGTGGACGCGGAAAGTGTAGACGAAACTTGAGACCATGCTGGCCAGGTGGCGAGCACGGATAGGGCGACCAACACGAGGCAGCGGAAAATACAGGTGCGGGTCGCAGACTTGGGCGAATGGCGATCTAACATTATCCCTCTCCTTTTGATTTTTCATTTCGGCGGGGGGGCAGCGGCGAACATATTGGGGACAACACCATTCGTCCCTGCAGTCCAATAGTGCAAGGAACGACTCCTGCGTTTCAGAGATGAGTCCATTTCATGCAATCGGTCCGCTTGGGGCTTCCTATCCGGTTCAGGCTTAACAGATTGCTGAAAAACTCATATGCCTTGCGCAGGGAAATAGGGTAAGAAGCAGGCACGCACGGAGACGATGAGCAGCAGGATGGGCTATGAGGCCCTGAAGCACTTGTTGGGGCGGTTGGATGATCTGTATGCGAGGACGGGACGGCCTTCGATTGCGCCGGTGAAACTGCTTGAGTGAATGGAGGCTAGAGTTCGAGTTGTTACGGAAGGTAGCAGCCACATTCATCACTCTCTCTATGCCGACTCCTCAGTTACAAATCCCGTCGGAAGCGAACTGCTTCCGGGTTGCAGTTTCTGGATAGCTTCCGGGAGGCCGAAAATTATCTCGTATCCATTACAAGATCGCTGGTCTGGGAAACCAACTGGTATGATGACCTTCGACAAAAGCCAGATGGTTCTCTTTCTGGAATTGAGTCTGAGGCCAATCAAGGATAGTCATCTTTATTCGGCCAATGGGGGACGCATTGACTGACTCGAGCCATAACGCTTTCAATCGTCGCGAGTTCATCCACGGCGCGGTTGCTGGAGCCGCCTTCGCCGCATTGCCAATGTCTGCTTTCTCTTCAGAGAGTCCCGGCCTTCAGTCGGTGCTGAACCAAATACCGAAAATGCATGATGAGAATGTGAAGCGGCTGCAAGACTGGATCGCTTTGCCCTCGATCGCGGCTGAGAACCGCAACTATCCGCAGGGCCCTGAGTATATGGCGCGACTCGCTCGCGATGCAGGATTCGCCAACGTTGAAATTGTGCCAACATCGGGCAAGCCTGGGGTCTTCGGCACTCTCGATGCAGGTGCGGCAACCACTGTCGGCATCTATTTTATGTACGACGTGAAACAGTTTGACCCGTCGGAGTGGTCTTCCCCGCCGCTCGAAGGGCGGATCGTGGACAAGGAAGGGTTGGGCAGGATCTGCGTCGGCCGCGGCGCTGTGAACCAGAAGGGCCCTGAAACGGCCTTCCTCGGCGCCCTTCATGCCTTCAAGGCCGCGGGAACAAAACTGCCTGTAAATCTCGTGCTCGTCTGTGAAGGTGAAGAAGAGATTGGTTCGACCCACTTTCCGGAAGTTGTCCACCAACCCAAAGTTACCGCTGCGTTGAAGAACTGCATGGGCGTGTTCATTCCAGAAGCGGGCCAGGACGCGGATGGCGGCATACAGATATCACTAGGCGCCAAGGGAGTAGTTGAACTCGAGCTGGTTTCCAGTGGAGAACGATGGGGACGAGGGCCCAAACATGATGTCCACTCCAGCCTTGAGGCACAGGTGGACAGCCCCTCGTGGCACCTGGTGCAAGCGCTCAATACGCTCATCGAGTCCGATGGACACACGCCTGCTGTGGCGGGCTTTTTTGACAAGGCCAAGCCGCTTACTTCCGCACAGATGAAGATGATTCAGGAGGCCGCCGCTCGCCGCAGTGAAGCCACGGTTAAGAAGCAGCTGGGCGTTGAGCATTGGGTGCACGACACAAACTGGCTTGACTCGCTCGTGCTGCTCGAATCCAAGCCCACGATCAATATCGAGGGCTTGGTGGGTGGATATACAGGTCCCGGTGGCAAGACCGTTCTGCCGCATCGCGCCGTCGCTAAGATTGACATGCGGTTGGTGCCTGACATGACGGCTGCCGGTACACTGGCGCTTCTGAAGGACCATCTTGCCAAACATGGCTTCGGCGATATCGAGGTCAATATGAGTGGTGGGTACGATCCGACACAGACCTCGCAGGATTCGAAGCTTATCCAGGCGCAAATAGCGACTTACCGCAAGCTGGGCCTGGATCCCGTGCTGTGGCCTCGATCCGCTGGCTCCTGGCCGGGATATATTTTCACTTCCGAACCTCTCAATCTTCCCGCGGGACATTTTGGAGTGGGCCACGGGACGGGGGCACATGCTCCGAACGAGTACTATCTGATCGATTCCACTAATGCAAAGGTTTCGGGAATTGATGGGGCTGTGCGCTCCTTCGTCGAGTATCTCTACGCTGTGGCATAAGCAGAGCGAGATGATGATTATCGATCCTCAACGAAGCCAATCCGACTCTCAAAGGTCGAATCAAGGCTGGACGCCTGCATAAGGAGGAATCGCGCCACGCGCTGCGTTCTTGTAAACCACGCCGCCCTTCATTACAAAGACAACGCGCCGAACCGCGGTGATGTCTTTCAACGGATCTCCATCGAGCGCAATGATGTCCGCTTGAAAGCCGGGGGCGATCGAGCCAATCTGATCGCCCAGGCCTAGCGCTTCAGCACCCAGCGAGTTGGCTGAGACCATTGCTGCCATCGGGTCCACACCACAGTCACGCACGCGATCGATGAACTCCTCGGCATTGCGCCCGTGAGCGCCCGCCACGGCGTCGGTGCCAAAAACGACTTTCAGTTCCGGAGTTTTTGCTGCGTGTTCCACGATCTCGTGATCCATCGGCAGGATCTTCTCCATCGCAGCAAATCCCTCGGCCGTGTAGCCTTGTGTGCCGAGATATCTTTCCCGGTTCTGCAAGTAGTTCTCAATGACCAGCCCACATTGCGGATCGAAATACGTGCCCTTCTGCGCCATCAATTTCAAGTCGCCGTCTGTGGCCAGCGTGCCGTGCTCAACCTCGGTGCAGCCCGCGAGAGTCGCGGCCGGCACCGCCTCCTTGTAAGCGTGCACAAGCGTACGCAATCCTTGCTTCTTTGCTTCATCACAAGCCGCGTTCAGTTGCTCCTGCGAAAGAGTCATGCCTCCGCCCTGGCGAATGGACTTCGACGCGAAGATTTTAATCAGGTCCGCGCCGGATTGCTTTTGCTTCCTCACATAAGCGCGGATTTCATCGGGCGTGCCGGTCGCCTCGCCTCGCCCTTCGAGCGGTTCGTTGGCCGTCAGGATACGCGGACCGGGGAGTATTCCTTTCGCGATAGCATCGCGCAGAGGAATGTCATTGGGCGCGCCCACACTTTGCACCGTCGTAAAGCCTGCCATCAGCGTCACCCACGCATTCGAGGCCGCTCGATAGGCATCCTCTTGGGTTGTGCCTTCTGTGCCTGCGTTTGTCCCGTCCTTGCCGAAGATCCATGTAATGTGCACGTGCGCGTCAATCCAGCCGGGCAACACCGTCAAGCCGCGGAGGTCATAGTCCACTGGCCCCTCGATCTTAGGGCCTATCGCAACAATCTTTGAGCCCTCGATCACGATCCGAACGTTATGGAGTAAGTGACCCTTGCCATCGATTATCGCGCTCGCGGCGATTACTGTTGGGTGGGGTGAGGCAAGCGTCTGTGCAGGAATTCGAGGCGCCAAGACGCAGACGCCAGCAATGCAAATACTAAATCGCCACCCTAGCGCGAATGTCTTCGACATGCACTCCGATCTGGTTCTCTAAGCAAGGGCCTGCCGGAGATATCCTGCCACGTCGCTAACGAAGCGATGCACCGACACCTCTGCAATGCGGTGGCCGACGATCGCGTTCATGGTTTTTCCCACAGCACCGAAAGGTGGTTCGTATACTCCGGAGAAATCCAACTGCGTTTCGGTCGAGGTCAGCGGGTACACGGAAAGCTCGCCCTTCATGAGCGGAAAAAATCTCGGAATGGTCGAGGCTTCCCATTCCAGCAGCAACCGCGTTCTGGGAGTAGACGTGGTATCCACGATCTTTTCCTCAATGTTTTTCACGGAAATATTGATGTCGGTCTTCACCCCAATACCACCAAAGTCGACGTGCAGTTCTGCGGCGATTGATTGCGCCCGGGAAGCGGCCGCTTTCGTAGCCGACTGGAACACTGTGAGTGCGTCTTGTCTCAACGCATCGCGGACACGCTCGTAGGGACGGTTTACATAGTCGTAACTGCGAATCTCACGTCCTGAGCTCATCGTTCCATCCAGAAAGAGGGCCAGTCTTCACGCTGGCAGTCTCGAAAACTGTACCATAGCGCGCTCGTACCCGAGTTCGATTGCGTACGGCCTCCGTGCTTTCGGGTTCATCGTTGTTCCACCGTTTACTCGGGGCGTCGTTTCCGAAAACAATGACAGTGAATTTCGCTGTATCATGACTACCGCCCGAATTCAATTGCGATCAGGCTAGCTGTTGATGACGGACGCAAGATCCGCACGGACGCGTGAGGAGGCTCGATGTCTCAGATTGATGTCCCGTTGTTGCGCACGGGTTTTGGACAGACGCGGCGAGCCGACAAATGGTGGCTTCAGCCACTGGTTGTGTTTCTTGGTTTGTCTGCATTCATCCTTTACTCCACGTGGGCTGCTCTGCAGGGGCAGCACTTCAGGTTCGGACCATATCTTTCACCGTTTTATTCGCCCGAATTGTTCGGCCCCGCCCACGAGGGTTGGTTTGGTCCGAACCCAAGCTGGATGCCTGCCTGGGTCACGGGAGCGGTGCTGATTCTGTGGGCGCCGGGCGGATTTCGAGTGACGTGCTACTACTATCGTGGGGCGTATTACAAAGCTTTTTGGGCGGATCCGCCTTCCTGCACCGTGGGCGAGCCGCGGAATACATATCTCGGCGAACGATCCTTTCCCCTGATCCTGCAAAACGTCCACCGGTATTTTCTGTACCTGGCCCTGGTGTTTCTCGTAATTCTGGCGCGGGACGTCTGGGATGCGTTCTGGTTCGACGGCCGGTTTGGCATCGGCGTTGGCACTCTCGTCTTGTTGACGAACCTCGTGCTGCTGTCCTCCTACACTCTGGGATGCCACTCCTTGCGTCATCTGGTCGGCGGTTTTCGGGATCGGTTGGCGGGAGTTCCGGCCCGCAAGCGAGTTTACGATTGCGTCAGTTGCCTGAACCGGCGCCACATGCTGTTCGCCTGGTGCAGCCTCTTCTCGGTTGCGTTTTCCGATTTGTATGTGCGCATGTGCTCGATGGGTATCTGGACGGATTGGAGGATCGTCTAGTGAGCGAGTACATCGCGCATGAGCACGACGTTCTGATCATCGGAGCCGGGGGCGCCGGTCTGCGAGCTGCCGTAGAAGTGTCGGCCGCTGGCGGAAAGGTTGCGGTCATTTCGAAATCTCTTCTTGGCAAAGCACACACCGTCATGGCCGAGGGCGGCATAGCCGCGGCGATGGGAAATGTGGACGACCGGGACAGCTGGCGCGTTCACTTTGCCGACACCATGCGAGGCGGTCAGTACCTGAGTAATTGGCGGATGGCGGAACTGCATGCCAAGGAGGCTCCGGCATGCGTGCGAGAACTGGAGGCCTGGGGAGCGCTTTTTGATCGCACTAGCGACGGCCGAATTCTGCAGCGGAATTTCGGCGGCCATCGGTATCCTCGCCTTGCCCATGTGGGCGACCGTACAGGCCTGGAAATGATCCGCACTCTTCAAGACCAGGGAATCCATCTGGGCCTCGACGTTTTCATGGAACACACAGTCGTCACGCTGCTGAAGGACGGCGGCCGCATCGCAGGCGCGTTTGGATACGACCGCGAGCGCGGCCGATTTCACCTGTTCCGCGCCAAAGCCGTGGTGCTGGCTACGGGAGGAATCGGACGTGCTTACAAAATCACCAGCAACAGTTGGGAATATACGGGAGACGGCCATTCGCTCGCCTACGATGCCGGTGCGGCGCTGATGGACATGGAGTTTGTTCAGTTCCATCCTACGGGAATGATTTGGCCACCGAGCGTGCGCGGCATTCTGGTTACCGAAGGAGTGCGCGGCGAGGGAGGGGTGCTGCGTAATCGGAATGGCGAGAGATTCATGTTCAAAGATATTCCGCCGCTGTACGCCAACCAGACCGCCGATACGGAAGAAGAAGGCTGGCGGTATACGCAAGGGGATAAGAACGCGAGACGTCCGCCCGAGTTGTTGACCCGGGACCACGTGGCGCGCTGCATCCGGCGTGAGGTGCGGGAAGGGCGGGGAAGTCCTCACGGCGGTGTGTTCCTGGACATTGCGTGGATCAAAGAGAGAATTCCGAACGCGGTGGAGCATATCAAGAAGAAGCTGCCCAGCATGTATCACCAGTTCAAGCAGCTTGCCGACATTGACATTACCCAGGAGCCGATGGAAGTGGGTCCCACGACCCACTACATGATGGGAGGCGTCAAGGTGGACGCTGATACCCAAATGTCCGAGGTGGCTGGCCTGTTTGCTGCGGGGGAGTGTGCGGCAGGTTTGCATGGCGCCAACCGGCTCGGCGGGAATTCACTTTCCGATTTATTAGTCTTCGGCAAGCGAGCCGGAGAGTATGCTGCGGCCTATGCAAAAGAGAACTCGCTGGGCGCGGTAAATACGGAGGAACTTGGATCAGCGGAAAAATGGGCGCTGCAGGCCTTCGAGCCCAAGGGCTCCGACAATCCCTACACCGTGCAACGTACATTGCAGGACGTAATGCAGGAACTGGTGGGGATCGTACGTCAGGAACAGGAGATGCTGCAAGC
>Ga0307478_10002519_pt1 | contig 14323 bp, 10 predicted proteins | sample atmos_gasesECM4C_2_FD_203713 | JGI IMG/M metagenome (GOLD analysis project Ga0307478, IMG submission 203713) | Hardwood forest soil microbial communities from Morgan-Monroe State Forest, Indiana, United States - atmos_gasesECM4C_05 | ecosystem: Environmental > Terrestrial > Soil > Temperate...
GAAGAACTTGAAATCTCCGCGCTGGAACAAGACTGCTCCCGTACATAGTGGGTCGAACAGGTGTTCAGCGCGATTGCGGCGGCCATCGAAAAGCCTCCCGCCATCGTCATCACCGATCATCGGCGGAAGGCCAGCGCGGCACAGGAGACAGAGAACGTCGAGCATTTTCGACAGTACCTGGTCAAACTCTGCCGGGATCGGGATTTCATTCTTCTCCGCCAGAATGCGCGCGTGCAGGAACATATCGAGCGCATAGACGTGGTAATACGTCGATTGCTCGAAATAAAACCCATCCGGACGCACCTGGCTCCTTGCGGATTTCAGCACGATCTCCCACCCGCGAGACCTCCAGCGCTCCGCCTTTGGGAGACCGGGGAATACAGCGCCAATCGCAAACAGCGCTACTGCCTCTCCTAACAGATGCGTATTCGGGGAGAAGTAGGTGGAAAGATACGTTTCGATATGACGCCCGCTCACGGCCAGGGCTCGCGCGAACTCCCGCGAAAGCTCCGACGTCATCAGCGGACTATCCGCCAGCAGAAAGTAGATCCACATCCAGGCTAGGGCGCGAAACGCAACTTCCAGGCTGCTCGCCCAATTAACGCCAAGGAGATACGGGTTTTCAGCGTGCCAACGTTTCCACTGCACGACAACTTCGTTCCCGAACCTCACAACCCCTGTTAACCGATACGCTTTCGCCAGCGTGACCAAACCCTGATGCCGATTCAGTTCCCACGTAATCTTGGAATCCCCGACTTCCTCGAAATCCAGGTACTTCACCTTGCACCAAGGTTTTCGCGGGGCCCGCTTGCCGTGCACGACATCCAGATGCCAGTCGATGTCCGCGCCGAAGTCCAGATTCTCGTAGCCCAGCAGATCGAAGCGATGCGATAGAACCTGCTCAGCGCGCAGGACGATTTCACGAGAAATCGAGGGAAATCGTTGGTTCAGCAAGCCAAGCAGTGACGGAAACTGTGCAGCGTCAAAGAAGAAATCTCCACAAGCCCCCAGACTCTCCGACGTCACCGCCGCTGCAAAGTCATGTCCACGGCTCAGCCGCCAGGCATCAGCGCCCGCCATCGTCGCCTGACGTACGCGATCGGCAATTTCTGCGGCCGACATCGACCGCAGCCGAGCCATTCGCCGCGCCCATTGTGACTGCGATTTCATTTCCTAGTTTCTTTTCGCCTCCACCAGCAGATCGGTGTACAGCGCGTCGACTTCGCGCACCAGCCGTTCGAAGCTGTAGTCCTGCGTTGCCATCCAGCGCCCCGCATCGGCCATCCTCCGCGCGAATTCCTCATCTCGCAGCACGCGCAACAACGCAACTTCCAGCGCCTGGCTGTTCTGCGGGGGAACTAGGAGCCCGGTCACGCCGTCCTCAACCAACTCCGGGTTCCCGCCCACGCGGCTGACAATCGTCGGCAATCCGGCTGCCATGTATTCGAGCACAGCGTTCGATAACCCTTCGGCCTTCGATGGAAGCACGCCGATATCACAACTCGCCAAGATATCTGGGATGTCGCCCCGGGCACCAAGAAACACGAAGCTCTCGCCTAATCCACGCTCGCGGACTTGCCTCTCAAACTCCGGACGCGCTTCACCGTCCCCAGCGAGCACAAAGCGCGTATCCGGAAATTCTTTCATCACGGCCGGCGCGGCTTCAATCAGCCACGGATGTCCCTTTACATCGGAGTGCATGTTCCCCACGAGCACCACCAACTTGCCCGCACCGGAGCCCGGAACGAAACGCGCGCGATCTCGCTTTCCCCCCTGAAACCTGCCGGTATCCACTCCATTGTGGATCACCACCAGCTTTGTCGGCGGGAACCCGTCCTCCGCAATCAAAGCATCACGGATGGGAGTTGCGTTCGCCAGCAGCACGTTCGACATTCTCTGAATCCGGCGTAGCATCTTGCCTTTGGTGCCGCGATACCAATCGAAATGCGAAAGATCCCGCTGGCTCGAAATGACCGCAGGCACTCGCGCCACTCGCCCTGCCGGAACGCCCATCAGGTTCGACCACAAATCATGGGCATGCATCACATCAAATCGTTCCCGACGCAAATACGCCGCCAGGCGCAACATGCTATAGAATCCCGTGGGCGAATCCAGCCCACCCTTGGGATGGAATTCCTCTACGCGTACTGCTGAGCCTTGCAGCTTTTCCAGAAGCGGCCCTTTTGCAGTCAGACACCCCAGCGTGATTTCGTACTCGGAAACCGGCATCCGCAGCGCAAGTTCAACCGCCTGCGTTTCTGTGCCTCCGATGTTCAGCGAATCGAGGAGGTAGAAGACTTTGCGCCTGCCCGCGATCCTAGCCGGCGCATTCGACATTCCTCTCCCCGCCTCCTCTCCCGCGAACGTCGAACTCATGCTTCCATTCTACCGGGCTCATCCTGTTGATAAGGCAATGACTTAGTTACCAAAGAGTAAGCACGATCCCTTCCAAAGCGGCTCCGCCAAGTGTTAAATGGTATCTATAGTTTCCACAGCTTGGACGGGAACTGCGGGAAAAGAGGGCAAAAGTTTTCATAAGTGTAGCCAATCTGGCCGGACCTGCGGCTATGGCTCCAGCGTCGACGTATGTATCTGGGAGACACAGAGTTACACGATTGTGAAAACGGCATTTTCAGCCTTCGGCATTCAACTTGCCCCATCCGCCAGCGACCAAAAATCCATCGAAAGCTGGTCGAAACTGCGCCGCCGAAAGGAATAGCGAGACAGAATGAATCGCGCGATTAGCGTCTTCGGACTTGGCTACGTAGGCACGGTCACGGCGGCCTGCTTTGCCCACATGGAACACAACGTCATCGGAGTCGACCTCAGCTCAGGCAAGGTCGAAGCCATGTCTGCGGGACGCAGTCCGATCGTTGAACCACGGGTTGAGGGTCTGATTTCCGAAGCACACGCCGCGAAGCGCCTGAATGCCACCTCGAGTTCCGAAGCAGCAGTGCTGAACTCCGACATCTCGTTTCTTTGCGTCGGAACACCCAGCCTGCGCAACGGCAAGCTGGACCTGGGTCACATCGAACCGGTCTGTCGCGATATCGGCCGAGTCCTCAAAAAGAAAAGTGTGTTTCATCTGGTGGTCTTGCGCAGTACGGTTCTGCCCGGCACCGCCGAGACGATCGTTGTGCCGGCACTCGAGCAAGCCAGCGGCAAAAAGATGGGCAAAGACTTCGGCGTATGCGTCAATCCTGAGTTCATGCGTGAGGGAACAGCAGTCGCCGACTTCCTCGAACCTGCGATGACGATCATCGGCGCGGCTGATTCCGCGCATAGCGGCATGCTTCGCGAAATATACAAATGGGCACCCGGCAAGATATTTGAAACGTCCTTTCGGTCTGCCGAGATGACGAAGTACGTCTGCAACGCATGGCACGCCGTGAAGGTTTCGTTCGCAAACGAAGTCGGCACACTGGCTCGCGAACTTGGCGTGGACGCCGAATCGGTGGTTGAGATCTTCACTGCCGACACCAAGCTCAACATCTCGCCGACTTATCTGAAGCCGGGCTTCGCGTTCGGTGGGTCGTGCCTGCCCAAAGACGTGCGCGCACTCAACTACCGTGCGAAAGAACTAGACCTGAATCTGCCGCTTTTTCAGGCCATCATGCCCAGCAACGACGAGCATCTAGAGCGCGCAGTCAACATGGTGCTCTCTACTGGTAAAAAGAAAGTTGCGCTGCTCGGGTTGAGCTTTAAGGCCGCCACCGACGATCTCCGCGAGAGCCCGCAAGTGCAACTTGCTAAGCGCCTCCTCGGCGAAGGCCGCGACCTGAAGATCTGGGACGACAACGTCTCACTCGGTCATCTCATTGGTTCGAACCGCCAGTACATCGAGGAGGTTATCCCGCACATCGGATCGCTACTCTGTAAGGACCTGGCAACGGCACTTGCGGATGCGGAAGTGGTCATCATCGGCACACGCGGCATCGACCGCAACACGCTGGCCAACCACATTCGCCCGGGGCAGATCGTGATTGACCTCGTGAATCTGGAGAAATCTCGTCGCGTTTCCAACAACGGCTCGTATCACGGGATCTGCTGGTAGACAACGATGAAGATTCTCTGGGTCAAGCCTGGCAAACTGCTTCCGCTCGACACCGGGGGGAAACTGCGCACCTATAACATCCTGCGCAAGCTAGCCGCAGCCCATGAACTGACCTACCTCTCTTACTACGGCGGGCAACGCGACGAAAGCTACGAGCGCGAGATCCTCACGCATGTGCCGGGCACGTTTTCGATTTATACGGCCGCGCCCGACACCACCGCCGCCGAACGCTATCTCGACTACCTGCGCCGGCTCATCTGGCGCGCCCCTTATGCGGTGAGCAAGTTCACCGCTCCGCAGGTACAGCAGGTTTTGAGCGAGTGGATTCGCGCACGCCGTTTCGACGTCGCGGTGTGCGATTTTCTTTCAAGCACCTTGAATTTCCCTGAAAACCTGGCCACACCGACCGCGCTCTTCCAGCACAATGTCGAAACGGTTCTTTGGAAGCGCAAGGCTGAAATGGAAGTGAAGACGTTCGATCGTCTCGTATCGAAAATCGAATACGCGAAGATGCGTCGGTTTGAACCGCAGCAGACGCGCCGCTTCCACCACGTGATCGCCGTCTCGGAGGCCGACCGTCAGGCCATGAGCAGCATGGTCGACCCTTCCCACATCAGCGTCGTTCCTACCGGTGTCGATCTCAGCAAATATCGCTACGATCCAGCCGCTCGTCCGGAGGGGCCGATTGTGATCTTTACGGGCTCCATGGATTGGGAGCCCAACATCGACGGGGTGGAGTTCTTCTGCAAGGAAGTCTGGCCGCTGGTTCTCGCGAAAATTCCGCAAGCGCACTTCCGGATCGTCGGCCGCGATCCCCATCCGCGCGTCAAGAAACTGGCGTCCGAATCGGTTGAGGTCACAGGGACGGTGCCATCCATCGTCGACCACTTACGCGAAGCCGCTGTATTCGTCGTACCCCTTCGGATTGGCGGGGGAACCCGCATCAAGATCTACGAAGGCATGGCAATGGGCAAAGCCACGGTTTCAACAACCATCGGGGCCGAAGGCCTCGACGTCGAACACGGCCGCGACATCCTGCTTGAAGACACGTCGGCGAGCTTCGCCGATGCCATCGTCACTCTCCTGCAAGACGAAAACGTGCGTCAGCGCTATGAGGCCGCAGCAGCAGCCACGGCCCGGAAATATGACTGGTCGGTGATCGCCCAATACTTCGTGGCCGTCCTTCAGAAAACAATCGACGCCGCATCAGGAATCAATGCAGCCCGTGAGCCAACCGCCGGAGTCAGGGCCTGAGACATGCTGAAACCCTCGTCCCAAACCGCTTTCGACAACCGAGTGGTAGTGCGCCCGGCGAGTTTTCACCACGTTGGCTACGTCGTCAGATCGATAGCCGAGGTCGGCCAGGACTTCGCCCGGTCGCTCGGTACGGAATGGGATGGCGTCATCATTCATGATCCACTGCAAGAGGCGCGTGTTACGTTTATGCGCTGCGGTGGTCCTGAAACGCCGGCTGTCGAACTCGTGGAACCCGCCAGCGACAATTCTCCACTGCATAAGGTTGTCGCCAAGGGCGGCGGACTACATCACATCTGCTACGAAGTGGATTCGTTGGATGTGCAGCTTCCTCAGAGCCGGGCCGCGGGGTGCCTGGTGGTCAAAGATCCTCTGCCTGCAGTGGCCTTTGGGGGACGCCGGATCGCCTGGGTTTATACGCGGCAGAAGTTACTGGTGGAATATCTTGAGCGCTAGAAACTCTCACCAGCAATCTCGAACCTGTGAATAGCACCGAAGCACGCCAAGAAATCGATCGCCTGATCGCGGCACAGGACGCACCGGCTGCCGCCCGCGCCCTCGCCGACTTGTGGGCGCACGAGGCGAGCCCGTCGGCTGCCGGCTTTGTGGTGCCGCGCTTCGAACAGCTGCGGCCAGCTCTCAAGCTGCAGCCTTACCGGCTTGCGATCCTTCGTTCGTTCACGGTCGAGCCGATGGCGCCTCTGCTCCGCGCCGCGGCTTTCTGCGCGGGACTCGACCTCGTCGTACATGTCTCCGATTTCAACGCACACGTTCAGGCCATCATGGACGCGGGCAGCCCCCTCTACGGATTTGCAGGGGATGCCGTGATTCTTGCTGTCCAGACCCGTGACGTCGCTCCCGAACTTTGGAATGATTTCACCGGATTAACCGCCGACCAGGTCCAGAGCGCCGTCACCCGCGTTTCCGGTGAATTTCGCAATTGGATTCGTGTTTTTCGGAACAAAAGCCAGGCACATCTCATCGTTCACAACCTCGAAGCGTCTGACACTCCATCGGGCGGATTGCTCGACGGGCAAAGCGCGAATGGTCAGAGCGTCGCAATTGCAGAGATCAATCGCAACCTCCAGCAGGCGGCATCCGAGAACACTGGCGTCCATATTCTCGACTACGACGCGCTCGTCGCCCGTCATGGACGTGCAAACTGGCATGATGAGCGGAAGTGGCTCACCGTCCGCCTGCCAATTGCGACGATCCATCTGAATCACATGGTTCGGGAGTGGATGCGTTTCCTCCACCCACTGACCGGCAAAATCTCAAAAGCGCTGGTCGTCGATTTGGACAACACGCTCTGGGGCGGAGTCATCGGTGAAGATGGCCTGACCGGTATCAAGCTCGGCACCGAATACCCCGGCGCCGCATTTCAGGCTGTCCAGCGCGCGCTGATCGATCTCTACCGGCGAGGCATCCTGCTGGCCATCTGCAGCAAGAACAATCAGGAAGACGCGCTCGAAGCCATCCACAAACATCCGGGCATGATCCTGAAGCCGGAGCAGTTCGCGGCCATGCGTATCAATTGGGGCGATAAATCCCAGAACCTCCGCGAGATCGCACAAGAACTGAACATCGGCGTCGATGCGCTGGCTTTCCTCGACGACAATCCCATCGAGCGGCAGCAGGTCCGCAGCGCGCTTCCCGAAGTTTTCGTCCTGGATCTGCCATCAGACGCGATGGAATTCGCGCGAATCATTCGCGAATGTCCGGTCTTCGAACGATTGACTCTGTCCGCCGAAGACCAACGGCGCGGAGCCATGTACCAGGCACAGCGTGAACGGGAGCAACTGGAACAAAACATCACCTCCCGCGAGGACTTCTACCGTTCACTCCAGCAGGAAGCCGAGATTTTCCCACTCACGAAGGCGACCCTCGCCCGCATCGCCCAGCTCACAAACAAGACAAATCAGTTCAATCTCACGACCCGACGCTACACCGAACAGCAGATCTCAGAGCTTGTGGCCAAGCCCGGCTGGGATTGTTACTCCATCCGCGTGCGCGACCGCTTCGGCGACAACGGCCTCGTCGGCGTCGCCATCACCCACCAGCAGGGCGACACCGCTGAAATCGACACGTTTCTCCTCAGCTGCCGCGTCATCGGCCGGACAATCGAAACTGCGTTCTTGTCGTTTCTTGTGGGCCAGGCGCGCAGCAAGGGCGCCCACCAACTGCAGGGCTGGTTTCTGCCGACCAAGAAAAACGCTCCCGCCCGCAATTTTTACTCGGAACACGGCTTCACTCCCGCACACCGGAACGGGGATGGTACGCTCTGGACATTGAACCTCACTCGCGACTCACTCCCGGCTCCCGAGTGGATCCGGCTGCACGTTCTGAACGGAGACAAATAACGCATGTCCGCACCGCTGTTCGACCGGCTTCGCACCATCGCCGCCGATGTCCTCGAAGTTACACCAGCAAAAATCTCCGCTGATTCTTCTCCCGAGAGCATTGAGACCTGGGACTCGGTCCATCACCTCAACCTTGTTCTCGCGTTAGAGCAGGAGTTCAATCTTCAATTCGAGCCCGAAGAAATCGACCAGATGAAGGACATCCAGCACATCCTCGACATTCTCGGCAGCAAGGTCGCCTAGCCACGCCAGCCATGGCCATCGCCATCCACCCCTACACCGAAGATCGGATCGCGGCGGTGAAGGCCTTCAATCAACGTCTAGGAGCTGGTGGCGTCGCCCCGGAATTTCATTTCCCCGAATCGCACATCCCGTATTGGCTTCCCCCGCTCGACGGCCGCCGCCTCTATCAGGAGTTTTACGTCGCGCTCGAAGGCGACACCGTTCGAGGCGCCTTCATCCTCAAGCACCAGGATTTTTCGCTTTCTGGCGCGACCGAGCCGGTCGTCTATTACCATCTCCCGGTCTCCGAAGGAATCGTAAACAAGGCCTACGCCGGCGTGGGAGTACTCATGCTGCGCAGCGCGGTGAAGATGCAGCCCGTGCTCTTTGCGCTCGGGATGGGCGGATTCGACCGTCCACTACCCACTATGCTGAAGGCGATGGGGTGGTCGCTCAGCGAAGTTGCCTTTTACTTTCGCATCAATCATCCGGTGCGATTTCTGCGCCAGATTGCGCCCCTCCGTCGATCCTTCGGACGTCGCGCGCTCGCCAATCTCGCCACCTTCTCCGGCGGGGGATATCTCGCGATTAAAACCGCCCAATCGCTCCGCACCTCAAGAGGCGATCGGAGCATCCGAACCGAGATCGTCCGCAGTTTCGGCCCATGGGCGGACGAACTTTGGCGGCACAACGCGTCTCGCTATCCTCTGATTGCCGACCGCAGCAGCGCTGCCTTGAACGTCCTCTATCCGCCCGGTAAGGATTTCATTTGCCTGAGAATTACACGCGCAGGCGAAACTGTCGGTTGGACGGTCCTACTGGACACACAGATGCGCGACAACAAGTACTTCGGCAATTTGCGTGTGGGTGCCATGGCTGACTGTTTCGCTGCTCCTGAGCATGCGGCCCAAGTCATCCAGGCCGCCACGCAAATTCTCGAAGAACGCAACGTTGACCTGGTGATCGCCAATCACTCGAACACCGCGTGGGGCAAGGCGTTTCTATCCAACGGATACTTCGAAGGTCCGTCGAATTTCATCTTTGCCGCTTCCAAGGCGCTTGCCGAAAAACTTGCACCCTTGGACACGAACCGCCCAAACATCTATTTCATGCGCGGAGACGGCGACGGTCCGGTGAACTTATGAGCGGCGTCCCTCGTCAGGTTTATCTGATGTACCACGAACTCGAACTGCCCAGCCGCCCCCTCTGTCAGGATGAACCAGGCTACATTCGTTACATCGTGACGGCCTCCGACTTTCGCGCGCAGATGAAGTTCCTCAAGGACTCGGGCCTGGGTGGGATGAACGTCACGACGGCTCTCGACAATCCGGACCGCAGAGGCGTTGTCATCACATTCGACGACGGTTGCGAAACCGATCTGATCTGCGCCACTCCCGTGATCCGTGAGTTCGGCTTCAACGCAACCTTCTATGTGACTGTGGGTTTCCTGGATACCCGCGGCTACCTCTCGCGCGCCCAACTCCGGCAACTCAGCGAACTCGGCCTGGAGGTTGGCTCGCACTCGATGACTCATGCCTATCTCTCCGATCTCTCCCAGGAGCAGATCCATCATGAACTCGCCAGCTCTAAACAGGCACTGGAGCAGATCACCGGCCGCCCCGTCCAGCATTTTTCCTGCCCCGGCGGCCGATGGAATCCCCGCGTCGCCGAAACTGCCCGGCAAAGCGGTTATCGGTCAGTGACCACTAGTCGCGTTGCCACAAATTCTCCGAGCTCCGACCTATTTGCTCTTGGCCGCGTTGCCATCATGCGCGGAACCACCCTCACTACTTTCGAAGAGAAAACCAAAGGTCATGGCCTTTGGAAACTTCGACTCCGCGATTCCGGAAGAAGTGCCGTAAAGCATCTCCTCGGCAACCGCGCCTACGATCTCCTCCGCTCGCAAATCCTTCGAAAAAACGCGCCCAACGATAAGTCAGAGCGCATGGAGTAAGTTTTACTGCCGCTCGATTCGATTACTTCGATGACTCAACACACTCGCCGCTCTCAACACGGTAATCGAAAGATGTACTTCTGTGTCTCGACGGTCCAATGCCCTCCAGTTATCTATGTAGTCACGCGGTCAGCAGTTTAAAGTCCTCCACAGGACTCGCAACGTTGACGTCCCCCAAAATCCGTTTCGAGGACGGTGTGATGTTTAACCTGGTTAGCCCCCGATCCAGCGTTCGCTCCAACTTCCTTCAAAATCGATATTCTTCGACAGTGTTTCTGGCGGTAATTTTTATTCTCTCACTCGTTCTGGCCACCACGGCCTGCTCAACGCTCAACGCCTCCGGCACGCCTTCCATGGCCCCAGAACCGATCGCCATGTCGGCGACCTTTCCGACTGCAACTGTTGGCAACTCATATAACGCAGTCATCAGCGTAAACGGCGGCATCGCTCCTTACACTTTTCAAACGCGGAGCGGCTCGCTCCCACCAGGGTTGAGCCTGAACAGCAGCACCGGCGCTGTCTTTGGCATGCCGAAAGCGGCTGGAAGTTTTACCTTCACGATCGCGGTCACGGATAAAAATGCGGCTGCAGAAGGCGCGAAGACGTTCGCGATGATGGTGCAGCACCCTGCGCCGAAACCGGTTTCAGTGGAGATTTCACCCAGCGCCGTAACGATTACGTCCGGCGGCAATCATCAGTTCACCGCCTTAGTGTCCAATGCCAGCACACCGGCCGTGACCTGGACAGCCTCCGGCGGCACCATCACCTCTTCCGGAATGTTCACGGCTCCGAAGGTAAACACCTCGACCACATTCCACCTGACTGCTACGAGCGTTGCCGATCCCACCAAGACGGCTAGCGCAGTGGCCAACGTCGACAAGGCCGCCCCGGCTCCCCCCCCCCCCACAAGCGCAGCGGCTTTAGCTCTAACCAGCACGGCCTTGCCCGAGGCAACTGAGGGCACACCTTACACAGCGGGCCTGTCGGCGTCCGGTGGCACCACTCCGTACTCGTGGAAACTGTCGGGCTCGTTGCCGTCCGGATTCGTCTTCAACGCAAGCCAGGGAGCGATCAGCGGCATCACTAGCCAGTCAGGAGCGTTCGCGATCACAGCTTCAGTCACGGATGCAACCGGCCACACGGCCTCTCAGAAACTCACGCTCAGCGTTTCCGCCGCAACTACCGGTAACTTCGACGGCCCGGCAGAGTTGCCCCGCGCGTACGTAAGCAGCTCGCTGGCCGATACCCCCGCGCCCGGAACTGTTCACTTCGTGAGCACGCCAGCGGCGTTGCAGTCTGCTTTGAATTCTGCCAATTGTGGAGACACAATCTCGCTCACCGCGGGAACCACTTTCACTGGATCCTTCGTTTTTCCTGGGAAAGCTTGCGATGACAAGCACTGGATTGTCGTCCGCACGAGCGCGCCCGACAGCGCGCTTCCACCCGAAGGAACGCGTCTGACACCGTGCTATGCTGGGGTCGGTTCTCTACCGGCGCGGCCGGCGTTCTCGTGCGCTTCCACGAAGAACGTCATGGCCAAGATCGCCTTCAACCTGGCGGGCAGCGGCCCCATCGTTCTCGGCACCGGCGCGAACCACTATCGATTCGTCGGAATTGAGATCACCCGTAGTCTGCCGAAAGCCATTGTCTACGATTTGGTCGGCACCGAGAAGGGTGGCGCCGTCGACCACATTGTGTTCGACCGTATGTGGATTCACGGAACAGCTCAGGATGAGACCACCCGCGGCGTGATGCTCTCCGGCACTACGAACGTCGCCATCGTCGATTCGTTCTTCAGCGACTTCCACTGCGTTGCCATAAGCGGTGCTTGCGGGGACTCGCAGGCAATTGCCGGTGGCTTGGGCGATTCGGCTCAGGGATCCTTCCGAATCGTGAACAACTATCTCGAAGCGGCTGGCGAAAACATCATCTTTGGCGGCGGTGAAGCAACCGTCACCCCTGCCGACATCGAGGTGCGTCGTAACTTTTTCTTCAAGCCGCTATCCTGGATGAAGGGCGCATCGAATTTCGTCGGTGGACGCGATGGCCATCCATTTATTGTCAAGAATCTGTTCGAATTGAAAAATGCAGAGCGCGTGCTCATTGAGGGCAATGTCTTTGAGGGTTCCTGGGGAGGATTCACCCAGGTCGGCTTCGCGCTACTTCTCACTCCGAAAAATCCGGGGAACTGCCCGGTCTGCAAGGTCCGCGACATAACCATTCGCTATAGCACGTTCTCGCATGCGGGAGCTGCCATGCAGATCGGAAACGGCTTGTCGGATACCGGTTTCGCCGCCGAAGAAGGCAGCCATTATTCCATCCATGACGACGTCTTCGACGACATGTTCTATCCCGGCTGCACCAGTTGCAATGGTGTAATGTTCCAGATCACATCGGATTATCGCGCACCGCAAACATTCTGGTTGCACGATGTGAGTATCAGTCACGTTACCGTAGCCTCCGATCGTGCGCGGGCAGGTTGGACCATCGCTGGTCCAATTGGTCAAAAGAACTTTGAGTTCTCGAACAACATTATCGACAGCGGAGCCGGTTCAAACAGCAACGCCGGCGGAGGAGCGGTTCAGTGCTATTTCGGAAAGGCGCTAATCGTAGGGGTTCTCGACAGCTGTTGGTCGAGCTACAGCTTCACTGAAAACCTCATCATTATCACACCTCCCAACATTACCTGGCCCGCAGGAAATTACCAGATGACCAGCAATGCAGCCGTCGGCTTCGTCAACTTCAACGGGGGGGTGGGCGGCAATTATCAATTGGCGGCGAACAGCCCGTACAAGGGCAAGGCCGCTGATGGCAAGGATCCCGGCGCCGACATTACTGCTGTTAATGCTGCTATCGCTGGCGTGCGCTAACTGTTAAAAAATTCGAGCACGGGAAACCCGCAATGCCAGTTACGCCGGTTTTGCGGGTATTTTCTTTTCATCTGTACGCCCACATTACTAGATGCTAACCTGCCAAAAAGGTCTGTTGAAACGCATTCGCTAGTGGTTCCCCGTCCAGGTCTGATCACGGGTGGCCCATGGCGAAACCACCGAAACCATGGACACGCAGCTTCAGGAGCCCGGCAAGCTCCAAGTATTCGACTTGCTGAGCTCCGCCACTTTAATTAATCGGATCACCAGCCGCCACGCGGAGGTCGCTACGTTCCACGTGCGCGGCCCACAGGGCGGTTCCGTCGTTGCCGTGAAACACGTCCTGGTGAACGGCGTGCCTGCGAAACAATCCATTCAAAACGAATTTAAAATCCTTGGCGAGCTGGAAAGCGCCCTGGGAAAAGTGCTCTCCCGCAGCATCCCTCGTCCACTGCTGCTGCTCGAGAATGAGGCAACCATTGTCTTCACCTTCGTTCCCGGCGCTCCATTCGACCGCTTGCTTCGGCAATACGCCAATGTTGTTACGGCGCCGTTCAATATTGTTGGCGCAAGGGCTCTGGACCGCCACGCCCATCGCATCGGGGATTGGCTCAGGGCATTCCATAACGCGACCGCCGTGAGCGATCAGGCTTTCGACAATTTTCGTTTTTCGGAAGAGCTCGACTCCTTAATCGCGAAGTGTGCATTGCAGGGGCTTCAAAGCTCCGCCTTGAACAGAGTCCGGGACGAAGCACTCCGGCAGAGCGCGAACACATCCGGCAGTCCAATGCCCGCGGCAATCACACATGGGGACTTCCTGCCCCAAAACATCTTGCTAGAAGAGGGGGAGCCCGGCGTCATTGACTTCGCCAGCGCCACTCGCTCGGCGCCGGTCTACCTGGATCTCGCCCACTTTGTCGGCTACTTGTTGATCTTGTCGCGCAAACCTCTTTACCACGAAAAAACGATCGAGAGCGTCATCGGTGCGTTTTGTGATGGCTACCGGACACAACTCGACCTGAGCGTTTTCCGGCTCTATGTTCTCCGTGCGATCTTGAGAATAACCGTGGATTCAAACAATGCGCAGACATCCGAGTCCACAGAAACGACCGTGGAGCTTCTATCCAGCGTCCTCCGGGATGCACTTACAGGCCTGATCAGCAGATGAAAACAGATTTTGAAGTGGTGGATTATGACATCGAAAAGCGCGACTATCGCAACGTCAACAATTACGACGAAAAGCGTTACGCGGGTCCGGCCAATGAATACAAGAAAAAAGTCACCAGTAACGCCTACCACGAGTTGATCGGTCCCCTGGAAGGTAAACGCATCCTTGACGTCGGATGCGGAACGGGCCGCGGCGTTGCCGACTTCGTAGAGACTGCAAAGCTGACCGTGGGAGCCGATGCTTCTCAGGACATGCTGCTGACCGCTGCCGAGAAAATCAGAGGCCGGTCAGGCGTCGGGCTCGTCCGTTCCTACGCTCAGAGCCTTCCGTTTCCGCGCGGATATTTCGACGTCGTGACATCCCTAAATTTCCTCCACCTGTTCAGCCTGCAGACGCAAACTGACATGATCGCCGAGATGAAGCGCGTGGTTCGCCCCGGCG
>Ga0307478_10002520_pt1 | contig 14319 bp, 10 predicted proteins | sample atmos_gasesECM4C_2_FD_203713 | JGI IMG/M metagenome (GOLD analysis project Ga0307478, IMG submission 203713) | Hardwood forest soil microbial communities from Morgan-Monroe State Forest, Indiana, United States - atmos_gasesECM4C_05 | ecosystem: Environmental > Terrestrial > Soil > Temperate...
GTGCTGGCCAGCAAGTTCACCCAGTTGGATCGGGATAGCGCCGAAATTGACGCTCACCTGAATACGCTTGCGGAAGAAATGCAGCAACGCACCGGGATGGTGCAGCAACTGGAGAGCGAGAACGGGGAACGCACCCAGCGGGGCTATGCCATCGACGGAGAACTGAGGCAAAACCGCGACCGCCTGAATCAGATTGCCATGGAGATCGATCGCGGGCATGCGCGGCGCCGGACCAATGAAGAGCGGTGCGCGGAACTGGTGGCGCGGTCGGCTTCGTCGGACGCCCAACTGGAGCAGGCTCGCGCCCGCCTGGCATCTCTCGAGCAGGAACTGGCGTCGAACCAGCACATTCTGGAATCGGCGGCGGCGGACCTTGCGGCTGCCCAGCACGAGCTTGCGCTTTGCCAGCAGCAGACGAGTGCGGCCACGGCGGATCTTACGGCGCTGGAGCGCGAACTCGAGGCCGGGCGAGCGTCAATCATGGAAGCGGTTGCGGCGGCATCTCAACTGCGCAACCAGCTTACCCAGGCAGAGGAGCGCCTGGCGGCAGTGGATCGCGAGACGCAGCGCTTGCAGAACGAAATCTCTGCGGCGAATGTACAGGTCGAAGCTTTCGGAGGACAGCGGGGACAACTGGCGCTCGAGTTCGAAACGGTATCGCAGCGGGTCAGCGGGCTGAGCGCCGAGATCGCACACCTACGGCAGACACTCGAAACCAGGCGCCAGGAAGAGAACGAAGCCAAGCGTCAGCTTGATGGCCTGCGGGCCGAGTTCGCTTCGGCGTTGGGAAAGAAAGGATCGCTCGAAGCGGTGATCGCTGAGCACGGTTACTCTACGGAATCGGTGCGGCGCCTGTTTCAGTCCGGATCGCTGCAAGGCGGATTCGCTCCGGCTGGCGTGCTGGCTGATTTTCTGGAAGTCGAACCGCAGCACGAGCGGGTAGTGGAAGATTTTCTGCGCGACGAACTCAATTACATCGTCGTGAAATCGTGGGATGCGGCGGACGAAGGTTTGCGCCTGCTGCGCAGCGATGTCGATGGCCGCGCAACCTTCCTTGTACATCCAGAAGATTCGCAGGCGAAGTTTTCCTTTCTGGTGGACGAGACCGCGCGCTCAGTTCCGCCCCACCCCATTCTGCCTTTGAAGAACACGATCCGCGTGCTCGACGGGTTCGGGAAGTCGCTGGAAGTGATTCTCCCCAAATTGCGCGACGGCTACATTGTGCCCGACGCCGCTCTGGGCCGCGAACTTGCCCTGGAAAATCCTGACGCGTTCTTCCTCTCGCAATCGGGGGAGTGTTTCCACAACGTAACGGTGACCGGGGGCAAGCAGCGCGCCGAAGGTCCGCTCTCCATGAAACGCGAGTTGCGCGAGGTGCTGCGCACCCTCGAAGACCTCGAACGCGCACTGCGGGACGGCGAAGCACGAGTCATGATGCTGAGCCGTGAAATCAAGGAGCTCACTTCCCTGCTCGACCGTCTCGAGGAAGAGAAACGGGAAGCGGAAAAGCAAGCGATGACCTCCGGACATATGCTGCATCAACTTGATGCAGAGATGGGGCGGGTCGGGGAGCGTCTGGGCGTAAGCCGTGCGGAGCTTGCACGTCTAGCCATGGAACGCGCCGAGCAGCAAGCCATCCTCGCCGCGCGCCACAGCGAGATCTCGGCTGCGGAGGAGACTCGCGCGGAGATTGAACGGCACGTGGCGGTCGCGCAGGAGCAAATGATTTCGGTGAAGGAACGGCGCGATCAGGCGGCTCAAAACACTTCGCACCATGTCGCCCGGGTTGCGGGGCTCGAAGAGCGTCACCGTTCCGCGACCGCAGGGCTCGACCGGATCCGGTCGCTGGTGAACGAAATGCGCGAGCGCGTGCACGGGCTGAGCACGCAGATCGACGCGTCGGCGGCGGAGAAGGTACAACGCGAGAACGAAAACCAACTGCTCGCGAATCAGCTCGTCGAGCTTGAGGCGGAAAAAAACGCGGGCGAGGTCCGCGAGGGTCTGTTGCAATTCGAGTCCGAACAAATCCGCGCGCGTCTGGCGGAGATCGACGAAGCGATGCGGTCGGCTCGGCAACTGCTTGATCAGGCGCGCGACCGGCGTGGCGAACTGGCCGCCATGGCCGCCAAGCTTCAGTCGGACGCGCAATACATGGCCGACTCCTGCCTGAACGATCTTGGCGTACAGCGCCACGAACTGATGGCCGACACGACCATCCCGATTGCCGCGGGCGAGCAGCTTGCCACGGAGGACCAGGCCTACCGCGAGATGCGGACGCGGCTCGACAACATGGGCCCGGTCAACATGATGGCACTCGAGGAATACAAGGAAACCGCCGAGCGGCACCAGTTCCTTCAAACCCAGCGGCAGGACCTGCTCGACTCCATCCAGAACACGATCGCGACCATCAAGGAGATCGACACGGTTTCGCGGCAGAAGTTCGAAGAGGCGTTCCACAAGATCAACGAAAACTTCCAGCTCACGTTCCGCAAGCTATTCGGCGGCGGTCACGCCTTCATGCGGCTCACGGACGAGGAAAACAGCGCGGAGAGCGGTATCGATGTGGTGGCTTCGCCTCCGGGCAAAAAGCTGCAGAGTGTGCTGTTGCTCTCTGGAGGCGAGAAGGCTCTTACCGCGCTCTCGTTGCTGGTGGGAATCTTCCAGTACGCTCCCAGCCCGTTCTGCATTCTGGACGAGGTGGATGCTCCGCTGGACGAGGCCAACATTGGCCGCTTCACCGACCTGGTGAGGGAAATGAGCGTGCAGACCCAGTTCGTACTCATCACGCATAGTAAGAAGACGATGAGCATCGCGCCGGTGCTGTACGGAGTGACGATGCAGGAGCCGGGAGTCTCGAAGCTCGTGTCCGTGCGCTTCGGAGCGACTGCGTAAAAGAGTAGCGCTGCCGTCCCGGCGGCTGTCGGGCAGGCGTCCCGCCCGACCCTTGGGACGGCAAGATGCAGGCGCTACACGATTGAGTCCCAGATATCCACGCTCATCCTCAGCTTTTCCACAAACGCAGATCCCGCAAATCCGGTGTCTGACGGGCGTTTTCAACCGCACACGAGAGGTGTCAACATTTTTCCGATCAAGAAGATGAGGGCGTCACATGGAGGTATGACGTATATCGTTGACAAAAATTTATGGGCAGCTAGAATACGCCACGTTTTTTGCCTGTAAAATTTCATCCATGAGCTCATCCGTACTTGAATCCGTTCTGCTGCGAACCGAATTCCAAGACCTCCAGCTACACGCGAGCGGGAAGGTTCGCGATGTCTACCGACTGGATAGTGACCGGCTTCTCTTTGTGGCGACAGATCGAATTTCCGCGTTCGATTACATTCTCGCGACGGGCATCCCGCACAAGGGAAAGGTGTTGAACCAGATTTCGCTGTTCTGGTTCGACTTTTTAAAGGACGTTGTGCCCAATCATCTGATCACGGCGGATGTTCAGCAATACCCGGCGGAGATCCAAAAGTATGCCGAGCAGCTGCGCGGCCGCTCTATGGTGGTCATGAGTGCGGCGATGGTGCCTGTGGAATGTGTAGTGCGAGGCTACATCTCCGGTTCAGCGTGGAAAGAGTACAAGGCCACGGGCAAGGTGTGCGGAATCGAACTGGCCAAGGGCCTGCGCGAGTCCGACCAATTGCCCGAGCCGATCTTCACGCCGTCAACCAAGGCGACCAGCGGTCATGATGAGAACATTCCTTTCTCGGAGATGGTTCGACTGGTGGGGGCAGAGCTTGCCGAAGAGCTGCGTGATCTGACAATCAAGATTTATAAGAAAGCAGCCGATTACGCGCGGACACGGGGGATCATCATCGCCGATACGAAGTTTGAATTTGGCCGGACAGCGCGGGGAATCACCCTGGCAGATGAGGTGCTAACGCCGGATTCGTCGCGTTTCTGGCCAGCGGACAAGTATCAACCCGGGCGTGCCCAGGATTCTTACGACAAGCAGTATGTCCGGGATTACCTTGAGGAGATTCGCTGGAACAAGCAGCCGCCCGCCCCCGCGTTGCCTGCGGAGGTGGCACGCAAGACCAGTGACAAGTACCTGGAGGCGTATCAGCAATTGACGGGACGCGCGCTGGATGTGTAGGCGAGTCAGGCTCCGCGAGAGCGGACCATGAACGTCGCCGACTGGGCGATCCTGGGAGTGGTGTTAGTGTCGACGGTAGTGGCGGCGTCCGAAGGCTTTTTTCACCAGGCATTTGGGATCGCAGGCCTGATCGTGGGCTATCTATTGGCCGCCTGGCAGTACCATCGCCTGGCGGAACGGTTTGAACCCCATCTGAAATCACCCTGGCTGGGCGAGATCGCCGCTTTCGTCATTATTTTTATCGCAGTCGTGATCGTGGCGGGCATTGCTGGCCGCATTGTCCGCTGGGCGATGAAGGAAGCCGGCCTCAGCCTGTTTGACCGTCTGCTCGGCGCATTGCTGGGATTCGTGAAAGGCTCGTTGTTCGTATCCATCATCCTGATGGGAATGACGGCGTTCACGCCCACGTCGAAGTGGCTGGATGGCTCAGAGCTGGCCCCTTACTTCCTGGTGATCGGAAGAGCAGCAATTTGGGTAGCACCTTCCCAGTTACGCGGAAGATTTTACGAAGGGCTGGACATGGTACGGCGGGCGCACATGCCGTCGGCTCCTGATCTGGCTCCCAAGGCCTCACAGTAAGAAGGCCGCTTGCAGAATTTGACCACTGACGCTTTGCCAGAGAAAGAGAGAGCCCGTGAAAGATCAACTCGAAGCGCTCATTATGCAGATGTACAAGAGCAATATCCTCTACTCCGAGGCAGTGCGTGAATTCAAGAAGCGCTTTATCTTGACCGTGCTGCAGGAAAACAAGGGCAACCAGTGCCGCGCCGCGCGCGAGCTGGGCATGCATCGGAACACTCTTAGCCGCACGCTGAGCGAATTGAAGATCGACGTGCGACAGCTGCGGGACGGCGTAAAGCGTCCGCCACGGAGTGCGCGTCCCGTGACGATGGAGAAGAAAGCGATTCGATAGGGCCGCGGGCCTGGACAACACGTCGATTCCCACTCCATATAATATTTTTGCTTTGAAGGCGGGCCGACTTCAGGCGGGCCCTACATATTGGGGAAGGCTTCAGCCGCTGAGAAGTGTCGTAAACCACCCCAGCGGCTTTTCATCCGCCTCCATCCTCAGCGCCCGGGGAAAGAAAGGCCTCATTTCAACGGTTGAGAATGAAGTTGCTATCCTAAGTACATGCGAGAGTTTGAGACGGGCGGATTTCACGTTGAAATGCTTGGCGGTCTACCGGGAGCGTCTTCTTTGGAAATTCATCAGTTTGCTCGACGCGGCCAGTCGACCCATTCGGAGGGGGCGGTCCTCGAGATTAAAGGTCCGACGAAAAGCTGGATCGGCAACTTTCAATCGGGTCGCTTCTACCAAGGATTAACCGACGTATTCCCATTTCAAAATCAGCCGTCCGTCTTCGTATTTGCGGGAGGTCAAGGTTACAGATTGCGTTTGGATTCCCCCAGCCTGTACGAAGTATTGGAAATCATTCCCGTTCTTGGCGCTCGACATATTGGCCAGCAGGACTGGATCGTCCTCTGGGACTTCACAAGATTGGAAGCGCATTCTGCCAACGGGATCGTGTGGAGGACCCTCCGCCTCTCTTGGGATGGCCTTTCAATCACAGAGGTCCGCTCGGACTACATGAAGGGAATTGGGTGGGATGCGGCTAATGAAACAGAGGTCGAGTTCAGAGTTGATCTGTCAACCGGGCAACACACTGGCGGGCCAAAGAATGTCCCACAATAGTGAACCGTACGGTTCTCAGTTGAGGCTAGCAGAAGACCTCAGCGGCTAAAGCCGCGTTCATTGAGCGAACTTTATGGCTCGGCTGAAGCCGACCCCTTTCAAAGCGACAACAGGACTTTTTCGGCCCGTCTGAATGTAGGTCCATTTCAAGGCCGAGTGGCCTCGGATTTCCTGAACTTGTTTAAGCAAGTTACGGGGCACTCGGACCCAGGTTAGCGTGCAAAGAGCGGACGCGAACCTGGGGCACCAAGCGCCCTTTCAAAGCAAGAACATTTTTCGGAGTTCTCTCCTTAAGAGTGGAAAACTGCGCTACCAGCCCTAGCAGGTTGCGGAAAAACTCGATTTGAAGCGGACGCGGTACCGCGAAACTCTCTTGTTTCCACAGCACAATCTGATAAGAAGAAGGCATGCGCGGAAAAGATGAGCAACAGTTGGACGTGTTCAGCTACATCAGCCCCGAGCAGCGAGTTCCGCACGATCACCCCTTGCGCCCCCTTCGTGTCATGACCGATGAGGCATTAAGGGAACTGCAACCACGGTTCAACAAGCTGTACGCCAAGACGGGACGACCGTCGATCGCGCCAGAGAAGTTGTTGCGAGCGCTTCTGCTGCAAGCCCTGTACTCGGTGCGCAGCGAGCGAATGTTGATAGAACAACTCAACTACAACCTGCTGTTCCGTTGGTTCGTGGGCTTGAACATGGATGACTCCGTCTGGGACGTGACTGTGTTCACCAAGAACCGCGAGCGGTTGCTCGATGGGGACATTGCCGAAGCCTTCTTCCAAGCTGTGCTCCAGCAGGCGCGGGAGCGGAATCTGCTCTCAGACGAGCACTTTACGGTGGATGGGACACTGCTGGAGGCCTGGGCGAGTGTGAAGAGTTATCAGCGCAAGGATGCTAAGAACGGCGTTCCGCCGGACGATCCTGGCAATGCGACAGTGGACTTCCACGGGGAGAAGCGGTCCAACGAGACGCATCAATCGAAGACGGACCCGGATGCGAAGATGGCACGCAAAGGCAAGGGCAAGGAAGCCAAGCTGAGTTACAACGGGAATCTGTTGGTGGAGAACCGCCACGGGCTGATCGTGAACAGCGAGGTATTCGAGGCCAACGGAACCGCCGAACGCGATGCGGCGCTAGTGATGTTGGAACAGATTCCGGGCACGAGACAAGTAACCGTGGGAGGCGACAAGGCCTATGACACGGCAGATTTCGTGGCCGAATGCCGCAACCTCAAGGTCACGCCGCACGTGGCTCAAAATCTGGAGCGACCCGGTGGGAGTGCCATTGATGCTCGCACGACGCAGCACCCTGGATATGCCATTAGTCAGAGGAAGAGGAAGCGCATCGAAGAGTGTTTGGATGGCTGAAGACAATTGCGCTGTTGCGGAAAGGTCAGCATCGTGGAATCTTCAAGGTGGGATGGGCTTTCACCTTCGCGGCCGCAGCCTACAACTTAGTCCGTATGAAAAATCTGGCGATTCAAGCGATGTAAGCCGAGGTCGCAGTGTGCTCGCAGGACCGAACAATGAATCCGCGGAACACCAGCGGATGCAGCCAGAACCCTTCCCGAATTACAAAATCACTGAGACTGGAGAGAATCTAAGTCGCGGAGTCCATTTTTCCGCAGCCTGCTAGGGGATTTCCCTAGTTGTCTAGGCATCGCAACGGACATAGGTTAGACCACACGTAGGGCGTCACGCACCGCTTATTAGTCAAGTAACTTCGCGACGACGCAGCGACTAGTTTCTGCACAGCCGTTACTGGGTTCTTCGCCGGAAGGCGATTCGAGTGGTACGCGGGAGCGGTTCAGGGAATGCCATGTCCGATTATTCAGATGAACTCGCTGTGATAATTGCGGCCGCATCAATCTGCCCCGTATGTGAGACGTTGGTGTTTGCGTACCGCTCAAGGTGCCTGAAACATCACGATTCTGATTCGTGGGAGTTCATATGTCCGCTATGTGGCTCGGGCTTTACCGTGCCTGAGAGCGAACTAACCTTTCAATCTCTGCCCCGGGAGTGGCTCTCAGCGGGGGTCTACGCTGCGTAGGAGATGTCGGTGCGGAAGTGGGAACCAATCGGATTCTCGCAGGCACTCACGTTCGACCGGATGCTCACTCGAGCCGTGATCGCGCAACTAGGCAATCGAGCCGTTCAGAAAAGCAACACCGTCATACATTTCGCCAGACTTAAGTGAGCTCCTGAGCCCTGCAATCCACTCTTCGGCCGACAAACACCCGCTGCAACGTGACACCTATTTCCAGGAAAAACGATTGTTCGAAGTTTGCTGGCCCATGGCCGGTCGTCGTTGATGACATTGTCGCCCTTGGCAATGTTTGGACCGTCGATGAGGTTCCGAGCGGTACACGGGCGGACGTCCAAACACGCTTTAGGGATTTCCCTAGTTGTCGCAAGTATGAGCAAGACCTAGGCTGGTTTCGAAACAAGGCTTCGGCCGGGCGGAGACTTCCGCCTGAATTCAAGAACTGAGGGAATGAGAGGCATCTATGCACAAGAACACGATTCGAGTATGTCTCATGGCATTGTTCGCCCTGGCGTCGGTATTCGCTTTTGGCGCCGACAAAGCCGAAATCAAAGGAATGATCACTGCTCGGACTGGAGAAACCTTGGTTGTGGCTTCTTCCACAGGAAACGTTACCGTGGTCCTGACCGATGCTACAGCAACAAAAGATGACAAGGGGCTTTTTGGCCTGGATAAGCAACGTTTGTCCAACGTAGTGCTCATTCCGGGACTCAAGGTGGAGGTTGAAGGAACGTCAGACGAGCAGGGCCGGATCGTAGCGAAGACGATCACTACTGACGGCGACGATTTGGAAACCGCCGAGATGATCCAAGCTGGTTTGCATCCCACCGCGCAGCAGGTCGCGGCCAACATGCAGGCGATCGAACAGCACCAACAGGCTATCGCGGCGCAAAGTATGCAACTCGCGTCCAATAAGGAAAAGATCGAGGCCAACCAGCAGAGCATCTCTGCTCACCAAGAGCAAATTGAAAAGAACCTCAAGGACATCGAGGAAAACACGAATCGCTTCACTGCTCTGAGCGAATATGACGTGAAAGGGCAAGCGACCGTGCAATTCGGTAGCGGAAGTTCGAAGGTTTCGGCAAATTACCAAGAAGACCTTAAGAAGTTGGCCCAAACTGCCACCGCCTTGACTGGATACATCATTGAGGTGACCGGATATGCCGACGCGAGCGGAAGCGCTGCGGTGAATACGCAGCTGAGCGAAGACCGCGCTAAAGCGGTCATCAACTACCTACTGCAGCAGGGCGGCGTGCCGGTACGCCATATCGTGGCGCCGGGAGCGATGGGCGAATACGGAGCAGTAGCGACGAACGAGACGAAGGCTGGCAGGGCCGAGAACCGTCGGGTGGAGGTCAAAATCCTGGTGAACAAGGGCATCGCTGGCAGTTAGTAGAGCCCCTGTTTCAGCAATCGCCGAATTGGACGACCAGACTAGGGACCTTCGCCATTCTGCGCGGTTCGGCTCTTCATGGGACCACAGAACCGCAAATTGGCAATTTCAACTCCTTCCTCCTCTTGCCAAAGAGAAACTGCGAAATGTGCACAGTAAAGGTGAAAATCATCTTGCTCCTGGCGATCGCCCTGGCGACCGTGCCACTTCTCCAGGCACAGGATGACAGCGGCGACGAATGCAGAATTAACACCAACCTCGCCATGGTAATAAATGCCCCAGTAAATACTTCCGCTCAGGCCGTCGGCACCGGCTGGGGTATGGCGAGAGGAATCGGATATAACTTCGATCGCCGCAGTGCTGTTATCGGCGAGTTCAGGTGGAAAAGGGTCTACCCTTCGGGAGGGGCTCTCAAGCCGTTCGAAAGCGCATTGCAATCGACGGATCTTCACGGAAATACGGATTTCTATACTCTTACGGGTGAGTACCGGTTCGAGTTGCTAGGCCGTTTGCTCGGAACGTATCTCATCGGTGGCGGTGGCTGGTATTTCCGCAATACATGGCTCTCAAGTGAAGTTCCGTCAGGCACTGGCACCGTTTGCTCCTCAGCCTGGCGTTGGTGGGGATACCGCTGTACCTCGGGAATCGTAAAGCCCAACCAGCCCCCGTAACCTCCAGCACAAACGCATTCGGCGTGAACGGAGGGGCAGGCTTCACTGCCAGAGTCGGCGAGGCCTGAGGCAATCCGTCAAGTGCACGATCTCCTGAATTCTGCTAGCGAAATCGGGGCCGATCTTCATACGTTTTCACATCGCCTGCATTCCTCTACCTTGGAAAGATTGGTTGCTTGTTCCCGGGGTTAGCGCTCTATGTAAAGAGTTTGCCATCCAGAACGATATTGAAGTCAATTTTCAAGCCAATGATGTTCTCCGTTCCGTTCATCCCGATGTCTCTTTGTGCGTATTCCGTATTGTCCAGGAAGGCCTTCGCAATCTAAAGAAACACGGCACTGACCAAAGCACAAGTGCAATTGCGTAAATCCGGTCAACGAATAGTCGTGAGTATGCGCGACGAAGGCCTCGGATTCAACGTACGAGAGTTGGAGAATAAGGAGGGCCTTGGCATCCATAGCATGGAAGAACGTGCCTACTTGTTAGGCGGACGATTCAAACTTTATTCGGAACCCGGAAGGGGGACGGAAATCAAAGTTTCGGTCCCTCTCCAGCCTAGCTTGGGCCAGGCTGCACGATGATTCCGACCCGACAGGAATTGGCTTGAAGGGAAAGGCCGCGACTTGCGCGAGTCATGCCAAGGGGAACACTCCCTGGTTCGAGATCGACCTCTCGCGTTTTGCTCTTGCCAAACGAATCACAGGGTAGTATGACTAATCTCATAATCAGTAAGCTGGGCGTAGGTCTAATCCCTTTAAAGCCGTTTCTCGGATTTGGTTAGTAGACGCCAGAAAAGGCCGGCCCTATCTAACGCTCGGCCTGCGTCCCACCGGCGCAAGTTCAACCGGATTCACGGCACGACTTCGGAAGAAACGAGTTATTTTATGCTAACCCCCTACCAGAATGCTTCCCGCCCACGCGTCCTCGTTGCTGATGACCATGCGATCTTCGCCGAGACTCTGCGCTCCTACCTTGAGAAAACATACTCCATCATCGGGATCGTGGGCGATGGCCAGAGCATGCTGCAAGAAGCCATCAGGCTAAGGCCAGATGTAGTTGTTGCCGACATTTCCATGCCCCTGTTAAACGGACTGGATGCAGCCCGGAGAATCAGAGAACAGGCTCCCAAGGTCGGGTTCGTATTCCTGACCATGCTTGACGATGCGAATCTCGCAGCCGCAGCAATCGAACTTGGATCCGTGGCGTTTCTTCTAAAGCGCTCCGGTGGACTGGAACTGATCAAGGCAATGGAGGAGGTTTTGCATAGCCGGTCCTATCTGACCCCCAAGCTCAGAGCTGATGATTGGGTCGCTGCGAAAGCCAGAGCGCGGCAGTTCTCAAAAGAATTAACCGTACGACAGCGCTACGTCGTACAGTCCTTTGCCGAGGGACGGTCGGTAAAGGAAATCGCTTTAGCCCTCAACTTGAGCGAAAAGACAGTGGAATTCCACAAGCACCATATTATGGAAGCGTTCAATCTCAAGAGCAACGCGGATCTGGTCCTGTTTGCGCTGAAAAAGGGATTAATCTCGGTCGACCCTGAGCCCTACCGAAGCGCATCCTAGGGATTTCCCCAGTGGCGCTGAACCGCGCAATACCCTAGGAATAGTGGAGAGCTGTAAGTTCACTTTGACGCTTGCTCGACCTGGGGCGTCCCTCTGCTCTAACGGAGGCAAATTTTGATCCGACCACGTGTGCTACTGGCGGATGACCACCCCGCTTTGCTCGAAGCTACAACTGCTCTCCTGAAGCCTGTATTTGACATCGTGGGAACCGCAGTCGACGGGGAGAAGTTAGTCTCGGAGGCTCTCCGTCTTTGTCCGGACGTAATTGTCGCTGATATTACCATGCCGATCTTGAGTGGAATCGAGGCCGCGCATCGTCTTCGCGAGGTCGCTTTGTCTGCCAGGTTTGTGTTCCTTACGATCCATTCGGAAGAGCAATTTGTATACGCATGTGTGGCTGAAGGTGCACTGGGATATGTCACCAAGTCCCACATGAAGGTCCACTTAATCCCTGCGATACAAGCGGCTCTTGTCGGAGATTCTTACATTTCGCCACTCGTTACCAAGTGACGCCTGTGGTTCTGGGCGGCGTGATTGCCACTCGCCTGAGCGAGAAGAAACTGGGAGCGATACTCGCGCGGAGGCGTCCCGCAGGCGGCACTCTGCAAGAAAACCGAAAGACCGTGACTCTGCTGCAAGAAGAGCCCTTGAAATCAGGATTGACAGCCAGGGTGGGAGCCTGCATGAACATTCGATTAGTGCTGATCGGAATGACCCTTGTTCTAGCTCCTGCTCTCTTCGCGCGAGAAAAGACCGACGTGTTAGTGATGAAGAACGGTGACCGTATGACCTGCCGAGTCAAGGGCCTCGTCGCCGGTGTGCTGTATGTAAGTTTCGATTACATCGACGGCACCACCTCCGTTGAATGGTCGAAAGTGGCACGTCTGGAAAGCGATCAATTGTTCATCGTGAAGACAGAGGATGGATCCGTGTACACGGGAAAGCTGCACACAGCCGAGTCGCCGGCTGGACAGCCAGTGAAGATTGAAGTCTTAGTACCCCCCGAGCCGTCGGTGGTGGTGGATAGCCCGCAGGTCGTCTCGATCATCGAGACGTCCGAAAAGCTGTGGCGACGATTTAACGGCGAAATCAGTTTCGGAGTGATCTACTCCAAAGGCAATGACTCGACTCAATACACTTTTGGCTCACAGACTGCTTATCTACGCGAAAGGTGGTCAGCGGCGGCAAACTTCAGCTCCACCTTGTCATCGAGCACCGGTACGAATCCATCCACCCGCAACTCGCTGGATCTGATCTGTACTCGTCTGTTGCCGTGGAACAAATATTTCTATTCGGGCTTAGGCAGTTTTTTACAGAGCTCAGCACAGGGAATCACGCTACAGACCTCCGTCGGAGGAGGCCTCGGACGTTATTTTAAGAACACCAACCGAAGCAAGATCTCGGTACTCGGAGGCCTTGCCTGGCAGAGTACGAACTACAAGCCATCTCTCGTCCCGGTCGCCAGACAAAATCTGGCAGCGGCGATGATTTCAACGGATATCCAGTACTTCAAGTTCAACAAGACCAGTTTGGATGTGAATGCAACAGTGTTTCCAGCGCTCTCTGAGCCCGGGCGCTTCCGTTTCAATGCGAACGCGACCTATTACATTAAGCTCATAAGCAACTTGTCGTGGAATGTCTCGTTCTACGGTAACTGGGACAATCAGCCGCCACCTGGTTTCTCTGGCAGCGATTACGGATCCAGTGCTGGGCTCAGCTGGACATTTGGTCTTAAGTAACTGAGAAAACTTCGGAGGTCTAGCAACTTTGGCAGCCATGTCGTTGATTTGTGCAGTGCCTAGCCGCTGGCGGATGTCGAATCGCACCAATCGAAGACGAATGAGTACTCATGCGGCTTAGAACAACAATCATCAGTCGCTTTACTGTCCTGCTCTTCTCTGCTTTTTTCCTTGTCCTCCTGAAAGCGCAGAAGTCGGCGCCAGATCACGCGCAGTCGCAACAGTCGTTGCCTGACGCCCCGTCGTCCGTCCGTCCCCTGCCTGAACGTCCCTCCCAAGCATCCTCCGAGGCAATGATGGCCGAGAAGCAAATCGATGAAGGATGGCCTCGCAAAGCGGTTCGTGGAAGTGAGACGATCTCCATGTACCAACCACAAGTGGAGACTTGGAAAGGCGAGGAGTTGCGCGCCTATGCGGCGCTTGCGGTGACCAGCGTAGCCAATAAAACGACTAAATACGGAGTGCTCTGGTTCACGGCACGAACAGAGGTCGATAAAGTGAACAGGCAAGTAACGTTGGACGATTTCCAGATTCTCAAGGTGAGGTTTCCTACTATGGAGAGCAGGCAGGCTGAATACGAGGCCTTCCTGCAGGCCAAGTTACCGAAGCACGCCAAGGTGATTGCCCTCGACCGCCTGGAAGCCGCATTCGCGGTCGTCGATTCGGAGGAAGCTGGGGTCGAGGCGTTGCCGGTAAACAATGATCCACCAAATGTCATTTTCAGCGACAAACCCTCATTGTTGGTACTCATTGACGGACCCGCCAAGTTCAGAGATGTCGGTGGTACCAAACTGAAGCTGATGCTCAATTCCCAAGCCACGATTCTGCTCGACACCGAGACAAATCAGTACTACTTAAACGTAATGGACGGTTGGTTGCAGACTGCCGACCTCGTCTCCGGTCCTTGGCTGTACGTGAGGAAGACCCCTGATGATATGAAGGAAATCACTAAGGGCATCCAGGAAAGACAGCAAGCTAGGGCGCCGGAAGGCACTACTCCGCCGTCGCTGAAGGAGGCGGAAAAAACGTCGAAGACTCCGGTGATTTACGTGAGCATGGGCCCCAGCGAACTGCTGGTGACCGAAGGTCCACCAGAGTTTGAGCTGATTC
>Ga0307478_10002521_pt1 | contig 14307 bp, 19 predicted proteins | sample atmos_gasesECM4C_2_FD_203713 | JGI IMG/M metagenome (GOLD analysis project Ga0307478, IMG submission 203713) | Hardwood forest soil microbial communities from Morgan-Monroe State Forest, Indiana, United States - atmos_gasesECM4C_05 | ecosystem: Environmental > Terrestrial > Soil > Temperate...
TCAGAGGCGATGTTGTCACACTGTCCATCCGTCAGCGTGTCTTGCGATGCAGCGACAGAAACAAAGGCAGCGGCCAGGGGGACATGCGCCACTTTTTCTTTCTGAATCGGCTTAGAGCTCTTGGCAGCCTTCCGGCCCGGAGCGTTTAAACGGGCGATCTTTTTTTTCTTTGAAGTCTTGCTTCTTTTTTTGTTGGTCACTACGTTCTTCCTCCATTGATTGGAAAGATCGGGGACCCGACGCTTGTCACCACTTGCATCGCGGTTGTCAGCTCACCGGAAATTCCTGCCTACCGTTGCCGTCATTGACGATTACTTTCGTGATTCCATTCTTTGGAAAAGACTCGATCACTGGTAGCACTTGAGGCGCTGCTGGGGCATCTGGGTATGCCGGCTCTAGATACAACGTGTACGTCCGCTCCGTTTCCGTAGTAGCTTGCATATCGAACCACGCCCTGCAACCGTGAGTTGGCGCTCCCACTTTTACACTAACGGAAACGTTCCCGCCGGTGACTCCGACGCTATAGCTTCCTTGCGGCGCAGCAAGAATAAGGTGGTGCCCGGGTTGCGTGTCTGTCCCGGTCGTGAGCCAGCGTTGAAACAGTTGGACGAATTCCATGGGCCACGGGCCGCCTTTTGGCAGAGGGGGCATCCGAGACCCGCTGACCGCGTCCATTATTTGCACTCGATTTGTCCAGACCGATTGTAAGTCCCACAGATCGAATTGGCCGAGCATGTGTTCGCGGTCCAACAGGCGAAACAACGAACGGATGTGCAATTCAAAAACGGGAACTCTGTTAGTGTTGTCGGTCATGATCCCTCTTTTTGCCGATCGGCTTTTCGGCAACCGGATTCAACGGATATCGATCAGCAGGTCCCTAAAATTCACGATCTCGGCTGCCGGCCTCGGGATCTTTGCGGTGGCGTCCGCGGTGAGCGCCACCCAGATCCTCCACGGCTCCCCACTGTGCGACTTTGCCAGGGTACGAACGGTGTCAGTGATGTCTTGCACGATATAAGCAGACGACGAATGAGCCCCGAGCGCATCGCCCATTGGGCCAGACATGTGATGCGCCTTCCAGACAAATATCAGATCGACCAAGGAACGTCTGCGGAACTCCGAATCGCGCGGAAGAAACTCTTCTCCTCTCGGAGTGAGATAGATATCGCCCTCATAAGAGACGTCATTTGCCAGGTTGACGCCGGTAAACACAAGCTTTGCCGTGTGGAATCCTGGTTCGGGAATTTTAAAGTCGACAGTACGAACCAGTGTCGACGCCCTCGTCGCACTCCAAGCAAAATCGACCGCGGGATGTGAGGGGAAAGGCTGACTCGCAACCTCGGCTACGATCATCGACGGCTTCTGCGGCTGGTAGGCGTACTCATACCCCATCTTTGCGGCATCAAGAACGTCACCCACGGTGAACGGAACTTGTTTATCGGGATCTTTGGGGATGCACATCCTGAAACCGAGGTCCGTTGTGACGGTATGATTCGTAATTTGCTGCCATTGGAGAAATAGCAAATCGATATAAGCGTGGAAGGACCAAAAAATCGGATCGAGCGCTGCGGTGGACGGATCCGCCATCAGGCCGCCGAGGTAGTTACCGTGCATCGTGTTGTGCGCCGGGTTCTCCAATGTACCGAAGCCCTGCCGGAAAGCTTGAGAGCAATCCTTCGTTTGTCCGCCCGCGATTCCGGCGAAACTATCTTGCTTCGTCGCAGGCGGCGCGGACCATTGACTGACAGAAAGAACACTGTTTTCCAGGTAGGCTCTATCGAAGGGCACGGATTTCACCTTATCCGTATTGCGTCCATCGGCAAAGAGCGGTGATTTTGGGTCCTCAAAAATCTTGGGATACCGGTCTCCCGTGGGCATGACGGACCAATCCCAGTAGGGCACGGTAACGTTCGAGGTTCTCGGGGGATCGGTTTTCCGAAGGGCTTCCTCGAAAGCGAATAAGTGCGCGCGGTGCCAGGGAAGAAACGTTTCGTTCCCGTGCTCGCACATACCTTCACCGGGTTTCTTGCCCATACGGTCGTGCAACGCCTGAAAGTAATCGTAGCTGTCGTAGTAGGGTCGCCCAGGTTCATTTAGCTTTTGGAACGCATAGATATAGTCCGCTAGTTCCCCAGTCAAAAGGTCGATGTTCCGACGGACTCGCAATCCATCCGACATGGTTGCCTCCGAGCAACAGCGTGCAATGCCGACTTCCCAGGCTATGCCCTCTAACCGATTCCTTAACCGGGTCCTTCTTATAACGGCAAGAGCAGTGAAAGCGGGTCAGCTAACCTAAGTGCGAAGCTGCGCGCTCCAGTGTGGTTGCCCACTCGCGGACCGTGCCGTCCCACGTATTTACACACTTATCCTGTATTGGGAAAGTCGGCGAGCAGAAGCCCCCTCGGATGAGAAGCCAGGAAAGCGCTTCATCCTTCGCCCCGCCGAATGGAGTTAACGATATGCATCGGACGTCAGAATGTCAACGACGACTTATTGGCCTCAGATCCTGGGGCGACAGTTAGTGGGAAAAGAGCTGACGGTCGCGCGCGAGCTGACTGTTTTGTTCATAGTACCGAGCAAACCACGTCGCCTTAGCCTTTGAGATGGCGACCGGTTTCTCCAGCAACAGTTGGGTCGGTTTCTTGGCGGCGTTCATATTCGCCGCAAAATGCAGGTGGTCGAAGATGAGGACGGCCTGGATGGCGTAGGAGGTGGCGACGCGGGAATCTTCAATCACGATGAGGTGATCGCCATTTCCTTTTTCTCCGCTTCCAGAGAGGTTAGACGAGCCCGTAAAAACCTTCGCGGTGGGGAGGTTGAAATCGGTGACGACAAACTTGTTGTGCTCATGGATACCGGAGCCAGAGCTGAATTCCGCGGCGAAAGGCTGAGCGGTCTTGGTTTTAAGATAGTCCCACTTGACTAGGCCGACGGTGCCGTCTGGTTTCTTGACGCTGAGTCCCGTGGACTTGTCGGAGATGCCATAGCTGAAGACTGGCTTATCGGTAAGACGGTCGACGGCTGCGCGGACGGTGTCAGTGGTTTTTATCTGAGCCAGGAAGGCGATAGCAAAGAAGACTGAGGACGAGGCCTGATCAATGGCTGCTGCGACTGGGTTGAGTGACAGGTCGGGATTGCCGTGGGGTGCGAGACAAAATTGGACTGCCGGTGCCCCTTTGGGTTGGATGAGATGCCATTTGGTGGCGAGATCGCTCGTGGGGAAGGTTTTGGGTTTAGTCCACGCGGCGGTGAAGTACTGATCGAACAGGCCCGCGGCGTCTTGACCTTCGAAGACCAGCGCGTTGTTGGATTGAAGATAGAGACCGTTGAAGCTGAAGTTGGTGGAGCCACAAAGAACTTTGACTGCCGTTCCGTTACGCTTCACGATCAAGACCTTGTTGTGTTGAAGGCCCTTGGAGGTGAAGTGCATCCGCTGGACGGTGGCCTTAGCTTTAGTGAGAGTCTTCGCAGCTTGAGAAGGGCCGCTAGTGGCGGGGGCGTGATTGCCACTGTTATCGATGATGATGCGAAGACGCTTACCGATGTTGGCAAGGTCAGCGATGATGTCAGGTTCGTCAAGGTCGTAGGCGAACGCGTCGAGCGTGAGAGTCGAATCGGTGGCGACGTCCTTGAGGATGCCGAAGATAAGATCGTATGCCTCAAAACCGAGCCACTGATAGGCGCCCGCTGGGGCGGTAGTTTTATCGAAAGTAGGGCCTGCGCCTCCGCCAGCTGGTGTCAAGGGAGGAAAGAATTTGGGTGTGTTGCCGAACTTCTCCGTAAAGGCCTGCGAGGAAGCGTAGCCGCGAGTGAAACCGACGTCAAGGAAGCCCTCGTAGATGTGGGGGTCGAGAGAGATATTAGTGGTAGCGCTGTCACCGGGTTTGAGGACGCCGTCCTTGGGCATGTGCTGTTTGGTAACGCGGTAGCTGTAGGTTCCGGGCTGGGGGTTCTGGGGGAAGTGGACCCAACGGAACTTCTGGAAGGGAGCTTCGAGCGAAGGAAACTGCTTGGAGTCGATGGTCGACGGTGCAGTGGTGGCTGGATAGGAGAAGGCGAGGCGGTTGCGCAGAGGGATGAAGCCGGGTGAGCCAGGGCTCTTGACTTCGATTGAGAAGCCGACAAAGTCAGGCTCCGGATTGCTGACATCCATACCGAGCAGGCACATGCGCTCGCCTCGCCAGACCTTAAGAGTTAGTGATTTGCTGGTAACTGTGTTGGTGTACTCGTTCATGGCATCCTTCCCGAAAAGTGCACTGCGAGAACCTGATGTCTCAATGAGCCTCGGTGCGTTCCCTCACGGTCGGATCTGTCCCACATGTTAGATCAGCCGCGAAAACAGGATTCAGAGTGATTCCAAGCAATAGCAGGCTTACGAGCGAACTCCGTTTGGTGAAAGTGAACACGCCAACCTCCAGACTTTCCTGGTGAAAGTTCCGAAAAACGCCGCCACAGGACGAATCCCGCCCGACGTCGGCATTCCAAACACACTTGGACCTTTGGGGAAATCGGCGGATAGAAGACCCCCTCGGATGAGAAGCGATGAAACCACTTCATCCTTCGCTCCGCCGGACGGGCTAAAGATACTCACCGGACGCACTAATGTCAACAATGACTTACAGGCCGAATAGTTCCGAATTATCAGCCTCAACTGTATAGTCCGGCTTCTGGCAGAGCGCTCTAACCTTAGGCGGGTCTCCCAGAGCAGCTGTGACTGGCAACATCCAAGATGTCGTTGCATGCTCCGGGTTATAGCGATAAAGTCACACCCGTGTAAGCGCCTTCATACGAGCCTGGACGCATTCGTGACCTAATCTAACTGGACCCCGAGGCGAAGCGGTGAGAATCTGCGTTCTGAGACGCCGACTCAGTAACGAGTCTCTTTTCTCTCCTGTAGATCGACAAGCTTGATGTTGCGCAACAGCTCCGCGCGTACACGGTCGGCGACTTACATTGACGATCTCAGCTCCGTCGTTAGCAGGATTAACATGCACGCGGAACGGGCGCGTGCCGAAGGGAATATCGACAACATTGACGATGGCCTTGGCAACTTCCGGTACATCGGCGCTCATCGATTGACGGATGCCTTTTCCATGCGTCTTGCCGACGGTGTGCGGTGCGTTCCGCAAATGTCTGGCTCTTCACACGGGTTGATCGGCTTCGGCCGGCGCCGCCGATTTTGTGCGATGTCCGAGGAGTCGCCATTTGCGGTTTGTGGTGACGGTTGTTTCCCGTAAACGAGTCTGTCCAGAACGACATTCAAGAGAATCAAAATGACTGCCTGGTCAAACGTGACGGCATGCCTGAAGAGAAGGGCAGTGGCGAGAATCATCCCCGCACGTCCCCACCCCCACATCTTTATGACGGAAACGATTTTGGCGAATTCGGCCATTGAAGAGTCCGGATCGAAGCAAGCGTTGATTTCGATCCGATTCTGGCAGACAGGCGTTCGCCGGCGTAAGCCGGAATAATTCAAGCGGAACTATTTCTTCTGGGGGGCGAACAGTCGGGCCCATTCGGCAGTAGCTCGCTAGCAATCTTCCTCGGTCGGGAGCGCGATTCCTTCGCGTTTAAGCACATCCTTGAGGCGTCGGAGAGCACGCTCTAAGTCTTTCCGATCTTGAAAATGGTGCTTTTCCGCTAGCTCACGCCAAGTCGTTCGAGGCTGCGCAAGCTTTTCTTCGAGTGCAGCCCGAGTCCGGATCCTAAATTCTTCGGGGCGGCCCCTGCGCTTCGCGATTACGCGTCGTCTGAGGCTATGCCGCTCCCCGACCTTCTGTCCCGAACTGTTCAGGATTGGTTCGCTCTCCTGCATGTCGCGTGCATCTGGCTTCGGCAGCTTGTACTGTTCGAGTTGAGAAATGCGCTTCTCCAGTTCCTTCCTCGCAGCGGAGTTTTGGGGGAGCGTATCAGCTTTTTCTGACAATACAGCACAGCGTTTGACCATAGTCGCAAGCAGGGGATGGGTCAGGATATAAGGCAGATCGAGCATGGGACTTCTGCACCAAGTTTAGCCGAATGGCTGATTAGTTTTGCGAACAGCGGTACCGATGGTGATCAGAGCCGCTATTTTTCCTCGTTCAACCGTTTTTCCAATTTCACAACAGACTCGATGATCGCTGCAAACGCCGGAACCTCGCCGAATATCATCTGGGACATCGCGTTGTAGTCTTGCTCGAGATCGGCGAGCATATCGCCGCGAGGCACCAGAGCATAACTTCCCGGGCTGGCGCTTGCCAGGTCGAAGTCAGGCCGATTGAAGAACATACGCGCGTGCCGAATGCAGTCGGCGGCCATGGCCGCATCCTTCACAAAGCTTTCGCCTTTATCGGAAATGACCAGGCAATGGACATCGTAATAGTGACGGGAAACCCGCTGTCCGCCGCCTCGCAGTTCGGCGCGGCGATCCCACCACCGCCGCAGGCCGTGGAGAATGGCGACTTTGTCCCAAAAAGTTCGATCCGGATCAGCCGTAGTGATATTCGGCACCGTCAAATCGGTGCCAACGAGATCTTGGGCTACGTAGGGAGTTACCGTCCGCGCTGAATGAGGGTCAAGGGCGGATTTTGCGCCCGCTTCAATCTTGACGGCACGCCGAACATAGTTCGCTCCGTCGGCAGTGACGGTGGGATACCACAGCAGCAGGCTTTGGCGATCTGCATCGTCGGCGTCGATCTCGACGCGGCCAAGGTCCGGTGCCTGCTTGGCGGTTTCGAGAAGCTCCCGCAGCAATCCAGAAAGCTGTTCTAAAAGAGGACCATTGATATAGTTTTGACATGCCTCGCGAATAGCGTCGAGACGCGCTCCACGTTTCTTTCCGCTGAGCGCTTCCAACTCTTCGACCGTCGCTGCCTGCCCGATGTCATCCCGAAAGACGGTGATGTCGATGTCTTCTGAGAATCGAGAAATCAATCCGTACGCCTTGGAAAGAGAAGTTCCTCCTTTGAATAGCAGCCGTGGGCCTCCGGCTTGCAACCCGTTGAATAGAGCATCCAGCGTCCAGCAAACCCAGAAATCCTTTTCGACGTTTTGCTGGACCGTACCGAGCCGGTTGCCGGCTCCAACAAATAAATCGCGGCGGTCATTCACCGAAGCAGCTAGGACAGTTGCGTATCCCGGGATCATCGTAGGCCCCTCGGGTGAGCCTTCTGATCGTCGTAGGCTTGATGCTGTTGGTCATCATGATGATCGTCGTGTCGGCCATCATGATCGTTCTGCTGATGATTGGGTTGTCGGTCTTTCATACTCTCTGCATTCTTTCGGGGTTTCGCTGCCTTCGGTTTGTTTTGAGATTGGTCCGCACCATCTGTCCGGAGGAGATCGCGCACGATGGTCTGCATCCACTCGGGGAGCACGGGAAGACCTTGGCGCAGGTCATCGCGGATGGCGGAGCCATGAACTGGATCTTGCAGCACAGAGACCAGGCGCGTGCGGATTCGATCCATGTCGCGGGGCAGCAGGTCACGCACCCAGTAGAGCGCTTGAACAACGCGCATGGCGGGATGTCCCGCCCAATGCAGGCGGCTGGGCGCCGCGTGCTGAAAATGAATGGTCAGGTTGCCGAGTTTGATAGGTTTTAGCCGGGCGTCCGTGAGTACGACCGCGCGCGCCGGCACCGCGTCGGTGAGTCCCAGATCGTTGGCCGCCGTGATCCCGTCGACGACCATTCGTACCTGGTCGCGCCGTGCGAGGGCGTCGACGACGTTCTGATAATCGGGATAGGTGGGTTTACCGGTCAGCCGATTTGTCCCGGGCTTGTCGTACAGTCCGCGGGCAATTCGGCGGAGATCATTCGAGGCCGTGAGACGGTGCAAGACTTGGTCAACCGCCTCCCGGGAGCCAAGATCCAGAAAGTCGACGGGGGTCCAAACGCCTGTTGAGGATTGGGCGGAGATTCGGTCGAGTATGGCGGTTCTGAGATCGAGTCCTAGGCCACGCATTGGAGCCTCGTTTGTCAGAACAGTGTAACATGAATCTGACAAATATGAGCATATCCGCAATTTGTCAGAACCGTGATACATAGTTCTGACAGAAAGCGATCAAGGCTGGGCATTCTAGCCTAGACGGACCCAGCAATAATATCTGCTAATCTCCTCAATCACTTAGCGCTGCGCCCTCCGATGCAAGCATTGACATCGATCGCAGTTACGGCCTTGTTTAAATAGCGAACAAAAGGAGAATGTTGCTATGGCCTCTACGTCCCCAAATCCGAGCCCAGGTAGAGGCGACGCCTCACTGATTGCATTCCCTCCGGTTTGCACAAAGATCGTCAGTTGAGGTGCTGACGACGCCAACGGGTGTGAGCACCGTGAACCCCTAGCCGGCTGGCAGCGTCTAATGACTAGTACTGGAGTTCTGCCATGGACTTCACCAGCCTGTTGTCTAGCCATCCGATTCCGATCATTCTCCTGCTTGTTGGTCTTCTCGTAGCCGTGAGTCGTGCCTTTGTCGCAACCCGCGACGAGCGCAATGCGTCTGAAGGCGAAGTCCGAAAGCGCGTGCTCGCCAAGGACGAAGACGCAAAAAAGGAGGCTCGCCTCGCAGCGAAGCTCGTAGAAGCGAACATCAACGCGAAGTATCCCCGCTAGAACAAACGGTTTTCTTTGAGGAATTTGAAACATGAATGGTCACTTTGTCGAACTGCTTCTTGCGATTTCGAGTGGAAGCAACGCTGTTCTTATCGTCCTGTTGCACCGTCGCGCAGATGCGTCGCGGCGGATGGAATTGGTTTTCCGAACGTATCGCCGGTTTCACATCCGACGCATACACCATTCGCGCACTGCCGAGAGCTCTCTATTGGTAGATCTTGCCGATGCGCAAGAAAAGAACAAGAAGCTTGAGCAGACCCTGAAATCTTGCCAGGAGGATCGTTCGTTTTTTCTCGCGCAATGGAAGATATTCGCTCCCAAGGCCGAGGAACTGCGAGTGCTCTGCGAACATTGGGAATCAGAAACACACTATTGGCGCAAGAAGTGTTGGTGGACCAGCGATAAGAAGGCGCGGGAGCGGGATCGCGAAGTCGTTCGCTCCGCACTGGAGTCCGCAGCTATGCATGGCGTCGCCGCTGCTTTCAGCGACTGAGAAATAGAATTCAGGCGACGATCTCGAATATCGAGGAACCTTCCAAGAAACTGGTATCAGGTTCGGCGACTCGAGCGCGGCCAGTCGATCCGCACCATCGGTCGGCTGAGGCGAGCGTCCAGAAAAGGCGAGCGTTGGCAACTCAACAAGAGTACCCATAACCCCAAACAAAGGACCCATCGAACCAATCGTGTCTTGGTCCGAGGATTTCTCATTTGCTACGGAGAGCCGAGTGTGAACGAAGAACCGGCAACAACCGTATCCGTAAGATCGCTCATTTCGGTTTCCATTTGGGAGATTGTTGCTTTCGTATCGAGCAACATTGAGCAGAGATTGTTCAATTCGTCGATGCTCCATTTACGTTTCAGCGAGTGTCCAGCGGCCGTCGAGGTTATTCCGTAGTTCGCGGGGACTCGTCCCTCACGCTGCCACTTGGCAACGATTTGTTGCCGCCGGGTGCCGGCCGACGGATCACTTGGAGGCGGAGCGTTTAAGTAGTTCCAGACGATTCTTGGATATCCCGTGCCTCTCGAGACTGCCGAATTTGGCGAACGCTCCAGAGGTGGCGCCAACATGATCGGCGTATTGCCAAGTAATTGGCGTCCCCCTGTTCACGGAGGGCGGCGATGGAGAGAGTGACTGATGCGGCACCCCCAGCGATACCAATGCCATTACACATTGGCTGTACTGCTCTTGAATTGCAAGGAGGTTGCGGCAATCCCGAGCACTGAGCCGCTAATGATAGACGCCACATTGATTTTGCCTTGCGCACGGTCTTGCCTTGCCGACAATTCAGCTCGAATCACTCGAATCTCTTCCAATTCCGAGTCGATCGCAGCGTTAGTTTTGTCGATTTGAAGTAATCCAACAAGCAGTTCCTGCAGTACTTCCTGTCGATCGATCAAAGACCTCATAGACGGATTCGAGTCAGTTGGATCTGTAGCACGAAGCTGTTCTAGCTCTTCTATCTGAGTCGTGATTCCCAGTTCCTGAGCAATCTGCCAAGCTTCGGGTGACAATCTCCGAGTGGGCTCATTGCTGCTTTGTGCCCAAATTACGCCCAAAGACGCGAGGAGCAAAAACAACACGATGGCTCTCAAGCGATATCGACCGCACATAGGTGGTCACTTTAGCAGATCAAGTCAAAACTTCTCACGTTCTGCGAAACATTTGGTTTTGTTTCAACTACGCCGAGGGAGCTTCAGCGCCAATACATGTACGCGCTGGCCGAGCTCGTGGAGTTTACCAGATATTTCTGGGGCTCCCAGAGGAAGATCCCAAGGTGCTGGGGTCGAAGCTCATTCGCTGTTTAACAAATAAACGCGCGGATCGGATCGGTTTCAAACCACCTAAGAAGGAGGCAAGTGTGTTTCAAGAATTGATGCCGTTACTGGCACAACATACATTGCTACTAATGATCTCGCGCGTCTGTGCAGATGGGATCCAGGTCAATGTCATTCCTCGACGAGTGAAGTCGACGGACACGGATCAGAGCGATGCACGGCTGACTCCGCTAAGCCTTACCGGAACGCCGAAGGAACTGGAAGAGGCGCTGCCGGGACAACTTGTGGAATTCGTCGGAGCGCATCTCGAGCTATCAAGCACTCTCAAGAGCGTGAAGGAACAAATGGACACCGCGGCGAAGACGGCCAGAGAAGCGGCGCGGAAAAGCACCTCTGGAAAGGCGGCTACCAGCCCCGCTAAAACGATTCCAGATGCGGAGAATGTCGCTTCGCCTGCGCCGGCCGGACTGACCATGCCTGATCCCGCACCGTCCGGACAGCTATCTGGAAGTCTGTTCGGCGACGTGCCTGCAGGTGAACCCTAAGATCCTCCAAGCACGATGGAGCTCCGACGCGCCCAAACTGCTGGCCGGCTCGCTCGACTCCCACTTGTCAGCAGCAGTCATGCTTCCCCTGAGCTACTTCCCAGCCTTCTTTCACAATGAATGGGAGCAAGCAAACTGCGCCGACCGGGTCAGCCCACGAGATACGCCAGATCGCATTTAAGAGCAACCCCGCTAAAGCGATCAACAGAGATAGCCGCACATCGCAGACTCGGTAGCATCTGCTTTGAGTTGTTCGAGCGATCTTTAGGACGTGCGCGAAAAAGGAAAGAAATATGGAAAAGCATCGCTTGTTACGAGAATTTGCCTACAACGGGATCAAGCTCCCTGACCCGAATCCTGAAATGAGTTTGGAACAAGTCCGCGAGGTCTACTCGCCTGCATACCCGGAGCTGACGACGGCTGCCATTGAAGGTCCAGAAGTCACAGGTGAAACGGTGGTCTATCGCTTTGTGCGGGCGGTCGGCGCCAAGGGGTAGAGAAAACGCACGGAGTCCGTTGGCTGTCAGAAAACAAGCCGCCGTTACTGCAAAACGATATGGCTGCAAAGCTGAAGAAGAAGTGTAGGAAATGCGTCGTGGCCAAGCGCATGGCGGGGTGCCTGTTCGGCTGTACCCGAATGGAACGCATTTCGCGAGAGCTCGATGCGCTCGTGGCGGATTCGGAGATCCAAAAAGATCCGATCGAGGAGCAACTCAGACAATGCCCAGAAGCCTTCAAGGCCGGCGAACTGTTGGGAAGGTTGTTCGACCGGATCAAACACGACGGCAACGAGCGCGGCGAGGCGCGTTCCTTGCCTCCTGCCGGCGCACTCATTCCGCCCCTCGTCTGATTGGATTGCCCGTCGCTGTAACGATGCCAAGGCTCAAAGGTGTTCGCTGGCGGTTTTGCAGCCGGCGGGATGAGCAGCCGGCGGCGGAACTCGGAAAGAGTTTTCTTCGGCTGGGAATCTGCGGAATCGAAGACTGGTCGGGCAGCGCAGTGGATTTTGTTGGACGCGGATTTCGTCGTTTTGCAAAGGCTAACGGAGCAGACGAGGCGAACAGGGTCTGGGCTGGTGAGTTGCGAATCGCCGACTACTTGTATCCGCTCTCTGAGCCAGAACGCAGCCAGTTAGAAGGTGATGCAGACGGCTCAATCGAGAAGCTCTTTCTCGTAGGTGAGTACCACGCGGCAGCGTCAATGCCAATCGGTGCGGCTCTTGCCGACTTGGAGCGAGAGCACCGGTTTCTTCCAGCCGCTTTCTACAAGATCCTGGTCCACAACCTCTGGAAATGGATGCGCGTTTACGACTATTCGGACGCGGTCGAGCACAGTGAACTCTGGCTGTCCGAGCTGGATGAAGACAGCGAGCCTAACTCGGTCTATCGAAAGGTCAAAGACGGGCTTCCTCCCTGTCTGACAACATCTTGTTCGGTCAGCGAAAACAAAGCTCGAAGAATTCTGCGCGAGACTGGTTCGTCATTGCGGAGTTCGAGCCTGCGCGAACTGGTCCGACACCTATTGGCGTTGGACGACCTTGGGAGAGGATCTGAACATCCTTGGGCGGGAGCACTCATCAAGAAATTCCCTGAGATTGAGGAACTTCTCGATGGTGCAGATGGCTGCGGACCTGGATGCCTCATCAGCTGGCACGAAAATGATGAAATTCAGGCTTGCTTTGATGAGGAGATGCGTTGCATTGGCCAGGAAGGGCCGCTAGAACCGCCCATCGTGCTGGCCATCCCGCTACGAGGATCTGTCCACCAAGTAGACAAGGCGGTCAAAGAGGTCCTTGGGTACGCTGCCGCGATGCTCAGGAGTCTGGCGAGGGCGGCAAAGATCGTTGAGATAATCCGGGAGATTGACGATGAACACCTGCGTCAGCATCGGCTCCAGCCACGAATTCCGGCTCAGCCGGGTCCTGCTGGTCTACGGGAAGAGCAGTTATGACGGCTTCCCCTACCGGCACCCATTCGTGACGCTGCACGAAGTGACCCATGAAGGCGAAGAGGCGCACCTTGGGACCGGCCATCTGGTTACACCACAGATGCTGTCGCACCTGATGAACGAACTCGGCGAGTCGACGCCCACAGAGATCTTGCCCGAACGTGTTCTGGTACGAACTGCCGACACAATTGTCTGGTGGAAACCAGCCGGACAGGCGGTCATGTTCTTCAGCGACCGCGGCGGGGATGACATATTGAAAGGGTTGAACGGGAAGAGGTATCCACATCCGCCGCTGCTTTTCAAAGTCAACGGCTCGAATCTGTGGATTCGGGCGCTCGGAGCCAATCTTCGCCCAACAGGAAAGAGCCCGCTGTACCTGGCACCGTACTGGAACTGCTACGACAACGGTTCTGTTTGCACCGGCACGATGAAGATTCCCCGCGAGAAGTCAATGACGATGGCCCAAGTGACCCACTCTTGGGAGTACTTGCAGCACTGGCCGACGAGTCGATCTTTTTCTGTCTCAGCTGGGTCAACCTTCAGTTCCAAAACCAGGCGGTCGTCGATGAGAATATCCGGGATCCCACAATAGGTTTTCGTACGTTTGGTCACCCCAATTCGTCGACCATCATCCCCTCGCTCACTACTCAGTTCATCGCGAAGGAATTGGACCAAGTCATCGGTGTAATCGTCCTCTCGCTCATAGTCTGGGGGCTCCCAATCGTCAAGAAGTCCCCACACCAGATCACAGATCCATTCAACGCCTTCGGGGTCGTCCTTCTCGGCTTGGCTCTTTCGTTTTTGGTCGTGATGACTCTGAATGACCGCTGCGCCGGCAATTCCGCCCAGAGCCATGGCGACGGCCACCTTCCGCGCATCTATGGGGTCAATTGGCATTGGCTCCTCAGCCAGATATTTTCTCAGACAAGTGCACCAGGAACGCAGTCTCCTCGGCTGATTGTTTGGCAAAAAATTCTCTCCAAAAACACGAAATTCTCCCTGTTACAAATTCGCGAGTCACGGACATATATGAGTAGAGGGGACTGTGGAAGGCCGAGCCATCGGCTCAATGAAGCAGATCCGAGCCACTACGGACGGAACATTCCTTCGGGACGAACACAGTATGGATTGCAGTAATGGATGCCGGAAACGCCGTACCTTCCATTGGCCGGACGAGGCCAGGAAACTAGTCGCCGACCAAACGCGACGGATCGAGAAGATCGGAAACCATCGGGGTAGCGACAAAGAACAGATCCTCTCAAAACTCTTACAGATTTCAGGGAATCCGCGCGACGCGTGCTTGCGTTTCCTGCGGCGCCTCGGGGTGGCCGAAAAACGCAGCTATCGCGAGTGGACCACGCGTGAGCAGCAACGTTTGGTCGAATTGATGGACGAGGTTCCGGTCGAAGAGGCCGCGCGACTCCTTCGCCGTCCCCCTGCATCTGTTCGCT
>Ga0307478_10002522_pt1 | contig 14298 bp, 13 predicted proteins | sample atmos_gasesECM4C_2_FD_203713 | JGI IMG/M metagenome (GOLD analysis project Ga0307478, IMG submission 203713) | Hardwood forest soil microbial communities from Morgan-Monroe State Forest, Indiana, United States - atmos_gasesECM4C_05 | ecosystem: Environmental > Terrestrial > Soil > Temperate...
TGGCGGACGCTATCGTTGAAGTCACGGAAACGGGCTCGTCACTGCGCGCCAACCGTCTGCGCATCCTGGATACGGTTCTTGAATCTTCGACCGTGTTCATCATGAACCGCAAAGCGGCGGAAGACGCGGCGAAGCGCGAGAAGGCGGATAATCTGGTGCTAATGCTGCAGGGAGCGATTGCGGCGGCGACGCGCGTAGGCTTGATGCTCAATGTACGCCGCGATGATCTGGCGGCAGTGCTGGCGGTGTTGCCCGCCCTGAAGAATCCCACGATTTCCGCGCTGAGCGATTCGGAATGGGTCGCGGTGAACACTATCATCGAGGAAGCGGTGGTGCGGCAGATTCTGCCGCGTCTGAAAGCAGCAAGGGCGCAAGGCATCGTCGAATATCCCTTGAACAAGATCGTGCTGTGATGCGGATACTCAAGCTCACTGGCGAAACGGAAGCGAGGCTGATGAAGCTGCGGGAAGGCGAAGACCGTGCCGCGCAGCGTGTGGCGTCGCAGATTGTCGCCGATGTACAGAAGGGCGGCGACGCTGCTCTGAACGCATGGTCGCGCAGACTTGACGGTGTGGACCTGCGTCGCGAGGGACTCTGGGCTTCGCGCGCCGAAATGGCGGCAGCGAAAAAACGCGTGCCTGGCGAATTTCTTCGCGCTGTGGCCCACGCCGCTGAAAATGTGCGGCGCGTGGCGGAGCGGCAAATGCCTCGCGAGTGGTCGTTGCAGGTGGAGCCCGGCGTGCGAGTCTCGCAAATCGTGCGGCCTATCGAATCCGTTGGATGCTATATTCCCGGCGGACGGTTTGCACTGGTTTCGACGCTGGTGATGACGGTGGTCCCGCCGCGCGTAGCGGGAGTGGGGCGAATCGTCGCGGTCTGTCCGCAAGCGAATGATGAACTCCTGGCGGCAGCGGATTTGCTGGGCGTAAGGTATCTCGCCCGAATGGGCGGGGCGCAGGCGATTGCGGCGCTGGCCTACGGCACGAAGCGTATCGCGCGGGTTGGTAAGATTTTTGGCCCCGGCAACCGTTACGTAACGGCCGCGAAGCAGATCGTCAGCGCGGATTGCGCCATCGATTTGCCGGCGGGGCCGACCGAAGCGATTGTTCTGGCGGAGCGCGGCAACCCTCGCTGGATCGCCGCAGATTTGCTGGCACAAGCCGAACATGCGCCGGACGCAGGGAGCTATCTGGTCACAACTTCGGCAAAGCTTGCCGTGCAGGTGCAGCAGGAGGTCGCGGCGCAATTGAATGCGCTCCCCCGTAACAATCCGGCGCAAACTTCCACGGCAGGAACGGGCGCCATTCTTCTCGCTCGCTCGTGGAAAGAAGCGGTCGCGTTCGTCAATCGCTTTGCGCCTGAACACCTGTCGCTTATGGAGAGCGATTCCGGCTTGCTGGAGCAGATTCATTCGGCGGGAACCGTTTTCCTTGGACCGCTCAGCGCGCAGCCATTCGGAGACTACGCCAGCGGCAGCAATCACGTTCTGCCGACGGGCGGCTGGGCACGGCGGCGCGGCGGTTTGTCCGCCAGCGATTTCGTGAAGTGCATCAGCGTGCAGAAAATCGATGCCGCGGGCTTCCGCAGCCTCGCCGGTGATGTACAGGTGTTGGCTCGCGCTGAAGGCTTGCTTGCTCATGCCAATGCCGTTGAGGTGCGCAAGTGAAAACGCGGCTCCCTGTTCGAAAGGCTATTCTGCTTCGCCGTACCTATGAAGCGCCTGCCGAAGGACGCCGCGGAAAAATTCGCCTGGACTTCAACGAGAACACCCACGGCTGCAGCGGGGCCGCGAGAAAAGCGCTGGCACGCCTCAGCGCAAAGGAAATTGCCACGTACCCGGAATATGCGGAGCCCACGCGAAAGCTTGCGCGCTATTTTGACGTGCGACCTGACGAACTGCTCCTCACCAACGGCGGCGACGATGCTCTGCGCGTTTTCTTCGACACGTTTGTTGAGCCTGGTAGCCACATATTGATTTGCGAGCCAACATTTCCGATGTACCGCTACTACGCCGAGATCGCCGGCGCGCGCGTCGAGGCTTTGCAGTATGGCCGCGACATGGAATTTCCGTTCGCCGAAACACTGGCGGCCCTGCGTAAGAGGCCGCGGCTGTTCTTCCTCGCGAATCCGAACAACCCCACCGGCATGATCGTGAACAGCGCTGACATTCTCAAGCTCCTCAGCGCTACCGCGCACACGGTAGTAGTCCTCGATGAAGCGTACGCGGAATTCGCGGTCGAAACCGCTGTGCCCTGGGTGCGCCGTTACCCGCATCTTTTCGTTGCGCGCACGTTCTCGAAGGCCGAGGGGCTCGCCGGGCTGCGCCTTGGCGCGGTCATCGGCCAGCGCGATTCGCTCGCGCTGGTGCGTCGCGCGATGCCTCCCTATCCCGTGAATATCGCGGCACTCGCGGCGGCTGTCGCTGCGATTGCGGAACGAAAGACGATTGCGCGCTACCTCCGCGACGTGAAAAAACTGCGGTCGTGGCTGACCCGAGAACTCGAAAAACGCAATGTGCGCGTTTTCCCGAGTTCCGCCAATTTCCTGCTGGCGGATTTCGGCAAGGCTGGTCCTGCATTTTTCCGCAGACTCGCTCGTCATAATGTTCTCGTCCGAGAGCGCAGCAAGGACCTGGGCCCCGGTTTCGCCCGCATCACCATCGGCACTGCGGCGGAGTTGAAAAAACTACTGAAGATTCTTGGACCAAACCGGGTGGAGCGCTAATGCCTCGAACCGCGCAAATTCGCCGCAACACCAAGGAAACGCAAATTGCATTGCGCCTGAATCTTGATGGCCGCGGCAAGGCGGAGATTTCCACGGGAATACCCTTTTTCGATCACATGCTCGATCTGGTGACACGCCACGGCGGCTTCGACCTTCGCCTGGAGGCCAACGGCGACCTCAATGTGGATCAGCATCACACGGTCGAAGATGTCGGCATCGCCCTCGGCGAAGCGGTCAACGCCGCGCTCGGGACCAAACGCGGTATCCTGCGCGCCGGCTATTTTCTTATGCCCATGGACGAGACACTCGCTGCCGCCGCGATCGATCTCGGTGGACGCTCATTCTGCGTGATCAAAGCGAAATTTTCTGCCGCGCGCGTCGGAGACTTTCAGACCGAACTTGTCGAAGACTTCTTCCAAGGCTTTGCGCAAGCCGCCCGCGCCAACGTGCACCTGCGCGTGCTCTACGGCCGCTCTACGCACCATCAGGTCGAGGCGCTTTTCAAAGCGTTTGCGCGCGCGTTGCGATTCGCGGTTTCGCGCGACAAGCGCTTGCGCAATGTTCTGCCAAGCACGAAGGAATTGCTGTGAACGTTACATTGATTGATTACGGCGCGGGGAATGTCACTTCGGTGGCACGGGCGCTGCGCCGCCTGGGCGCGGATGTCTGTTCCACAAACCGTCCGGAGGAGATTGCCTCCGCCCGCTGCCTAGTTCTTCCCGGTGTCGGCCATTGCGGCGCGCTACTTACTTCTCTAGACGCTCACGGTCTGCGTCAACCGCTTCTCGACGCCATCGCGCACCGGACGCCTTTTCTCGGCATTTGCCTCGGCCTGCAGGCGCTGTATGAAACGAGCGAGGAAGCACCGGCCCTTTTGGGCCTTGGTCTCCTCAAAGGGCAGGTCACGCAACTTCCTCAGAACGTGAAGCTGCCTCACATGGGTTGGAATCAGCTCCACACCTTGCGCGCCAGCCGTCTTCTCGATGGCATTTCTTCCGAGGCTTATTTTTATTTCGCTCACTCCTACGCTGCGCCTGTCGGTGGTGCAGAATCGACCGCTACGTGCGAGCATGGGCGGGAGTTCACGGCCGTCATGGAAAACGATCAAGCTTTCGGCGTGCAGTTCCATCCCGAAAAAAGCGGCGCTCCCGGCGCAAAGCTTCTTGAAAATCTCCTGAGGCTCGCTGGATGACGCTGGCTCACCGCATCGTTCCCTGCCTCGATACGGACGGCGTTCGCGTGGTGAAGGGCGTCCATTTCGAAGGCTTGCGGGATGCCGGCGATCCCGTGGAACTCGCCGCTCGCTACAACTCCGAGGGCGCGGATGAACTCGTCGTGCTCGACATCGCGGCGGCGCGTGACAATCGCCCCACGTTTCTCGAAACCATTCGCCGGGTGGCCGAGCGGCTCGCCATCCCGCTCACGGCCGGTGGCGGTATCCGTTCGCTCGAGGGCGCCCGCGCGGTTGTGCGAGCGGGAGCGGACAAAGTGACGGTGAACACGGCGGCCGTCGAGCGTCCTGAGCTTATCGGCGAGCTCTCCCGTGAGTTTGGCACGCAGGCCGTTGTGCTGGCCATCGACGCCAAGCGTGAAAATGAGTTCTGGCAAGTCCGCGTGCGCGGCGGCCGCGCCACTACCGACTGGAACGCGGAGGACTGGGCGCGTCGCGGCGTGGAAATGGGCGCTGGCGAGATTCTTCTCACTTCCGTCGATCGCGACGGCACGCAATCCGGCTTCGACCTGGCTCTGACTGCGGCCATCAGCCGCGCCGTGACCGTGCCGGTGATCGCGTCCGGCGGGGCAAAACTGCCTCAGCATTTCCTCGACGTGTTCACACAGGGCGCGGCTGACGCCGCCTTGGCGGCTTCGATCTTTCACAACCGGATGCAATCGATTCGCGCGCTAAAGACCTACCTGCGAGCCAACGGCGTCGCCGTGAGGCTTCCGTGCTGATTCCCTGCATCGATCTCCAGCAGGGCCAGGCCGTGCAGTTGGTTCACGGCCGCAAGCGCGAACTCGCTGTCGTGGATCTTCTGGGGCTTCTCGAACGTTTTGGCAACTACCGATGGCTTCATGTGATCGACCTCGATGCAGCCATGAGCAAAGGCCAGAACAATCGCCTGGTGAAACAGCTTTGCGCGGAAGCTCGTAGCAAACACGGCATGAAGGTTCGTGTCGGTGGTGGCATACGCACGATGCGACGGGCCGAATCGCTTGCCAAACTCGGTGTGGACCAGATCATCGTTGGCAGCGCTGCCTTTCGCCGTGGCCGGCCAAACCTCGACTTTCTGAAGAAGCTCTCTACGCGTGTGGGAAAAAAGCGCGTGATCGTTGCACTGGACACAGCGAAAGGCCGCATCGTCATTGACGGCTGGCGAACGTCCCTGTCCGTCGTCGCAGCCGAAGTCATGACGGCACTGGCCCCGTTCTGTGGTGGATTCCTGTGCACCGACGTGGACCGTGAAGGCACGATGCGAGGCGCCAACCTCGCATGGTTTCGCGCGCTGCGTGGCGCAACAAAGCTGCCCATCATTGCGGCCGGCGGAATCTCCACTACGCGGGAAATCCGCGCGCTCGAAAGAATCGGGATGGACTCTGCGGTGGGCATGGCGCTGTACAAAAACCGCGTCCGGTGACATGGGCTTGCTCAACGCGTGGATCAAGCACAAATTGCTAGTTGCGATCCTTCGCCGCGAGAAGGGCTTGCGTTCAGGAGGACAGACTGCATGCGGTGTGGGCTCCTTGCAGCTTTTATCCGGCATGCTCCTTTCGATGAAAGCGCGGCTGCAGTAGGATATTTCTCCAGGCACTCTCAACATTCCGGTTATGGGCGCGGAGCTGCAAGGCACGGAACACGTTCCGTACCGGGCCAAAAAGTGAGGCGTTATGCTGGTTTCTTTCCGTCCATGCGGCCCCAAAGACCACGCAACAGTTTTGAAGCTGGCTGTCGCTTACTATCGTTTCGATAAAATCCCGTACGAACTTCGTTCCCTGACGAAGGGCTTGGACACACTGCTGCGCAATTTCTCGCTGGGGCAGGCATGGCTGATGGAGTGCCTCAAGAAACCCGTCGGCTACGCGGTTCTCACTTACAACTTTGATCTCGAATATGGCGGCCTCGAAGGCATGTTGACGGACTTGTACGTCGACAAGCATTACCGCAACCGCGGAGTCGGCTCGCTGGCTCTCTATGAAATCGAGGACTTTTGCCGGGAACGCGGCATCCGGGCCATCGAGCTTCAGGTCCTTCACCGCAACAAGGCCGCGGAGACGTTTTATCGCAAGGCCGGTTTCCGGGTTCTTCCGCGCAAGGTGATGCTTATGGACGTGCGGCCGGCGGAGAAAATGCCGGCGCGCCGCGCCAACGCGGTTCCAGCTCGCTAGCCAAAAGGACGTCAGTACTTTCGGCCGGCGGGACGTAGCAGGCTTGTTCGTGGTCTAACGGCGCTAGCGCAGGTACGCGTCGGTAATGTACTGCTGCACCATCCGCTGGGTATTGAAAAAGGATCCGTTGATGGCAATAGCGTGCTGCATCACGGCGAGATAGCGACTGCGCTCTTCGTAGAAGAGCGGCAAGATCACGTTTTCGAGTTGCGAATAGAGACTTTCCGCGTCGGCCGCATTGTTTGTGGCGATGTCTGGAGCAGGCCCACTGCGATGCGGTTCGCCAATGGACCAGCCGGTCACGCCCTCGATGTGACCTTCCACCCACCAGCCGTCCAGAATGCTCAAGCTTGGCACGCCGTTGAGAGCGGCTTTCATTCCGCTCGTGCCGGAAGCTTCCAGCGGATATTGCGGCGTGTTTAACCACAAATCGCCGCCCGCTGTCAGTTTTCCGCCAATGTCGAGGTCGTAGTTGTCAAGGAATACGACAGAAACGGCTTTTTTGAGCGCTTTCTTGGCCTTGAAGATCCGCTTGATGATCTCTTTCCCGCCCCCATCGTTCGGATGTGCTTTCCCGGCAAAGACAACCTGGAACGAGCCGGCATTTTTCGCGATCTGCCTGAGCCGGTCGAGGTCACTCAGAAGAAGATCCGCGCGCTTATATCCGGTGGCGCGGCGCGCAAAACCGATCGTGAAGGCTTCCGGGTCCAGCTTCAGGCCGGTTTTCTTTCGGACCAATTCCAGCAGGTCGTGCTTCGCGAGCAGATGCGCGGCCCACACTTCCTCCGGGGGCAATCCCAGAGCGCCGCGCAAACTGTAATTGTCCTCCCGCCAGGAAGGGATAAGACGGTCAAACAGGTCGCGAAAAGATGGCGAGGCCCAGGTCGCCGCGTGCACTCCATTCGTGATGGCTTCGATCGGTACGTTCGGAAACATCCTGCGGGAGACTTCTCCGTGCAGCTTCGCAACGCCATTTATATAGTTGCTCAGGCTGAGGGCCAGGTGGGTCATATTCAGCGAAGCGCCACGCCTGGCCGCTTCCTGCAAATCCGGATAAGACTGTTCGACCTGCAAAATGCCCTTGATAAGGTCCACCGAAGACGGATCCTTGCCGTCGAACATGCGGGATAGATCGGGAAACAACCTGGTCAGATATTCGACGGGAAACTTGTCGTGTCCTGCAGGTACGGGCGTGTGCGTGGTGAACACGCTCTTGCTTCTCACCCGCTCGATATCGTCGGCTTTAATGGAAGTGTGGCCGGAGAGTTGGGTCTCTTCGTCGAGCAATTCAATGGTAAGGAGCGCCGCGTGACCCTCATTCATGTGGTAGCGCATCAGCTCCGTGTGTCCCAGCGCGCGCAACATACGCACGCCACCGATGCCCAGCAACACCTCTTGCGACAGGCGGTAATACGGATCGCCCCCGTATAAGGAGCCTGTCAATTCGCGGTCGCGCGGATCATTTTCGGGAAGGTCTGCGTCCAGAAAATAGACCGGCACTTCGTAGCCGCGGACGCCCTTGACCGAGTAGCGCCAGGCGCGGAGCTCCACGCGGCGGTCCTCGAGTGATACGATGACGCGCGGCGCCTCCTCCACCAGAAACTTCTCTACGTCCCATTCCACCGGCTCTTCGGTTTGCGCGCCCTCGTCCGAGAGGCGCTGTCGGAAATAGCCCTTGCGGTAGAGCAGCGACACCGCCACCATCGGCAAACGAATATCCGCCGCGGCGCGAATGGTATCGCCCGCCAGAACGCCGAGTCCGCCGCTATAACTTGGCATGGCATTCTCGAGCGCAATCTCCATCGAGAAATAGGCGACAAATCGTTTTGGTGGGTGAGCCAAATTGGCCATTTTTTTCTGGATCTCCGTCCAGCTCGTCGCACCTTCCCAGTAGGGCTCGGGCAGCGATTTGTAAAGTTCCTATTGTGAGCAATCAATGCCGTTCAAGCAAGCAACGGGGCAAAGTTGTTTCCTAGCTGGCCGCGCATCTCACCGCGACGCTTCCTTCGCTATAATCGCTCTCCATGGGCACTGTCCTCGACGGCATCCAGGTTGTTGAACTCACCGAAGCCCTTGCGGGCCCTTACTGCACTATGCTGCTTGGCGATTTCGGCGCCGACGTGATCAAGGTCGAGCGTCCCGGCGTAGGCGATCAATCGCGCACCTGGGGTCCTCCGTTTGTCGGCACGGAGTCTGCCTACTTCCTGGCCGCGAATCGGAACAAGCGCTCCGTCACCCTTAGCTACAATCAGCCGCAAGGCGTAGATATCCTTCATCGGCTGCTCGCGCGGGCTGATGTTTTCGTGTGCAATCAGCCCTCGATGGCCTCTCTGAAACGCCGTGGCATCGATCCAGACACTCTCCGTTCGAAGCATCCTCGCCTGATCTATTGCGCCATCACCGGCTATGGATTAAGCGGCGTCAAGGCGGGGCAGCCTGGGTATGACATTCTCGCGCAAGCAGAAGCCGGGTTGATGAGTTTTACCGGCGAACCTGACGGCGGGCCGATGCGGTTTCCGATAGCCATCGCTGATATGACCGCGGGCGTGTACGCCGCCATGGGCATTTTGGCGGCGCTGTATGCGCGGGAGCGCTCCGGGAAAGGCGATTTTCTTGACATGGCGCTGTTCGATTCTCAACTGACCTGGCTCGCGAATATCGGCAGCAGTTATCTGAACGCGGGTATCTCCCCGCGCCGATGGGGCAATGCGCACCCGAACATTGTTCCGTACCAGATGTTTCGAGGCAGCGACGGCCAGCACTTTGTCGTCGCCGTCGGCACGCAAGCGCTGTGGCAGCGGCTTCTGCAGGTTCTCGACGTGGAAGCGGTGCTGGGCTGCGACGCGCGTTTTTCTTCCAACGCCGCGCGCATCCAACACCGCGAAGAATTGATTCCCTTGCTGCAGCAGCGCTTTGACCTGGACTCTTCGCAGGCCTGGCTTGCGAAACTTGCAGCCGCCGATATCCCTGCCGCTCCGATGCAGACCGTAGGCGAAGCCTTGGCCGATCCGCAAACCCTGTCGCGCGGACTCATTGTGGAGATTGATCATCCCACGCTTGCAAAGGCGCGAAGCATCGCCAATCCCGTTCGGCTCGCCGCACAGCCAGTTGTCTATCGCTTGCCGCCGCCGCTGTTAGGAGAGCACAATCGCCAGATCCTCAGCGAGCTCCGGTTGTCCGAAAGCGAACTCGAGCGCGCTCTAGCGACGGCCTGCAAGAATGGGGTCTAGAAGCTCGAACTGAGCCAACACAGGAAGATGGCGAAATGCCACGATCGAGCAACGGCTCTGCAGTGGGAGTGGAAGGTGCCCTCCGGCCGCCTGCGACAGCAGTTCCAGCAACTGGGAGGAGTTGCCACTGTTCTGAGCCGGGGGAGCGGCGCCTGGCTGTTGGGCCGCCAAGGGAAACGCCGCGACGCCAAAAATAACCAGCACCCATCTTCTCGCACGCATGACCCGCTCCGTTCGCCCACAAGAAATCATGGGACCGCCGGGTCAAGATGCACGGAGAGGACCACGGCCTGGCAGAATCGCGCGGCAAGAGCACGACACATAACTCCGTGTTATTGAGCGATTTAGTTGAGAAGTCCGAGCACGATGCGGAATGGCACGGTCACCGCGGGTTTTTCAGATTCAAATTTCCATCGGGCAGGTGGGCCGTTCTGAACTTCACACCACAATCCGGCACGCCGGCTCGGCCTTCTGAACTCCCAAGACATTGCTTGCACCATTCCATCATCCAGTGTGGAAATTTCCAGGTTATTCCTATACGCTGGCACGCAAACGGAATGAAGACTTCTGTCGAACCCAAGTTACCTGCTGGAGCGGATCCCTCTCTCTACAACCCTGATCTCGCGCCGATACCCCAGGAAAAGCGTTCCTGGCAGATCTACAACTATGCTTCGCTGTGGGTGGCCATGAGCGTGTGCATCCCGACGTATATGCTCGCGTCGGGCCTGATCGCGGGCGGCATGAATTGGTACCAGGCCATCGCCACGATTCTGCTGGGCAATCTGATCGTGTTGATCCCGATGATTTTGAATGCGCACGCGGGCACGAAGTACGGAATTCCCTTCCCTGTATTCGTTCGGGCTTCGTTCGGGGTGCGCGGCGCGAATGTTCCTGCGATTCTGCGCGCGCTTGTCGCCTGCGGGTGGTTTGGCATCCAGTCCTGGATCGGCGGCCAGGCCATTTACTCGATGCTCCGAATCGTCTGGCCGGGCGCTGCGAGCCTCCCCGGGAGTTCGTGGATCTGTTTTTTCCTGTTCTGGGGCATAAATATGTTCGTCATCTGGCGTGGCATCGAAACCATCAAGTTCCTTGAAGGCATCGGCGCGCCCTTCATGCTGATTGTCGGTCTACTGCTGCTGTTCTGGGTGACGGGGAAGGCCGGCGGCATGGGGCCCGTCCTGCACACCCCTAGCAAACTTCATAGCACCGGCGAATTTCTGCGCTTCTTCATCCCGTCGCTTACCGGGATGGTCGGCTTCTGGGCCACCGTGGCGTTGAACATCCCTGACTTCACGCGCTATGCCACGTCGCAGCGAGCACAGATCGTCGGCCAGGCACTCGGCCTGCCGACCGCGATGACGCTGTACTCGTTCATTGGCGTGGCCGTGACCTCCGCATCCGTGGTTTTGTTCGGCGAAGCGCTCTGGGACCCGGTAGCGTTGCTCGGCCGGTTTAATCAGCCGTTGATCGCGCTCGTCGCGCTGGTTGCTCTCCTGATCGCCACGCTCAACACAAATGTGGCCGCAAACGTGGTGTCGCCGTCGAACGATTTCTCGAATTTGCGGCCGAGCCTGATTTCGTTTCGCACCGGCGGGCTGATCACCGGGCTGGTAGGCATCCTAATGATGCCGTGGAAGCTGATGACGAGCTACAGTTCGTACATTTTCGGCTGGCTGGTAGGCTGCTCGGCGCTCCTTGGACCCATCGCCGGCATCATGATCTGTGACTATTACATTGTGCGGCGGCGCCAACTCGCGCTTTCCGATCTTTATCGCCGGGGAGGCGCTTACGAATACGCGCGCGGATTCAATCCGAGAGCACTGGTTGCGCTCGCCGCGGGCGTCGGCATTGCCTTGTCGGGACTGGCTTCGCCCGCCGTGCATTGGCTCTACGACTATGCGTGGTTTGTTGGATTCTTCGTGTCTGCCGGGGTCTACTTCCTGCTGATGCGCAATGCCGTTTCCGCCGTGGAACTGGATGCGATCCGCGAGAGTGCATGATTGGGCTGACTCTTTGCTCCAACTTAATATCGAAGCAAGGCTTCTTATGGTATGAATGACCAACGAGAGGATGTGTCGGCGGTGACGGACTCAGCGGCAAATAACCGGGTCGGGCTTCAGGAACTCCTTCCGCCCCTTACGACGCATGAAGCGGCAGTTGAGTCGTCGCGCTGCCTGATGTGCTTTGACGCGCCCTGCACGCACGCCTGCCCGACCCACATCGACATCCCGAGATTCATCAAGAAAATCGCCACAGGAAATCTGAGAGGCTCCGCGCGCGCGATTCTCGAAGCCAATCTGCTCGGCGCCACTTGCTCGCGCGTGTGTCCCGTGCAGGAACTGTGCGAAGGCGCTTGTGTTCTCGGCAGTGAACACAAGCCCATTGCTATTGGCAGGCTGCAGCGCCACGCCATGGACTACATCTATAGCCAAGGTGTGGACCTGTTTCAGCCGGCAAAAGCCACGGGCCAGAAAGTCGCCATCATCGGCGCGGGCCCCGCTGGCCTTTCCTGTGCGGGCGAACTGGCCAGGCTCGGGCACAGCGTCACACTTTACGAACGGCGCAACCTGGCCGGCGGGCTCTCCACCTATGGAATCATCGTTCTGCGGGAGCCGGTGGAAGTGGCGCTTGCGGAAGTTGAAATGGTGCAACGATTGGGCGTGCGGCTTGAGACCGGCAAAGACGTCGGGAACGATCCGTCCATTGGCTCCCTGCAGGCGAACTTTGACGTGCTCTTTCTAAGTGTTGGCCTTGGCACGACTCCGCAACTGGGAATTCCCGGCGAGGAACATATCGTCGATGGCCTGGAATACATCGAGCAGAGCAAGCTCGATCAAGCGAGGCTGACGATTGGCAGAAACGTTGTGGTCATCGGCGCGGGTAATACCGCCGTCGATTGCGCCACCATCGCCCGGCGCCTGGGAGCCGAGCGTGTCACCATGGTTTATCGCCGGAGTGAAAATGAGATGACGGCCTACCCACACGAATACGATTTCGTGAAGCGCGAAGGCGTCGGCTTCTGGTTCCTGGCCCAGCCGGTAAAGGTACATGTCGAAAATGGCGCGGTTAAAACGCTGGAGTGTGTGCGCGTTGAGCTCGGCGAAGCAGACTCTTCGGGCCGCCCTTCTCCGCGGGCAATTCCAGGTTCCACCTTCATGATTCCCGCCGATCAGGTCGTGAAAGCCATCGGTCAATACAAGCCTTCCTTGGCTTCGCAGCTTAATTTGAAAACCGAGAAGGGCTTCATCGACGTTGACAGCGATTTCGAAACGAGCGTGGCGGGGATTTTCGCTGGTGGCGACTGCATCCGGGCGCGGGGGGCGGCTTCCACGGTAATGGCGGTGCAGGACGGGAAGCTGGCGGCGCGCGCCATCCACCAAAGGCTGGTGAATCATGGCTGATCTAAGAATCAATTTCGCGGGCATCCGCTCGCCGAATCCTTTTTGGCTGGCCTCGGCGCCTCCGACCAATTCCGGCGCACAGGTTCACCGCGCTTTCGAAGCCGGGTGGGGCGGGGCGGTGTGGAAAACCATTGGCGCTCCGGTGCTCAATGTTTCCAACCGCTACGGCGCGTGGCACTACGGCAACCAGAAAATGCTGGCGATCAACAACGTCGAACTGATTTCGGACCGGCCCATCGACGTCAATCTGCAAGAGATCGCCGAAGTGAAGCGCGCGTGGCCGGACCGCGCGGTCGTTGTTTCCGCCATGGTCGAATCGAAGCCCGAAGCCTGGCATGACGTGATCCGCCGCATTCAAGACACCGGCGCCGATGGCATCGAGTTGAACTACGGCTGCCCACACGGGATGAGCGAACGCGGAATGGGCAGCGCCGTCGGCCAGGTGCCGGAATACTGCGAGCAAATTACGGGCTGGGTCATGGAAGTCGCGAAGATTCCCGTGATCGTGAAACTCACTCCGAACATTTCCGACATCGTGATGCCTGCGCGCGCGGCGGTTGCGGCCAGGGCCAACGCTCTCTCGCTGATCAACACCGTCAATTCGATCATTGGCGTGGATCTGGACACTCTCGAAATCACGCCGAACATCGGTGGACGGGGCGGCCATGGAGGTTACGCGGGGCCAGCAGTCAAGCCCATCGCGTTGAACATGCTCGCCGCATTAGGCCGCGATTCCATCGTGGCCGGCTCGAAGCTGCCCATCTCTGGCATGGGCGGAATATCGACTTGGCGCGACGCCGCCGAATTCCTGCTGCTCGGCGCGAGCGGCCTTCAGGTGTGCACTGCGGTGATGCACTACGGCTTCCGCATTGTCGAGGATCTATGCGACGGTTTGTCCAACTGGATGGACGAAAAAGGATTCGCCACAATCCCCGATGTCGTGGGCCGCAGCCTCGACCGCGTTTCCGACTTCAAGGATTTCGACCTGGCATTCAAGGCTATCGCGCGGATCGATCAGCAAAAATGTATTCGCTGCGATCTCTGCTATGTTGCCTGCAACGACACCGCGCACCAGTGCATCGACCTGGTCGATAGGCACGGGAACATCATTCGGCCGGGCGCTTACGACGCTCGTTCGAACGGGAAAGCCGATGCGGTCGGCACGCGACCCAGCGTGGTTGTACGTGAGGAAGATTGCGTCGGCTGCCGTCTCTGCTACAACGTGTGCCCGGTGGAAGATTGCATCGCCATGGTCGAACTGCCTTCCGGCAGGCCGTCTGTTACCTGGGACGAACTCAGCCAAAAGCAGCGCGAAGTAACTGAAGACTGGGACAAGATGCTGCAATATCGCGAGAAAATGGGCATCCAAATTCATTAGGAGTCCTAGGTTTTAAGTTTTAAGACCCGAGTCGGGACAATTCCTAGCTAGGAGCCTTTCGTGGGCTTGTTAATCCGCAATGGAGAAATCGTTACGCCGGGTTCTCGCGCGCACGCCGACATCTACGCCGAAAGCGACACCATCACCCGCATCGGAAAAGATCTCGAAGCGCCGCCCGGCA
>Ga0307478_10002524_pt1 | contig 14281 bp, 5 predicted proteins | sample atmos_gasesECM4C_2_FD_203713 | JGI IMG/M metagenome (GOLD analysis project Ga0307478, IMG submission 203713) | Hardwood forest soil microbial communities from Morgan-Monroe State Forest, Indiana, United States - atmos_gasesECM4C_05 | ecosystem: Environmental > Terrestrial > Soil > Temperate...
TGCCGATGAGGGGTCGCTCCTCATACTTGGCGTGGACACCACCGGAGATCACCAACTCCGCGATTATCAGTTTGACCAGTCGCAGACTCAGATCGCGGATCCCATGGTGTTCCTCGCGCAACCCAACTCCATCTTGATTTCCCGCGCCTTTGCCGAGCGCCACAGCCTCAAGGTCGGAGACAAATTCTCGGTCTTCGCCTCAGACGGAAAGAAAGAGTTCACCGTCCAGGGAACGTTCAAACCGGTAGGCGTGGGCGAGGTTTTTGGCGGCAATGTCGCTGTGATGGACATTTACTCCGCGCAGGTGGTTTTTCATCGCGGCCGCAAGTTTGATCGCATTGACTTGATGAATTCCCCGGCCGTCCCTGTGGAAGTGGTGCAACAGCGGTTGCGCGCGGAGCTTCCGCCCGGTGTGGAAGTGGATCGCCCGGAAGTCCGCGGGCAGGCGCTCGAAAACGCCGTCACTGCCATGCGCGTGGGAATCCTGATCACAAGTTTCGTCGCATTGCTCGTCGGGGTGTACATCATCTTCAATTCCTTTACCATCGCCGTGAACCAGCGCTGGAAGGAAATCGGCATCCTGCGCGCCGTGGGCGTCGAGCAAGGAAACGTGAGCTGGATGTTTCTGTGCGAAGCGTTTCTGATGGGCGTGATCGGCTCGATCGTGGGCATCGGCGGCGGCTTCGTCCTGGCATCGGCTGCCAACCGGGTGATGCGGGGCATGGTCGCCGCGGTGTATGGAGTTGTATCGACGGCCGCCCCAGCGAGGCTGCACCTGGACCAGTGCGCCATCGCGGTTGTGCTGGGAATCGCCGCGTCGGTGATTGGCGCCTGGTACCCGGCGCGCAGCGCGGCGAGCCTCGATCCTGCACTCGCGTTGCACAATATCGAGGCGCGCCACGCCGAATCCGTCCTCGGATGGAAGCGAATCGGCACGGGTCTCCTGCTGATCGCCGGGGGATCGGCGCTGGTTGTCTGGGTTCCGTCGCGCTTCGGCTTGCCCATTCAATTCGTGTTCGCGACGATTGTTCTGCTCGGGCTTACGATTGTGCTGCCGAAAATGGTGCTCTATTCGGCGCGCGCCTTGCGCCCCCTATTGAACTGGGCCGGTGGATCGGAAGGCGCTCTTGCGGTGGACGCCATGATTCAGACGCCTCGCAGGAGCGCGGCAACGGTCGGCGCGCTGATGATCGGTCTGATGTTCGTCTTCTCGACCACGTCTTACATCCAGAGTTACCGCCGAATGCTCGACCGCTGGATGAATCAGGTCCTCAATTCCGATATTTTCGTGGCCACGTCCGCGATGCTGCGTTCCACCAGCTACCATTTCACGGAAGATTTGGGCAAGCAGATCGCCGCGCTTCCCGGAGTGAACCGCGTCGAAAACGTCCGCTTCACCGCCATCCCGTATCGAGGCGATACGGCCGCGGTGATCGCCATTGAAATGGACGGCTTCCTGGAACGCTCGCAAGGCGCCATTGAGGGCGCGGACAAGCGGACCGTGCATGACAAGTTGACTCGGGGCGAGGGCGTTCTCGTGTCTCGAAATTTTGCCTTGCGCTGGGGAACCCGCGTTGGGGATCAGTTGACCCTCGAATCGCCGACCGGACCCGTCGTGCGGCCGGTCCTCGGCTTTCTCGACGACTACCGCTCTGAAAAAGGCACCATTTTCATGGACCGGGCGCTCTACAAGAAAAGTTGGGGCGATGACGCGGTAGACTTTATCGACGTCGATCTGAATCCCGGCGTCAACCAACAGGCGTTGAAGAGCCAGATCGAACGGCTTACGGCGGGCTCGTTTCACGCGTTCGTATACACGAATGCCGAGTTCAAGCGCTGGATCTCCAGCCTGGTGGACCAGTTTTTCACGCTCAACTACATGCAGCTGGTCGTGGCCGTGCTGATCGCCATTCTCGGAATCGTGAACACCCTGCTCATCTCGGTTTCGGAGAGGCGCCGCGAGATTGGCATCGTCCGCGCGATCGGCGGCCTGCGCTCGCAAATCCGCAAACTGGTACTGCTGGAGGCTGTGGCCGTCGCTATTGTCGGCGTAATCGTCGGCTGCGTGGCCGGAATGCTGAATACCGTATTCATGTCCCACGCCGTCTCGACCGTGCTGGTTGGCTACTCCGTCCCATTCTATTTTCCGTGGGAATTTATCCTGGCATCCGTGCCGGTCGTGACGGCGGTATCGCTCGCGGCAGGCTGGTGGCCGGCGCAAAAAGCGGCCTGCATGCAAGTGATTGAGGCGATTGGCTATGAGTAGCGCTTCTCCACTTCGGCCTCGCTGGAAGGAAATGCGCCTCGGAGTGTCGCTGATCTCACTGTCACTGGCCGCATTCTGCGCGATTCCCGCTTTCGGCCAGATGGACGCGAAGGCGATCATGGCCGGGGTGTATCAGCAGGATAACAGCCATGACCTGACGCTGCGCGCCACGATGGACATTACCGATAAGGACGGCCACACGACCCGCAAGCGCTTCGTTCTTCGCCGCATCGGTTCCTTCGGCAATGGCAAAACGCTCGTCCGCTTCACCGATCCGCAGGAATTGCGCGGCGTCGCCCTGCTTTCCATCAACCAGCCGGGCATCACCGACCGCCAGTGGATCTATACCCCGGCGACCGAGCGCGTCCGCGCGATCGCGCCGCGCGATCGTTCCGAGCGCTTCGCCGGTAGCGACTTTACCTACGAGGACATCGCCGAGCACTCGCTGGATGATTTTACCTATGAGCTAATTCCCGCTGGAGATATGATCGACAATCATAAATCGTTCAAAATCGTGGCTACGCCTGTCGCCCCCGACCGGTCACAATACAAATATATTTATTACTGGGTGGCCCAGGATGTACCCTGCATTCTGCACGCGGAGATGTACGATCAGGACGGAAAGAAGCTCCGCGAGATGCACGCCAGCGGCCTGCGCAAGCAGGACGGAATCTGGGGTCCACGGAAAACGGAAATGCGCACGGTCATCGAAGGAACAAAGACCGTGCTGACGATTGACGAGGTTCATTTCAACGCCGGATTGGACGAAGCCCTGTTCACTCCGGAGGCGCTCGAAAAGAATCCCCCGGAAAAATCCGGAGGGTCGGAAAGAAAATAAACCGCTGGATCTGGATCGCGTCCAGCACAAAAGAACTGCTCGGGGAGAAGCGTACTTTGGCTAATTTTTCGCCGAATAATGGGACTCATTACCCCAATTTGATCGAATTGCTGCGCGCCCGCGCGGCCGAACACGGCTCGCGCGTTGCTTTCCGCTTTCTGAATGAGGGAGAAACCGAAGACTCGCGCACAACTTACGAGGAACTCGAGTCGCAAGCCCGCGCCATCGCCGCCTCGCTCGCCTCCAAATCCGCCGCGGGTGAGCGCGCCCTGCTCTTTTATCCAGCCGGCCCCGAATTCATCGCCGCATTCTGGGGATGCTTATACGCGGGCGTCATCGCCGTTCCGGTTTTTCCCGCGCGCCTTCACCGCCAACTGCCGCGCCTCCTCGCGATCGCCGCCGATTCCGAAGCCAAGTTCGTCCTGACGACCGCGAAAAACCTCGGCCAGTCGGAAGACTTGTTCAAGCGCGCGCCCGCTCTGAAGGAATTGCAGTGGCTGGCGACCGACAATTTGCCAGCGCCTTCGGCCGCCGAATGGCGCGATCCCGGCGCGAATCTCGAGACGCTGGCCTTCCTGCAATACACTTCGGGCTCAACGGCCGCTCCGCGCGGCGTCATGGTTACGCACGGCAATCTGCTGCACAACCTGGCTTGCCTGCGCGAAGTTTTCCAGTTTTCGCCGCAAAGTATCGGCGTCACCTGGCTGCCCCACTACCATGACATGGGCCTGATCGGCGGCTTGCTCCAGCCGATCTTTGCGGGCGGCGAGATGATCGTCATGCCGCCGTCGTCCTTCTTGCAGCGCCCCATCCGCTGGCTCGCGGCGGTCACGCGCTACCGTGCGACCACGATGGTCGCTCCAAACTTCGCCTACGAATTGTGCGTGCAAAAAATTACGGCCGCGCAGCGGACCACGCTCGACCTCTCGAGCGTCAAGGTGGCCCTCTTGGGCGCTGAGCCCGTGCGCCCGGATGCCCTGGCGCAATTTGCCGATGCCTTCGGCCCGTGCGGCTTCCGCCGGGAAACGTTCCGCCCCGCCTATGGTCTGGCGGAAGCGACGCTCATCGTTTCAGGCCGCTCCGATGGCGGCGCGCCTTTTACTCCGGCGGTGATAGCGGAAGAGTTGCGCAAGAATCGGATCAAGCCGTCGGAAGAGGGCGCCGCGGGTAGCCGCGTCCTAGTCGGCTGCGGAGGAATCGCTCCGGACTTGAAAATCGCGATTGTCGATCCGGAAACTCTTGCGCCCTGCTCCCCTGAACACGTCGGCGAAATCTGGGTTTCCGGTCCCAGCGTGGCCCAAGGCTACTGGCGCAAACCGGAAGAAACAAAACAAACCTTTGGCGCGCGCCTGGCTTCCGGCGAGGGCCCTTTCCTTCGCACCGGAGATCTCGGGTTTCTTGAACATGGGCAGGTCTTTGTCACGGGCCGATTGAAAGACCTCATCATCATCCGCGGCTCGAATCATTATCCGCAGGATCTCGAGCACACAGTCGAGCGGAGCCACCGCGCCCTCCGGCCCGCTTCAGGCGCCGCGTTTTCTGTGGACGCCAATGGAGCGGAGCGATTGATCATCGTCCAGGAAGTGAGCGATCCTGCCTCCGTCTCAAACGAGGATGTGATCGCCGCGATCCGCCGGGCGCTCACCCAGTCGCATGAAGTCCATCCTGCCGCCATTATTCTCATCGAGCCGAGGAGCATTCCCAGGACCTCGAGCGGAAAAATTCAGCGCTACGCTTGCCGCGATGCATACACCGCGGGCACTCTCGATGTCGTGCACGAATGGCGGGATCGCGAGAGCCGGCCGGACCGCAAGCAGAACGGCGCGAGCCATCCTCGCAGCGGGCTCGTATGGGATTACCTCAGCACGCAGTCCTATTCCCATCGCCTGGCAGGAAACGCCAACGGAAACGGGAAACACGAACATCGGCCGGGAAGCCGGCAGGAATCGATCCAGAGCGAGCCCATCGCCATTGTGGGAATCGGCTGCAGGTTCCCCGGCGCCGCGGGCCTCGAGGAATTCTGGACTTTGCTGCGGGACGGCGTGGATGCCATCTCGGAAATTCCGCCCGACCGCTGGGATATCGAAGCTCTGTACGACCCGCTGCCGGGAACGCTCGCCAGGATGAGCACGCGGTGGGGCGGATTCCTTGCCGGCGTCGACCGGTTCGATCCGCATTTCTTTGGCATCTCTCCGCGCGAAGCGGCGGCCATGGATCCGCAGCAGCGCGTCCTGCTCGAAGTGACGTGGGAGGCTCTCGAAAACGCGGGGCAGCCTCCGGACAAGCTGGCGGGCACGAGGACGGGCGTCTTCGTGGGGATCGGCGGTTTCGATTACTCCAATGTGATGATTAATTATAAAGATCACTTGAAAGTAATCAACGCCTACCTCGGAACGGGCAACGCCCACAGCATCGCCGCGAACCGCATCTCCTATTTGCTGGACCTGCGCGGCCCCAGCCTGGCCATCGACACCGCCTGCTCGTCCTCGCTCGTCGCGATCCACATGGCCTGCGAGAGCCTGCGCAGCACGGAAAGCGATCTGGCCATCGCCGGCGCGGTCAACCTCATTCTTTCTCCGGAAGTCACCATCGCGTTTTCGCACGCGCGCATGATGGCCGCCGACGGCCGCTGCAAGACCTTCGACGCCAAGGCCGATGGCTATGTACGCGCCGAGGGCTGCGGCGCCGTCATCCTCAAGCGCCTTTCCGACGCGCTGCGCGGCCGCGACCACATCCTCGGCCTCATTCGCGGCACGGCCGTCAACCAGGACGGCCGCACCGCGGGCATCGCCGCTCCCAATGCTTCCGCCCAGCAATCCGTTATTCGCGAGGCACTGGCTCTCGCGGGGGTCGCTCCCGGCGAATTGACGTACGTCGAAGCCCACGGCACCGGCACTTCCATCGGCGACCCCATTGAAGTGGAAGCGATCAAGGCTGTCCTTGGGAAACCGGGAGAGGGGGATGCCCCCTGCCTCATGGGATCCGTGAAGGCCAATGTTGGCCACGCGGAAAACGCGTCGGGCATGGCCAGCCTTGCCAAAGTGCTGGGTTGCCTGGAGCACGATGAAATTCCCGGCCAACTGCATTTCACAAAGCTCAATCCACGGATCTCCCTAGCCGGAACGAGAATCGAAATCCCAACCACGCCTCAGCCCTGGCCACATGCACCTCGGCGTCTCGCGGGAATCAGCAGTTTTGGATTTGGAGGCACGAACGCGCACATCATTGTCGAGGAAGCTCCGCGGGTGTCGCGCGCGGAAGGATTGCCGAACCGGCCGTCCCACATCTTCACGCTCTCCGCGCGGACCGAAAGCGCCGTCAAAAATCTGGCGGGCCGCTTCGCGAAACACATCGCGGAACATCCGGAACTCGAATTGATGGACCTGTGTTTCAGCGCGAACGCCGGAAGGTCGCAGTTCGCGCGCCGCGTTGCCATGGTGGTTGAAAGCAAAGAGCAATTACGGGAATCGCTCGCCGCGATTGCGGGGGGACAGCCGGCGGACAGCCCCCTGGCGGAATTGCGCGCCGGTCACTCAACACGCAGAGACGGCCCGCGTCTTGCGTTCCTTTTCGGCGCGGACGGTTCGAACGCCTGCTCCGCATTCCAGCTTTACGCCACTCAGCCCGTGTTTCGCTCGGCGATCGATCTCTGCTCGAATCTCGTGGGTTCGCGCAATGGCGAGCCGCTGCTCGCCGCGCTTTCCATGGATCACTCCGACGCGGATCGGCGCGACGCTGCCCTTTTCGCTCTCGAATTCGCACTGGCGGAGCTTTGGCGATCCTGGGGGATTCGACCGGATGCCGTGCTCGGCGCGGGCGTCGGCGAATATGCCGCGGCGGTCGTTTCCGGCGTAATGGGTTGCGAGGATGCGCTCAAACTCGTCGTCGAACGAGCCCGCCTCCTGCAGCTTGCGCCCCACGACGGCGAACTAAATCGGATGCTCGATGACTTCGAACAAACCGCGGCCGCCGTGAAATTCCAACCGCCCAGTGTGCCTTTCGTATTCGGCATCACCGGCCAGTTCTTGACGGCGGGAGAAATTCCCGGCCCGGCCTATTGGCGCAGCCATGTGATGCAAGACGCGCGCCTCGAGGAAGGAATTGAAACTCTTACTGCTCAGGGTTCCGACCATTTCCTTGAAATCGGATCTCCCGGCAGCTTTTCAGGGGTCGAAAAATTCAATGGTCCTTCAGCGAAAACGATTTTGCTCCCTTCGCTCGAATCGGATCGCGGCGGCTGGCAGAGCATGCTCGCGAGTCTCGCATCGTTATACTTGTATGGCGCGAGCGTCGATTGGAAAGCATTCGATGAGCCGTACCAGCCGCTAAAGGTGCCTCTGCCGACGTATCCCTTTGAGCGCGAACGATGCTGGGAAGATGCGTACACCGAACCCGGCGCGCGCAAGGCGGCGGCAAAACCGGTGCATCCTCTGCTCGGAGAGCGGATGAATTCCGCTCTGCCCATGCCGCAATTCCACAGCAAAATCGGGCTCGAAAACCAGCGCTATTTGAACGACCACAGGGTGCAGGGCTCGGCCGTTTTTCCCGCCGCCGCTTATCTGGAAATGGCGCGTGCGGCCGCAACGGAACTCCTGGGAGATGGCTCGCCGGTATTGTCCAACGTAGCTTTCCAGGAAGCGCTGATCGTTCCCGCTTCGGGGACGCGCAGTTTGCAACTTGTTGCTTCACCCGCGTCGAGCGGCAGCGCCTCCTTCCAGATTTACAGTTCCAACGCAAACTTGAACGGCAACCACGACAGTTCTCCCTGGACCTTGCACGCTTCGGGCGACATGCGCATGGAGGTTCCTGACTTTGCGCGTTGCGCCGAGGAGCAGTACAGCCTTGATGAAATCCGCGCCCGGTGTCCGCGGACCAAGAGCGCGGCCGAGCTTTACGCGTCATTGAAAAACGCGGGTCTCGAGTACGGCCCGAGCTTCCAGGGCGTTCAGCAGGCATGGTGCGGCGATCGCGAAGCCCTCGCGGAGGTGCGCCTGCCGCTTCCGTCGAATTCAGCAAGCCTTACGAACGATCAAGCCGACTTGACCTGGTTTCATCCCGCACTGCTCGATTCCTGCCTGCATGTGCTCGGGGCCGCGCTGCCTGAAGACAAAGCCGAGGGAGGCCGGAAGTGGACCTATCTCCCGGTCGGAGTCGCAACGCTCCGCTTTTTGGGGCGCCCCGATGCGCGCCTCTTCAGTCACTGCGTCATTCACTCCGGAGGAAGTCTCGGCGCGGACCTTCTTGAAGTGGCCTTCCGCCTGCTCGATGAAGACGGATGCGTCGCCGGTGAACTCCTCGGTTTTCGTGTGAAACTCGTCGCCACGGACGCTGACCGCGAAATCCGCGAGAATCCCGGCGATCTGCTCTACGAAGTGACATGGATGGCAAAGAAGGCAGCCGCGTCTCGGAATGGTTCTGTTTCAGAGCCGGCTTCCTGGTTGATCCTTGGCGACCGCGGCGGCGTGGGGCTGGCGCTCGCGGCCCAGCTTCATTCGCAGGGTGAAAATTGCACTGTGGCAAATCCGGAAGGCCTTCGAGAGCTCATGCCCTCCGCCGGCTCCTGCAATATCGTCCACCTTTTGAGTCTCGACATTGGCGACGTCGCCGCCCGGCCGGAAGCGATCCTCGAGGCCGAGGCCCGCTGGATTGAAACTCTGAAATTCGTTCAGTCTCTTTTGCGCGATGCCAGGGGTTTGAAATTGCGCCTTTGGATTGTCACTCGCGGAGCGCAGGCTGTCGGATCGACTCCCGGGAAAATCTCTCTCGCGCAAACTCCCCTTTTGGGATTGGCAAAGTCGCTCGATCTCGAGCACGCCGAGCTTGGTTGCACGCGAATCGATCTCGATCCAGAAAGCTCTCCCGAAGAAATCACAGCGCTGGCGGAAGAATTATTTCTTCCCGGCCTGGAGCGGGAAGTCGCTTTCCGCAAAGGAATGAGGTACGTCGCGCGCCTCGCGCCTCGCGCGCAGAAAACAGTTTCCGCCGCGCTTCTGGAATTTCCGGACGCCGAATCGTTCCGGCTGGATATTTCACGTCCAGGAAATCTTGACAACCTGATGCTGCGCGGAGGCCCGCGTTCTTCGCCGAGGCCCGGAGAAGTTGAAATCCGCGTGAATGCCGCGGGCCTGAATTTCCGCGACGTGATGAACGCCGCCGGCGTGTATCCCGGCGGGCCGATCCCCTTCGGCGCGGAGTGCGCGGGAACCGTCACAGTAGTAGGCGAGGGAGTAACCGACTTTAAGCCCGGCGATGAAGTGATTGCGCTCGCCTCTGGCAGCTTCGGCGCATTCGTCACCGCCGATGCCCGCGCGGTAATCCCCAAGCCCGCCGCTCTCAGCTTTGGGCAAGCGGCCACGATTCCGATCGCTTTTCTTACCGCGTACTATTCTCTGCGCCAGCTCGCGAGACTCTCCAAGGGAGAGCGCGTCCTGATCCACGCGGCCGCTGGTGGAGTGGGCCTCGCGGCTGTGCAACTCGCCCAGCAAGCCGGCGCGGAAATTTTCGCGACGGCGGGTTCTCTTGAAAAGCGCGCGTACCTGAAATCCATGCGCGTGCCGCACATTCTCGATTCGCGCTCCCTCGCTTTTGCCGATGAAATCATGAAGAAGACCGGCGGCTACGGCGTCGACGTGGTTCTCAACTCGCTCCCCGGCGAATACATCACCCGCAGCCTTTCGATCCTTGCCGCCTACGGCCGCTTCGTCGAAATCGGAAAGACGGACATCTACCAGAACAAGCCGCTCGGCCTGTTTCCGTTCCGCAACAATCTTTCTTATTTCGCTCTTGATCTCGAACGCGTCTGCCGCGAGAAGCCCGAGCAGGTCCGTTCCATGCTTTTTGAATTGATGGCTATGTTCGAGCAGGGAAAATTAAAGCCGCTCCCTCACAATATTTTCCGCATTGAAGACGCGGCCAACGCCTTCCGCTACATGGCCCGCCGCAAAAATATCGGCAAGGTCGTGCTTTCCTTCCGCGGCGCGGACGCCGAAACTCCTTCGGACCGTCCATCGGCCCCGCAAGCCGACGCGACCTATCTCATCACGGGAGGCCACGGCGGCCTGGGACTCGCCGTCGCGCACTGGCTCGTGGAAAAGGGCGCGCGGCACCTCGTTCTCCTCAGCCGCGGCGGATCAACATCCGCGAGTGAACAGGCCACCGCCGAACTCGCAGCCAAAGGCGCTATTGTCACGACGATTCGCGCCGACGTTTCGAACGAAAGCGATGTGGCCCGCGCACTGGCCGAAATTCGAACGACAATGCCGCGCCTTCGCGGAGTGATCCACGCCGCCGGAGTGCTGGACGACCGCCTGCTCCTTAACCTTGACGCGGACAGTTTCCAGCGCGTCCTCGCGCCCAAAGCTCTCGGAGCGTGGAATCTCCACACGCTGACCGCCGGTACGCCGCTGGATTTCTTCGTCGTGTTTTCTTCGGTTGCTTCGGTCCTCGGTTCACCGGGACAGGCGAATTACGCCGCCGCCAACGCGTTCCTGGACGGCCTGGCGCACGATCGCCGCTCGCATGGCCTGCCGTGCCTCTCCGTGAACTGGGGTCCGTGGGCCGAAGTGGGCATGGCGGCGCGCGCTTCCGGTTCCCGCGCGCCAGCGTCTCGCGTGATGCATCCGCTCGCCCCCGCGCAAGCCCTGGCCGCACTCGGCCGCCTGTTCGAAAAGAATGGGCCCGCGCAGGCCGTAGCGATGTCCGTGGACTGGACGCAAATGGCCCGCTCGTTCAACGGCCACCAGCCGCCGGCCTTGATCGCTGACCTACTCCGCGAAAAAGCGCGCCTCGCAGATGCCAAGGGTACTCGCACGTCCGGACCTCGCATTTCCATGCAGGATCTGCTCGCTGTCCCTCCGGCCCGGCGACACGCCGCGCTGCTCGATCACGTTCAGAAAAGCCTCGCGCAGGTGATGGCGCTTGACGCCCCGGAACTCGATCCGGAAGAATCCATGAGCAACCTCGGCCTCGATTCCCTCATGGCGCTCGAGCTGCAGCACTCCCTCGAGGAATCTTTCGGTGCAAAGCTGCCCCTCGATTTGCTCATGGGTATGCCCAGCCTCAACGAGTTTGTTGCGCGTCTCCTTGACATCCTCATAAAGCCAACAACCGTGGCAGGACCGGAAACGCCGGAGGAAGTAATGCCCGTGGAATCCGAGCGAAGCGAAAGCGCCCCGCCGATTGTGGAAGCCTGACTTTTAGCAGAGGCGACTCTTCGCTTTGCGTATTTGTAGGCGGTCAGTCAGTCGACTCCGATTGAAATCCGCAGAACCGCACAGCGAAGAGTCGCTGTGCTGCGCGAAACTTCCCCGATTTCTCGCCCCTATGCCGCGACCGGCACGAGTGCCGCCGGGCAAGTTGTTTCCTCATGAATTTCGTAGGTTGTGTTCAAGTTGGCGGTTTGTTTCACCATCGCGCCCACCGAACAGTACTTCTCCTCGGATAGCCGCACGGCTTCCGTGACCGCGGCATCGTCGATCTCGTAACCCGTGATGACGTGGACGATATGAACCTCGGTGAACACTTGCGGCGGGCGCTCCGCCTGATCGGCCTCGACTCGCACTTCGTAGCCGGTCACTTTCTGGTGATATTTCTGACGGAGTATGGTGGCCACATCGAATGCGGTGCAACCTGCGAGCGCGACGGCGACGAGTTCAATCGGCTTCGGGCCGGTCCCCCCAGCCGGGTCGTCGAGCAGCATGTGATGCCCGCTCCCCGTTGTCGCGACAAATTGGCGGTCTGACTTGCATGGTTGGGTGAGTTGAACTTTTGCGCTGATCATTTCTGGCTCCCATCTTGCGGACGAGGCTCGGTCGAAACACAAGCACTCTCCACGAAAAAGCGACATTCGCAATCTCTAGAACAAAGCTACTATTCCGCGAGCTTTTCGGGCATGTCGCATGTCACGACTCGACGTGACATTCGTCACAATCTCGATAAACCCTTGAGCGTAGGGCACTGTCTGCAGGGCGAGTCACTTGGACACAAGCCGAAGGGCGTTGCGGAATGAGAATCGTGAAACGAATGTGGGCGCGTCCCACAGGTTGTCCAGGGAATCTGGCGACGGATGGGCAATTTGAGAAAAGGCTGGTGCGCAGCGCCACATGTCCCGTCGGCGTCTCTTGCGCGGCGACTGGGGAAAACCCGCCGGCAAGTTGCCGGCGCCACGAGGTCACCGGTTACTGTTCGCCCTCGAGCTTGCGAATCCGCACTTCCACTCCGGGCGTATCCTTGAGCGCGCCAGAAAATTCCTCGAGGTTCGATCCGCGATAGTGATAGGGATAAACAATTTTCGGCTTGAACGCTTTTACGCACGCCGCGGCTTCGAGCGTGGTCTCCGTCCGCGGAGGATTCATCGCCAGGAACGCGACGCTGATATTTTTCAGCGCTTTCATTTCCGGCGTGCATTCCGTGTCGCCCGAAAAATACACGCGCGTGTCGCCGAAAGTCAGAATATAGCCGCTGCCGATTCCCTTGTGGTGATACGGCTTCCCTGGCCCCGATCCAAACACGACGTTGTACATCGGCACGCCCTCGAATTCGATGCCCATCACGGTCCTTTTTTCGGAGTCGCTGATCGGCTCGACGATCCCGCAGGCCGGCGCGCAGTTCAGCGTATCGGTGACGGCCGGCGGACCGACGATGATCGTCTCGGGCTTGTGCAACTTGTCCACCATCGCGCGATCCAGATGATCGGCGTGCGTGTGGGTAATCACGATCAAGTCCGCCGGGGGAAGCCCGGTGAAATCTCCCATGCTCCAGGGATCGACGTGAATCACTTTTCCCCCGAATTCGAGCATCACGCTCCCGTGATAAACAGGCATGATGCGAAGTTCCCCGGCCGAAGTCTTGATCACATCCACTTGCCGGTTGGAGGTCGTCGCGCGGAGATGTAAGGCAAGAGTGAGAAGCGAAACAAATATGGCGGCGGCAATCAGAGCGAATCGGGTGCGTTTGCGCATGAAAGATGCTCCTCTGGATTCTTTTGTGGCGGTTAGTATACATCGTCGCGAAGCGGCGCAGCGCGCGCCTTGGAATGGTTTTGAATTGGGTGCCGCGCCCTTGTGTTCTTCAAGGTTGCGGGTTTAGATTCCAGTCCTCCCAGAGTTCCCCATGTATGCGAGAATCCCCACCCTTCACAAAATTCGCTAAGGATGTGGCACCCTGCGGGCATGTTACAGTGCTGCCAGAAGAGTGTCGAAGCTATACAGCGGCTGAATTTCACGCCATCGAGGGAAAGAGCGGCGCGCTGTATTCTTCTCGCCTTCGTAATCTGAATTCCTCGGGAGAACTCGATGGGCACCGGCCGGGTGGAAGCCTTCAGCGACGGCGTAATCGCGATCATCATCACGATCATGGTGCTCGAGCTGCAAGTGCCACACGAAGCGAATTTCGCCGCGCTCGTCAAACTTTCTCCCGTGCTTCTGAGCTACGCCCTGAGCTTTGTCGTGGTGGCCATCATGTGGGTGAACCATCACTACTTGCTGCATCTCGCCAAGCGCGCCGACGCGCGGCTCTTGTGGGCCAACAACATCCTCCTGTTCTGGATGTCGCTGATCCCGTTTGTGACGCGCTATATCGGCCTGAACCCCAGTTCGCCATTCGCGGTCGCGCTCTATGGGGCGGTCCTGACTCTGAGCGCGATGGCGTTCACCTGGTTGCGCCACGCGGTCAATCAGCATCACCTGGACAATGTCGAACTCTCCGCATACAACCGGACCATGCTGCGCAAGAGCGCATTTTCAACCGCGCTTTACGCCGTCTCCGTCCCGCTGGCCTACAACTCGGTCCATATTGCCTACGGAATTTTCGTCGTGATTCCGATTCTCTATTTCCTGCCCGAGCGAAAACTGGCGAAACCATCGGAAGAACTTTCGGGGCCGGTCCAGGAATGAACTGCCGCGGTTTTGTAGAGACCGCCCGCCTTTTGGGCGCGCATCCCTGCGTCGTCCATAGCCAAACCGAGCCATCGCCAGGCTCGATCCCTCCTTGACTCAGGCCGCCATTCCCTTTAAGAGGTTGTACGTACAAAGCCTCCTTTTCCAATCTCGCACCCGGGAAAACGGCGCGGCAGAGGAACGAGGGCGACGTTCTCGATGGCAGAAATTCCCACAACCGGCAATCCGCCGGAATCAATGCAATCCACGGACGCGATGCTTGACGGCGCGCGCTACCTCGCT
>Ga0307478_10002525_pt1 | contig 14270 bp, 9 predicted proteins | sample atmos_gasesECM4C_2_FD_203713 | JGI IMG/M metagenome (GOLD analysis project Ga0307478, IMG submission 203713) | Hardwood forest soil microbial communities from Morgan-Monroe State Forest, Indiana, United States - atmos_gasesECM4C_05 | ecosystem: Environmental > Terrestrial > Soil > Temperate...
ACCATGGCCACCAGCATTGGAGTAGGCGCCTTGATCTTGATGCTGACCACCTCGCCATCGCGATCCGGAGCATACCCGCCATAAACCTTCAAGAAACCAGTCAACTCATATTTCTCTTTAGCCTGCTGGATCCATTGAAATTCCGGAGGAAAACAGTTGCTGATGCAGGTCCAGAGGAAATACTGGATATGCACATCGTTCGGCGAAACGAAACGCCGAGGGGAAGAACTCTCCGTCTTCAAAGCTCTCGCCAAGCCCAGGCCGGTGCCAACGGCGCTAGCGACAGCATTCCCGGCAGGAGTACTCAGTAGCGCGCCGTCACGCTTCCACACTTCGCCTAGCCCCGCGAAGCCGGCGGACTCGCGGCTCCCGCGGTCGTCGCGAATTACCAGCGTCAACGGCTCCGCAGGCAAATCGCAAACGTATCGGGTCTTGATGACGTGCTCGCGCAAGCACAGCATCCTCAGAGATCCTATGGTTTCTGGATATTGCATCGCGTGGTTCCACTCGCCTTCGCCGGTCAGGAAAATCGTCACCGGCTGTTGTGACTCAATGTCCACCTGAATGCCGCCGCCCGCCGTGTAGGTCTTGCCGGTGTGATAGTTGGCCGGGTCCAACCGGACCGCTTCGTCGGTTCCCGGCCGCCATTCGAAAGTTTTTTGTGCGGAAGCCGTTCCCGCAAATAGCAGGGTACCCAGGAGTGCTAGTGCAAGTGTGGGTTTCATGGTAATGACAGTATTTAGGCGGCAGAAAAGCCGCGCAATTGCCCGAAAGGGCAGGCCATCTCTACCAGTATCGTATCCAAATGAGCACATCGCCGGCGTGGGACAAAAGACCCCGAACTGATTGACCACGAGGCTTTTGCGTCGAAAGGCCAGGCCAAACCTATTGCAGCTTGCAGGAGTCAAATGTACGTCGGCCTGCCGCCGACGGAAAGCGGAATTCGGCTAGGGTACTTGATGCGAACTCTTGGGATTCTCTGGATCCTGTACGGCCTGGAGCGATTTGGGGTCGCGCTGGTTACGTTTTTCTGCATCCCGACGCTCACCGTGATGTGGGGCGCACTGCTGACCCGCGTTCCGAGCCCATTTACTTTGATGGACTTATTCCATGTCTTTCTGATTTTCATGATCATTCTGGGCATTGCAGCCGGTATTGTTTCGATCATGGCCGGCCTGGCCTTGATGTTCAGCGGGCCGTCCGCTCGGAAACTCGGGCTGCTCGCAGCGTTCCTCGCGCTAATCAACGGACCTCTCGGCATCGCCCTGGGCGCGTACACGTTGGTCGTTCTAGCTCCCGGCAGGCGTGGAAACGCCTAGCCAGCATTCTACTTGAGCTTGTTAATCAACCCAGGGTAACGGATCCGTTTCCGATAACTACGTACCCGCACTTAGCCGCATTGTCCGAGGATAACTTCCACTACCCTGTTAATGGGCGCAAGCGCGTTCCCATTACTAATCCTCCTTGAGCTTCCTAGTTTGTTCCTTGATGAGTGATTGGCGGAATCATGGACCTGAGTCTTCGTCAACCACGCCCTTCGATTGCTCTCTCGTTAACTAACAAGTCTGAATCCCGTGAATATCCAGTTTAAACCTATATTATGGTGTATCCGATCACCGAAGTCGTTTCATGACTCTCGGACGGATCAGGAGACGACGCGGATCTTCGATGGTAATGCCAAGCTTGAAATCTGGAAGTGGTGCCGCTCGCCGTCGATTCTGGTTGGCGATGTCCGGGTTTGTCATGGCGCTTGCGCTGATGCCCTTTTCCTACAAAGTTGAACGTCGCCTGGAGACAGCTGCTCACATCAAGGGCGGAGAATCCGAAAAAGTTGACAAGGAACTGGCGCAGCGTTTCCAGTCTCCCTACGCCCACCGCCTGGTTGTGGTGATCAGTGGTATTCCCGATCCGGATTCTGCAGAAAGCGCAGATGCATTGGGCTTCTTAACCAGTTCATTGCGTAGCGTGCCTGGAGTGTCGGGCGCGGTCTCGAGCCTGGATTGGCCAGATCCTCTCTTCACCGGGAACAATGGAGGGGCCCTGATCATCGTCGGGTTGGAGCCGCACGATAAAGCTGTCGAGGCGTTGGTCCCGATACTGAGGGCAAAGGCAGACGGGATGGAAGGTCAGCTTAGGTCACAATACCCCAATATCAAACTGGAGATTACGGGTGAAACACCACTGACCTTCGATCTTCGCAAGGTCAGCGCCGACGATGTCAAACATGCCGAAGAACGAGCGATGCCGGTAACGCTCTTACTGCTGTTTCTGGCTTTTGGAAGTCTTGTGGCCGCGCTATTGCCGCTGGGAATTGGAGTACTCTCCATCTCGATGGCGCTGGGTGCGGCTGCGCTGCTCGCGCACTATCTGCACCTGTCGATCCTGGTGCAGAATCTGGCGACGATGCTCGGCCTTGGCTTGGGCATCGACTATGCATTGCTGATAGTGAGCCGATTTCGCGAAGCATTGGCCGAGGGATATGATCCCGGCCGGGCTGCCGATATTGCCGCGGGGCAAGCGGGGAAGACATTGATAATCTCCGCCACGACAGTGGCGATCGGATTTTCAGCGCTGCTGACTGTGCCCATCAGCGAACTGCGCTCCATCGGAATAACCGGCCTGCTGGTAACCGTTCTGAGCGTCGTACTGTGTACGTTCATTCTGCCTTGGGTGCTTGGTCTGCTCGGGCATCGGATCAATGCCGCCAGAGTGCGTTTCCCAGGCAGACAATTCAAAACACGCGAAAGCCTCTGCGCGGCGAGTGAGCGGTGGGTACGGTGGGGCAGCATCATAACGCGCCGGCCCTGGACAGCTCTGCTCGTCGCCGGGGTTCCACTACTGATCCTTGCATTCCAGGCAAGGAGAATCTCTCCCGGGATTCCTGACCACGATTCCCTCCCAGCCGCAGCCGAGTCGGTGCGAGCACTGCGCACACTGCAAGGCATGGGGCGGTCGGGTATTGTGCAGTCCCTCCGAGTGGTCCTGGAGTTGCCGCCGCAGTCTCCGCCGCTCTCACCGGCTGGGTGGCTGGCCGTCAGCCGCTTGACGAAACGCTTCCAGAGCGATCCCAGAGCGGAAGAAATCTTATCTCTTCCCACCCTCACGGCAATGTCTGACACTGCGGATGCTGTCGACGATGTGCCCGAGCCAATCCGCAAGAGTTTTCTTCGGAGCGATGGCCAAGCTACGTTGATTGAGTTGCTGCCCACCGCCACTCTTTCGCCCAACGAGCAGATACGATGGGTACGAGATGTGCGTTCCTCCGATGTCGCGGCGATAACCGGCGTGCCCGGCGCGGTGCTGCGCGTCGGCGGCGTTCCCGCACTCGACGCAGATTATGACTCGGTCGTAAAAGCGCGGTTGCCGAGTGTGGTCCTTGGCGTCGTATTGGGGAGCTTGGTGGCACTCCTCATCGGTTTACGTTCCCTATTTGCGGCTGTCAAAGCAATTCTGCTCAATCTGCTCTCCGTTGGCGCTTCATTCGGTGCGTTAGTTGTCGTTTTTCAGGAAGGCCACGGTAGCAAACTCTTTGGGCTCGACGGGCCGACCGGCACCGTATACCCGATCGTTCCGATTCTCTCGTTTGCCATCGTCTTCGGATTGAGCATGGACTATGAGGTCTTCCTGGTCGCTCGAGTCCTGGAAGAGCGGCGGTGCGGCCTATGCGAAAGATCAGCGGTGATCGAGGGTCTCGCGCGTACAGCCGGGCTCATCACGAGTGCCGCGGCAATTATGATTGCCGTGTTCACTGCATTCACCGTGGGAGGTTTTCTAGTCGTCCAGATGCTCGGCTTTACGCTTGCCGTGGCGGTGTTCATTGATGCCACAGCGGTGCGCATGGTTGTCGGGCCGGCACTATTGAAACTTGCTGGCGACTGGAATTGGTGGCCCTTTGGCCTATATGGGGCCCACGCAACCTCTGAAAAAAGCCCTATGCCATGACTGCGAACATCGTGGATGCTCCAGTGACAAGACAGGGCCTTGCAACAGCCTAAGTAGGCGCTTCGATTTATTTCACTTCTCGTCTTGAGCGTTGAACTGGCGGAGATCAAAATCCTTGCGCCCAAGATTTGCCTTTCCCGAGCCCCCTTCGATTACAAGAATCGAGGAGCCGGGCTTGCCCTGCAGCTTTGCCTCGACTTGCGTCGCAGACCAAACGCCGCCGATCTGCCGAAGCCCATAGTAAATGAATTCCTTATGCTGTCCCGTTCCGCGAAGCGTCTTCACCACATGCACAGGATACAAAATGCGGCGGTCAATCCACGATGTTACCGAATCATAGTAAGTCCGGTCTTGAGAGCCGGACTTGCTCTTCAGGACAAAGCAATCCCGTGCGCCATATTTCTCCGGCGGCAGGGCTTCCTGATTCTTCCAGAAGAACTGATTCTCTACCATGTCTTCATAGGAAAAGTCAGTTCCCACGAGTGGGTCGTTCCAACGTTCGAATGGCAACGCGCTAGCGGTCTTCTCGCCAGGAAGTACCGCCTCGATGGTCACGTGCCCCGTCTCGCTCATATGCAAAAGAAGGCTCGTCTTCTCTGAGCCAGGCCCCGAGATCTCGCAAAACAGACGGAGACCATCGGCAAACCAGTGAGCTTTGGCGACAAACTTGTAGTTCGTGCGCTTGCCATTGCCTTCCAAACGTGTGAGCCGCCCGGTCATGCGATAGTCCAATTTCTCAATACGCTGGCGCGAGCCAGTCAGCGCCGCGTCCTGGTCAGGATTCGGCGCAAAGGCCCGCGATGGATGCACCAGCGAGAACAGCACGAGCAAAGCGATGGACCCTTGAATCGTCCCAAATGTGCAATTCGCCCATCTGGCCGCTGGACCCCGGCCAAACTTGCGGCTGCGAGAGAGCACTACCACGCGGCGGAGGAAGGTCATAATCTCTATGTATACAGACAAAGTCCGTATCGCGCTATCCAGAGCGACGGGCCAAGCACCTTTCCGGGACAGACATCCTCATTTCGCGTTGCCAGAGATCACTCTCCCAGCGATAACGCGAACTGGACCCACTACCCAATCCAGACATCTCTCTAGCCATAAGGCCGCTACCGTGGCATGCTATCTGGCATGGGAAACAAAGACAGACGAAGCCGCGAAGCGAAAAAGCCCAAGAAAAAGGCTCCGAAGTTCGCTCCCCCGAGGCGCGACTCCGGCCAGCCGACGCACGTCATCTCGGTGGTCAATCCGGAGAAGCCGCCGACCGGTTCTCAGTAAAGCCTAGGCCCGCGCGCCCTAGCTCCGCGACCAGATGCATAGGAAACCCTTTTAGCTATTGTTGCGGTTTCCCTCTTGCCTTCAGAAACTCAATCGAATGCCTAATTGTGCCGCGAACGGTATCCCCACCGTGGTGCCCGGACCAAAGAAATCGCCCAACGCTCCCGCCGGCACCCGCAACTCATTCAGGCTGGTGATGGGACGGGTTTGCGTACAAGAAGCATTCAGGCAGAACGCCGTGGCGTTAGAAATGTCATTTACGGGCGTCGGCAGCGCCGAAATGTCCGGCACGAAATTATTCCCGGGATTCTGGCGGTTGAACAGATTGAAGAATTCCGCGAACGGCCGCAGCGTCACGCGCTCGCCTAAAGCAATGTTCCTGCTCACCCGCAAATCGACTTGGTAAAACGGTGTCCCGCGAAACTGGTCCAGGCTCGTCTGCACGCCATTCACCACCGCCCGGTCATTTCCAACCACTCCGTCACCATTGACGTCCGCCGGCGTGCTCATCGTAAAGGGTCGCGCGCTTTCAAATTGCGAGAGCGTCGAAACCTCGAATTTCCACGGCAGTTGCAGCACGCCCACCAGCACAAATCGATGTCGAATATCTTCTCCCGATGGCCCATGATCGCCCGGTCCAAACGGATTGAGCACGTTGGAAACGCCATTCACGTAATCGAAAAGCTCTCCCACCGTGGCGCCCCACGTCGTGGCGTGCGAAAGCACATAGTTCGCCGTCACTTCAAAGCGCTCCGAAAATTTGTGCTGCACTTGTACCGCTAGGCCGTTGTAGATCGACCGATTATCCGTGCGGAATAAAGATACAGCGGGCGCGTTCACCGGAATTCCAAAGCCTGGTGTGTATTCGTAGCGCCGGTATTGATGCACTCCCTGTTGATGTTCGTAGGTGATGTTCATCCGCCAGTTGTTCGCAAAGGCGTGCTCGAATCCCGCGCTCGCCGTCAACGCGTAAGGAGTGTGATAGTTGGGATCAATCAGCGCGCTGGGCCCGCTTCCATTCCGCAAATTAAAATTGTTGACCGCCCTGAACGCGTCCACCCACCCGTTTTGCGCCAGATCGTTGTAGTAAAACCCTGCCCCAACTCGAAACACCGTGGTCGCGGAGCCGTTCGGCGCGTAGGCAAGCCCCACCCGCGGCGCAACTGCTTTGCGGTAATCATGAGGAATCCCTGAAACGAGCGTGCTTCCGGCTGCCCGCGGGGCTCCCAAAGCTGGATTCGCGGTTTGGTCATGCCCCGACGCCACAAACAATCCGAATGTCGTGTCATAACGCAGCCCGGCATTCACGGTAAGCGACGGCGTAACCCGCCATGCATCTTCCGCATACAGGCCGAGGCGCCGCACGCTTTGCGAAAATGCGCCGTCGCTCGCGCCCGAAGCGTTCTCCGTCGGACAATCTGGAAAATTGGGATCAGGACTGCTGGGCAGTGGATTCGGGCAATTTACCAGCGCCGCTGAATTTGCCACATAGAAGCTGGGATCTTGTGGATAAGAAAATAGCGTCTCCGCATTTCCCGCCAGCGCCCCGCGCAACACTGGCTCGTGAATAAAATTGACGCCGAAACGCATCGCGTGGTTCCCGCGCGAGTGCGAAACATCATAGCGAAACTGATATTTTTGCTGGTCGCGCGCAACGGGAAACGCGGTGATCGCGGTGGCGAATTGATTGTCTCCAAAGGTCTCCAGCCCCGACGTGGTCAGAAAATTAACGGTGAACGGAAAATCGAAAGCTTCCCCAATCGTCGAATTACGCACCTTGGTGTGATGGAAACCGCTGGCCTGCAGCGTCAGCACCCCTAGCGTCGTGGGCGCAAATTGAAGTTGCTCGCTCAGCAGCACGCTGTAATAGTTTGAATCCGTGGTCGCGCCTGTCGAAGGCAGCGCCCCTTGCTGCAACAAGTCATTTTGCCTGCGATTGCGGTCCAGCGAACCGCGAACAAACCATTGGGATCGTTCCGACTGCCGCCAGTCCACACGCGACGAAAAAAGCGTTTCCCGATAAGGCTGCGGAACGGATGATGGGATTGCCCCAATAGAACTGACGTTCGGGAGGAAGCCACCGGTCGCGAGCTGCTGCAAATCATTGAATTCCGAGAGCGAATTCGCGTTGTACGCGATGCTCGCATTTTCGTGAATGTATTCGTATGAGGTGAAAAACCACAGCTTGCCCGGTTTGATCGGCCCTCCAACCGTGCCCACCAAATTCTGCCGCGAAAATGGCTGCTTCGGATTCGGTTCCGGATTGTCCAGCGCATTGCGAGCGTTCAACGCATTTCCGCGATAGTAGTAAGCCCCGCTGCCATGCCATTCATCGGTCCCACGCCGCGTTAAAATCACCACACTGCCGCCATTGGTGTGCGAGGTGTCGGCGCCGAATTGCGACGTCCGCACGGCAAACTCTTGCATGGCCTCCGGCGAATAATTCTGCAGAAATCCGCCAATGTAATCGTCGTTGTTATCCCCGCCATCCACCGACAAGTCCACGTTCAGTCCGGAACTGCCGCCGAACGACACTGCGGTAATGCGCGCCTTGGTAGGATCCGAGGGCTCCACCGGCGCCGTAAATGGGGCTAGTAACGAAATGTTCGCAAAGCTCCGCGCCGACACCGGGATCTCATCCAAATCTTCCGCGGTGATTACCGTATTGATGGTGCTGCTGGTGGTTTCCAGCGGTTGGCTCGCCAGCGAAGGCCCGCGATCGCGCACCTGCACGGTCTGCTTTAGCGTTTCCGGTCCCAGAATCACCGCGAACGTGGCCTGGCTGCTTACCGAGACCGTGACCTGTGAGGTCTTTTCCTTGAATCCATTGGCGCTCACCGCGATGGAATAGGTTCCCGGCGGGAGCGACTCAAATCGTACTTCCCCGCGATCGTCCGTATTCGCCGAACGCGAAAAGCCCGCTTTTTCGAGCGTAATTGTGACGCCTGCACTTGCAATGCGCCCTCCTGCGGAATCCTCCACGGCGACCAGCAGTGTCCCCCGCGCACTCTGCCCCAGTCCGGCGAAGGGCCAGGCTAGCGTCAACAAAAATATAGCTAGAAAGGGTTTATAGGCCGCGCGCGTCATCGAAATCAGCGTCCACCAAGTAAGACGCATTGTAGCCTGAAACCTGGCACATTGAATGGGGCGGAGCGTCACAAAAAAGTGAGCGGCCGGTGGGGGGACCGGCCGCTCGGGCGTTGGGGATGGAGGGAACCGTGACTGATCCCGGTTGGGCCGGCCTCAATCACAGTTGCGATTGTGCGCTGCGCCCTCTCCACGGTCGATAGCCCGCCCGTTTCATTCTTGCCAGTACTTTGGCGCGGCGCACGCGTACCAGTTCTTTAGTACCGCGGTACTCCTAGGCCTTGGCTTTGCGCAGGGCCTTCACTATTTCCTTGTGCCCGGCGTCGGCGGCCAGGTCGGCCGGGGTCTTGCCGTCATCCGCCCTCGCATCGGCAATTGCCCCATGCTTGAGCAGCAACTCTACGGTCGCGATGGCGCCGTTGGCTGCGGCGGAATGTAGGGGCACGAAGCCACGCTCCTGTTTGGCGTTGGGGTCGGCGCCGGCTTCCAAGAGCATCTTCACAATCTCCGTGCCGCCCCGGCTGGCTCCGGCATGCAGGGCGGTCACTTTCTGGGCGTTTCGCGCTGCCAAACTCCCATTCGCGCCCTTGGTCAGCAGAAATTCCACGATCGCGCAATGTCCAAAATATGCCGCCAACCCCAGCGGGTAAAATCCGTCCGGCGCAAACGAGTTGACCAATCCCCGGTCGGAACCAACCCATTTCCTCACGGACTCCAGATCCCCCAGCGCGCTGGCCTCAAACACATCTGGATTGGCTCCGTGTCGCACAAGCACTTCCGCCAGCTCCGGATGGCCGAAGTACGCAGCGAGCAAGAGCACCGAAGACCCGTTCGGCGCCGTGAATCGCAGCAAGTCCGGCTCGGCCTTCATTAGCGAGTCCACAGCCGCTTTGTCCCCGGCCCGAATTGCCTCCATCAATTTCTTGGTCGTATCTTCCGGCATGCCTATCCCCCAAAATTCTGGTGCATCGTGTGAGCTTGCACGTGACAGCCCGGACGCGGCAAGTCTCAGGAACACGGGCCGAGTACGCGAATCAACACGTAAGCTACGAAAAGAGCGATGCAAATAACCCGCAAAACCATGGCTCTTCTCCTTCCAGGGATACACTATGCGGGCAGTAGCCGTGAAGTCCTCTTCAATCTTGCTATTTCTTTTGCGAGTCAGGCGTGGAATGGAAAGAGAGATAGCGGTATTCTCGTGGGGAGCATCCGAAGGCCCGCCGAAACAACGCGCTGAACGAAGTGCTGCTCTCAAATCCTACATCCATGCTAATTTCCGTCACCCTGCGGTCGGTGCTTTCCAGCAGTTCGCGGGCGCGCTCCAGCCGCTTGCGTTGCAGATACTGGTTCGGCGTTTCTCCGAATACTTCCCGGAAGAGCCGGTGAAAGTGGTACGGAGAAACACAAGCCGCGTCCGCCACTTCACGTAGTGGCAGGTCTTCGGCGTGGAAGGAGTCCAGGAAGTCTTTCCCGCGCAACAGGCGCCTGTACAGCTCGACCCTCGTCGATAGTTTCTTCGCTGGAATCCGCGCTGCCTGTTTTTCCGAGTGCCTGCCAACCCTTAGCATTGCCCTGGCGACCGCAAAAAACTGATCTTCCAAATATGCCTGCGTCGCGGTGCCTTTCCGGACCCGTGCATAGATTCCTTTGAGTAACGGGCTGACCAGCGCGTCGTGCCCATGCAAGCTCTCAAAAAACTCCACTTGCCAGCGCCCGTGGCCTTTTGCGACAGCGGATTTTTCCTCACGCTGCTCCGCGGCGAACGGCTCATTTAATAGTTCAACCGGATCGCGCGACTCCACGCGATGCACGTCCTCGACGAAACCCGGGCGAAAGAACAAACAAAACGTCTCCACGATTTCGCGAGCATCAATGGTGATCGAATAGGGCCGGCTGGCGTTCAAGACCAGGTAACTGCCGGTGTCCACTACGCGCTGGGCTTCCGCCGTTTCCCAAATGCCCGATCCGTGCACGACGCTCTTAATCGAGAGCGGCCCTGGAAATTCGGCCACGTGATACTGCCTAGCGCGTCCCCAGATAATTGCATTCGCCGCGCCGAGCTGCGGTCCCGTCGGGTTGACCAGGACCCGTGATTCGCTTCTTGTTAGATTCGCGGCCACAATTACACTCTACCCCTATACTTAGCTCCGCATCGACCCGGAGGATAGCATGCTGGCCTCGCACAAAATCATGGCTTTCGCCCCTACCCTGGACGCCAACAAAGCGCGCCCATTTTATGAAGGCGTGCTCGGACTGACGGTCCTCAGCCAGGACAATTTCGCCCTGGCGGTCGACGCGGCCGGCATCATGCTGCGCGTTACCAACGTTCCGCCAACCTTCAAGCCGCAACCTTTCACCATCCTCGGGTGGCAGGTTCCGAATATCGTCGAATCCGTCGCCGCCCTCAAAGCCAAAGGCGTGCATTTTGAAAGCTATGGCTTGCCCACGCAGGACGCCGAAGGCATCTGGACCGCGCCGGGGGGCGCCAAAATCGCGTGGTTCAAGGACCCGGACGGCAATATCCTGAGCCTGACGCAATTCCCGTGACGAGTGCGGGCGTTCCATCCATTCGTACTATTGTGGTGCGCGAGGACGCCTCCTAGACTGCCGCTGTTACTTTGCTGCACCGGCTTTAGCGGTCCAGTCTCGCTCAGCGTCAGCGGACTGCCTGCGGGCGCTTCGGCGTCGTACAGCCCGGCGCCTAACTCGACTTCCAATTCACGTTCACTGAGCGTTTCACCTCCTCCTGCTCCCAGTCTCCAGGCAGTCCTCCGCTGACGGTTTGCAACGCGCCGCTCGCGGTCTGCGCCGATCTCCTTCGCATCCGACTAAATCAAGACCCCCAAAACCTTGACACCTTTGCGCCGCAACGCATTAAGATAGCGTCGGCAGCGAGTCCGGTTTCCGCGGTAGCCGCGACGGAGATTTCCTCGCATCGATCTTGTCTGTCTTGCGCCGTCTCGCAGGAGGAACGCCGTGTCCATTTCGCGCAGAGAGTTCTTCAGCCATCTTGGGGCTGGCGCCATCGCCGGAACGGCCGTGCCGGCATTACGAGCATTGCCGGTGCCCCCTGCCATGGAGCTTGCGTTATGGGGAAACTCCGCTCCTGCGGCACATGAAGCCTCCGGTGAAGCACGCTCTGGCGAGCCAGTGCTTCTGTATCGCAATGAAAATCCTTACGGGCCGTCCGACAAGGTTCTCAAGGTGCTGCGGGACTCGGCGTCGGCGAGCAATCGCTATCCGCGCACCGAATACGACACGCTGATCGATAAGCTGGCCGCGCTGCACCAAGTGAAGCGGGAGCAAATCGTGCTTGGCTGCGGTTCAGGAGAAATTTTGTGCATGGCCGCTATGGCGTTTCTCGGCTCGGGCAAAAAAGTGGTTCTCCCGGCGCCGACTTTTCCCGCGCTCGGCAACCTGGCGAAAAATTCGGGGACGGAAGTGGCGGAGGTGCCGCTGGGGAAACATTACGAGCATGATCTCAACGCCATGCTGGCGCATTGCGATGAGTCCACCAACCTGGTGTACCTCTGCAATCCGAATAATCCTACCGGCAGCATCACGCAGCGGAAGGATATGGAGCTGTTCATGACCCGGCTGCCGTCGCGGACTTTTATATTGGTTGACGAGGCTTACCATCATTTCGCGAGTCCCGACTCCGGCTACGTTTCCTTTCTGGACGATTCTTTCCCCAACTCCCACCTGATCGTAGCGCGCACCTTTTCCAAGGTGTACGGGCTGGCGGGAATGCGCATCGGCTACGCGGTAGCCAGTAGGGAAGTTGCCAAACGGCTGGCCGCGGGCTTTCCGGCCTGGAGCGTGAGCGTGGTAACCGCGCGGGCGGCTTCCGCGGCGCTGGACGACCAGGAATACGTCCGCCTGGGCGTGAAGAGAAATAGCGACGACCGGGAAGAGTTCATGAAGGAGGCCGCCGCCCGCAAGCTGTTTGTTATCCCTTCACAGACCAATTTCGTGATGCTGGATCCGCAGCGATCACCGGACGAAGTCATCGCGCATTTGAAGAAGCACAACATTCTGATCGGCCCAAAGTATCCGGTGCTTGACAAATACATCCGGGTCTCGCTGGGCAAGCCCGAGGAGATGAAGATCTTCTGGCAGGCTTGGGACCAGATGCCTCCGCGGAATGCTTGAATGTGGAAGAGGCGTGCGAGCCCTGAAGGTCCCTGGGTTCGAGGCTTCTCAGCCCCAATCCTATAGGATTCGTGGGGCGATCAGGATTTGGAGGAGCGGGATCTTTCGCGGAGGTCGGAGACGAGGCGGTAAACGTGATCGAGGTCGTCGATATCGCGGAAAATAGGGGCGTCGCCAACCCTCATAGAATTCCAGGGGCCCCAGCCACGGCGAGCGGATAGGGGGACGTTGGAGGCAAAGCGCAAGGTACCGGGGCCGGAGTCGCGGCCCTCTTTTGTGAGAGCGGGGAGCGACTCGAGGCTCGCCCCCACCATTTTTCGACCCCATGCATTTTGTATAACCAGGACGCGGCGGTTGGTGACAGCGTAATACGTGCGTCTTTTGAGCCAGGCGTCGTAAAAGAATCGTCCCCAGATCAAGTATTGTCCGATGAGGACGAAGGGGACACCCCAAATCACGCCGAATATCCACCCGCCGCCTCGCGTCCCGTTACCCCAGAAACCGGAGACACCGGCTTCCCAGAAAATGGCGAAACCTCCCCATAAGAGGCTGAAAGGAATCAGAGATAGATCCTCTTTGTGAAAAATGACGCGCGGATTGGGCTGGCCGGACCATGCGATGGTTTCGCCCGGGACCAGCTCTGGCTGTACGATCATCGCCGCCTCTGAATTGGAGGTGTACACAGGTGAAGTATGAAGGCAGGTAATACCGGCGAGGAAGCGGGGGCTAGGGTTGATGTGGTGTATCGTACACGAGAATGGTCTTCGTATTCTTGCTCCTAAGGCGAAGCGCCGGGTTGTTGCATTATCGATTACAAGTGAGTGGAAGTTGCGGGCGGGAGCCGCGAACTGCATGTTGGTATAGAATGCGGGGACTTTCGGATGGAAGCAGCCCGCCGGGTTGTCTGAGGCTTATTTTGCGCGGGAGGAGCGAGAACATGATCAGGCGCTTGACGATTTTGTGTGCGCTGGCGATTGCGCTGGGGGTGCCGGGATTTGCGCAGGAGCAGGAACATGCGGTGGCGGCCAAGAACAAGTCCGCCACATTGATGACGGGATTGGGGGATTGGCGGCACCCGGTATCGACGAAGAATGCGCAGGCGCAAGCCTTTTTCGACCAGGGGCTGCGGCTGATCTATGCGTTCAACCATGCCGAGGCGGAGCGGTCGTTCCAGCGCGCGGCGGAGCTGGACCCGAAATTGGCGATGGCTTATTGGGGGATCGCGGAGGCGGTAGGTCCGAATTACAACGACCCGGCGAGCGAAGACCGTTTCGTGCAGGCGCATCAAGCCATCGAGAAGGCGGGCAGCTTGGCGGAAGAAGCGCCGGAGAGCGATCAGGCATACATCGCCGCGCTAGCCAAGCGATTTCCGGCGGACCCGAAATCGGATTTGCGCGCGGCGCTGGAAGAGTACCGCGATGCGATGCGGGACGTCGTGAAGAAATATCCGGATGATCTTGATGCGGCTACTTTGTTTGCCGAAGCGGGCATGAATTTGCATCCATGGGGGTTGTGGCACGCGGACGGTTCGCCGGAGGAAGGTACGGAAGAGATTGTGGCCACGCTGGAATCGGTGATTCGGCGTGAGCCCAATCATCTGGGCGCGATTCACTACTACATTCATGCGGTGGAGGCGTCGAACTCGCCAGAGCGGGCCCTGGCAGGCGCGAACCGGCTGGCGCAGCTGGCGCCTGCAGCGGGGCATATCGTACACATGCCGGCGCACATTTATATCCGCACCGGGGATTATGAAGCGGCGGTGAAGACCAACCAGAAAGCGGCGCAGGCGGACCAGGCGTATCTGGCGGCGA
>Ga0307478_10002526_pt1 | contig 14269 bp, 12 predicted proteins | sample atmos_gasesECM4C_2_FD_203713 | JGI IMG/M metagenome (GOLD analysis project Ga0307478, IMG submission 203713) | Hardwood forest soil microbial communities from Morgan-Monroe State Forest, Indiana, United States - atmos_gasesECM4C_05 | ecosystem: Environmental > Terrestrial > Soil > Temperate...
CTGAATGCGCCTGGAGGTGGAATCGCGTCCGCTAAAAGACATTGCCGTGATCGTTCCCGAGCTTTACCAGGACGATCGTGGTTTTTTCATGGAAACCTACCGCGCCGATCAGTTTCGCGAACTCGGTTTACCCATCGATTTTGTGCAGGACAACCATTCCCGCTCGGTCAAGGGAGTCCTGCGTGGACTTCATTTTCAGTGGGACCCTCCTATGGGGAAGCTGATGCGGGTTCCTTTCGGGAGCGCATTTCTGGTGGCAGTCGACCTTCGCAAAGACTCCCCTACGCTAGGGCGCTGGGCCGGGGTCGACTGCTCCGCCGAAAACCGGCGTCAAGTGTGGGCGCCGGCAGGTTTTGCGCGGGGATTCTGCGTGCTCTCCGACGCGGCGGAGATTCAATACAAGTGCACTGGCATGTACAACGGCAAAGCCGAATCAGGAATCCTGTGGAACGATCCTGCGATTGGCATCAACTGGCCCGTCACCGATCCGATCCTGTCTGAGAAGGACACCCGAGCCCGCACGCTGGCCGACTGGCTTGCCTCCCCGGAATCGAATTTCTTTGTTTCCCACTCCGCCGCCGGAAGCGGCACTGGTTTTGGGTTAGCGGTTTAGACATCTCGCAGCGGTTCCGCTTCGGGTCAACAAATCCTCAAGGAGAAAAACATGAAAGTGCTGATTGCCGGAGGTGCCGGCTACGTGGGATCGGTGTTGATTCCCCGGCTGCTCGAACGGGGTTACAAAGTCGACGTCGTCGACCTATTCTGGTTCGGCAATCACTTGCCGCGCCCGGTTGGAACCTTGAATAAAGATATCTTCCATCTCACCGTTGAAGACCTTGAACCCTACGATCAAGTCATCTTTCTCGCCGGGCTTTCAAACGACCCCATGGCGGAGTTCTCGCCCAGCAAAAACTTCATCTTCAACGCCGCCGCACCCGCCTACCTCGCCTATATCGCAAAGAAGGCCGGAGTCAAACGCTTTATTTACGCATGTTCGTGTTCGGTCTACGGATACACGGAAAACGAGCTTTACGACGAGTCTCGCGCCGTGGCCTCAACGTATCCTTACGGCGTCTCCAAGTTGCAAGGAGAGCAGGCTGTGACCCAGTTGCACGACGAAAGCTTTTCCGTCATCTCGCTTCGCAAAGGCACAATCTCGGGCTATAGCCCGCGCATGCGCCTCGACCTCGTCATCAACTCGATGTTTCGCAACGCCGCCCGCGACCGCGAGATTACGGTCAACAATCCCACGATCTGGCGTCCGATCCTTAGCATCGACGATGCTGCGACTGCCTACATTCGCGCTATTGAGGCTAACCCTAAAATCTCCGGCGTCTTCAACATTGCCTCGGGAAACTACACCGTGGGCGAGATTGGCGATCTGGTCAAGGCTGCGGTCGAAGAACGGCTGGGAGGGAAAGTCTTCCTGCTGATTAAACATATTGAGGACTTCCGCAATTACAAAGTGAGCGTGGAAAAAGCGGCGAACGTTCTCAGTTTTCATCCCACTGGCGACGTGAAATCGATTGTCTACAACCTGATCGCCAACATCGATAAATTCCAGGACTGGGATAATCCGCTTTATTCAAACATCCAAACTTTCAAGCGGCTGGAGAATGGCATCGAACTCCATGCCATGAAGATCGCAGTTGGCGCCTGAGAATCATGAACCCACGAAAGATTGCCGTCGTCGGTGGCAACGGACAGCTCGGGAGCGACGTGGTGGAAGCTTTCGCGGGCAAAGGTGTAATTTACTCGCTCACACACCAGGATCTGGAAGTATCAGCACTCGATTCCGTCGCCACCTGTTTTCGCGCCCTTCGACCCGACATTGTCGTCAACACCGCAGCCCTGCACCACGTAGAAAACTGTGAGCGCGATCCGCAACTCGCCTATGCAGTGAACGCGGTGGGCGCGCGAAATCTGGCGGTGGTCACACAGGATCTCGACGCCGTGCTCATTCACGTCAGTACGGACTATGTTTTCGACGGTCACAAAGCCCGTCCGTACACCGAGAACGACCTGCCTCTCCCGCTCAATGTCTACGGCAATAGCAAGTTGGCGGGCGAACACTTTGTGCGAACCGGCAACGAAAAGCACATTGTGCTGCGGACCTCGGCTCTCTACGGTCGGCAACCTTGCCGCGCCAAGGGCGGAGACAATTTCGTTGACCGGATGCTTCGCCTGGGACGCGAACGCGGCGAAGTGCGGGTGGTGGCCACGGAAACCGTGACTCCCACGTCAACTCAAGATCTGGCGCGGCAAATCGTGGTTCTCAGCCATGCTGGCTGCTATGGCCTGTTCCACGCTACCGCGGAAGGCAGTTGTACCTGGCACGAATTTGCCTGCGAGATTTTTGCGCGGGCCGGTTTGCCCGTCCGCTGCCTGATTGCCGGACCCAATGAGTTTCCAGCCAAAGTTCCCCGGCCCCAGTATTCCGTTCTTGAAAACGCCGAACTCAAACGCGCTGGGTTGAATCAGTTTCGCGATTGGCGGGAAGGACTGCACGCCTACCTTGAACAAACCTGCATTGCAGTTGCTTAACCGCAGAATGGCCGTCCATACCGTTGTTGTTGCTGACGAGTTTTCTCGCGATCGCTCGCCCGGTTGGTCGAGTCCACTTCAGTTGGCCCTGAAGCGCCTGGTCGACATCACTGTCTCGGGCTGTCTGCTGGCTGCGTTGTTCCCCTTATTGCTGGTGCTGGCAATCCTCGTGAAGCTTACCTCATCCGGTCCCGTGTTTTACCGCTGGCGCGTAGTAGGACATCGTGGGCGCCGTCTCTTGGGATACAAATTTCGATCCATGGTGGCCAATGCCGACGCACTGAAGCCGCAACTGCTTCAGCAAAATGAAATGTCTGGTCCGGTCTTTAAACTTACCTGCGATCCCCGGATCACGACCTTGGGCGCGTGGATGCGGCGCTATAGTCTTGACGAATTGCCCCAACTGTACAGCGTGCTCGTGGGGGACATGAGCCTGGTTGGCCCCCGGCCTCCGCTCGAAACCGAGTATGCCCGCTTCACTGATTTCCAAAAACAAAAGCTCGCGGTTAAGCCCGGCATTACCTGCCTGTGGCAGGTTAGCGGGCGTAATCGGATTCACGACTTCAACGATTGGGTTCGCCTGGATCTCGAATACATTCGCACCTGGTCTCTGGCCCTCGACTATAAGATATTGCTGCGCACGGCACTGGAAGTTATTCGCGGCTCGGGGAAATAGAAGCCTTAAGAGTTGGTTCCACTTCTTCTGTCGCAGTCCTTCAAGTTTGTTCAGCGGAGTTCACACCTTTGAAAGTTCTTATAACCGGAGGCGCGGGATTCATCGGTTCCCACCTGGTCGATCGCTTTCTGCGCGACGGCTTCCAGGTGCGAGTCCTCGACAGTCTTGATCCCAGAGTTCATCCCCATGGCCTGCCTCGCTATCTCCCCTCGGCGGCCGTGCGCGACTTCGAATTCATCCCGGGCGATGTTACCGACCGCAAGGTTTTGCTTGCAGCTCTGCAGGGGGTGGACATCGTTTTGCATCAGGCCGCCTATCAGGACTACATGCCGGATTTTTCCCGCTTCCTGCAAGTCAATGCCGTGAGCACCGCGCTGCTGTTCGAACTCATCATCGGTCAGCGCTTGCCGGTAAGAAAAATCATCGTCGCCTCTTCTCAGGCGGTGTATGGCGAAGGCCAGTACCATTGCGTCACTCATGGCGATTTCGAACCTGCACCGCGTTCTCCGGAAAACCTGCAACGCGGTGACTGGGAAGTCTTATGCGCCTCTTGTGGCAAGCTCGCCGAGCCCCTGCCGCTCGAGGAGCGAAACAGCAATCCTTACAACCAGTACGCGGTCTCCAAACTCGCGCAAGAAAAGACCGCTCTAGGACTGGGCTGGCTGCACGGCATTCCCACCGTCGCGCTGCGCTACTCGATCACGCAAGGGCAAAGGCAATCGCTTTACAACCATTACTCCGGTGTGTGCCGGATTTTTTGTACGCGCGCTTTGCAGCATCTGCCGCTGCTGGTCTACGAAGATGGATGCCAGACTCGCGATTTCGTTCACGTGGACGACGTGGTCGAAGCCAACATCCTGGCGCTCGAAAAAGATGAGGCGAATGGACAGGCCTTCAACGTCGGCAGCGGACGCTCGACCACCATTCTGGATTACGCCCGCCGGGTGTTGGCTCGCGTTCCCAATCCCGCCGGGTACGAAATTTCAGGGGAATATCGCAGGGGTGACAATCGTCATAGCGTCTCCAGCATTCGGAAACTCGAGTCTTTGGGATGGAAGCCAAAACGTGGGCTGGACACCATCCTCGACGATTTCCTGGAGTGGATTGAAAGATCGGGTGGTGTTCCCGCGCTTCTCCCAAATGCGACCGCCGATATGCGCGCCGCCGGAGTTCTCCTCAGCGCGACCCACTAGCGGCGCGATATCTCCGGAAGGATGACCTTCCAGACCTTAAGACCAGGCAGTAGCATCCTCTGACCCCAAACCAAAACGGCCCAAACCACAATGACCCAATCCACCATAACGCGACCCACAACCACCCCGAACGAAACCAGCGTTTCTTCCTACCTGGAACAACTTTCCAGCACCATCGAGAAACTGCCCGTGCAATCGATTGACCGGCTGGCGGACATCTTTCTCTCGGCCTACCACAGTGGCCGAACCATCTTTCTTTTTGGCAATGGCGGCAGCGCTTCCTTAGCCTCACACATGACCTGCGACTTGGGAAAAGGGACCGCGCCCAACGCAGGCCAACGTTTGCGTGCGGTTGCTCTTACGGACAATGTCGCTCTGATCACAGCTTGGGCGAACGACACGCGGTATGAAGAAATTTTCGCGCAGCAACTGGAAAATCTTCTTCAGCCCGGCGACGTCGCTTTCGCCATTAGCGGTAGTGGAAATTCTCCCAACGTGCTGGCCGCTCTAAGTTTCGCGCGCCAAGCTGGAGCGGTCACCGCGGGCATCACCGGCTTTGAGGGAGGGAAAATGAAGTCGCTGTGCGATGTTTGCGTGATTGTTCCCTCGGACAACATGCAGATTATCGAGGACCTTCATCTTTCGATCACTCATGCCGTGTTTCGCGTGGTGCGCCACGAGATGCAAGACAAACGCAGCATGGCTGCCTCGGTTTGAGGACTACCTTCACTGAGCGAACTTCACTCATCCCTGGCGTCGAAATGGTCGATGAAGCTAGAGGAACGAACCAATCAAAAATGAAACCAGAGGAGCTTCGCAACCGGATTTTGGCGTCTGACCTGGCGTGGATTCCCGTGGCGCTGGCCGCCGAACAGGGACTACGCTCCGGTTTTCACTGGAGACAGATCGCCTTGGCGCCGCCCAACTTCATTGTGTATGTGGTTTGCACTGTGTTTGCATGGATATTACTCAGCGAAAGCCTGCACCTTGATGGCTTCCGTGGTGGCTGGCGTCTTCCTTCAGTCGTCTCTCACCTCGTGCTCGCGGTTGTGCTACTGATGGTGATCCTGCTCGCAGTCGACAATATCTCGGGAAGATATGTCGGGCGGCTCACGTTGAGCGTATTCTCGCTGTTTCTTCTGGCTGGTTTTCTGTGTATTCGTTGGATAGCTTTGAGGATGGTCTTGCGACGCTACCGAAACGGAGAGGTGAACCGAGTCGTAATTCTTGGTTCCGACCGTTTAGCTGCCGAGCTGGCGACGAAATTCAGCCGCCATCCCGAACTCCTGTGCAAAGTGATTGGATTCCTTTCTCCAAAAGCGGAGTTTTCAGCGCCCCGCCGCGAGCCCCCGCAACCGGCGGCCACGGTTTCCACGATGGAAGTGACCGACTTGTTACGCCAGCACAACGTGAACGAACTTGTCCTGGCGCAGACTCCGGTGTCGCATGAAATTCTGAATCTGGTTGCTTACTGCCGCCAGCGGGCCATTCGTGTCAGCCTGGTTCCACAACCTTACGAACTCTATTTGTCGCGCCCCAGGCTTTTGGACCTCGGAGGCCTTCCCTTGCTCCAACTGGGGGAAATGTCTCCTCCTCGGTCGTCGCGAGTGGGCAAGCGTGTTCTCGATCTGGGACTGGGTTTTGTTCTTGCCATCGTCACGCTGCCCTTGATTGTGGCTTTTGGAGCTGCGTTGCGCTTATCGAGAGGCCGCGCGTTTCGCTGGGAAAGACGCATCGGCTGGCAGGGAAATCAATTCTTCATGCTGCGCCTGAATGTCGAACGCGATCCGCGACAACACCAGTCGCGGTTCGAACAATTGCTATGGCAGTCGAGCATCTCCGAACTGCCGCAGTTCTGGAATGTTCTTCGCGGGCAGATGAGTTTGGTGGGCCCGCGCCCGGAAGGTCCGGAGCGCGCCAACCGCTATTCCGCCTGGCAACAACAGAGGTTGACGGTGAAGCCTGGCATGACCGGACTGGCTCAGGTGCACGGCCTGCGGGAGCAGCATTCCTCCGAGGACAAGACTCGCCATGATCTGCAATATATGCTGCGTCCTTCATTGCTCAAAGATCTGTCGCTCTTAATCGAGACCATGTGGACGCTGACGGTTCGTGTGATCACTATCCCCAAGCTTCCGCGGATGGGAAATACGACGGAAGACGGCGACACAACCCCGCAATCGATCTTGTATTCCTCGAACCTTCAGCCGTTCCCGGAGATGCTACAACATGCTCATCGGACGCAGTCCGGTTCGGATTAGTTTCGGCGGAGGTGGCACCGATCTGCCGTCCTACTACGAACAGTTCGGTGGCGCCGTCCTCAGCACCGCCATCAACAAGTATTTCTACACGATTCTGGGCAATCGCAGCGATGGCCGCATCCAGGTCATCTCGTCCGACCTGCGTTTGTTCGGAAACTGGAGCGATCTAGCCGCTCTCCCGGCCCATGGCAGCGGCCTGGAAATCCCTCTGGCTGTTCTCAAAGACCTGGAAACCGATCTCGCCGCCGATCTTTTTCTGGCCTCTGAAATTCCTCCCGGCACTGGACTCGGCTCTTCGGCGAGTGTCTGTGTGAATCTGTTGAAAGTGCTCACCACTTACTTACGTTGTCCGTTGTCCAAATACGATCTTGCGGAGCGGGCTTACCATATCACGCGCATCGGCCTGGGCCGCCATGTGGGGAAACAGGACGAGTATGCGGCAGCGTTTGGTGGCCTCAACTACATCCGTTTCCATTCCGACGGCAGCACACAAGTCGAAAGTTTGCACATCGATCCGGGAGTGCTCTCAGCTCTACAGTCGAACCTGATGCTGTTCTTCACCGGAGCGGCGCATCACTCCTGGGACATTCTTGCGGAACAGGAAAAATCCACCCGCTTGCCGGCGGGGGATGCCGTTGAGGCGCTGCACCAGGTGAAGGAGGCTGGCGCCTTGATGAGAGAAGCGCTGCTCTGCGGAGACTTGGAACACTTTGGTCATCTTCTCGACGACGCATGGCAGGCTAAGAAGCGCGTCTCTCCCCGCATTTCCAACCAGCGCATTGACCGCCTGTATGAAGTGGCGCGCGAAAATGGAGTCGTTGGTGGGAAAATCACTGGCGCAGGCGGCGGCGGCTTCCTGCTGCTTTATTCCGAGCCCGCCTGCCAGGACGCCGTGCGCTCAGCCATGCAGGGCGAGGGTTTGCAGGAAATGGCCTTTGCCTTCGATTCTCAGGGAGCCCAAGTCATTGTGAATGATCCCTTCATCGACCATGATGAACGCGCTGGTACCCGCTGGACGTTTCTTCCGTTGTCGGCCGTGTAGATCCTAAGATTCGACTCCAACCCTGAAACGCAAAATCTTATGAAGGCTTTTCTGCTCGCTGGTGGACATGGCACGCGCCTGCGCCCCATCACTGACACAGTGCCCAAGTGCCTGGTGCCAATTCGCGGCACGCCGATGCTGAGCATCTGGCTCGAACTCTGCTTCCGCGCCGGCATTTCTGAGGTACTGATTAACTTGCACGCACACGCCGAAGCCATTGAGCAATATCTAAAACAACTCAATTCGCCGGTAAACGTGCGCGTCGTCCACGAAGACCAACTACTGGGCTCAGCCGGAACGCTCGTTGCCAATCGGTCCTGGGTCGGGAATGACTCCGCATTTTGGATACTCTATTCGGACGTCCTCACGAAAACGAGCTTGAGACGCATGGCCGAGTTCCACGCAAATCATGCTGCACTGGCGACTCTCGGTTTATACCAGGTTCCAGATCCTTCGCGCTGCGGCGTTGCCATCGCCGATGACCAGGGAGTGATTATCGACTTCGAGGAAAAACCGCACGCCCCGCGCAGCAACTGGGTGTTCTCCGGCCTCATGCTCGCGGGCCCGGGCATTTTCGATCTGATCCCGCCCCGTGTGCCGGTCGACGTCGCTTTTGATCTGTTACCCCGCATGCTCGGCAAAATGAGGGCTTATTTCATTAATGACTACTTGCTGGACATTGGGACGATGCCGAACTACCAAAAGGCTCAGATCACATGGAGTGGCAGCGCGCCGCAAAGATGTTACGTCGAGAGAATTTGAGTCTCTGCCTTCGAGAACCATAACAGATCCAATGGATAGACCTATGAGTGCCAATCAATCGCGAGACAAACAGGCGGGCCGCGGATCCAGGCTCCGTGGTGTCATCTTCGACATGGATGGGGTGCTCGTCGACAGCCATTCGGTGCACCGCAAAGCGTGGCGGTTATTCCTGCACACACTCGGACGCGACGTACCCGATTCCGAGCTGGACTTTATTTTGGATGGGCGCAAGCGCGCAGACATCCTTCGGCATTTTCTGGGGGACTGTCCAGACCATGAGATGGAAGAAGTCGGCAGGAGAAAGGACAGCATCTTCCGCCAAATTCAGCTGGCGGTGGTCCCAATTCCGGGCGTGATCCGCCTGGTTCACGATCTGCATGCCCGCGGGACGGCTCTGGCCGTAGCTACTTCAGCGAGCCGGAGCCGGGCCCATTCCACTCTGGCGGAATTAGGCTTGCTCGGTTGCTTCAACGCCATCGTGACTGGGGATGATGTATCTCAGGGCAAGCCCGATCCCGCCGTTTACCTTCTTGCGTGCGACCGCCTGCACCTCAAAGCAGATCGTTCACTGGCAGTGGAAGATGCTGTTTCAGGTATTCACTCTGCGGTGGCGGCTGGCTTGAGTTGCCTGGCGATCGCCTTGCACGATGCACCGGAGACTCTTACGGCTGCTGGTGCGGCTCATGTGGTGCATGATTTCGAGAACGTTTCCACTCACGACCTGGAAGATCTTTTGAGTCGTTGCAATCATGCTTCGCGTTCAGCCGGAGTTTCAGTGAACTGCAGCTAAACACTTAGCCCGATGTTCCGGCAAACATCCACAATCGAGAGGCGGTCTGGCGCCCCCACCTTCCGCAGGATGCGGTGCACGTGGTTCTTAACTGTTTGCTCGGAGAGGCTTAGCTGGTTTGCCATTTCTTTATTTGTCAGCCCCTGTTGAATCAGACCAACCAGTTGTTGCTCTCTGCGGCTGAGCCCCAGAGTGGTCTTAAGGTACAAACTGGGAATCGCTGGCTTATGCTGGGTCACCCACTGAAACAGCGCGCCGGAAAGTGAAGCAGGGCAAACTCCTTCGCCGGCCGCTACTGCCCGTATAGTGCGCGCCACTTCCGTAGCCGACGCATCTTTGAGGATGTAACCGACCGCGCCCGCCTGCACTACACGAAGAAAAACAGATTCCTCAGCCTCCATGCCCACCATCACAACTTTGATTGAAGCATCGAGCTGATGTAGTTCTCGAAGGATTCCGGATTCCGACAGTATGGACGAGACCGAATCGAGAACGACCACATTGGCCCGCGTCGAGAGTATCTCCGACAGCGTTTCCGGACCTCCCGGTCCCGCTCCGACCACCTGAATGTCGTCCTTCTTCGACAAAATACGAAGCAAAGCTTCCCGCAGCAGCCGATTTTCGGCCAAAAGAAAAACCGTGGCAATCGGGCTCGACATTGACGTTCCTGCACTTCCCATCTTCTAACCGACCTCGTTGACCTCAGTCTTCCCCTACAGTTAGTCTGCCCCGACGCCTTAGTTCTTTTTTCCCGCCTTGCTCTACTACGTGTTCTAAACTGCCTGCTCCGCAATTCCGCCCGGCGCAATGCGAGGCTCCGCACGTTCGCTGCCTACTTCTGCCAAGCTTACTTTCAAACGCTAGTCGTCCATCAATCCTGCGGTCAATCAAAAAGCCAGCTTTTGCGGACGGCGACGTCCCGCTCCGGAACAAGTTTCTGAATTCCTGAAACGGTCTTTCAATGGCCTTTCGTGCTTGACGGGTCCCGGTGTCGCTGGTAGATTCCGGTCCTGTAAGCAATGCCAGGAGGCTGTCGCTCTGAGTCCGCTCAACCGTCGCAACTTCATTGTCCGCTGCTGCCAGAGTGCCTCAGCGTCGATGGTTCCGGCGAGTCTATGTGCTCTTACCCTTCCCGCGCCCCTTCCGCTCGATTTTCCCAGCCCGCTTCCCTCTGATGCCGAATTCCACCTGCATCCGCACTATCTTGCCGAGAGGCCGCTCGATACAGTTCTACTCAAAACTGATGCCAGCCTCGACGATTTCATCAGCGAAAAATATCATGACAAAATTGCCGCTATCCTTGCGGAATGGAGTTCCAGCCTGCTTCGATCTCCGCAGGAACTGCGAGCGATTGAAAGAGTTTTGGCTGCAGATTTTATTGGCTCCTCGGTGCTCCCGGTTGATGCGCGATTAGTGCGTTCCGGCCCCATCATCGAAGTCCATGAGAATCAATTCGGCCCCAGTATCAATCTTGGGCGAGATGCGTTTCTAAGAGACTTTCGCTCCGCCATGGGAATTTTTTCGAAGATTGTAACAGCCGAATTCCAGGTGACGCACATTGCAGCGACTCCAGCATTCAATTCTCAGCCTCCGCAACAGGTGCGCACCCGTGTACGCTTCGAACTGGCCGGAACCGGCAACGGATTTTACCGCGAGCAGCGCGTAGGTTACTGGGATCTTGAGTGGGAACCGCGAGCGTCATCGTCAAAACCCGACGAGTTTCAGCTTCGACAGTGGCAGGTATTGAACGAAACACGAAGCCGCTCCTCGTCTCCAGTTTTTGCAGACATCACCGCTGCCGCCATAGGCGGCAACTCTTCATATTCCGAACAGTTGCTGCGTGGCGTCGATCATTGGCGCACGGTTCTCGATGGAGCATCCGGCATCGATCTCTACGGACACAATGGCGTCTCCGTCGCCGATATCGATAACGACGGCTTCGACGATCTCTACATCTGCCAGCCGGCTGGTCTCCCCAATCGCCTCTATCGAAACCGTGGAGATGGGACGTTCGAAGACATAACGGAGTCATCTGGTCTGGGCATTCTCGATAACACCGCATGCGCTCTCTTCGCGGATTTCGATAATGACGGCCGTCAGGATGTTGTGGTCGTGCGTACCAGCGGTCCGCTCTTGTTCCTGAACCAGGGCGGCGGGAAATTTCGCCAGAAGCCCGGCGCGTTTCAGTTCGCCAGTGCTTCACAAGGAACGTTCACCGGCGCGTCGGTTGCCGACTATGACCGCGACGGTTGGCTGGATATTTATTTTTGTCTCTACTCTTATTACCAGGGTACTGACCAATACAAATATCCTGTCCCTTATCACGACGCCGAGAATGGCCCCCCGAACTTCATGATGCGGAACGCCCGCGACGGAACCTTTCATGATGTGACTGCGGAATCTGGTCTCAATCAAAACAACACGCGCTACAGTTTCTGTTGCGGTTGGAGCGATTACAACCGCGATGGCTGGCCCGACCTTTATGTCGTGAATGATTTCGGGCGGAAGAATCTCTACCGCAATAATGGCAACGGAACCTTCACCGATGTTGCTCCTCAGGCAGGCGTGGAAGACGTTGGCGCGGGCATGAGTGTCTGCTGGAGCGACTTCGACAACGATGGTAAGGAAGACCTATACGTCGCTGACATGTGGACGGCCGCTGGCCAGCGCGTCTCTTCACAAGAAACTTTCAAGAAAGACGCCTCCGAGGAGGTTCGAGCACTCTACCGGAAGCACGCAATGGGCAACTCGCTCTTTCGGAACAGCGGCTCTTCTTTTGAGGATCGAAGCGCCGCCGCCGGAGTTGGAATGGGACGCTGGTCGTGGTCGAGCGACTCTTTCGATTTCGATCATGACGGATTCCCTGATCTATACGTCGTCAACGGCATGGTTTCTGGAGTTTCACCCCAGGATCTGAACAGCTTTTTCTGGCGGCAGGTTGTGGCCAATTCGCCGAACTCGGCCAAGCCTGCGCACGACTACGAGCAGGGATGGAGCGCCATCAATGAACTCATCCGCTCAGATGGAACCTGGAGCGGCTACGAAAGAAATGTTTTCTATGCGAACAATCGCGATGGAACTTTCTCCAACGTTTCCGCCGCGGTAAGTTTGGACTTTGTAGAAGACGGCAGGTCGTTTGCCCTGGCCGATTTCGATCAGGATGGCCGTCAGGAAGTGTTCCTGAAGAATCGAAATGCCCCGCAACTGCGCTTGCTAAAAAATGTAATCGATAAGCTGCCGCCCTCGATCGCTTTCCGTCTGCGCGGGACAAAAAGTAATCGCGATGCCATCGGTGCGGCGATTACGGTGGAAACGGAAGCTGGCCGGCAGACTCGCATACTACAAGCCGGATCAGGATTTCTGTCCCAGCACAGCAAAGAGATTTTCTTCGGGTTGGGCGAGACGAAAGGCTTGGTGCGTGCGTCAATTCGTTGGCCACGCGGGCTGGTGCAGGAGTTTGGTGATCTTCCGATCAACCATAGGATCTGGGTTGAAGAAGGTTCCGAGAAGATTCGGAGTGAACCGTTCAAAACGCAAGCTCGATCGCGTGCTGCTCTCAGCGTCAGCGAAGCACAGAGAATCGAACCTCTTCCCACCGCGATTGAGACCTGGCTTCTCGTCCCGGTAACCGCGCCAGAGATTTCGCTTCTCGATTTTACGGGGCGGATACAAACGCTATCCGCATTTCGCGGAAAGTCTGTACTTCTTAATTTTTGGACCGCACAATCCTTGGATTGCCAAAAAGATCTGAAAACGTTCCAGCAGAAATTCGATCGCTGGAAAGTTCACGGCCTGCAACTCCTTACCGTTAACGTTGACGACTCAACCGGCGCCTCCCAACTGAAAGAGCTGACGCAGAATCTCCGCCTGACATTTCCGGTTCTTCGAGGGTCGGATGAAGTATCCGCTGTTTACAACATTCTGTATCGCTATCTCTTCGATCGTCATCGTGATCTATCCCTGCCAACGTCTTTTCTCATCGACCAACGGGGCGATATCGTAAAGATTTATCAGGGCCCCGTAAACGCGAAGCATGTCGAAAACGACTCTCGACATATTTTTCAAACGATCTCGGAGCGGTTGGCACTTACGTTGCCTTTTTCAGGAGTAAGCGAAACCTATGAATTCGGGCGCAACTATTTGTCCTTCGGCTCGATTTTTTTTCAGCGCGGTTATATCAACCAGGCGGCAGCTTCGTTCCAGCTTGCTCTTCGCGAAGATCCATCCAGCGCCGAGGCCTGCTACGGACTGGGAAGCGCCTATCTTAGCCAACAGAAAACGTCTGAGGCCCGCGAAAGCTTTGAACGCGCGACAAAACTTCGCGCCAGCTATCCCGATACGCTGGCGAATGCATGGAATAATCTCGGGCTGATCGCCACACGAGAGAGTCAAACAGACGAAGCCGTACGTTGTTTCAAGCAGGCGTTGCGATTAAGTCCGGACCATCTGATCGCGCTTAACAATCTCGGCAATGCTTATCGCCTGCAGAAAAATTGGGACGAGGCACGCAAGACGTTTGAACGCGCACTTGCAGTGAACGCTGGAGATCCCGAAGCGAACTACGGCCTGGCTATGGTCTTTGCGCAGGCTGATGACGCTCAGCATGCTTACGAATATTTGCAGAGAGCGCTGAAGGCGCGTCCCGCCTACCCCGAAGCCTTAAACAACCTCGGAATACTTTACCTTCGCAGCCAGAGGCGAGACGACGCGGTCGCAAGTTTTGAAGAATGCATTCGCATTGCGCCCGCTTTCGATCAGTCTTATCTCAACCTGGCCAGAGTCTATGCCCTCGAGAATGCGCCCGATAAAGCTCGTGCCATTCTGCTCGCACTTCTCAAGCAGCATCCCGATCACGCGCAGGCCCAAGGTATGCTGGACCAACTTCCGCACTAAACGGTTGCAGAACAGACAGCTATTTCTTCGGCGTTGGCGCGCTAAGCAAAGTCACAAACAATTTGTAAAATCGGTCAAGATCAAGATCGTCCTGCACTTCGACAGGTT
>Ga0307478_10002527_pt1 | contig 14263 bp, 9 predicted proteins | sample atmos_gasesECM4C_2_FD_203713 | JGI IMG/M metagenome (GOLD analysis project Ga0307478, IMG submission 203713) | Hardwood forest soil microbial communities from Morgan-Monroe State Forest, Indiana, United States - atmos_gasesECM4C_05 | ecosystem: Environmental > Terrestrial > Soil > Temperate...
TGACCGATAGCTTCGCGCCGGCCTTTTATGTTTCGGGACCGGAGGAGCGTCTCATTCAGTTGCGGGGCGCCGCACAGCGCAAAACCACAGAGCTTCGCACGCGATTTACCGAGCGCACCGACCTCTGGCTGAACGCGGCCCGCCATGTCCTCGAAGTTTCCGTTCTCCGTCCCACGTCTTTCATTGGCTGGGGACGATGGGTGCACAAGCTCGACTCGAAACTGCAGCTCTACGACAGCGACCTCATGGTGGCGTCGCTGTATTGTTGGGAGAGGCGGTTGTTTCCGCTTTCCTTTGTGGAAGTCGAAGCCGACGACGAGGGAAAGGTTCACTCCATCGCATGCCGTGATGATGAATGGGCGCTCAACTATGAAATGCCGCCACTCAAGATTATGCAGATTCGGTTATCCGGCCTTGCGCGCATCGATCCCACGCACGGTCGCCGCGCGGCGCTCGAAATCGAAATGGACGGTACTTGCTGGGAGCTCGACGAAACGGGAGAGCCTCCCGCGATTCAATTTGCGGGAATGCTCAAACGCCACGACCCCGATGTGATTCTTTCCGAGTGGGGCGACTCGAGTATTCTTCCTTTGCTTCGCCAGCAGGCCGAACGCCTTCGATCTTCTTTGCCGCTCAATCGCGACGAGTCCGCGGCCGTCCAGCAATCCCGCGGGCGCAGCTACACGAGTTACGGAAGGATTCTTTTCAAAGCCAGCTCCATCACTCTCTTTGGCCGCATCCACGTGGACAAGCAGAACTCGTTCATTTCGGAGAAGTGCGACTTCGCCGGCCTCTGGGAACTAGCCCGGCTCACCAAGCTTCCAATTCAATACGCGGCGCGAACCACCACCGGCACCGGCATTTCCTACATGCAGATGGAACTCGCCCATCGCGACGGCGTGCTCATTCCCGAGCAGAAAGCGGAACCGGAAGATCCCAAGCGCCCCGACGAACTATTGGTAGCGGACCGCGGCGGCCTCGTCTTCGTTCCGAAACTCGGCTTCACACCCAATGTCGCGGAACTGGATTTCGTGAGCCAGTTCCCAAGCATCATGGCGCGATTCAATATCTCACCCGAGACCGTAAATTGCCCGTGCTGCCCCGACGCTCCGCGCATTCCCGAACTCGGCTACCGCATTTGCCAGAAGCGAAGAGGGATCACGAGCCGCGTGGTCGAACGGCTTATCGCCAAGCGATGTGCACTCAAGAAGCTCCTAAAGACAACGACGCCCGATACTGCGCTCAGGTTCAAATTGCAGCGTGATTCGATGAAGTGGCTTCTTGTGTGCTGCTTCGGCTATACCGGTTACAAGAATGCACGCTTCGGAAAAATCGAAGCGCACGAAGCCATCAACGCCGTCGCGCGGGAAACGCTTCTCGTCGCGAAAGAAATTGCGGAGGCCGATGGCTTTGAACTGATACACGCCTTGGTGGACTCTTTATATGTTTGGAAAGAAGGAGCGACGCGCGAGGATTACGAGCGCCTCTCCGAGAAGATCGAGAATAGAACGAACCTCCCGCTGGCGATTGAATCCGTCTACCGCTATGTAGTCTTTCTCCCTTCCAAGCAATACGCCGATGTGCCCGTGCCGAATCGCTTCTTTGCAGTCGGGGAAGATGGCGAGCTAAAAATCCGGGGGCTTGAATGCCGGCGCCACGACACTCCTCCACTACTTGGTCGAATGCAGCACGAAGTGCTCGCCATACTTGCCGAAGCCCACGATTACGATTCTTATTTGCAAAAGCTTGAGATCGCACGTGGGGTGTTCGCGAACTACAAAGACCGTCTGGCGAATGGCGAAGTGGACATCCGGGAGCTTGTCATCAGCAAGCGCATTACGCGGGAGCCCCGCGACTACCAAAAAGCAGGCGTTAGCGCGATTGCGGCGCAGCAACTCTTTGGAAGTGGAGTCAAACTGCGGCCCGGCCAGAACATCGAGTACATCGTCACCGATAGCGAATCAGCAGTGCCAAATGAACGGGTACGTGCCTTCGCGCTTTGGGAGGGATGGTTTGGCTACGACCGAAAAAAATATGCCGCAATGTTGCGCGAAGCATTCCAGCCTTTCGAGTTGTTCGTGGCAGAACCTACATCACAAGACCATTCGAGCCGGGCTGGCGAAAACTGGGCCGAAACTCCACTGTTCTCCGCCCTGAGATTACCTTAGCCGCGCATGTAGTTTTTTGTTAAGGAATTATCGCTTAGGCTGTGGCCAAGCGCAGGTGCCCGAATCGTCGCAGACAAGGTTCCGATCTTTGCAGAGCGTCAATATGGATGTTATTGTTAACAGTGCCTCTCCGCTACGTGCACCTTCGGCTCGGGAGCGGAAAATGACGCTCGTGACGGAATCTTTCTCCAAAGAAGCCCTGGCTGAAGTCTTCGCCCGCCCGCCACTCCGTGAAGTAGCCTTTGAGATCAGATTTGCCCCACGCCTTCGGGTCAATGCTGAACTCTGGAAAATCCAAGACGAGGTTGTGAACGAGTACCCGAACGTCGGCACCGAGTCTGTTCTACAGCCTGCCAGCGGAATGCTCACTGTAAATGTCTTCCAGAACCCCGTTGCCGCTCGCGTGCTAAAGATATCTCAAGAGAATTTTGTGGTTGCGTTCACAAAGTACTCTCGATTCGAGGATTTCAAAGAAGAAGTAATCGCCAGAGCCAATCAATTCTGCTCCAAATTCGAGGTGTCATCTTTGTTGAGGGTGGGCCTTCGATACGTCAATAATATTCTGATTCCAGCAACTGAGAAACGCTCCGATCTTCTTCGATTCGTGCGGCCGCTCATCGATTTTGAAAGGGTCAGCATCGACAGCGTGGACCAATTCGTTACCGAAGTGCGACTCACACAAAAAAATCATCTGATTACGATGCGCGGAGCTCTTCTTGCCCCTCTAGAGGGAGGACGCCGGGTTTACGTTCTTGATATCGATTGCCATACTCAGGAAGCGCACACGGCGGTGGAGATCCCGGAGCTACTGGACATCTTTCACGAAAGCGCACAGATTTTCTTTCTCGACCACGTAACAGAGGAGTATAAGAATATAATGAGGGGGAAGTAGTGAGCCCGCAAACCCCCATGTCCTTACGGCCGTCCGAGACTCGCGACACGCCTGGCCCTTTCGCCGTCCTCTACGATGTGACGATGGCAGGCGGAACTGCATTAATCGGAACCAATGTTTTCTCCGACGATCTCCCCGCACAGCGAATGGAGAATTACGCGGCTACCTGGACAGAGATTATTATCGAGTACGAGCGAAAAATTGCGGAGCTGCGAAGAGAGCTGTTCCACTACCAAAATCTAGTTACACAACTTCTCGGTCCATTACGAACCGCGGACGAATACGACCTTCCTACTCCCGTAATCGCCGTTGATGCGACGTCGACGCGCGTGGTCAATTCAATCATCCAAGCTCGTATCCCCACCTCTGCGACCTTCCGCGACTTTGACGAAGGGGATCTCTAGGAATGTTTGTGCAGGCCGCGGACCCAACCTGTCTGCGCCAGGGAGACATCCTTGCGGGCATTCCTTTTCCCCGACTCACGTCTGGCGAGGTAGCCGTGCTCGGAAGAATCGCTGCCGAAACTTCAGAACTAGATGTTCCAAAGCTTGCCGCAATCACAAACACCCACCGAGAGGACCAGAACTGGCTTCTGGCCCAGGTCCCAATCCGCCTTTCTTACTGTGCGATCGTCTCTCAGTGCTGCGATCTTGAGCCAAGGAACGGAAAACTCGATATTCCGACTTTTGCGGCGGCACGATTGAGGCCAATTCCCAAGGCCATCCTCTCAGACTCGCAACGACTGACAAGCTTGCGTGCCAATAAAGACCCTCGTAGCAGCAGCGACCCCGGCTACATTAATTTATTTCACATACCAGCTCACGAACTGCTCGACAAAAGGGAATGGATTGTAGACTACAACCAGATCTTTTGCATTCCTCGCGAGGAATTCCCTTCTATCCTCAAGAAGAAAATCCTACAGATGGAAGATGACTGGCGTGTGAAATTCAAGATCAAGTTGGCTACTTGTCTCACGCGCATGACCGACGAGGAGATAAAAGCTGGTCTTGAAAATCCCTGGGTTGGTAAGCAGACACCTATAAAGTTTCCGCCACAATAGCACCGGGATACGATATTCATTCGTCCGCCGGCCACGGCGCACAGAACGCCGATTTAATAGGTTCTTGTAGGGCTGTGGCACCCAACCATAGAATTTCATCCGTACAAATCCCTCTTCTCACTCGAACTGACTCATTCTTGCCCTTCCTAGCTAAAACCTGCGCCTGGACCGTCCGCTTCTCCTGTCAAGGCTCTCCCGCTTCGCTCCGATGAACGCGAAAACCGCGCGGCCTTGACAGCGCGGACGGCCAGGCGCCTCGCCCCGCCAGGAAGGGCATTTGCTTTTAATGCACCGCTCTCTGCAGTGCCTCTAAGAAGCAAAAAACGAAACCAACGAAAGGAGTTTTTCCAATGCAACAACTCAGCAAACAACCTGCTTTCGAACTCGGCCAGATCGTCGCAACACCGGGCGCTTTGGCCGCGCTTAAGAAGGCAGGACAACAGCCGGGCGAGTTCCTCACGCGCCATGTAAATCGCGAATGGGGCGATTTGTCCGACGAGGACCGCAAGGAAAACGACTACAGCCTAGAGCACGGGTTCCGGCTCTTGAGCGCCTATCGCACACACGCTGGCGACAAGTTGTGGATTATCACGGAATCGGACCGTTCTGTGACCACGCTTTTGCTACCCGAAGAGTATTAGGCCAACAGAAATTGTCACGTCACAAGCAGACGTAATAAAGCGACGATCCTGAGAACTCGAGAGGCCACGTTCTCATTCCGGCCTCTCGGGTCGTTTTTGTGTACCAGGTTCGATTCCGTCTTTGCGCCAAATTTCCGCCAAATCCCCTGGACCGTTCGCCTGCCGCCATGAATTCTCAGGTCTTTTCCTCATTAATTTTGGGGTGTTCTCCTCTTGACAACCAGAGGGAGAAGGGTATGCTCCTCTTGGAAGCCAAGGGGTAGAGAGATTTTATGCCTGAGAAGCCAAGTGACCTCGTCCAAGGCACGCTAGATATGCTGATCCTAAAAACGTTGGCGCTGGAACCCACCCATGGATACGGGATTTCCGTCCGAATCGAGCAGATGAGCAAAGGCGTTTTTCGCCTCAATGCGGGCTCGTTATTTCTCGCCATTCAACGATTAGAGAGGGATGGGCTAATCGATGGCGAGTGGAAACCTACTGAGAACAACCGACGGGCGAGGTACTACACTCTGACGGCGAAGGGACGAAAGAGGCTCAACAACGAAACACGGGAATGGGGCAGGCAAGTGGCAGCAATCGGCAGAATTTTGGAGGCCTCGTAGGGGAGCGAGCCATGTCCTTGTTCAGAAATTTTGCAACCGGCCTTCGGTCACTTTTCCGAAAGAACCAAGTCGACCGAGAGTTGGATGAAGAACTAGGCGCCTATATGGAGATGGAAGCGGCGGAAAAGATGAGGCAAGGCGTAAGTCGTAAGGATGCGCTTCGCGAAGTGCGCCTAGAGCGCGGCAGTCTCGAAGTTGCCAAGGAACTCGTTCGCTCTAGCAGCTGGGAGTCTGTTGTTGAAAACTGCTGGCGGGACCTGCGCTTCGCTGCCCGCATGCTGCGCAAATCTCCCGGGTTCACGACCGTAGCTGTCCTCACTCTCGCCCTCGGAATCGGCGCGACGACTGCCATGTTCAGTGTCGTGGACGGCGTGCTGCTCAGGCCTCTGCCCTATCCGCACCAGGAGAGACTCGTCGAAGTAGGGCTCGACCTTCCTGGCATCAACCAGTTCAACTGGCCCTTAAGGCCACCGGATTACTTTACCTTCCGCGAGCAAAGCCGCACTTTTGAGGACATTGGTCTCTACTTTACGGGTTTCGGTGCTGCGGTCAACTCGGTCAACGTCACTGGCCTCGGACGACCAGAAAACGTGCGTGCTCTCGGCGTGACCGACGGAGTGCTCCCAATTCTGGGAGTCACACCTCTGTTGGGGCGCTCCTTCACGCGGGCGGATGATGAGCCGGGCAGCTCGGACACAGTGATGATCACCTATGGCTACTGGCGCAGCAAGTTCGGCGGCGACTCTTCAGTGATCGGGAAAACGATCGACCTGGATGACAAGCCCAGCACGATCATTGGCGTGTTACCGCAAAGCTTTCGCTTCCTGGACATGACCAATCTGGGCATACTGCTGCCCCTCAGGCCTCGAACGCAGCGAGGCTATAACTACTTTGCGGTTGCCCGGCTCAAGCCGGGAGTGACGCTGGCGGAAGCCAGTGCGGACGTCGCGCGGATGCTGCCAATGGAAGTGCAAGGCGTTCCCGCGGCGGAGGTGCAGTTGGGCCTCAAGTGGTTAAAAGAGTCGCGGATAGCGCCGAATCTGCAGCCGCTGAAGCAATACATCATAGGCGATGTAGACAAGGTCCTGTGGATTTTGATGGGTGGGATAGGCCTGGTGCTGCTGATCGCCTGTGCAAACGTGGCCAACCTTCTTTTGGTCAAAGTTGAAGGGCGACAACAGGAGTTGGCTATTCGAGCGGCTTTGGGCGGCAGCCCCGCGCGTATCGCTGGCGGTTTGTTGCTTGAAAGCCTCGTGCTGGCGGTGATTGGTGGTGCGCTCGGCTTGCTGTTTGCTTATGGTGCCTTACGGGTCCTGATCGCATTGGCACCGAGCGATTTGCCCCGGCTTAATGACATCGGCATCGACGGGCTCGTCTTGCTCTTTACCCTAGGCGTCACGATGGTGGCAGGTCTCTTGTTCGGCTCGATGCTGCCTCTCAGATATGCTGGTGTTGGCGTGGGGACTGGATTGCGCGAGACGGGCCGCTCTGTCAGCGCCAGCCGGGAGCGGCATCGGGCGCGTAACGCGCTTGTGGTCATCCAGGTAGGTCTGGCTCTTGTTTTGCTCGTGAGCTCGGGCCTCATGATCCGTACCTTTCACGCCTTGATACACGTTCAGCCCGGATTCACGGAGCCAGCCCAAGTCCAAACGTTCCGTGTCCATATTCCTCCGGCAATGGTCAAGGCTCCCGAGCGGTTGGTCCGTATGGATCAGGCGATTCTGGACCATATCGAAGCGATCCCCGGCGTCTCTTCTGCCGATTTTAGTCAGGCCGTGCCCATGGATGCCAGCGCCGACAGCGGTCCCCTGTTCGTAAAGGATCGCATACTTCCGGGCCAGCTCTCGCCGGCTCGCCGGTTCTTTTGGATTTCGCCAAGCTTTTTCAGGACCATGGGCATTCCCTTCGTCGCCGGCCGCGATTTAACCTGGGATGACGTATTGAACAATCGCCCCGTGGCCATCGTATCGGAGAACCTCGCGCGTGAGTATTGGCATGATCCGTCGGATGCACTTGGGAAACAAATTGGCAGAGGCCCCAAGCCTGACCGGCAGATTGTGGGCGTCGTGGTGGACGTCTACAATGACGGGACCAGCCAGAAAGCTCCGGCGGCGGTTTACTGGCCATTAACGGACGCGGTTTTTTCTCTGGGCCAGCCGGCGTTCGCCATCCGCAGCGGACGAGCGGGTTCGCAGAGCTTTATGAGCGAGGTCCGGCAAGCGGTGTGGTCCGTGGACCCCGAACTTCCGCTCTCGGCAGTCCATACGCTCGACTATTACTACAGGAAGTCGACGGCGAGTGTTTCGTTCATGCTGGTCATGCTATCTCTCGCAGGCGGAATGGCTCTGCTGCTTGGAGCCATCGGGCTGTATGGCGTCATTGCCTATTCGGTGTCACAGCGCACCCACGAAATCGGGATTCGCATGGCCCTCGGCGGGCAGGGGGAAGACATTCTTCGATTAATCCTGGGGCAGGGAGCGATGCTCGCTTTGATTGGTGTGGCGATCGGCATCGCTGCGGCGTTTGGTCTGTCGCGTTTCCTATCTAGCCTGCTCTACGGCGTGAAACCAACCGATCCGCTGACGTTCCTCGGCGTGACAATCATGCTCGTCCTGGTCACACAGTTGGCCTGCTACATCCCTGCACGCCGCGCGATGCGCGTCGATCCCATGGTCGCCTTGCGTTACGAGTAGGAGGCTACGCATGTCCTTCTTACGGAACATTACAAGCGGCCTCCGATCATTGTTCCGAAAGGAACAGGTCGATCAGGAGTTGAAAGAGGAGCTCGGCGCTTATCTGGAGATGGCGGCCGAGGAAAAGATTAAGGAGGGGATGGGCCGCAGAGATGCGCTTCGCACCGTGCGCTTGGAGTGCGGTAGCCTCGAAGTTACAAAGGAAGTCGTCCGCTCTGCCGGCTGGGAATCCTTTGTGGAGACGTGCTGGCAGGACATGCGCTTCGGGTTCCGCACACTGCGCAAGTCGCCCGGCTTCACGGTTGTTGCTGTTCTGACCCTTGCCCTTGGCATCGGCGCGAATACTGCCGTTTTTAGCGTAGTCGAAAGCGTGCTGTTGCGGCCCTTGCCCTTTCAGGATTCAGAGCGCCTGTTTGCGATATGGGCGGCGCAGAAGGGCCAACAAGCCAGAATTGGCGCTTCCATGCCGGAGTTTGAAGACTATAAAGACCAAAGCCACTCGTTCGAATACATCGCCAATATGCTATCAGGCTGGACCTATACATGGACCGGGCAGGGCGAACCCCGCAACGTGAACTGCACGGGCATATCCTACGATTTCTTTCCGATGGTCGGAGTGAAGCCCTACTTGGGACGCCTGTACGCGCCCGAGGAATATCACATGGATGGCGTACAAGTGGTCATTTCGCAACGCTTTTGGAAGGAGCAGCTTGGCAGCGATCCTCATGTTATTGGTCGCATCCTCAACCTGGACGGTACGGCCCAAACAGTTATCGGTGTAATGCCCAATGTCCCGGACCTCTTTCCGGAGACAGACGTTTGGGCAAAGGACGTTCCGGACTTTCGATGGATGCGGATGAGAGGGAACAAGTTCTTGGACCTTGTGGGACGGCTCAAGCCTGGCGTTACACGCGAGCAGGCCGAGCAGGAATTGACTGCGATCTTGCACCGAGGGCCGGGAGAATCGCCGGAAGTTTCGGTGCATCTTGTTTCTCTTAAAGATGAACTCACGGGGAATGTGCGATCGCAACTTCAGATCGTGATGGTTGCGGTCGCATTAGTTCTGCTGATTACGTGTGCGAACGTCGCATACCTATTGCTTGCCAGGAGTTCAAAGAGGCGATCGGAAATTGCGTTGCGCGTTAGCCTGGGCGCAGGGAAAGGTCGCCTGCTGAGGCAATTCATCACGGAAAATCTGGTTCTTGCAACTCTGGGCGGCATTGCCGGGCTTGTACTTGCGGTGGGTAGTGTGAGAGTGTCCGACCGAGTAAGCAACCTTCCGCGGAGTGCGTCTATCGGTGTCGACGTCTACGCCTTGTTTTTCGCTTTGTCCATTACGGTCCTCACAGGTTTGCTTGTTGCCCTTGCACCATGCACGGCGTTCTCGAAACTTGATCTCATCGCCAGAATGAAGACAGGGCGGGGAGAAGCCGGAAGTGTTGGAGGGTCGCGTTCACGTTCCCGCTTGTTGCTGGTTTCGGAAATTGCCCTGGCAGTTCTGCTATCCGTTGGGGCCGGCTTGCTCCTGCGGAGCTTCCGGCAGGCAGAACATCTCGATCCTGGCTTCCGTCCCGACCACCTCCTGGCAGCGTACTTGCGCAATAGCGACTGGAGCGCCGGTCGAGTCTTCTTCCCTGAGTTGGTCGAGCGGACATCCGAAATTCCGGGGGTGAGCGCGGCAGCGCTAGGCAAGTGCATGCCGGGCATATATGCGCCTACGGCCACGCTGGTTTTCAATGACCGGCCAAATGACCCTTTGAACGTCCCGAGTGCGGAGGCTTGCTGGATCAGCTCAGATTACTTCACAGCGATTGGTTCCGGCCTTGTGAAAGGACGGTTCTTCACAAGTCGCGATGATGCGAACTCACCTGCCGTCGTGATCGTGAATCAAGCATTAGCGGAATCCTACTGGCCGGGGCGCAATCCGATCGGTGCGCAGATTGTAGTGGATTATGTCGGAGCAGGGCGAAACATCGCAGGTGCTCCACGTTTTCGGGAGGTAGTCGGGGTCGTCGCAAATGTAAAACAGAAGGGGCTCGACCGGCCGGCCGAACCAGCTCTCTACACACCTTATCTGCAGGACGAAACGAACCATGCCTTTGCGGGTTTTAATCTATTCGTTAGAACTACAGGCCCACCCACCTCGCTCGCGGGTACAGTTCGCGCACTTGTCCACTCGCTTCGGTCGGACCAACCGATTGACGCTATGCAGACAATGAACGACGCGTTATTCCGAGCACTCGCGCCGCGCCGGCTCAGCCTCGTTCTAGTCGGATCGTTCGCAGGTTTGGCCTTACTGTTATCTGCCATCGGCATCTTTGGAATGATTGCCTATGCCGTCAGCCAGCGAACCCACGAGTTTGGTGTGCGGATGGCTTTAGGTGCGCAGCGCCAGGATGTGTTGCAGCTGGTCCTTGGTGACGGCCTCAAGATCGCAGCGAGCGGCGTTTTTCTTGGCATCGGTGCCTCATTCGCCCTTACACGGTTCATGCGCAGCTTGCTTTACGCCGTGGGTCCGAATGATCCGTTGACGTTCGTCGTCGTTCCGCTTTTGTTCGCGCTCGTCGCGCTCGCAGCCTGTTACATCCCCGCGCGGCGGGCGATGCGAGTGGATCCCATGGTGGCCCTGCGTTACGAGTAATTCATGGCTCTTCTGCGAAACTTAGCAAGCGGGCTTCGATCACTGTTCCGAAGGAGACAGGTCGACCGAGAGTTGGATGAGGAGCTTCGCGCCTACCAGGACATGGCCGCCGAGGAAAAGATGAAGGACGGGATGACCCGCAAGGAAGCCCTTCGCGCAGTCCGCTTGGAGCGGGGAAGCCTCGAAGTCAGCAAGGAAATCGTTCGCTCTGGCGGCTGGGAATCCTTAGTAGAGACGAGTTGGCAGGACCTTCGCTTCGCCGCCCGAATGCTGCGCAAGTCTCCCGGCTTTACGGCCGTTGCCGTCATGACTCTCGCGCTCGGCATCGGAGCCAACACTGCGATATTTACGCTCCTCCGCGCATCTCTGTGGACCCCCCTGCCGGTTAGCGATCCTAAGGAAATCTTCCATCTAATGCGCGCCTCTTCGGAGGGCGACTTCGCCGGAGAATTCAGCTATTCCTATCCACTCTTTCAGCAATTCAGCAAGACGGCCGCCCCTTGGGGCGAGGTCTTCGCAACGGAGGTTGTCGGACGACGAAAATTTGGACTCAGGGGAGTTTCTGATGAGCGCGTGGCGGGAGAGGCCGTCTCGGATAATTTCTTTTCCGTTCTAAACGTGGGGCCAATCGTGGGGCGGGTGCTCGAACCGCAAGACGATAACGTACTTGGAGGAAATCACGTTGCAGTCTTGAGTTATGCCTTCTGGAGGCGCCGTTTCCAATCCGACGCAATGGTTCTCGGTAGGAGAATTCTTTATGAAGAGACGCCCTATACGGTCGTTGGCGTCGCCCGGCCCGGATTCACCGGGATCGACCAGGAGGTCTCAGTAGACGTATGGGTCCCGGCTACCGCTGCTGCCGCTGATCGCGGATGGCGACTACCGGACCCGAACCTCAATTGGCTGCGCCTCCTTGTCCGGCTACATGATGGAGTTGACCCAAAGCGGGCTCAGGCCATGTTCGAGACTGCATTCCGCACGCACCTTGGTGACGTGCTCCTACCCAGTGCTTCGGCGCGCTTCAAACAGATGCTCGAAGCCCAGCATATTACTGTTCGTCCTGCCGCCTCGGGTCTCGCGACCACGGGACGCAAATATGAGAAACCACTGCTTGTTTTGTTTGCCGTGGTCGCCGTCGTACTTCTGATTTCCTGCGCGAACATCGCCAATTTAATACTGGCGCGCAACACCGCCCGTCACCATGAGATCGTCGTTCGTCTAGCTCTCGGCGCCAGCCGTGCGCGAGTTGCGTGGCAACTGTTCACCGAGAATTTAACCCTGTCGCTCTCCGGCGCCTTTGTTGGCTTACTTCTGTCGGTTTGGGGCACGCGCGTACTAGTTTCCCTGCTTCCTTCATCGCCGCTGCCAATGTCGTTTAATCTCCAGCCGGATTATGTCGTATTTGGCTTTTCAACCGGCGTTGCTGTCGCGACTGCGATACTATTCGGACTTGGCCCGGCACTACGCGCTTCTAGAGAAAAGCATGAGATGACCTTACACGGCGGCCAGCGCGTAATTGGCTCGGCCTGGAGCGGAAGGCTTCTCCTCGCTGGGCAGCTTGCACTCTCCTTACCTTTGTTGGTCGGTGCCGGACTGTTTGTTGAAACCCTGCATAATCTCAAGAGCAGCGACCTTGGCTTCCACGCCGAACACGTCACGACTTTTGACCTCTCTTACCCCAAAGGAACTTCCCAAGACCGCCTTCACCAAGCATGTGCGGAAATAAAACAGCGTTTGGAATCGCATCCCGGCGTGATCGTTGCAAGTTATTCGCGGCCTAGCGTGTACAGCGACGGCGGCTGGTCGGGGAGTGTTGATGTAATTGGGAATCCATCACCCGGAAAAGATAATGACGTGGGGTTGATATCGGCTGGACCTGGTTTCTTAGAAGCCATCGGCTTGGGACTCTTGCAGGGCCGCTATCTACACTCCCAAGATCAAGCCGAGGAGCCTCCTGTAGCTGTGGTCAACGAGAGCTTCGCTCGCCACTACTTTGGTTCAAATTCCGCGATTGGCCAGCGCATCAAACTAGGCTTTGAACCACGAATCATTCGCGAAATTGTCGGAGTGGTACGTGATGCCAAGCACTATGGAGTTCGCGAGAGGGTATGGCGCATGGTGTATTTGCCGGCTCGGCAAGGTGACAGCTTTTTCGTTCGCTCGACTCTCAATACACAATTGCTGAGCGGTGCCATACGGGCAGACGTAGCGGCAAGTGACAAAGTTCTGCAAATCGAGGAACTCCAGCCTTTGGAGACAGTCGTAAACGACATGATTTCCCAGGAACGCTTGACGGCGTTGCTATCGTCAGCCTTCGGGGTGTTGGCTTGCCTAATTGCAGCGATTGGACTCTACGGAGTTGTTGCCTATGGCGTCTCGCGCCGAACGAATGAGTTTGGCATTCGCATGGCTCTGGGCGCTCAGCGAGGCGATATCCGAACGCTTGTGCTGCGCCAAACGTTCACAGTAGTCCTCTGCGGCGTTGCAATAGGCATCGGCGGTTCACTTGCCGTAGTCCGCTTGTTGTCTTCGGCGATCAATGGAATGCTCTACGGCATCAAGCCCACAGACGTTTCGCTATTTATGGGAGCAACCATCTCTTTGGTTGCCATTGCGTTGCTTGCTGCGTTTCTCCCTGCGCGGCGGGCATCCCGAGTCGATCCGATGGTCGCCTTGCGGTACGAATAATCCGCGCTGTCCCGGCTTAGCTCAAGTCTGCTTCTGACGCCGATACTCACTAATTTCGGTAAGTACCCTTTTTCTGCCGCGCATTTTCCTGGGCACTGCTTCGGGCCAAATTCCTGCGCCCGGCAGCTTCGCGGCTTCTGCTTTCACGGTTCCTCCCGAACAGCACGGTTCCCTCCCATAAAGCATCCGCTCGCTTTGGGAGCAGCGGCCTCTCGCTTCTGGGTGCCTCAGCAAAATGGGGCAAGAAAAAGGAGAACAATTCATGTCTTATCTCAACTCAGTGACGATCATCGGCTTCGTCGGCGCAGACCCGGAGCAGCGTCAAGCGCGGAACAACAACGGCTCGAAGTTCACCGTTCTTTCCGTCGCGACGCAGCGGTCGTGGAAGAACACCGACGACGAATGGGCGTCGAAGACGGAGTGGCACCGCGTTTGTGTGTTCCGTCCGCGGCTCGCCGAATACGTCGCGACGACGATCAAGAAAGGCGCGCACGTGCTCGTCGAGGGCAGCCTCGTCAGCACGACTTACGAGCGCGCAAACGGCAAAGGCAAGAAAGCCAAGACCAACAAGCAGACGTTCTGGTGCATTCGCGCCGATGTCGTGCGCAAGCTCGATCGCGGCGAACCCGAACCGGAAACTCTCGCTTCCGGCTCCGCCGCTCCGAGTGAGGCGCTCGACGCTCCCGATCAGGCGCCGTTCTAACGACTGCTTTTTCAGAGGGCCTCGGTTTCCGAGGCCCTCTTTGCTTTCAATTTCAGTCCGTCGAAAACCAGTAGTACTTCGGTACTAACGGTATACGTATCCAGCATAAAACCCCTACCGCCGTTCCCGCATCCATATCTGCAATAGAGTCGCTGAGCCAAAGGGTGTGTTC
>Ga0307478_10002529_pt1 | contig 14249 bp, 11 predicted proteins | sample atmos_gasesECM4C_2_FD_203713 | JGI IMG/M metagenome (GOLD analysis project Ga0307478, IMG submission 203713) | Hardwood forest soil microbial communities from Morgan-Monroe State Forest, Indiana, United States - atmos_gasesECM4C_05 | ecosystem: Environmental > Terrestrial > Soil > Temperate...
TGGTGTAGTCGACACGGTACGCCGCGTAGGCGAATCCACCGCCGATGACGAGCCATACCAGTTGCCGCTTGAGGAAGTAGGCGGTGTCGTGATAGGTTGCGTAAGCCGTCGCGCTCGACGCGCTGAACACCATCACGAGACCGATCGCGATCAGGCCGGCGACCGTGGCGAAAATCCACGGATCGGGTGGCGCAAGCGTCGCCCGCGCCCGCATCGGCGGGGTCAAGGTCGTCCCGAGCTTGCGCGGCGCTTTAGCTAACACGTGAGATTCCGTTCACGGCGGCGGCAAAGGCTTCACCACGGGCCTCGGCCGAGGCAAACATGTCGAACGACGCGTTACCGGGCGAAAGCAACACCACGTCGCCGCTCGCGGCAAACGAGCGGGCGGTGGCCACGGCCTCGTCCATCGAACCCGCATGCGCGATCTCTGCGCGCTTGACGTGCTTGGCAATCTCCGGGGCGGCCTCACCGATCAGCACGACGGCTTTCGTGCGCGACGAGATGACTTTCCCCAGCTCGGAGAACTCCGTTCCTTTGGATTTTCCGCCGGCAATCAAGACGATCGGGCGGTCGAACGAGCGCAGGGCCGCGATGACCGCGCCCGGGTTCGTCGCTTTGGAGTCGTCGACGTAGAGGATGCCGTCGCGGTCGGCGACCGTTTCGAGCCGGTGGTGCAACGGCTTGAACGCGCGCACGGCCGCGGCCACCGCGGTGCGGTCCAATCCCGCCGCCAGGCCCACCAGCACGGCAGCCATCACGTTGTCGACGTTATGCGCCCCGTGCAGCGGAATCTCGGCCACGTTCAGGATCTCGACCGGACGCGGATCGCCGGTCGGCGGAGCGTAGACGATCGTCTCCTCGTTGCGTAGGTAGAGCGTGCTCTGACGGTGCGGCTCGCGCGAGAACCACAGCGCGCGGGCGCGGATGCGCGTGTTGTCTTCCCCCGGAGCGGCGGCGACGATCGGATCGTCGAGGTTGCCGACGAACGTATCGCCCGGGCCTTGGTTTGCGAAGATGCGGAACTTCGCTTCGGCGTACTCATCCATCGAGTAGTAACGGTCGAGATGATCGGGCGTAATGTTGACGATGCACGAGATGCGCGGCTTGAACGAGCGGATCGATTCGAGCTGGAACGACGAGACCTCGGCGATCACCCAATCTTCGGGTTTCGCGACGGCGGTCTCCGCGATCAGCGCGTTGCCGATGTTACCGCCGACATATGTGGTGAAGCCGGCGTGGCGGAAGATTTCGCCGATCAGCGCGGTGGTCGTCGACTTACCCTTGGTGCCGGTAAGCGCGACGATCGGTGCCTGGCAAATGCGATACGCGACTTCGACTTCGCTGAACACCGGGACACCGGCCGCCTGAATGCGCCGCACCAGCTCGCCGTTGAGCGGGATACCAGGTGAGAGCACGGCCACCGTGACCTTCGGCAAGATCTCACCCAGCGCGTCGGGCGCGACGAACGGCACGCCCGCCGCTTCGAGCTCGGCCAGGGCCGGAGCGAGCGCGCTCGGCGACCCTTCGTCGGTGCCGTAGATTTGCGCGACGCGGGGCTGCAAGACCGCGACGCTGGCCCGTCCGCTGCGACCGAGACCAATGACGAGCACGCGTTCGTTGCGATCGAAGCGAACGCTGGAAATCGGAATATTCATGCACGCACCACGATGACGAAGCCGATGATTCCTAAGCAAAGCGAAGCGAACCAGAACGACGAGGTGACCCGGGTTTCCGGCCAACCGCCCAACTCGAAGTGATGATGCAGCGGGCTCATGCGAAAGACCCGTCGCCGCGTGGCCTTGTACGACGTCACCTGGATGATCACCGAGAGCGTTTCGGCCACGAATACGCCCCCGATGAGCACGAGCAGCAACTGCGATCCGGTGAGAATCGCCGCTCCCGCGAGCGCCGCGCCGAGCGCGAGCGAGCCGGTATCACCCATGAATATCTTCGCCGGGTGCCGGTTGTAGAGCAAGAAGCCAAGCACCGCGCCGATGACGGCGACCGCAACGATCGCCACCGGCGTGCTGCCCTGACGCGTGGCGACGAATGCCAACAGCGCGAGCGGCGGCACGACCGTCCCCGAGGCGAGCCCGTCGAGCCCGTCAGTGAGGTTCACCGCATGCGTCGTTGCGAGAATCACCGCCAGCGAAAGTGCGTACCACACCCCGTCCGGAACCGGGCCGATGAACAGCACCGCGCGCGGCTCGGGCGTCACGAACGCCACATAGGAGAGAAAGATCGCGCCGACGATGGCGGTCGCGAGGAATTTTGTGCGCGCGTTCAAGCCGCGATTACGGCCGCCGCGAATCGCCAGGTAGTCGTCGATGAAGCCGATCAGCGCCGAGCCCACGATCAGCAAACCGTAGGCCAGCCCGATGAGATCGCGCGCGATCGCAAACGCCACCAGCGGCGCGAGCAGAAAGAGCAAACCGCCCAGGGTGGGCGTGCCGGTTTTCTTTTGATGCGTTTGCGGCGCGTCTTCGTAAGCGTGCTGCCGCAGCGCGGCCCGGCGCAAGTAGCGGATCAAGGCCGGCGCCAAAACGGCAACCAACGCGAACGTCACGGCGAGCGCGATGAGCAGATCGATCATGCCGCGCGGACCAACGGATGGGCACCGGTGCCGCGCCAGGCGAGAATTACCAGCGGCGTCTGTTCGTCACCGTTACCGGCGGGATTACCGAGGAGCGCTTTCTCCACGGCGTCGCGCACGACTCCGGGCGACGCGCCGAGAGCCTTCGCACGGCGCAGGTCATTGGCGTCGACGATCGCGATGTGCAGTCCGAGTTCGGCCGCGAGCTCCGTGCTCACGCGGTCCGGTTCCGCGGGACCGAGCACGATTGCGCGTTCGTACGGCGGCAACGTGCCGGTGTAGCCGTCGATCGCGGCGATCGCCGCACCGAGCAATTCGTAGAACACGCCACGGCGCCCGATCGCGCGTCCGGCAACCTGCAGCACGGCAGCGCCGAAGACGCGCCACGCGCCGACCTGGTCGATCACGAGTTGCAGTGACTCGGGCTGGTTGATCGTCGCGAGCGCACCGGCCCGGCGTGCGAGCACCCGCGCAAGCCGTGACGGCCGGATGGTTTCCGCGCCGATGAAGCGCCCTTGCGCGATCGCGACCGCCGTTTCCGCGATCGCGACGACGTCGCCCGGCTGCGTCAAGCCCGCGAGCGCTTCGCGCAGGAGCGCGGCGAGATCGTCGCCCTTGACGATCAAGCGCGTGCGCACCGGGATCGCGACGATCCCTTCGGGTAGCGACGGCTCGTGAATCGCCACCGGGATCATGCCGACAACCCCGCGACGATTTGCTCCATGCGGTACATCCGCGAGCCTTTGAGCAAGACCGTGTCACTCGGGCGGCCGTGTTCGCGCAGCCACGCGATCGCTTCTTCGTTCGTCGCGTAGATCACCAGCGCGTCTTCCGCGAGGCCCATCGCGCGCGCGCCCGATGCGAGCGAGGCCGCGAACGCGCCGCCGAACAACACGGCGTCGGCGCAGGCCGCCGCGGCCGCACCGACGCTCTGGTGCATGAACGCGGCGTCCGGACCGAGCTCAGCCATGCTGCCGATCACCACGATGCGGCGCGCCGGCACGCGTTCGCGCGCAAAGGTTTGGAGCGTGGCGAGCGCGCCGCTCGTGGAAGCATTGTAGGCGTCGTAGATGATCGTCGGGCCGCCGGTGATGACGATGCGCTCGTAGCGCCCGCGCGGCAGTTCGAATGCGGGTGCCGCTCGGGCGACGGCGGAGGGGTCGATACCGGCCGCCCACGCCGCGGCAAACGCTGCGGCAAGGTTGCGCCGGTTGTGATCGCCCGGCACATCGACATGCAACGGAATGGCGCGCAGGTCGTCGCCATCGATTGCGAGCACGTCGTCGAGGCGCACGATTGCCGCCCGGGCACCCGCGGGTGGCCGTTGCGCGTCGATGCCGAACCATACCGGCTCCTGACCCAGGTCCGGCGCGCGTTCGCGTGCGGTATCATCGCTGAGGTTGAGCACCGGTTGGGCGCCGCCCGCGAAGAGTCCCCACTTCGTGTCGGCGAGCCGCTCGCGGCTGCCCATGATCTCGAGATGGGCCTCGCCGATGTTCGTGAGCACGCCGATGTCTGGACGCGCCGCTTGCACCAAAAGGTCGAGATCGCGGTATTTGCGCGCGCCGAACTCGACGATCGCGATCCGCTCATCGCCGTCGTCGAGCGAGAGCAAGAATTTCGCCACGCCGATCTCGTTGTTCTCGTTCTCAGGCGTCGCGGTCACGGGCTTGCCGGCTGCTGCGAGCGCCTGCAGCGCGAACGTTTTCGTCGTCGTTTTGCCCGTACTGCCGGTGATGGCGATAACGGGGCCGCGCACGCGATCGCGTGCCAGCGCGCCGAGCGCCAGATACGCGGCCAGCGTGTCGGCGACGACGATGCCCGCTAGACCTTCGGGCAGCGCGTTCGCATCATCGACGATCGCCACCGATGCGCCGCCGGCGAGGGCGTTCACCACGAAGTTGTGGCCGTCGAAGTGCTCGCCGCGCAACGCCAGAAACGTTTCGCTCGGCCGAATGTCGCGCGTGTCAGTGGATACCGCGATCGTCGCCGGCAAGTGATCGCGATTCACGACCGTGCCATCCAGCGCGGCCAGCACGTCGTTCGTCGGCAGCCTCACGCGCGCAAGGCTCCGGAGCGCAACGAAAACGCGCTGCGTACTTCGTCGCGGTCGTCGAACGGAAAGCGCTCGTCGCCGATGATCTGATAGGCCTCATGACCTTTGCCAGCCACCACAACCGTGTCGCCGGCGCGTGCATCGTTGATGGCGCGACGGATCGCGGTGCGCCGGTCGAGGATCACCTCGGCGATGATGCCGTCGGCAATCGCTGAGGCGATCTCGGCCGGGTTCTCGCCGCGCGGATTGTCGGTGGTCACGATCACCGCATCGGCCGCCTCGGCCGCAATCCGGCCCATCTCGACGCGCTTGCCCGCATCGCGGTCGCCGCCGCAACCGAAGACGACGATCAGGCGCCCGCGCGTCGTTTCGCGTGCGGCGTGCAACACGTTGGCGAGCGCGTCGGGCGTGTGCGCGTAATCGACGATCGCATCGATCCCGAACGCGCCGATCCGTTCCATCCGGCCGGGCACCGCGCGCACGGTGGCGAGACCGCGCACGATCGCCTCATCGTCGATACCGGCCGCCCGGGCGAGGCCGATCGCAGCGAGCGCATTCGCAACGTTGAACCGGCCGGGCAGATTGATCGCGATGTGCAGGCCGCCCGCGTCGAACTGCGCTCCGTCGCCCTTGAGGACGATATTCGTCGCGCGCAGTTGCGCCACGCGATCGATCGCATAGGTCGTCGCCGTCGCGAACTCGCCGGCAAACGTGCGACCGGCCGGGTCGTCGACGTTGAGCACCGCGAACGGCGCCAGGTCGAAGAGACGGCGCTTGGCAGCGATGTAGCGCGCGAGCGTGCCGTGAAAATCAAGATGATCGCGCGTGACGTTGGTCAGCACCGCGGCGCGAAAGTGCACGTCGTCAACGCGGCCGAGTGCGAGCGCGTGCGACGATACTTCCATCGCCACCGCGCGCGCTCCGGCAGTGCGCATCTCCGCGAGGGTACGGTGGAGCTCGATCGCCAGCGGCGTGGTATTCTCGAGCGACCACGTTTCGCCGCCGAACACGCCGCCGAGCGTCCCGATCACGCCGCACGGGATGCTGGCCGATTCGGCAATCGCACGGATCAAATACGACGTCGTCGTCTTACCGTTGGTCCCAGTGATGCCGAAGACCATCATTCCCAGCGACGGATGATCGTAGAACTGCGCAGCCAGCCGTGAGATCGCAACACGCGTGTCCTCGACCACCACCTGCGGCACGTCAACCTCGACTTCGTGCTCGACCACCAGCGCCGACGCGCCGCGCGCAACGGCATCCTGCGCGTAGCGATGCCCGTCGACACGCTCGCCTCGGACGGCAACGAAGAGGCTTCCCGGCCGGGTCGTGCGCGAGTCGACCGCGATCGACGTGACGGTGTCGGGCAGGGCACCAATGATTCGCGGCGCGGTCAGTGTGTCGAGCAACGGCCGAAGCGCTCGCATCATCGTTTCTTCTTCGCGCCGGACGGCTGGGAAACCAAGCGCGGCGGAGCGCTCGGCATGATGTCGTCGTGCAGCATGACCGTGCGGGCGAGATCGGCGAAGATCGGCGCCGCCACGACACCGCCGTAATACGCGCCGCGCGGACGCTCGATCTTCACGAAGATCACATAGCGCGGCGCATCCGCCGGGACGTAGCCGATGAACGAACCGACGTACGCGCCCGGCTCGTATCGTCCGTTCTCCTCGACTTGCGCGGTGCCGGTCTTCCCGGCCGTGGTGTAGCCGGGGGTGCGTGCGGCGGGGTTGCCGGTACCGTACGTTACGACCGCGCGCAAGATCTGGCGCAGCTTCGCCGCCGTCGCTTCGGAGATCGCGCGGCGTTCGATCTCGGGCGGGTACGTGTAGATCACCTTGCCGTTCGCGTCTTCGAGCGCGTGCACCAGACGGGGACGCATCAAGAGGCCGCCGTTGGCGATCGCGGCATAGGCGCGCGTCAGCGCGACCGGCGTGGTCGAGACACCGTGGCCGAACGAGATCGTCGCGACCGAACTGCCGCTCCAATCGGCGACGGGCGGAACGATGCCTTCGTTCTCGCCGTTCAACTCGACGTGCGTGTAGTCGCCGAAGCCGAACTTACGGATCATCGCGTAGAGGGTCGGCGCGCCGATCGTCATGCCGACTTCAGCCGCGCCGACGTTGTGCGAGTACGCGACGATGTCTTGCAGCGTCTCCGTGCTCGACGAACCGGCCATGAAGCCGTCCTCGGCGTTGTGGATCGTATGGCCGCCGACGGTGATCTGATCGCGCGCCGGAAAGCGCGAGGCCATCGTCACCTTGCCGCTCTCGAGCGCGGCGGCGGCGGTGATCAGTTTGAACGTCGACCCGGGTTCGTACGCGTCGGCCACCGCGCGATTGCGCCACGCCGTATCCGGCGCCTGGGCGAAGTGGTTCGGGTCGAAGTCGGGCGCGTTGGCCATGGCCAGGATCTCGCCCGTGCGCACGTCCATCACGACGGCCGTCGCGCTCTTGGCATGCCAGGTCTTCATCGCCACATCGATCTGATGTTCGGCTTCGAACTGGATGAACGAATCGAGCGTCAACACGAGCGTCCTACCCGGTTGCGCGCGCTCGATCACGGTGGAATCTCCGAACGGGATCGCGCGACCGAACTCATCCGCCTCCACCCGCATCTTGCCCGGCGTTCCGCGCAGGTAGCCGTCGAACGAATACTCGAGGCCGGCGAGACCGTTTTCTTCCGTTCCCACGAAGCCGAGCACGGTTGATGCGAGTCGGCCTGAGGGAGCGTATCGCACGCCCGTTTCTTCGGGCTTGAGCCCGATCGCGTCGATTTTCAACGCGTGCACGCGCTCCGCGACCGAGTGCGGGATCTTGCGCTTGAGATAGCGGAACGGCGTGCGCTCGCGCAGCGCCGCTTCGAGCCGGTCTTGCGAGTAGCCCAAGATCGGCGAGAGTTTGGCCGCGATGTCCGGCACGTCGGAGGGATCGATCGACGTCGGCACCGCGTAGACGCTCTCCGAGGGGAGCGATCGCACGAGCACGGTGCCGTCGCGATCGACGATCGAGCCGCGCTTGGCAAACGCGTCGACCGTTTCGCTATGCTGGGAGAGCGCGAGACGCGAGAGGTTCGCGCTCTGACGAATCTGCACGTCCGCGAGCCGCCACGTGAGCCATGCGGTAATCAGAAGCGTCGCAAGAATAGCGAGCTTCGCGCGTACGACAGGAACGCGCGCGAACGCCCGGTCGGCCATTTAGTGGCGGAAAAAAGCGCCCAGGAACGCGATGCCGTTGGATGGTGGCGCCACGAGTGGGCCGGGAACGTCGACCACGGCGTAGCGGCTTGGGTCACGCATGTTCATGCGGCCCGCCAAATCGGCCAGACGCTCGCGCGACTGCAGTTGCGCAATGCGATCATCGAGGCGCATGGTTTCTTCGACGAGGGAGCTCTTCGTCTGCGTCGCCTGCGCGAGCGAGTAGTTGAGCGCGGTGAGATTGCCCATCAGCAAGACGTACCCCATCACCGGCACCAGCAGCACCGCAAACGCTAGCGCAATGCGCGCCGGCATCGCGTAGTGCTGCAAACGGGTGCGGCGGCCGCGACGGCGCGCAGCTTCACGCGCACGTACTTGAACGCGCGGCTGGGGTTGTATCTGCGGAATTGCTTTGAGTGCAATCACGCGGCGACCTCGCTTTCAACGGTGGCGACGCGCATTTTCGCGCTGCGCGCTCGGGGATTGATGCTGATTTCCTCATCGCCCGGTACGATGGGTTTGCGCGTGAGCGGTTGCACGCGTTCGTCCTCGCGAAAGAACAGTTTCACGATGCGATCTTCGAGCGAATGAAAACTGATAACGGCGATCCGTCCGCCGGGACGCACGATGCTTGCCGCACCATCGAGGCTCTCACGCAGCGCGCCGAGTTCGTCGTTGACCGCAATGCGCAGCGCCTGGAACGTACGCGTCGCCGGATGAATGCGTTCGCGTTTGCCGCGCACGTGCACGGAGCCGGCGACGATCGCCGCCAGCTCGCCCGTCGTCCGGGGAAGCTTGCCCTTGAGCGAGCGCGCGATGCGGCGCGAGTTGCGCTCTTCGCCGTAACGGAAGATGACATCGGCAAGCTCGACCTCGTCGTGCGAGACAATATAGTCGGCCGCGCTTTCGCCCTGTGTCGGATCGAGCCGCATGTCCAGCGGCGCGTCGCTGCGGAACGAGAAGCCGCGCGCGCCGTCATCGAGCTGCATGGAACTCACGCCCAAGTCGTAGAGCACGCCGTCCACGCCCGCGATCGACCGCGACGCCAGCTCCGTGGCGAGCGTCCGGAAATTCGCGTGTATTAAGGTAAGCCGCGGATCCTTCGGCGCGAGCGACGCCGCGAGCGGGTCCGCATCGAAAGCGATTGTCCGTCCGTGCGGCCCCAATCGTTCCAGGATCAGCCGCGTGTGCCCACCCGCGCCGAAGGTCGCGTCGACGTAGGTTCCATCCGGGACAATGGCCAGGGCGTCGAGCGCTTCGGTTGCGAGAACCGATGTGTGCAACGGCACGCACTAATACAGCCCGAGCTCGGAGCGGAAATCGGTAAGATCTCCGGCACCGGCGGCGACGGCAACATACCGGTCCTTCGCCCAGACTTCGACGCGGGTGAGTGATCCGATCGACGTAACGTCTTTCTCGATGTGCGCCCACGCGCGCAGCACCGGCGGCAGCATGAGGCGGCCTTGGTTATCGCACGAGCTCTCCTCGGTGTGCGCGAACAGATGGCGCACGAAGGCACGATAGCGCGCGTCCTTCACCGGCGCGGCCTCGAGGCGCGCGCAAAATTCATTCCAGATCGCGGCGGGGTACAGCGCCAGGCACTGGTCGGGCTCGGCGATGGTTACGAAAAAGCCGGACCCCAGACGTTCCCGGAAGCGTGCGGGAACGACGAGACGACCTTTGTCATCAAGGCTATGTTCGACCGAACCGGTGAACAGGGGCCGTTCCGCTGCCAAAAGAGTACTCCACTAGGAACCATTATGATCCACTAGGCACCACTATAGCCCACTGCCCCCGCATGGGCAACCCTCTGTGTTGTGAATATCCTGAAGGCGATGCGACTGACCAGAAGTACCTGCGACTAGTCACAACTAGTAGCGACTGGAACGCGCAGTGCACCCCAAATTCGCGAGGAAAATGCCGGCTGCAGACCAACGAGTCCGCGCGAAACCGACCGCTCGAACGCACGTTCGATTCAACTCATTGCAAAAATTTACGTTCGATGACGCAATAATTCTTGTGAGGAACTGAGCTCAACCCATTGAGGGCACTCTGTGAATATCCAGAAGTAGTTGGCACTGCGGCAGCGACCGCCAATGAGCGACGCCACGTGAGCGTCGTGGCTGCCGCTGGATGCTCGGTACGGCCAACATGTCAAATCGGCGTATGACGGTGTGACGGCTCTGCGACATACCTCTCAAATTGGAACGATCGTGGAGGGACATCGACCACGCCCGGGATGACTCAAGCGCAGAGCAGAGGCGAAAGTGCAGCGCCGCCGCCTAAACGTGGTTTGCGGTTCGTGCGCGTTACGTTACGAAACGTATCGAACGGCTGTGAGCCGGATGCACGATAGCCTTTTGCCACTCGAGGCGCTCGGATCATTTGACGCGTTTCGCGACAAGATACGCCAAGAGGAAAAGGATCGGATGACGTTACCGCAGCGCGGAAATATCCGGCAGCCCTGGTGATGAGTCACCAGGGCTGCCGGCCGGGATTACGAGGAGGTCAGCGGTTAGTGGAAGGCGCCGCTTAGGATCCCGAAGTGTCCGCCTTTTGAGATCGGCGGAAGGCCTTCAACGATCTTCTCCCAACGCTCGCCGTCGTTTTCGCTGCAGAAGATATCGCCGGCGGTCGTGCCAACGAAGACCGCGCATTTGCCGCCAGACGCTTCCAGCGTCATCGCCTCGAAATTCGCGGTCGAGGTCTCGGGCAGTCCGTTCACGACTATTTGCCACGACGCACCGCCATCGCGAGTGCGCGCGATTTTTGCCGCGGCGTTCAGGTCGGCGAACCAATCGCCGGGGTGCGAGCGGGCGCCGGCGATGAACATCACATCTTGACGCTCGGGATCGAAGACCGTGACGTCGGGATATCCGATCGGCGTGATGCGAGCCGATTCATCGGCCCACGATTGGCCTTTGTCGTAGCTGTGGAGAAGCCCGCAGCCGGTGGGCAGGAAGATCTCGTTCGGTTTGGACGACCGGACGATCGCCCGATGGGCGTCGCCGTCACACCGCACAGGCGCATCGGCATTGCGAAGCAGTTCGTTCCACGTCACGCCGCCGTCGGGGCTGCTCAAGAGCTCGCCCTGCTCAACGCTCGCGTAGATGTGGTTCGGATCGTTCGGTGCGAACCCGATATGCTTGACGTGGGCAATGTGCGGCGGGGACGGAAAGTTCCACTGCGCCGCGCTCGGAACGGCCGTGAGGCTCGTCAGTTCGCGCCAATTCTCACCGAGGTCATCGCTCACGTAGAGCGCGGCCGGCTCCGTGCCGGCGTAGATTTTGAGCGTGCTACCCGATCCTGCGTGGGCCAACGAATAGATGTTCGTCGAACCGAGGCCCTTATTTTTGAAGGTCCAGCTCGCGCCCGCATCCAGGCTGATCGCAACTCCGCCGTTATGCGTTCCCGCGAACAGTACCCCAGTCGATTGCACGTAGGTCAGCGTGCAGACGTGGTAACCTTCCAGCGTGCGGCGCTCGATCTTCCACGGTTGCCCGGGCGCCTGCCGGGACAAGAGCACAACACCGTCTGCGGTTCCGACGAAGACCTCGTTAGACGGAGCCTGCGAAGAAGATATGGCATCACCCGACGGGGACAGACAAATCGCCATTGACTGATCACTCCTCCCTGATTAAGGGACTTTTCGATTAATATGGATCGCGTCCCGCGGAGTGGCGTACGCGTGACTCTCGACGCGGGTGGGGCGTTCAGTCGGTAAGCACCGCTGAAAGCCGTTGGTGCTTATCGTCGCTGATGGCCCCAAAGTCCTTCGCTCGGGTGATAGCTCTGCTAGCACTCTCACCCGTCGTTCTGCTCGAGCCGCGGCATCCAGACGAGCGGAAGATTGGCAAACGCCTTCGTCTATGCGCCTCCTAGACGTCGGTTATACCGTCAATGCGTGGCGAGGAACTGCAATCGATGTTCGGAATACTCGCCGTAACGCGGAAAACATTTGCCGATCTCTTTTACGGAGGCCCGGATGCCGATTCGTGGTGCGTTTCATCTCCTGATTTTCGCTGCGGCGGTGGCGACGCTCGTCACCCTCCCCTCGACGCTCACGGCGCAGGCGCCGACGGTCAAGGTCGGCGCCGACGACATCGGCGGCGTCGTCGCCAGCGCGCACGGACCCGAAGCCGGCGTATGGGTGATCGCGCGGACCAACGATCTCCCAACCCGTTACGCCAAGATCGTCGTCACCGACGACAGAGGCCGCTACCTCATTCCAGACCTCCCGGCCAATGCCACCTATACCGTGTGGTCACGCGGCTACGGCCTGGTCGACGGGCCACCGGTCCACGTGACTCGCGGGAAGCTCGTGAACTTGCGCGCGACGCTCGCTCCGAGCCCCACGGCCGCTGCGCAATACTATCCGGCCGAGTACTGGTTCTCGATGCTGAAGATTCCCGATGCCAGCGATTTTCCGGGAACCGGACCGTCGGGCAACGGCATCGGCGCCGGGATCAAAAATCAGCAGATGTGGCTCGACCAGCTCAAGACCGACGGCTGCGTGGGTTGTCACCAAGTCGGCAACAAGTACACGCGCACGCTGCCGACCGCGTTCGGCACGTTCCCAAACCACGCTGCGCTGTGGCAGCGCCGCGTCCAGACCGGCCAGGCCGGTCCGATCATGTCCGCCACGGCGGCCGGGCTCGGCCCGCGTCTGTTTGAAAATCTTGCCGATTGGACCGATCGCATCGCCAAAGGCGAGATTCCCAGCACGCAGCCGTCACGACCGCAAGGCATCGAGCGCAACATCGTGATTACCGAATGGGACTGGTCGACGCCGACAACCTACTTGCACGACGAGATCTCGACCGACAAACGGAATCCGCGCCTCAACGCGTACGGCAAAATCTACGGCAACTCGGAAGAGAGCAGCGACTACATGCCGGTGCTCGACCCGATCCGCAATACGGCGAAGTTGGTCAAGGTGCCGGTGCTCGATCCGAACACGCCGTCGTTCGACTTCTTGGGCGTCGAGCGACCGCTCATGCCGTCGGCATTCTGGGGCGATCGGCGCATCTGGTTCAGCCAGACGACGGCGCACTCACCGATGATGGACGAGAACAACCGCGTCTGGATGACGGCTCGCATCCGCCCAGAGGACGATCCGGCGTACTGCAAAGCCGGCTCGTCACTCGAATCCGCCCAAGTCTTCCCGCTAACGAAGTCGGGACGTCAGTCGGCCCTGTACGATCCAAAGACCAACACCTTCAAACTGGCGGACCTGTGCTTCGGCACGCACCATCTGTACCTTACCTCCGACGGCAAGGACACGATGTGGTACACCGGTAGCCAAGACGTTGCGGGCTGGCTCGATACCAAAGCGTTTCTGCGAACGGGCGACTCCGCGGCCGCGCAGGGCTGGACCCCGTTCATCGTCGACACCGCCGGCACCGGGCAACGTACCGCGACATGGACCGAACCCGGCGCGCCGCTCGATCCGGCCAAAGACGCGCGCATCCACGGCAGCCTCTACGGCGCGGGCATCAGCGCGCTCGATGGTTCGGTGTGGGGTTCGGTCGTGAGCTACCCGGGCGTCATCCTGCGCGTCGCTCCGGGTTCCGATCCGCCGCACACGGCACTGACGGAAGTCTACGAACTGCCGGCTAGCGACCCGCGTGCGCCGGTGCACGGCTTCTCGCCGCGCGGGATGGATATGGACTCGAACGGCGTCGTTTGGGCGGTGCTCGCGAGCGGACACCTCGCCAGCTTCGACCGCCGCAAATGCAAAGGTCCGCTCAACGGTCCGAGCGCGGTGACCGGTCAGCAATGTCCGGAAGGCTGGACGCTCTACCCGCTGCCGGGACCGCAGTTCAAGGGCCTGGAGGCATCGGGGAGCGCCGAGGCGCCGTACTTCAGCTGGGTCGACCGCTTCAACAGCGTCGGCCTCGGCAATGACGTGCCCTACGCCACCGCCAATCTCGGCGAAGGTGCCTACGCACTGGTGAACGGCAAGTTCATCACCTTCCGCGTGCCGTATCCAATGGGCTTCTTTTCGAAGAACATCGACGGCCGCATCGACGATCCCAAGGCCGGCTGGAAAGGCCGCGGCCTGTGGACGACGTTCGGATCACGCGCGCCGTTCCACATGGAAACGGGCAAGGGCACACGCCCGATCGTGCTGCACATGCAGATCCGCCCGAACCCACTCGCCGACTAAGGAATCGCCGATTTAGCCGCAGTCACCACTGTCATCCCGAGCAAAGCGCCGTAGGCGCGTCGTCGAGGGACAACCTCGATCGCGCACCTGGTGGCCGTCCCTCGACGGCGCGCCCTGCGGGCGCTTTGCTTGTATGTTTGGGGCGGGAGTCGAAAGACGCCCCTTCCACTGGCTTGGCCGGTGGCGGAAGGTGCAGGACACGTCGTCGCTTTGCTAGCCCTTCAAGGCAGTTCCC
>Ga0307478_10002530_pt1 | contig 14248 bp, 12 predicted proteins | sample atmos_gasesECM4C_2_FD_203713 | JGI IMG/M metagenome (GOLD analysis project Ga0307478, IMG submission 203713) | Hardwood forest soil microbial communities from Morgan-Monroe State Forest, Indiana, United States - atmos_gasesECM4C_05 | ecosystem: Environmental > Terrestrial > Soil > Temperate...
TTTTCCTGACTTTTCACTCGACGGCACAGTTGACCCGCAAGGGTTTGTTCCCCAACGGCACATAGAATCCGATTTATACGCCCCGATCGGGTAAGTTCCTTGTTTGGGGGATAGAGAGCCCACTCGCCAGAAAACATCCCTGAGGAAAATCACTGGCGAGCGGAAAGGCAATGGAACATCTCAGGAATAGTTTTCACTATCTGTGCCCATCGAGGGATCGAGTCTGCGTCCGAAACGCTGCCTCCCCCTCTCAAGGTTTCAGTAAGTGCCTTCTGTTCAATGAGTTAAAGGTCCGTCACAATCTCGCAAACAACCCACAGACCGCCATCGATCTGGCAGACGGATTGCGAACTCGACAATGAGTCTTCTTGTTTGGTTGGCAGTATTTCGCCGGCGCCTTTTCCCGGCCAGCAAATGATGAGTCGCAGCAGGTTGTCCTGAAGCGCGCATCGATGGCGAAGCCCCCGGCATAATTTGGCCGAAAGAACCGCGCAAGGCTTTGTGAAGCGCTTTGGCCAGTGAATCAATTGCGCGTGAGGCTTTGGGGTTGACTTCCCCGCAGTGCAGACTTTTGAGGAGTGAAAATGGGTGACGGTTTTCCAAGGCCTTATATTCCGAGGCGGCGCGAGTCCCAGTTAAAGACTGGCGGACCGAGCCTTCCCAGCCATTCTGAAGTTCCCCAGCAGGAAAATGTGCTGGCGGAAAACGTTTTCCATTCCATGCTGGCGCTGGAACGCCGGCGAGCCGAGCGTTCCCGGAAGCCGTTTGTGCTGATGCTTCTTGATGCGAATGTGGAAAACGGTCCCGCGGAAGAAATTCTTCGCAAGGCGGTCGATATCGTCCTTGCGTCAAAACGCGAAACGGACCTGTTCGGTTGGTACACAGACGGCTTGATCCTCGGTGTCATTTTTACCGAGGTGAGCCTCGAAGAAGAGTCCCCCATCACGCAAACACTTCGGGACAAGATTGAAACGGCTTTCGTCAAGCGCTTAGGCAGGGAACGGGCTTCCCGGATCGCGATGTCGATGCATATTTTCCCTGAAGGCGATGAGGACGGGAATCCGGGCAGCATAAAGGATTCCAAGCTCTACCTCGAAAACAAGAGAAAGCGTTCGCGAAAGCGCGTGGCCATGTAATCGGCCGCCGGCGGCGCCGGTGCGTGAGGATTAGTCCTTCACCGCCGAGCGCACGCTGGAAACAGCGGGTGAGCCGGCGATCGCGGATTCGACTGCGTCACACAAAGCGTGGCTCACCAGAATATGGCACTCCTGGATTCGCGGCGTCTCTTCTGACGGTACGGCGATCAGGGTATCGACCAGGCCACGCATTTGCCCGCCGGAAGCCCCCGTCATACCAATCGTATAAATCCCCAACTTTCGCGCGGTCAAAACACCTTCAATCACGTTTTTCGATTTCCCGGATGTGCTAATGGCGACGGCTATATCTCCCGGCCCGGCAAGTGCCTGAAGCTGCCGGGAGAAGATGTGTTCGTAGCCGTAGTCGTTGGCGATGGAAGTTACTGCGGCACTGTTGTCAGCGAGGGCGACGGCGGGCATCGGGCTCCGGTCGCGAAGATATCGTCCGAGGAATTCCGCGGCCAGGTGCTGGGCGTCCGTGGAGCTTCCGCCATTCCCGAAGAAGAGCGCTTTGTGGCCGGAGCGGTAGGCCGAGATGAGAGCATTTGCGGCCGCGGTGATCGCAGGCAGGCAAGCTCCAATCAATTTGCTGTGAACCTCGATGCTCCGTTCGATATTCGAGCGAAGAATGTCCTCGGTCATACTCGCCTCTCAGTTTGAGCAACGATTCGTAGGAGCCCCATCGGCAGCGGCGAAAAGCAAGATATATTCCTCGTCAGCGTATCAGCATCCGCCCATCGCGTTCCATCGTCAATGCGTTATCGGGATTTCGTGCTGATTCTAGCGGCTGGCCGGGATAGGGGGCGGGTCGGTGAATACGGAATGCAGCTGTGTACGCCAATCGGGCATTCGCACGGAGAAAGTGCGAGCTATCCGCTCGTTTGACAGGACCGAGTAGGCGGGGCGCCGCGCAGGCGTGGGATACTCGACGGCTGGAATCGGGATGACACGCTTGACGATCAGAGGCAGTCCGTTTGTCCCCGCGGCAAACCAGGGAGTCCGGGTATCGATGCTCTGAGCCTCTTCCAGGATTGCCTTCGCGAATTCATACCACGTGGTTTGACCGCTCGCCGTCATGTGATAGATACCGCTCGCTTCAGCGGGCGAGAGCGAACCCTTCCCTTGTCCGTAGATTCGAGTCAGGACATCTGTCGTCGCCCTCGTAATCTCCCTGCTCCAGGTAGGCGCGCCAGCCTGATCGCATACGATTTTTAATTCTTCGCGCTGCGTTGCCAGCCGCAGAATCGTGAGAAGGAAATTCTTTCCCTCTGCGCCATAAACCCATTCGGTGCGGAAAATCAGGTGTTGCGCCCCTGAAGCCTGAATGGCGCGTTCTCCCTCGAGTTTCGTTTTCCCATATACATTTTGCGGGTTTGTTGGATCGTTTTCTTCGTAAGGCGCGTTCTTCAATCCGTCAAACACATAATCGGTGGAATAGTGGACCAGGCAAGCGCCGATGTTCTTGGCTTCCTCGGCCATCACGGCAGGGGCTGCTGCGTTGATCGCTCGCGCCAGATCCGGCTCCGATTCCGCTTTGTCCACGGCTGTGTGCGCCGCGGCATTCACGATCAGGGCGGGGCGATATTGGCGGATCGCGCGCCGAATTTCCTCGGGGCTCGAAAGATCCAGATGTTGCCGGTCGAGCGGCGTCACCTCGCCCAGGCGGGGCAACGCTTTGGCCAATTCCCGCCCTACCTGGCCGTTCGTCCCGATCAGCAGAATCGCGGGTTTCATCGCCTGGGTCACGGCTTGGAATATCGCGGCAGGAATTCCTGGGGCATCTCCGCGAGCGTGCGGTTCTTGGCGTCTTTTTCGGAAATCAGGGGATCGGTAATCGGCCAGTGGATCGAGAGGCTGGGATCGTTCCAGATAATGCCTTGCTCATCGCCCGGCGAGTAAAAATCGCTGCATTTATAAAGGAACTGAACGGAGCCGGTTAAGGCGGCAAATCCATGCGCGAATCCCGCCGGAATGAAGATTTGATTCTGCTTTTCCGCTGAGAGCAGCACGCTCGCCCATTTTCCGAAGGTCGGCGAGCCCAGCCGGATGTCCACGGCCACATCGAAGGCCTCTCCCTCAATCACGCGGCACAGCTTCGCCTGCGCATGCCGCAGTTGGTAATGGAGCCCGCGGAGCGTCCCTTTCGTTGAGCGCGAGTGGTTATCCTGTACAAAAGTTTCGTGGATTCCAAGCTCCGCGAAACGATTCCAGTTGTAGGTTTCCAGGAAGAAGCCGCGGGCGTCACGGAAAACTTTTGGCTGGAGTTCCCAGACGTCCGGAAGCGATGTTTTCACTCGTTCCAATCGAGTCCATCCCCGGCGAAATCAGAATGAGTGCAACGTCTCGGGAGCAGAAATTCAATGGATCAAATTTCAAAGCCTGATGGAGAGAAATCAGCTTCAGCGGGGAATCTTGGACCCGCTGGAAGAAAATTCATGCAGCGAGGAATCGCGGTTCTCATAATATTTTTCGTAATAAGAAAGATATTCGCCGCCGCGCACTCCGGCCATCCACTCCGTATTCGTCCGGTACCATTCGATCGTCTTGCGCAACCCTTCGTCGAGGGGAATGACGGGCTTCCATCCGAGATCTTTTTCCATTTTGTCGGTGCGAAGAGCGTAGCGCCGATCGTGCCCCGGACGGTCTTTCACGGGGGTCAGCAAAGATTCCGGCTTGCCGATCATGCGCAGAACCTTGCGGACGATGGTCAGGTTCTCTTCGACGTCCAATCCGCCAATATTGTAAACCTCGCCGATGCGGCCCCGCTCCAGGACTGCCAGAACTCCACGGCAGTTGTCCTCGACGTGAAGCCAATCGCGTTGCTGTTTGCCGTCGCCGTAAATCGGCAGCGGCTTGTCATCGAATGCGTTCGTGATCATCAGGGGCAGGAATTTTTCCGGAAACTGAAATGGGCCGTAATTATTCGATGAGCGCGTGATCACGGCAGGAAATCCGTACGTGCGCACGTATGAACGAACGAGCAGGTCCGAGCCCGCCTTCGAGGCCGAGTACGGACTGCTCGGCTGTAACTGGGAATCCTCGGTGGCGAATCCGCCAGGGGGCATATCGCCGTAGACTTCATCCGTTGAGATGTGGACAAATTTTTCGATGTTCAGCTTGCGCGCCACCTGCAGCATGAAAAACGTGCCGGTCATATTGGTGGCAATCACGGGAGCGGGTTCGTAGATGCTTCGGTCCACGTGCGACTCGGCGGCGAAGTGAACGACGCCATTGCAGCCGAGCATGGCCTTCTCGAGGGCCGCGGGATCGCAGATGTCGCCGCGGACGAAGGAATAATTCGGGTTGTCCGCAACGGATTCCAGGTTCGCCAGGTTTCCGGCGTAGGTCAACTTATCGTAATTTACGATCTGATAGCCCTTATTCAGCGAGAGCACGTGCCGGATGAAGTTCGAGCCGATGAATCCGGCCCCGCCGGTAACGAAGAGTTTCATCGATTCACTCCCCGCGACCCAACGGGCTCGGCCGCGGGCTTGCGATCCATTTTGTTGGCGCCGGTTTCCGCCACGAGGTTATTGGCGCGGAGGAGCGATTCAAACGTGCCGGCGTCGGTCCACCAGCCGTCCAGAATTTCATAAGTCAGCGTGTCTTCTTCGATATAGAAATTATTCACGTCCGTGATTTCAAGTTCTCCGCGACCTGAAGGCTTCAGGTGTTTGATTTTCTTGAACACGCTGCTGTCGTACAAATAAACGCCAATCACGGCGTAGTTCGATTTCGGGGCTTTGGGTTTCTCTTCGATGCTCACCACATGATTCCCGCGGAGCTCCGCGACGCCAAACCGCTGGGCGTCCGTAACTTCCTTGATCAGGATCTTCGCCCCGGTCTTTTGTTTCCGGAAGTTTTCGACGGCGTGGCAGATGTTGTTTTCAATAATGTTATCACCGAGGATCACGCAGATCGGATCGTCGCCCGCGAAAAATTCCGCGAGACCCAGCGCCTGGGCGATTCCGCCTTCGCCTTCCTGGTAAGTGTAGTTGATGTGCTTCAAGCCGAAGTCACGGCCGTTGCCGAGCAGTCTGAGGAAGTCCCCGGCGTTCTTGCCTCCGGTAACCAACAAGATCTCTTCGATTCCCGCGTTCACCAGAGTCTGGATGGGGTAATACACCATCGGCTTATCGTAGATAGGGAGCAAATGTTTATTCGTAACTCGCGTCAGGGGATTCAACCGGCTGCCGGTTCCGCCCGCCAAAACTACGCCTTTCATAATTGTCTTTGCTCCTTATGCAAGGCTTCTAAGATTCACGGTTTCAAAGGAGATCAGAATCGTCGCTCGATCAAAATGGAACGGGCTATCCTGAGGTTCCTCATCCTAGATACCAGCTTTCGAAAGTTTAGCAAACAGATTCTTCGACGCGTTGAGGGGAAAGAGTAACGCTGGATGTGGAAATGTGGCGCAGGCTTTAGCCTGTGGCCTTTCGTCCTTAGCGAGGTTCAAAGCCCATACGCTAAAGCCTGAGCCACCGGCACATTGATTGCACATGTACTTAAGGCGTGCAGGATTCTGGGTTTACGGGACGCTCACGGGAGTCGAGCATGTCCAAAAAAATGGAAAAACTTTGCCCAATCATGGAACCAAGAGTGAACACGCGCTCTTGAATCAGGGATTCGGAGGGGTATCCTGGCTACGCAACCCTTTGGATGGCATGACGTTAACGCTTTGAAGCACACCTGGTTCGATAGGAGCCGAGGTGGCATCCACCTTGCACGTAATCTGTCAGGGCTAGCTGCCGCCATCCGTGTCTGTACGAAATCGGTGGCGTAAGTACCCCAGATTCAATTGGCGTCATTCAGGTGCTAGACCGATCTTGGCAGTGTAACTCGAAAAGAGATTCAGGCAGCAAGGGAAAGAGGGCGGAATGCCGCAGCGCGAACTAGGTCCCCAAGATTACGTCGCGATGCTTCGACGGCGGTGGTTGCTTATCGTTGGGCTGACCATCATTGGGCCGCCGCTCGCCTACGGCGTCTCACGATTACTGCCCCCACGATATAAGTCCCAGACCCTCGTTCTTGTCTCGGAGCCGACCGTATCATCGGACTTAGTAAAGCCGGTAGATACTTCGGATATGAGCCAGCGGCTGGCCAGCATGCAGCAACAAATCCTGAGCCGCAGCCGGCTGGAGCCGATCATCACCAAGTTCGGGCTGTTTCCGAAAGACGCCGCGACGAAGCCGATGGAGGACCTGGTTGCCAAACTACAAAAGGCAATCGAAGTTACTCCCATCCAGCCGATGGCGGACACCCATGCGAACAACTTGCCCGGTTTTTATGTGAATGTGACGCTGGACAGCCCGCAGACGGCTCAGCAAGTGTGCACCACCATCACGTCGATGTTTATTGATGAAAACGTACGGAGTCGCCGAGGACATACCGAAGGTACAACCGACTTTCTCGCGCAGCAGTTAACGGAAGCAAAGACGAAGCTCGACGAACAGGATGCGAAGCTCGCGGCCTTCAAGACCCGGAATTTCGGATCACTGCCGGATCAACAGAAGAACAATTTGGACCTGCTGACCGGTTTGACTTCGCAACTCGATGCGGCCACGCAAGCCCTCGCCCGCGCGCAGCAGGACAAGAGCTTCGCCGAATCGATGTTGTCGCAACAACTTTCCACATGGGAAGCGTCTCTGAACGGCGGCACGGCGGAGACGCCGGAGCAACAGTTGGCTCCCCTGCAGGCCGAGCTGCAGAGGCTCCAGGGAAGATACACGGACGATCACCCCGACGTCGTCAAAACGAAAGCGGCCATCGCCGCACTGAAGAAGAAAATTGCGGACTCGCAAAATCCAAAGGTCGCTGATTCCGAGAAGATCGTGAAGCCGAACGTGGAGCCCACACAGATCGCCCAGTTGCGGGCGCAAATACACACGTACGAGTCGGTCATTGCGGAAAGGACCAAGGAACAGGATCAAATCAAGCAGCAGATTAAAGTTATGCAGGATCGGGTTCAATCCAGCCCGATCATTGAGCAGCAATTCAAGGAGCTGACCCGGGACTACCAGACGGCCCTTGATTTCTACAATGACCTGTTGAAGAAGCGAGATGAATCGGCAATGGCATCAGACCTGGAGCGGCGCCAGGAGGGCGATGAATTTCGAGTTCTGGATGCCCCCAATCTGCCGGATAAACCATCATTTCCGAACCGCCTGTTCTTCGCCTTGGGCGGATTTGCGGGAGGTTTAGGCCTGGGCGTCGGACTCGCTTACGTCCTTGAAATGCAAGACACGTCTTTCCGGTCCGAGGCAGACGTTGAGAACATTCTCCAGCTGCCTGTATTGGCGATGATCCCGGCGGTCAAACCCATGGCAGCAAAACCGCTTAAAGTATCGGTCAAGGCGCCGCCTCCTAACCGAAATGTGAGCGTTGGGGCGAGAAGCTGACGAAAAAATGCGCCTGAGCTTGCTTGAAATAAGCGGAAGCCCGATTCACACGCAGGCCGTGCCGGCACCATCGAGGGAAGGGAAAACATGAGTCGCATTCACGAAGCTCTGAAGAGGGCCCAACAGGAACGAGCGTCGCTGCAGACAGCTGCTCCAGCGCCGCTGAGCGAATTGGCGGGAGTCGAATCCATTGCGGCAGATTCAGCACCCGTTGCCCTTCATCTGCACACAGAGGTAATGGCTCCGCCCCCGGGAAATTCTTTTCAATTTGACGAGTTGCGAGCGCGTTGCGCCCATTCGACCTGGCACCCGGACCCCAACGAAAATGTTTTTACCAATTCCGCGCTGAGCATTCACGGAGCTGAGCAGTTTCGTACATTGCGCTCCCGTCTCTACCAGATCCGAAGTAGCCAGCCTCTCGAAACGCTCCTGATCACCAGCTCGGTGCCTGCTGAGGGAAAAACATTTGTGTCGAGTAACCTGGCCCAGGCTTTTGTCCAGCAGGCGGATTGCCGTGTGCTTTTGATTGACGCGGACCTGCGACGTGCACGCCTGCACCTTGCATTGGGTGCTCCCTCTGCCCCGGGCCTCACCGACTATCTGCGTGGGCAAGCGGACGAGGCGGCCGTTATCCAATGCGGCCAGGAACGAAATTTTTGTTTCATTTCGGGCGGGAGCGAAGCGGCGAATCCAAGCGAACTACTCTCGAACGGACGGCTTCGGAGGTTGCTCGATCGCCTCAAGCCGGCTTTCGATTGGATCGTCGTAGATTCCCCGCCATGCCTCCCAGTGGCAGATGCCAGCAGCCTGGCCGAACTCTCGGACGGAGTTTTAATCGTCGTCCGAGCCGGCATGACGCCTTCGGAAGTTGCTCAAAAAACGTGCCAGATCATGAAGAATAAGAACATCGTGGGAGTGGTGCTCAATGCCGTTGATAAAATAGACTCTCATTCGAGCTATTACGGGCATTACGGCAACACGGGAGATCGAAAAATACTCTACTAGCCGTGTACGAAAGTTGAACCTCTTTCTCATTGGCTCACCGCCCATTCCAGCACCCCGCGTTTCCTTGGGGGTGAAGATTTCTGTTCGGGCAGAGTTTATCCCGTTGATGATAGTGAATCCGCCAAGCCTTTGCTCTTGAGTTAATCGGTTTCCTATACTCTAGCGCCGCGCGACGCCATCTGCCATAGGGCCGCTATATTCCCCTAGCCACCGGAAGCAACCTAGCAAGAGGTGGTAACAGATTTCTCGTTTTTCCTAAACCGCAATGCACAAGGCCATGTTCAACCCAGGAACAGAACTATAACCTCATTCTTATCAATGTGATCGGATGGCATTCGCAAGAAAGCTTCGCCCCCTTCGTGGCAACCTACGTGCACTTTAATGATTGCGTTTGAGGATAAGGGACTTAGCTGAATGGGGCAGTTATGGCAGTAGCTTTGCCCAAATGGCGAAACTGAGCTGCAATGTATCCAACGAATCCATCGGAATCCATTCATATGCCCTCCCAAAAGGGCGGCCTGCCGTGGTTTGCTCTACAAGTGAGAGCGCGGCATGAGACGGCGATCGCTGGTTTTCTGGAAGCCAAGGGTTATGAACAGTTTGTTCCCCAATATGACATCAAGAAGCGTTGGTCTGATCGGATCAAAGTTACACAGGCCCCACTCTTTCCCGGGTACCTTTTTTGCCGGCTTGATCCTCAATACCGCCTTCCAGTGCTGAAGACTCCAGGTGTAATCCAGATTGTGGGATCAAACCGGATCCCGGCGCCCATCGATGAATTTGAGATTCAGGCGATCCAAACGCTCGTCGCATCCGGACTCCAGACACAACCCTGGCCGTTTCTCGCGGTCGGCGATCAAGTCCGAATTGAGACTGGCTGCTTGCGCGGGATGGATGGGATCGTGGTCAAACTGAAAGAGAATTACCGGCTCGTCGTATCGGTGACCCTATTGCGCCGCTCTGTCGCGGTTGAAATCGATTCGGCGCTTGTGGAGCCCCGCTATGCCGCCCCTGTGCCATACGGGGAAACCCAAGCGGACGTTCGGTCGGTCCAGATGATCGGGAGAAGCCGGGTAAACAGCAACTTATTAGAGTCACCAGGGCTTGTGAAGTCTCCGGCTTGAGCCTTTTCGGGTTGCGACTATGAAGATAGGTTGCGACCGCATGTTGAGAAAAATGGAGCCTTGGAAGTCACTGACAATACAGCAGGTTATTATTTCCTTGCGGTGAAGGGCGACCTGCGGCTTGCGATTCAACACGCCGTTTCGGACGGGCTTGCGAAAAGCGTTTCTCGATTGGAGTACACATTTTCTTACACTTCAGTAACCCCCCGTTGAACCGAACCGGTAGGAGCATTCAAAAAGCAGCAGGGTTCGATTTATATGTCGTGTATTTTCAGCAAGGTACAGAGAAGGCCTGCGAACGAAACGCAACCGTTGATCCTCTCGGCATTTGGTCCACAAATTGCGCGGAAGGAAACAGCGGGAGTGCAATGTCGGTAGTCTGTTTAACGGTGAAATGAGCCGCAGACGAGCCCAAGGAATACGCGGAACTGAGATCATGAGCCAAACCACCAACACAATGGTTCGAAACAAGCCGAATTTCTCTAGCAACGGAGATTTCATGCTTGCTATGTCACGGACCGCCGCACCCCAGCCGGATTTCATGCAACAAATTCTTTCTGAGAATGTATTTCTCGGAATGCTGAGCCTGGAAAGAAAGCGCGCGGAACGCTCGACCAGGAAATTCCTTTTGTTGCTCCTTGACGCGGATGATGCGGCGAGTATCGAGCACCGCGAGGAAATCTTGAACGGAATTATCCGGGCCACGGCCGCGGTTCGAAGAGACACCGATCCGGCGGGATGGTACAAGTCCAATTCGGTTCTGGGAATCATTTTCACGGATCTGGGCGAGCTGGACGACACTGCAACGATCAACAAGCTTCTGCAGCGGGTTCGGGAAGCTCTTTCCGGCCAACTTACCAGCGCGGATTTGCAGTACGTGCTCATCACGGCGCACAGTTTTTCGGATAAATCGGATCCGAATGCTTCCGAAATTCAAGCCGATCCGACGTTTTATCCCGACCTGTTTTATCAGAACAAGATGAAAAAGGCCTCGCTCATGGTGAAAAGGGCCATGGATATTGTGGGGAGCGCGGCGGCGATCCTGTTCCTTTCTCCTCTCTTTTTGCTGATTGCGGCGCTCGTGAAGCTGACATCGAAAGGTCCGATCCTGTTCAAGCAGGAACGGCTCGGGCAATTTGGAAAGACATTTACGTGCCTGAAGTTTCGTTCGATGTACGCCAACAATGACCTCAAGATCCACCAGGAGTTCATGAAGAACCTGATCAGCGGCGACTATCAAGGGAAGGGCGACGGCAAATCGAAGCCCGTTTTCAAAATGACGGACGATCCGCGCATCACGCGCGTCGGAAAAATTCTTCGCCAGCTCAGCCTGGACGAGCTCCCTCAATTCATCAATGTGCTGAGAGGTGATATGTCCCTGGTCGGCCCGCGTCCGCCGCTGGCGTACGAATATGCTGTGTACGATCTATGGCATCGTCGCCGGGTTCTGGAAATCAAACCGGGGCTTACCGGCTTGTGGCAAGTGAACGGACGGAGCCGCGTGAGCTTCGATGAAATGGTGCGACTCGACCTGCGCTACGCGCGCACCTGGTCGCTCGCGCTCGATATTCGAATCCTGGCGCAGACTCCTCGCGCGGTTTTGTTTGGGGACGGCGCTTACTGATTCCATGGTCTCTCTTTGAATGACCGGCTCGACCGTGCGGAAGCCTCCCTTCCCCCGCGCGACACCTAATCCAGTTCCTCTAAAGGAAATCCGCAGAATTCTTACGACTAGCTGAGTTTAGAGACTTCTGAAACCAACGGGAATCGTTGCCTGAGGGTGACAGGAAGACCGTGACGAAACGTTCCGAGGGAAGTCGATCCAACTCTTCAATCCAGAACGGGATGGTCCATCGAATGTCTGACACAACTGTTCGTTTGAATCCCAATCTTTACAGCAGTTCCGTCTCTCTCGACCCGCCCCCGGTCGAGGTTCAGGAGCGCGAGCCTGCAGCCCCCCATTCCACTTCTGGGCGGAAGCGGAGAACGAGAAAGGTCTGGATCGATATTGACAACTCTCCTCACGTTCCTTTTTTTCGCCCCATCGTGAATGAGCTGCGGAAACAGGGTTTCGAGGTGGAGCTGACCGGGCGGGACATCTACCAGGTCTGCGAGCTGTTGAAGTTTTTCGATTTGCCATGCAAGGTGATTGGCCGCGGCTACGGCAAGAACAAAGTGCTCAAGGTGCTTGGAAACTGCCTGCGCGCCGTTCAGCTTATTCCGACGGCGTCCAGGTTTCGTGCGGATCTGGCAATCTCGCACGGCTCCCGGGCGCAGGTGCTGGCCTCGAAACTTCTGGGAATCCCGACTGTACTGATGCATGACTACGAGCACAGCACCAAGACCGGTTTTCTCGAAGCGGACTGGACTTTCATGCCGGACGTGATCCCCAGCAACGCCATGAGCAGCCGTGCGGACATGGTTTGTAAGTATCCAGGGCTGAAGGAAGACGTCTACGTTCCGCAATTTGTGCCTGATTTCTCGGGTCTGAGTTCCCTGGGAATTTCCCAGGATCAGATCATCGTTACCTTGCGGCCCCCCGCAACCGAAGCTCATTATCACAACCCGGAAGCCGAACAATTATTTGCCGAAGTTCTTCGATTCATGTCTGAGGATCCGAGGGTGCGCGGTATTGTCCTGCCTCGAAACCAGCGACAGGGCGACCAACTGCGGAAGGATTGGGCCGACCTTATTTCCGACGGCTGCCTGATCATCCCGTCTTCTCCCCTCGATGGATTGAATCTCGTCTGGTTCTCTGACCTGATGGTCAGCGGCGGCGGCACCATGAATCGGGAAGCGGCGGCGCTCGGCGTTCCCGTCTACAGCGTTTTTCGCGGCAAGATCGGCGCGGTTGACAAATATCTGGCTGAAAATGGCCGGCTGATCCTGCTGGAGAGTGTCAAGGATGTCAGGTCAAAGGTCATTCTCGCGCAACGCAACCGTCCATCCCGGCCCGATTGCGGCGATCGACCAGCTTTGCAAACAATCATCAATAACATCACTTCCATATTGGAGAAGAAATGTCTAGCGAACGGCAAAACCTCGCGGTGAGCTCGATGGAACCCACTCTGCTGAAAAGCTCGGATAACCTTCAGACCGTCATTCCGGGGCTGAACGCCCTGGCGGTGAACGGCCTGGTGCCGATGTTTTATCCCGACAAGCAGGTGTTTTGTTACACGCTGAAAAAGACGCCGGCCGGAATGGTGCAAGAAGGTATCTCTCCGCGCTATACGGCAATTACGTTGATGGGACTCCATAAGCTGGAACAGAACGGCGGGACATCGCCAATCGATGTCCAGCGCACGTTCGACGCGTTATTGGCGGATACGGGGTGGATCCACAACATCGGTGACCTTGGCCTGCTGCACTGGCTCTGCGCTCTCGTGGCGCCGCATCGCCTCGAGGAATTCAACCGCAAGCTGGACGTCAAGAATGCCCTGACCCGTTTTCCGGACGCCGCCGAGCGCCACACGATGTATTTGTCATGGTTTCTGACCGGCCTTTCTCATCAGGCGCTGGCTCGCCCGGAGATGGCGCAGGATTCGAAAGATCAGGCGGCGGAAACCTTCCGGATCATTCTTCGTAACCAGGGACAGCGAGGCATCTTTGCGCATGGCACCGGCAAAGGCATTTCCGGCATGGTCCGAGGCAACATGGGAAGCTTTGCCGACCAGGTCTATCCCATCTATGCCTTCAGCAGGTTTGCGCAAGCCTACGGCGACGAGAAGGCCGCCAAGAGGGCGCTCGATTGTGCTCTGACCATTTGCGAAGCCCAAGGACCGCTGGGGCAATGGTGGTGGCACTATAGCTCCTCCACCGGCAAGGTTGCGGAGACGTACCCTGTGTTTTCCGTCCACCAGCATGCCATGGGACCGATGGCCCTGCTCGCGCTCGGCGAAACTCTGCAATCCGATTTCAGCCCGTGGATCCATAAGGGTCTGCAATGGATCGATGAGAATGAACTCGGTATCAACATGCGCGATGACTCTGTAAACGTCGTCTGGCGCTGCATCGGACGCAACCAGGTCAACCGGGTGTGGAACCTGGGAGTAAACGCCCTAACCGGCCGCGAAGATCGGGAGCAGCGCAACAACCTGCGCCCCTTGTTCGAATGCCGCCCGTACGAACTCGGATGGCTTCTCTACGCTTTTGCGAACTGGAACCGCGCCTAGATCGGACCCTATAATATGAAAACTGAAACCATCGGAACTATCGACTCAGAAGTCCGTCTTTCCGGGAACTCAAATATGAAAGTCATGATTGTCGTGGGAGCCAGGCCCAACTTCATGAAGGCCGGACCCATGCTCGGTGCGATTCGCGAGCACAACCAGAGGATTGAGGCGATGTTCGCCGCCGATCCCCAGCGCGCGGAAGCTGGAACGATCCAAGCAGTGCTGGTTCATACCGGACAGCATTATGACGAGTCCATGTCCGGATCGTTCTTTGTCGACCTGCAACTTCCAAAGCCGGACATTCATCTGGGAATCGGTTCCGGTTCGCACGCGGCGCAGACGGCGGAGATCATGCGCAAGTTCGAGGAAGTGTTGCTGCGGGAAAAGCCCGAAGTGTTAATCGTCGTGGGCGA